>Ga0209207_1000009_pt1 | contig 334318 bp, 278 predicted proteins | sample SaghotsprinmetaG_FD_184140 | JGI IMG/M metagenome (GOLD analysis project Ga0209207, IMG submission 184140) | Hot spring microbial communities from South Africa to study Microbial Dark Matter (Phase II) - Sagole hot spring metaG (SPAdes) (version 3) | ecosystem: Environmental > Aquatic >... | reverse complement strand
CCTGGTACTTGTTCACTCTGATCCGGGTGAACCATAAACACGATTTCGTAATGACGCATGGTAGCTCCTTACGGTTAGTTAGCCTCGGGTGAGCTCGACCAGACTCGCATAGAGGCAAGGAACGTTAGTTGAACGGTCGAAGGGTGCGTATTCTACGGACTCAATGCGCTAAAAACAAGCAGAGAATGAGTTTTACTGAAGATATCTCTGAACCATAAAACCACGGAAAATCAGCGGATTTCCGTGGTTTTATCGGGGAGTTTTCTTGACCTGTTTTATAAAGAGTGTTGTTGCAACACAACTAAGGCTGACAAAAGCTGCCAGCTAAAAATTATTTAGCCTGACGCTGACGCACCGCTTCGTATAAACAAATACCGGTGGCAACAGAGACGTTTAAGCTCGAAACTGCACCAAACATCGGGATTTTCACCAGAGAATCACAAGATTCTTTAGTTAAACGGCGCAGACCATCACCTTCAGCGCCCATCGCCAGTGCTATCGGGCCTGTAAGCTCTGCCTGATAAATAGTGGTTTCAGTTTCACCTGCTGCGCCCAGCACCCAGACACCGGCGTCCTGTAACTGGCGAATAGTACGGGCTAAGTTGGTCACGTTAATAAAAGGCACAGACTCCGCAGCACCACAGGCTACTTTACGCACCACTGCAGTCAGCTTCACTGAACGGTCTTTGGGCGCTATCACCGCATGCACACCGGCGGCATCGGCAGAACGTAAAATGGCGCCTAAGTTATGCGGGTCGGTGATGCCATCTAAAATCAGCAAAAATGGCGCAGTTTCGCGCTCTACAATACGGGCTAGGTCAGATTCATCTCCAGCATCATGTAAACGCGCTTTGGCCACGACCCCCTGGTGCTGAGCGCCGTTCACTTTTTCATCCAGCGTTTTACGGTTACAAAACTGCACTGACACGCCAGACTTACGCGCCAGCTGGATCACCGGCTGCATACGTTGATCTTCACGGTCTTTGAGTACAAACAATTCCAGCACATCTTCCGGGGCTCTTTCCATAAAAGCGCTGACCGCGTGGATCCCAAAAACATAATCTGTGCTCATAAACAATTCCTGCATGGTTGCAGCCCAGACTGCAACAAAAGTAAAAACGAACGCCTGGCAAAACCAGGCGTTCAGATAAAGTGTGGCTAGTGTAGCAAAGTGCCGGCCGAGCGTCATTGCCACTCACATCAGCGGCAATGGTTTTCAGCGGCAACTCAGGCCACTATTTGCGTTTACGCGGCGCCTTTGGCTTGCCACTACTGGCTTTGGCAGCAGAACCCACGACTTTTTTACTGCCGGTTTTGCTTTTACTGCCACTGCGCCCTGCTTTGGTTTTACCTGGTCTTGCCGTTGGATCGGCCACAGCACGGCCTTTTTTCTGGCTAAAACCTTTTTGGCTGTTTTCACTGCCTTTGATATCCGCCGCCGACACTTTACGTTTACCGGCATGACGGGGCGCACCGGCCACGCCCAAATCAATTTTGCGCGCTTCCAGATTGACCGCCAGCACTTTGACTGTGATCAAATCCCCCATGCGGTAACTCTGATTGCTGTGCTCGCCCAGCAGTACCTGACGTTCCACATCAAAGTGGTAATAGTCATTGGGCAGTGAAGTAACATGCACCAAACCTTCGATATAAAGGTCACTTAAGCGCACAAACAAACCAAAGTTGGTGACAGTGGATACAACGCCCGGGAATTCAGCACCAATATGGTCCTGCATATATTCACATTTGAGCCAGTCCGACACTTCACGGGTGGCGTCATCGGCACGGCGCTCTGTCATCGAACATTGTTCACCCAGCGGCACCATTTGCTCTGGTGTATAAGAACGCGCGCCTGTGGTGTGCTCACCTTGTTTTTTCAGCACAGATTTAATCACTCTGTGCAATAACAGGTCCGGGTAACGGCGGATTGGCGAGGTAAAATGGGCATAAGCTTCCAGCGCCAGACCAAAGTGCCCCAGATTGTCCGGTTGATACACCGCTTGTTTCATTGAACGCAACATGGTGGTTTCAATCAGTTCTTTATCCGGCCTGTCCTGCAGTTTTTGCAATAAATGCATCAGCTCCAGTGGTGTTGGCTCTTGCGGTAAATCGGCACTGATACCAAGTTCGGCCAGGAAACGTTTAAAGTTGGCAAAACGGTCTGAGTCGGGTTGTTCATGCACCCGGTACAAAGCGGCAGCTTCGGCTTTTTCCACTAATTTTGCCGAAGCGACGTTGGCCAGAATCATACATTCTTCAATGATTTTATGCGCTTCGTTACGATGCACCGGCACTATTTGTTCAATCTTGCGGTGACTGTTAAAAATAAAACGGGTTTCCACAGTTTCAAATTCAATGGCGCCACGTAAAGCCCGCACCTTCGCCATTTGTTTATACAGCGAATACAGGTTGTCCAGATTCGTCAGATTACTTTCGTATTGTTGCCGAAGCTCCGGATCCCCCTGCAAAATGGCGTGTACTTTGTTGTACGTCAGCCGTGCTTTGGAGTGCATCACAGCTTCATAAAACTTTGAGCTGCCCAGTTTGCCCTGTGGGCTGATATGCATTTCGGCGACAAAACATAAGCGGTCGGTGTGCGGATTTAGTGAACATAAACCGTTAGACAGCACTTCCGGCAACATCGGCAGCACATGATCCGGGAAATACACTGAGTTCCCCCGATCCAGCGCTTCTCTGTCCAGTGGCGTGTCCGGCAACACATAAGCAGTCACGTCGGCAATAGCCACCCATAAATGCCAGCCGCCATCTTCTTTACGTTCACAATAAACGGCATCGTCAAAGTCGCGGGCGTCTTCACCGTCTATGGTTAATAACCCTAATTCAGTTAAATCAACCCGACCTGCTTTGGCCTCTTCCGGCACTTCTTTGCCATAAGCTGCAACTTGTTTTTCTACCGCTTCAGAAAATTTATGGGGTAACTGATGGTTGCGGATAGCGACTTCGATCTCCATACCAGGCGCCATATGATCACCCAGCACTTCAATCACTTTCCCCACCGCATTCACCCGCTTGGACGGACGCTGAGTCACTTCTGCCAGCACTATCTGGCCATGGCGCGCCGCGCCCTCTTCGCCGGCCGGAATGACAATATCCTGGGTAATACGCGGATCTTCAGGCACAACTACAGCAAGGGCAAAATCTTTAAAATAACGGCCGACAATAGGCTCAGTACGGGGTTTTAATACCCGCACTATCCGGGCTTCAATTTTGTCTTTGCCCTTGATCTCGCCAGCACTGGCCAACACTACATCACCATGTAACAGGCGCTGCATATCAAAATTCTGGATGTACCAATCCGGCCCACCTTGTTCCAGCTTTAAAAAGCCAAAACCATCACGGTGACCAATCACAGTACCTTTGACCAAATCTAAATCATCGACCAGGCCATAACGTTTGGTCTTGGTAAATAACAACTGGCCGTCGCGTTCCATAGCCCGCAAACGTTTTTTCAGCGCAAATAAATGCTCTTCACCTTCCAGTTTTAATTCAGAAACTAACTCTTCGAAGTAGGCAGGCTGCTGACGCTGTTTGATGTGCTCGAGGATAAATTCGCGGCTTGGAATGGGGTTTTCATATTTTTCTTGCTCACGCGCAAGATGCGGATCTTTGATCGTCATGGATTCTCTTCATTACTAAAACTGCGGCAAGTGTAACAGCCTCCTGCTGTTTTTTCACTGTTGCTGTTCATTTAAGCAACAAAACAGCATCACACCAGTGTTTAAACCGGCCGCTTCGCTCTGGCAAGCACAGCTCCCGGCATTTTAGGCGCCAGAGCGGCCAGTGCTTTTTGGATACGCTGGTGCATATTCTTATCCGCAGTGACCGAATGGTGCAGCCAGCGATAGACGGTTTCATAATCAACCGGGCTGCCAACACCGGCGAGCAATAATTCGGCAAGCCTGACTTGCGCATTCAGGTTACCCATACTGCCGGCTTCAAATAAATAATGCTGGGCTTTGGTTAAATCCTTTTGCACAAATTTGCCCTGCTGATAATAACGGCCAATTTGTTCCAGCGCTTCGGGCAGGCCCTGATTGGCGGCGGACAACATCAAATCCCAACCCCGCTCGACATTAACAGGCACACAGACACCGTAGGCCAGCATGTCGCCAAATAAAAACTGGTAAGAGGGTAACTTCATAATATCAGCGCGGGCTTCAATATCTTTGACCAGCTGACAGTCGTCGGCTTTGACCCGTTTTAAATGTTGGTTTTGCCGGATCAGTTGCAGTAGTTCATCCTGTGTATAAAGCTGAACAACCTGCAGTTCGGCAGTGCTGACCTGCGCCAGTGCAACAGGACTGCACCATAACAAAACAACAGCTAAAGCGGCTAATCTGCGCATTTACAACCCCAAATTCAGATACGGATCCCGGATAAATCAAATGCCCACTGCAGGTACTACAGGCACTGTCAGTTATATCGGCCAGACAGTCTATTTCTGTAGGGAAATTATAGATTGCGCCACAGAAAACCGCGACGCATAAAAAAACGCTGCACCAGGCAGCGTTTTTTCACATCATCTATTGCTTAAGCAAAAGGATGTTGCAATACAATGGTTTGCACCCGATCCGGACCTGTTGACACTATATCAATAGGTACACCGGTCACAGCTTCCAGACGTTTGATGTAATCACGCGCCTGTTGTGGTAAAGCGTCCAGTGACTGCACACCAAAGGTGGACTCAGACCAGCCTGGCATAGTTTCGAAAATCGGTGTTACCAGCTCATAACCTTCAGCAGCCATTGGTGGCACGTCGGTGACAGAACCATCTTGCTGACGATAACCCACACAGATTTTCACTTCTTTCAGGCCGTCCAGTACGTCTAACTTGGTCAGACAGAAACCAGAAATACTGTTTAACTGCACTGCACGACGAACGGCAACAGCGTCAAACCAGCCACAACGGCGTTTACGGCCTGTAGTTGCGCCAAATTCATGACCTTTCACACCTAAGTGCTCGCCAACTTCACAATCAAGCTCAGTCGGGAACGGGCCAGAACCAACACGGGTGGTATAAGCTTTGACAATACCCAGTACATAATCGATGTAACGTGGGCCAAAACCTGCCCCAGTAGCAACACCACCTGCAGTGGTATTAGACGAAGTTACATAAGGATAAGTACCGTGGTCGATATCCAGCAGCGTACCCTGAGCACCTTCAAACATAATTTCCTGGCCAGCTTTACGGGCTTTGTCCAGTAAATCAGTCACATCAACGACCATCGACTTCAGCGTCGCAGCCATCGACAGAGCGTTGTCTAAAGTTGTCTGGTAATCAATAGGATCCAGTTTGTAATACTGTGTCAGAGTGAAGTTATGTAACTCCATCAGAACTTTCAGTTTTTCCGCGAACAGCTCCGGATTAAACAAATCGCCGACACGTAAACCGCGACGGGCAACTTTGTCTTCATAAGCCGGGCCTATACCACGACCGGTAGTGCCGATTTTTTTATCACCACGCGCAGCTTCCCGGGCAACATCCAGCGCCACGTGGAATGGCAGGATCAGGGGACAAGCTTCGCTGATCAACAGACGCTCTTTCACCGGAACACCACGCTGTTCCAGCATGGTCATTTCTTTTAAAAAAGCTTCAGGAGACAGCACTACGCCATTACCAATCACACATTTTACGTTAGCACGTAAAATACCTGAAGGTATTAAGTGCAAGACAGTTTTTTCACCGTCAATCACCAGGGTATGACCGGCATTATGGCCGCCCTGATAACGCACTACATAGCTAGCCTTGTCGGTTAATAAATCGACGATTTTACCTTTTCCTTCGTCACCCCATTGGGTGCCGAGCACTACAACGTTTTTGGCCATGGTTCCTACATCATGGAAAAAAATTAGGCGGGGATTCTACCAAAATAAAATGCAAAGTTCAGCCGCAAGGGCAAAAAAAAACCAGCTGATTTTTCAGCTGGTTGAATTCATTCAAGATTCACAGGATATTTTCACTAAAAGACGTCTAAACTTCTTTGCTTTCAGACTAAAAACAGGTAAATCACCCCTGCCATGCCACAAAGCACAGCACCCACCTGACGCAAACCTGACACCGGCTCTTCGCTGAGTTTGCGCAAATACCAACGCCATTTATTTGGAAACAACAAAGGGCCTATGCCTTCAAGCAACAACACCAGCGCTATTGATTGCCAGAAAATTTCCATCACTCACCTCTTCGCAGGCTCAGACAAGATAAATCATAATCGCTGGCATCATGATAAAGTGCAAAACCAAAACGTAGTCTGTCGCCCCGGTAGTCCGTGTGAATGCCATGTTGTTTTAAATAAGCCGATAACTCAGCCACTTTTGCCGCATCATCCAGCATAAAAGTGAAAAAATGACCGTGGTTTTGCAAGTCAGCACAAAGCAGCTTTTGTTCGTTTAATAACGGATGTTGTTGTGCTTTTAACTCTGCTAAAAAAGCCTGTTGTAACTGCTGCACATGCTGATGCACCTTTGCCACGCTGATGCCTTCGGATTGATATAAATCCAGCACAGCTTCGAGCCGGTATAAAGCCGAAAAATCCATAGTGGCGCCGGCAAACTGATAACCATCTTTGCTGTATTGCACCTGACGGGTTTTGGCTGCGGCTAAAGTGCCAAACTCGGCAAACCAGCCGGTATAAAGCGGTCGCATCCCATTGTTTTGCGGTACCAGCATAAAACAACAGCCTTCCCCCCCCTGGGCATATTTGTACGAACCCGCCAGATAAAAAATCCGCCCTTCGAGCTCGCTAAGATTGGTTGGCAAGGCCATAAAACCATGATAACCATCAATGGCGATAGTAGCCTGGCAAACTGCAGCTATCGACGTCACAAAAGCGGTCAAATCAGTGATAGCCAAACCTGAGTTAAAAAATACCTGACTGCAAAATACTAAATCTGGTTGCAGCTTCTTTGCAGCTTCGGCAAAACGTGTGGTGAAATCGGCAAAGGGTAGGGTTTCCACCTGCACCAGTTCAATCAGTGGCAGTTCTGCCAGACGTTTAATTTGCCGGCTAAAACTGTGAAACTCGCTGTCGGTGGTTAAAATTCTGACCGGTTTGCTCCAGTCAAAACAACTTAATAACCGGAATAACAATTCATGAGTGTTAGGGGCAAACACCAGCTGCTCAGGCTTTTGCAGCTGTAAAATGCCAGCTATCTGCTTTTGCACTTTGGGGACTTTTTCGCCAAAAATATAGTCCCACTTGTCATCAACCAACCGGGCACTATCGTCCCAATATTGCAAAGCGGCAGCCCGGGTGACATCTGGCCAATAATGATGGGAATGGCAGGCAAAATGCTGCACTTTGGCATTGGCGGTTAAAAACCCCTGGTAGTATTTTTTATAACTCATGTCCTGCTCCGCTCACCGGCTCTATTTGCGCTAAGGCTTTTTTAGCAACCTCTGCTTTTTATAACAAAAAAGGCGCCCTCAGGCGCCTTAGTTGTCAACTTAACATCAGTTTTTCTGTTGTGACTTCATATACTGGAAAAAATCACTGTCTGGCTGAACCACCAGCACATCAGATTTGCTGTTAAAGCTGCGGTTGTAGGCTTCTAAGCTTCTGACAAAACTGAAAAACTCAGCGTTTTTGTTATAGGCTTCAGCATACACTTTTGCCGCCAGAGCGTCACCTTCACCGCGGGTTGTGCGTGAGTTTCGCTCCGCTTCGGCCACCATCACGGTAACACGGGCGTCAACGTCAGCACGGATAATTTCCGCCTGCTCCATACCACGGGCACGGTGTTCTTTGGCGACAGCAGTGCGCTCTGCACGCATCCGTTGGAAAATGTTATTACTGATTTCATCAGGCAGGTTAATTTTCTTCACCCGCACGTCCAGCATTTCAATACCCAGTTCGTCTGAACCTTTACCCGCCTGTGCCAGCGCTTTGGTCATCAGTTCAGTACGTTCACCGGATACGATCTGCTGAATGGTTCTGGTACCAAACTCTGTGCGCAAACCGTTGTTAATATACTGTTTTAACAGGTTTTCTGCCCTGTCAGTACGACCTCCGGTTGATAAATAATATTTACCAAAGTCTTTGATACGCCATTTGACATAACTGTCGACCAATAAGTCTTTTTTCTCTGCGGTCACAAAACGGTCAGCCGGATCGTCCAGCGTTTGCACCTTGGCATCCAGAGTGCGCACGTTTTCAATCAGTGGCAGCTTAAAATGTAAGCCTGGTTCAAACACCACCACAGCACCTGCGGCGTCACGCTGGATTTTGCTGAACTGGAACACAATACCGCGTTCACCTTCCTGCACCACAAACACAGAGGAGTAAACAACGATGGCAATCAGCGCCAGCAGAGCTAACATAAAGTTTTTCATTGATTAACCCCTTCCTGCACGGTTGCTGTCAGTACGCGGTGTGTCAATGCGGCTGTCGGTACTGCGCGGCTCCGGTAATGTTAAACGTTGTTCAGGCGCCGCCGTTTTTGCAGCAGAACCATTCTGGTTTAACATTTTATCCAATGGTAAATACATAATGTTGTTGCCGTTTTTCACGTCAACCAGAACTTTTGACGTATTGCCGTAGACCTGTTCCATAGTTTCCAGGTACAGACGTTCACGGGTAACCTGAGGGGATGCAATATATTCTGGTAGCAGTTTTTCAAAGCGGGCCACTTCACCCTGGGCTTTTAACTGCGACTGTTGTTTATAAGCTTCTGCTTCCTGCATCACACGGTTTACCCGACCACGGGCTTCAGGTTCAATGGCTCGGGCATAAGCCTGGGCTTCCTGAATAAAACGTTGTTCGTCTTCCTGAGCAGCAATAGCGTCATCAAAGGCCGCTTTTACTTCCTCCGGCGGACGAGCATCACGGAAGTTCACATCAACAATTTCCAAACCCAAGTTGTAAGGTTTGATAATAGATTCCAGTTCAACCCTGGTGTTCTGACGGATCACTTCACGGCCTTTGGTCAGCACGTCGTCCATCATAGAATGACCAACCACATAACGTAATGCTGCATCTGTTGCCTGACGCAGACTGGCGTCCGGGTCGACTACCGCAAATTTGTATAAACGTGGGTCAGCAACACGGTATTGCACTTCAAAAGTCACCCGGACCAGGTTTTGATCCTGAGTCAGCATAAAACCATCAGTTTTTAATGCCTGTACAGTGCTGATATCAACAGGTAATACTTTATCGATAAAAGTGGGTTTCCAGTTAATACCCGGATTCACTTCGGCGTGATATTGGCCAAAACGTAAAATAACGCCCCGCTCAGATTCTTTAATGGTGTAAATACCGCTGAATAACCAGCCAAGCAGCGCCACCACCAGTAACAATACCAGTACGGCTGAGCCACCACTGTTATCACCGGCTGAACCGCCTTTATTACCACCGAAGACACCGCCGAGCTTTTTGCTCAGATTGCGGAACACTTCATCCATATCAGGCGGGCCCTGATTACGACCACCCTGGTTCCAGGGATCATTGTTTTTGCCGTTATTGCCCGGCTCATTCCAAGCCATACTTCACTCCGTTCTGCTTTTTGAGAGTTAAGGTTAATGTATCAAAAAGTCCGGTTCAGACCAGAAAATTTTGCAACAAACCATCGCTTTGCTTAAGTAATCTTGTCCATTGCGGTTTTGCCAGTGCTAACTTCAGCTGACAAACTCCGCTTTCATCAAATTGTTCTTGCTGCACAGCGCCCATCTCATGAAAGCGGGCGCGCCATGCACTGGCTTCAGGCGGCAATGCCAGCTGCAATCTGAGATAACTGTCGGATAACAAACTGATAATGGCCTGAAATAACAAGTCGATGCCAAGGTTATGCTGCGCCGACAGATACACAGCCACAGCCACACCCTGTTCGTTGTATTCAATACGCGGGCCCTGACCGACCAAATCAATTTTGTTATACACCAGTAATTGCGGCAGACCATCAGCCTCAATTTCATGTAATACCTGCTGCACCTGATGAATATTGTCGGCCATTCTCGGGTCTGCCAAATCCACCACATGCAACTGTAAATCGGCCTCGCGGCTTTCCTGTAATGTTGATTTAAATGCTGCCACCAGATCGTGCGGCAAATGCCGGATAAACCCGACTGTGTCGGCAAAAATCAACTGCCCAAAATCGGCCAGCTTTACTTGCCGCAGTGTTGGATCCAATGTGGCAAATAATTGATCCGCTGCATACACATCTGCACTGGTCAGCCGGTTAAACAAGGTGGATTTACCAGCGTTGGTATAACCCACTAACGAAATCACCGGTATTTCAGCTCTTTGTCTGGCTTTTCGGCCCTGCTCACGCTGCTTACCCACTTTTTCCAGTTTCTGGTGCAGTGCGCTTATACGGTCGCGCAGCAAACGCCGATCTGTTTCAAGCTGAGTTTCACCCGGGCCCCTTAAGCCGATACCGCCTTTTTGCCTTTCATTGTCAAAACCACGGATAAGACGGGAGGCCAGATGTTTGAGCTGCGCCAGTTCAACCTGCAATTTACCTTCGTAACTGCGGGCACGCTGCGCAAAAATATCCAGAATAAGGGTGGTTCGGTCGATGACACGGCATTGAAACAGCCGTTCCAGATTGCGGGTTTGCGCCGGCGACAAGCTGTGATTAAAAATCACCACAGAAGCTTCATGAGCCGCAACTGCAGCCGCAATTTCCTGCGCTTTGCCGGTACCTACAAATAAACGCGCGTCCACTGTTGAACGGTTGCAACTAAACACCGCCAACTCGTGGACACCAGCTGAGGACACCAACATTTGTAGTTCGTGCAGATCTTCACAAGCGCTTTCTTGCGGAAAATAAACATGCACAAGGATCGCTTGCTCAGCCATAGATTCAGGGTCAAACAAGCGTAAAAGTCCTGTGTATTATTCTATTTCGTCCATATCACCGCTGCCGGCACCATGGCTTGCCATGGTGTTCACAGCGCGCGCCGGAACTACGGTAGAAATTGCGTGTTTGTAAACCATCTGACTAACAGTGTTTTTTAACAAAATGACAAACTGGTCAAAAGACTCAATTTGTCCCTGTAATTTGATCCCATTCACCAGATAAATAGAAACTGGAATACGTTCCCGTCGTAAGGTGTTTAAAAATGGGTCTTGTAAAGATTGGCCCTTTGCCATGTGCCGCTTTCCTTTTTCTTAGTTCTGATTCTTGATATATGGATTATTATATTATTTTCAAGTCGTTAAATAACGATTTTTTTCTTCGCTTATCTAGCGTAGCGAAGATAAAACAGCTTGCAAGTTTTCCTCAGGACTAACTTCGCTTTTCAGCCAGTTTAATTCCTGCCAACTACGCAGCCAGGTTAATTGCCGTTTTGCCAGCTGCCTTGTTGCGGCAACACCACGATACACCATCTCGTCATAACTCACTAGCCCGTCCAGATAATCCCACATCTGACGGTAACCCACACAACGCATTGATGGTAAATCTGCATGTAAATCATTGCGTAGTTTAAGTTTTTGCACTTCCTGCTCAAAACCCTGTGCCAGCATTTGCATAAACCGCATTTCAATGCGCTGATGCAACACTGCTCTGTCTGTTGGTGCTATAGCAAACTGTTGCACCGGATAAGGAAAAGCGTCACCTTTTTCTGTTGTCCAGTCCGTCAGGCTGCGACCACTGACCAGATACACCTCCAGCGCCCTGTTAATCCGTTGTGGATCATTCGGATGAATACGCGCTGCCGACACCGGATCAACTTCCGCCAATTGCTGATGCAAAGCTTGCCAGCCTTCAACAGCTGCTCTTTGTTCCAGTTCTGCCCGAATTTCGGGGTCTGCCTCGGGTAAAGGCGAAATACCTTCCAATAAGGCCTTAAAATACAACATGGTACCGCCAACCAGCAGCGGTACTTTGCCCTGTTGCTGGATATCGGCAATATGCGCAAGTGCATCGGTACGAAAATCTGCCGCCGAATAGGCCTGTGCCGGGTCGAGTATATCAATCAACCGGTGCGGCGCTATGGCCAGCTCCTGTGCAGTTGGCTTTGCTGTGCCTATATCCATACCACGGTAAATCAGCGCACTGTCGACACTGATAATTTCGGCATTCAGTTCTCGCACTAAATCAAAAGCCAGCGCAGTTTTACCTGATGCTGTCGGGCCCATTAAAAAAATTACCGGCATTGTCATTTGTCTGACCTCAATAGAGCTGCGCTGACAGTGATATCCAGCGCTGTCGCGCGCCAGCAGGTCGGGTCAGACAACTGCGCTGCAAAATAGTTTAAAAACACAGGCAAGAAAAACCAATGCTGCTTTAGTCCAATTTCAAGCAATAACCGAATTAAATCAGTGCTGCTAGCCTGTACGGGCCAGGATTGCCACCATATCGGTAACCACTGACTGATATCACTGCTTTTTAACAGCCCAGGCACGGCCCGTACTATCAGCACCTGATTATTTAGCAACAAATCAAAACCTAAAGCCGCCAGCACTTGCGCCTGTTGCATTAACAGTGTTTTTTCCGCCGCCGACACTTGCAGCCGAAGCGGCAATAACAGAGCTGCTGAAGGCGGGGGTTGCAGGCACCAAAGCGGTGCCAGTGTTGCCGCCACATCCACCAATAACAAGCTGCCATCCAGGTTGGTTACAGCAAACCCCTGACCTGCATCCAGCCAGGGCAATACGGTACTGCTCTGCAATGTACTGTGGTTCTGCTCGGACCTTTTCACTTCAAACTGAGCTGTGCTGAACGACTGAGGCTGGGGCTGTTCAGCCACCTGAGCTGCCGGAGGAAAAATACTAGCTTTGACAGGCCAACCGCCGCCTGCGGGCATCATGGCAGAAGACCGGTTTGCAGCTTTATACCCTGATTGGCCATTGGCTGAGGCTGAGCCTGACCTGTGTTGCTGCGCACTGTAAACTGATGCTGGCCGGGGTGTCGTGTGCCCAGCTGCTGAAGTCTGATGGTAAGCATGTTCAGCGTCCGCTTGAAAAGGCGAAGCCTGAGTAGGCTCAGTCTTTTCAGCAATCTCAGGCCATAACACCGGCTGATCACAAACCTGCGCCAAAGCACTGACGACAAAATCATGCACCAAGCGCGCCTGATGAAACCGTACTTCGTGTTTGGCGGGGTGCACGTTGACATCCACCTGCAGAGGATCAAGCTCCAGATACAATACAAAAGCAGGTTGTACACCGGGCGCCAGCGTATCGCCATAAGCCTGACGGATGGCATGATTGAGCAATTTGTCGCGCATCATACGGCCGTTTACATAACTGTACTGACAGGCCGGCTGCGCCTGACAGGCATGCGGAAGTTGCACCCAGCCCCACAAATACATCTGCTCGTAGCGACTTTCAACAAACAAACTCTGTTCAATAAAATTGCGGCCACATAGCTGTGCCAGCCGTTTTTCTTTCCCCTGCTGATCAGTCACGGCTTTGAGCATACGGACCGATTGACCATTGTGGCTAAGCTGCCAGCTGACATCAAAACGGCTCAATGCCAGACGTTTTACCAGCTCGTCGATGTGGCTGAACTCAGTTTTGTCTGAGCGTAAAAATCGCCGTCTGGCCGGTGTATTAAAAAATAAATCCAGCACTTCAATCGAAGTCCCGACAGGATGGGCGGCAGGTCTTAATTGCACCTGCATATCCCGGCCCTCGGCCATGGCTTGCCAGGCACTGTCCTGGGTTTCAGGTCTGGAAGTGAGGGTCAGACGGGACACTGAGCTGATACTGGCCAGCGCTTCCCCCCGAAAGCCGAGGCTGACAATCTGCTCTAAATCACAGAGCTCGCTGATTTTGCTGGTGGCATGGCGACAAAGCGCCAGCGTCAGCTCGTCTTTGGCAATACCACAACCATTGTCGCGGATACGGATAAGCTTACTGCCACCTTTTTCAATGTCGATGCTGATACTGCTGGCACTGGCATCTAGGCTGTTTTCCACCAGTTCTTTGACCACCGAAGCGGGTCTTTCCACCACTTCACCAGCGGCAATTTGGTTAGCCAACTGCGGCGATAACACCTGAATGGGCATTAGTTAGGGATCCTGAGAACCTGACCGACCTGAATATTGTCGCTTTTGAGCTTGTTGTGACTACGCAGCACCGACATCGGCAAGCCGTATTGCTTGGCGAGGCCAGATAAAGTTTCACCACGTTTGACCGTATGCACTGAAGGGCCAGTGGCAGCAGAAGTTGCGACCCTTGGGCCTGCAATCACAGGTGCAGGCCTTGGCTGCATAACAGGCTGCTGACTGGCTGTACCTGGCGTAGAAGCGGTGTTGGCCACTCTGCTTGTTGTATTTTGTGTCGCCGCTCTGTTGACAGGGGCAGCGCCCTGACGCTGTGCCAGCCAGGAGTCCGCCGGAGGGGTGTCAGTAAAATGTTGTTTTAATGCCCGGAAAATTGCATTGGCTAATTTTTGCTGGTGTGATGCCGATTTTAATTTCTGCTCTTCGGTTGGATTGGAGATATAACCGGTTTCCACCAGAATAGAGGGAATGTCCGGCGCTTTTAACACACCTAGACTGGCCGCCTGCGGCTCTTTTTTATGCAAATGAGTCACCTGGCCCATCTCAGCCAGCACTCTTTTGGCAACTTCGAAACCAGTGGTCATCGAATGGTTCATCGACAAATCCAGCACTGTCTGCGCCAGATAACGTTCGTTGGCCGAGTCTTTAATCACTTCAGCCACCCCACCCAGAAGTTCGGAGTGTTGTTCGGTTTGTTCCAGCATCCGGCCTACTTCAGTGGTAGCACGGCGCAGCGATAATACCCACACCGAAGCACCATGGGCGTTTCGGTTGGTTACAGCATCAGCATGCACAGAAACTAATAAATCGGCTTGTTTATTTCGGGCCAGATCCGGCCTTTTGCTGGGGTAAATGTAATAGTCTGAGGTACGGGTTAATACCGCTTTAAAACCGGGTTCTTTGTTAATCAGCGCCTGCAGTTTTTCTGACACTGCCATAGTGACATGTTTTTCATAGGTGCCTTTAGGGCCCACAGCACCTGGATCATGACCACCGTGGCCTGCGTCAATTGCAATCACAATGTCACGGCCACCGGCTCTTTGACTTCTGGGTGGGGGTGGTACAGCGGCAGCCTGTTCGGCCTGCACATCAGCCAAATCCAGCACCAGTCTGTGACCATAACGGTCAGAAGGTGGCAACGTAAAAGCCTTTTCGCGCGCCGCTCTACTCAGTTCCACCTGCAGCAAAATACCACGATTGCCCGGTAGTCTTTTCACTTTAATGTCTTTAACCAGCTCAGATTCGCCCGACATTTTGCCTAACGAAGGACTTTGAATATTGGCGATTTCAAGCTCAACCGTTTGCCGATTCTGACTTAACAGCCGGTATTGTGCTTTGCCAGTCAGATCAAACACCACACGGGTACTGTCGGGTGATGGCCAAATCCGCACACTTTCAATTCTTTCGGTGGCAAAAGCCGGCACTAACATCAGACTCAGAATGCAGCACCACAACAATCTCAGCATGTTGTAGTTCCTTGTAATGCACTGAGCATCTGTTGCCCTAATGCCGTAGTTGCTGTCAAGCGGGCAATACGGCTCTGAGCGTCTGTGGCTTCCAGCATCAGGGTTAAATCCGGCACCGGCAATAAAGGAGCGCCACGCTCAGGCCACTCCACCAGACATAAATTGCCGGCAGCAAAATAATCACGCACCCCCATAAATTCCAGCTCTTCCGGGTCGTGCAAACGGTATAAATCAAAATGATAAGCTTCAAGGGCTGGCAGCTGATAGGGTTCAACCAGGGTGTAGGTTGGACTTTTAACATTCCCCTGATGACCAAGCGCCTGTAACAAACTGCGGCTAAAGGTGGTTTTACCGGCGCCTAACCCGCCCTGCAAATAAATCACACCACCACCAGCACAGGCTTGCGCCAGTTTTGTTGCTAATAATGCGGTTTGTGTTTCATCGTGCAATGTCAGTTGGTAATGCGCGTCGGCCATGCCAATCCCTAAATGAAAAAAACTTTTTTATGGTGCTTAAACCAACCCAAAAGGCTGCGCTTAAAACTATGCTGCTTATGCTATCAAATTCATCAGATCAGAACCACCTTGAATACCAACAGATTTGCCTGATTAGCGTCAAAGTCCTGCCCTTGTGTTAACATCTGCGACCTTGCTGCAGGCAAAGCCAGCCCAAGGGAAAAGCAGCCCGAGGAAAAGCAGCAAAGTGCAGCAGCGGAGTATAAAATGTCCAATCCCAACTCGTTCTCCCAAACCGACTGGGCCAGACTGACCAGCCAAATCAAAAGCTGGGCGCTGGAGCTTGGTTTTTCGCAGGTGGGGATCTGTGACACCAACTTAACTTCGGAAGAGCCCAAGTTACAGCAGTGGCTGGACGCCGGCATGCACGGTGAAATGTATTACATGGCCGAGCACGGCATGAAAAGAGCACGGCCGGCTGAACTGCAACCCGGCACTTTAAGGGTCATTTCGGTGCGGCTGGACTATCTGCCAGCCGAGGCTGGTTTTGCCACCAATCTGAGTGATCCGTACCAAGCCTATATCAGCCGTTATGCGCTGGGGCGTGATTACCACAAACTAATCCGCCAGCGTTTAAAGCAGCTTGGCGAAAAAATCGAGCAGCACGTTGGTGCTTATGGCTACCGGCCTTTTGTTGATTCAGCCCCGGTGCTGGAGCGGCCATTGGCGGCCAAAGCCGGCCTTGGCTGGATTGGCAAACACAGTTTGTTATTAAACCCGCAAGCGGGTTCCTGGTTTTTTTTGGGCGAACTGCTGGTGTCCTTACCCTTACCTGTGGATGAACCAATTAAACAGGACTGTGGCCAATGTGTCGCCTGTATCACCATGTGCCCGACAGGTGCTATTGTTTCGCCTTATGTGGTGGACGCCCGCCGTTGTATCAGTTATCTCACCATTGAACTCAAAGAAGCTATCCCGCAAGAGCTACGCCCATTGATTGGCAACCGGATTTACGGTTGTGACGATTGTCAGCTGGTATGCCCGGTAAACCGTCAGGCACCGCTTGGCAAAGAAACAGATTTTCAGCGTCGTCCGCAGTGGCGTGATCAGAGTTTGCTCAGTTTATTTTTATGGGATGAAACCACTTTTTTAAAGATGACTGAAGGTTCAGCCATCCGGCGTATTGGCTATCAGCGCTGGCAACGTAATCTGGCGGTGGCACTGGGCAATGCACCTTTTAGCGACGAAATTCTGGATTTATTAATTGCACAGCAACAACATCCAGATGCGTTGGTGCGGGAACATCTGCAGTGGGCTTTGACCCAGCAACAGCAAAAACAGCAGCAACTCCAAAAAGAAAACCGTCAGCAGCAGCGGCTGATCCGCATTATTCAGCTTGGCTTGCCACGGGACGCCTGAAACAGAGGAAACTCAGACTGTGCCAGCATGCGTTCTGCCGCCTTTTGCAGAATTTGTTGTTTCTGCTCAGAACTTGCCTGATGCCAGCCGGTAATTTCAGTTAAAGTGCGGCCACAGCCCATACAAACGTCGGCTTCATTCAGGCAACAGTTTCTTTTACAAGGTGCGGGGATCATCCCCCCTCCTTCCGGGTGCACAGCTTAACCTGGCAACGACGGCGTTTTAATAAAACGAACCAAATCCTCTGCCCGCAGTGGTTTGGAGAAAAAATAACCCTGAATAAAATCACAACCAAGTTCACTGAGCACCGCCAGCTGAGCCCGGGTTTCAACCCCTTCCGCCACCACCTGCACATCCAGCACTTTTGCCATATTGATAAGCACCGCCGCCAGCGACCTTGCTTTGTCGGCCACTGCCACATCAGTTACAAAACTTTTATCAATCTTAATCAGGTTGACCGGGTAACGGCTCAGATAGTTCAGCGCCGAATACCCTGTGCCAAAGTCGTCGATGGCCAGCTGCAGCCCTTGCTGATGTAGTTTCAGAATATTGTTTTGCTGCACTGAAATCCTGTCCATAAACAGGGATTCAGTAATTTCAAAAATAAGATCGCAACTGTTGACTCCGGCGTCATTGATCATCTGCAGCCATTCATCGGCCACATGATGCACGTTAAACTCCTGACTGCTGCGGTTAATGGACATTTGCAGCGACAAGCCTTGCTGTTTAAAGCTTTGCATATCCCGAAGCGCCTGTTGCAGAATCCATTGTCCCAACGGCCGGATAGCGCCGGTGCGCTCTGCCACACTGATAAACTCCAGGGGCGAAATCAGCCCGCGCTCCGGATGTTGCCAGCGCACCAGTGCTTCACATTTATTAAAGCTGCGGCTTTTCAGGCAATAAATCGGCTGGTACACCAGGAAAAACTGCTGCTGCGCAATACCGTTCATAATTTCGTTATGCAGATGCACAAAACGGTCTGCTTCTTTTTGCATAGCGGCATCGTAAAAATGGTAGGTATTACGGCCCAGCTGTTTGGCGGCATACATAGCGCGGTCGGCATGTTTAAGCAGATCGCTGTGGCTCATGCCGTCATGCGGATACATGGCAATACCCACACTGGCACTGACCGCCAGCGACTTTTCCCCGACCTGCACCGGTTTTGCCAGCTCTTGCACCAGCCGCTCTGCCATCAGCTCGGTTTGTTCGGGTGCGCTGCTCAGCTGACTGACAATCACAAATTCATCACCGCCAAGGCGCGCCAACAGATCCTGCTCAGTGACCAACAGCTTTAACCGCTCGGCCACAGCTCGCAGCAATTTATCCCCCACCAAATGGCCCAGACTTTCGTTGACTTGTTTAAATTCATCCAGGTCAATACACATCAGACTCAGACTGCTTTGGCTGCTTTGTGCCTGTTTGATCATCCGTGACAACTGCTCGGTAAAAACTGCACGGTTTGGCAGATTTGTCAGCGGGTCGTAGGTAGCCTGAAAGGCAATAGTGTAAAGGGCATGTTCACGCTCGCGTGCCATTCGCAGCAGCAACAATAAAGCACAACAGAGGATCACTATCAGCGCCAGCGCCAGCGGCGTCATCCACTGCAAAGAACCCACCAGCCAGGCGGCAGACTCTTTGGGAGCCGCATGCAACTGCCAACGGCCAACAGGTAACTTGATATCCACTTTGACCTGGTCGATGCTCAACAGCTGCTGATCCCCCCAGAACAACTGACCCGGATTGTCTTCGCCGTCCCGGCCTGACAACGCAACATAATAATTTTGTCGTAAACCGGGCAGCCGCACCCGCTCCAGCAGCGGCTCCAGCGGCATAATGGCAGCTATGACGCCCCAGACCCCCTGATCATTAAGTAGCACCGGCACCCGCACCACCAGACCCGAACCACCCTGTAATAAGTTTACCGGCCCCGCCACTACCGGCTTGGACAGCGCCAGTGTTTTTTCAATAGCAGCAAGCTGATTGGGAATATTGCGATAATCCACGCCGATAATGGCTTCATTGCCTGGCAACGGATAGACATAACGGATCACTAAATCAGGCGCCACAGCAATATGGCGAAAATGCGGGTAATTGTGCAGCAGTAACGATACCCGGGCGTCCAGGCTGGTTAAATCTATTTGTGGGTTTAATACCAGTTCACTGCGGATTGAATCGAGCGCCACAACCCCACTGTTCACTACGCCTTCGAGTTCAGAAGCATAATTGGTCAGGGTTTGTAGCAGCTGATAACGCTGTGATTCAATATATTTGGCGCGCTCTTGCCACAACATGGCCACAGCAAGCGCCGACAGCAACAAAAACACCAGCACAGTAACAGTTCTGGGGTGTCTGATAAAAAAGTTGCTGTGATATGGTTCAGCAGTATTTTGTAATATTGAGACTGGTGCGGAATTCAAATCGGTAGCCCGGAATTTAGCGTCCGCAGAACTCTAACAGGGGTTCGGGTTCTTGGCTACCTCTGTGTTTTGGAAAATCCGCCTTAGTTTGATGCAGATCGTTTTTTCGGAACCCAGGCCCAGACAAATTGAGCCAGCACAGGTTCAACGCCAACTTCATCCAACAACTGCACCTGCACTTTTACTTCGCCTTTTTCCTGATTGCGAATGTTCGCAATTTGCTCAGGAGTCAGGCTGGCGATGGCCGTCAGTTGCCCCGTGGCTCTTTTGACATAATCCAGATGCATAGATTTTAACAGTGGCAGTCTGTCGTCCGGCACATGCATGCCCACCAGAAAACCAGTGGCGGATTCACCCAATAACGCCATAGCAGCGGCATGTACTGAACCTATATGGTTTTGCACTTTACGGCGGTTTTTCTGCACTAAACGCGCTTGCTGAAAATTCAGCTGCTGGATCTGAATACCGGCGGTACCGGCAAATTTTACGGCGCGTCCGAACAATTGGGATAATAAAAATGATTGTAAAAACGCCGGCGCAGTGCTGACTTTGGTGACAAGGCGGCTGAGTTTGTTATTGGCTTCCATACTGGTCTAACCTGTTTTGATCATGCGTAGAAATTAGCAGTTGCGCTTTGAAATAACAAGCGAAGCTACCCAGCTAAAACCATAAACAAAGGAAATAACCAGCCACAGCATGAATTGCTTGGTTTTAAATTAAATTTGACTGGGTAGCTGTCAGAGATGACAGAAAATTGGAGCGGGCAACGAGATTCGAACTCGTGACCTCGACCTTGGCAAGGTAGCGCTCTACCAACTGAGCTATGCCCGCAGCGTGAGGATTTTTGGACGATTGGAGCGGGCAACGAGATTCGAACTCGTGACCTCGACCTTGGCAAGGTAGCGCTCTACCAACTGAGCTATGCCCGCATCGTATCGTCTTGAAGAATTTGGAGCGGGCAACGAGATTCGAACTCGTGACCTCGACCTTGGCAAGGTAGCGCTCTACCAACTGAGCTATGCCCGCATCAATTTCTTCCCGCTTGATTGCAGCGTCAACCAGAGATTAACTTCGCAACCAAGCGGGGCGCATTTTACAAAATCAAATTGAGTTTGCAAGCATTTTATGACGGCAAACGGAAAAAGTGCTGCTGATAGGTGACTAATTCAGCAATTGAGTCGCGGATGTCGTCCATTGCCAGATGACTTGATGATTTTTTCACCAGCTTGGTTACTTCCGGATTCCAGCGTTTGGCCAGTTCTTTGACGGTGCTCACATCCAGATTGCGGTAGTGAAAAAAGCTCTCCAGTTTAGGGGCGTATTTCACCAGAAAACGTCTGTCCTGCCCTATGCTGTTGCCACACATCGGCGATTTACCTGCCGGCACGTACTGCGATAAAAAGGCGATAGTTTGATCTACGGCACTGTCTAGATCCGTGTTACTTTCGCGGCAACGCTGGGTTAAACCACTTTTGCCATGTTGCTCCACACACCAGGCGCTCATGTTATCCAACACAGAGTCGGGCGTTTTAATGGCAAACACCGGGCCTTCGGCCAGAATATTCAGCTGACTGTCGGTGACTATCACGGCCATTTCCAGAATTACATCAACTTCAGGCTCCAGGCCGGTCATTTCCAAATCAATCCAGACTAAATTATTCTCGCTAACAGACATAAAAGGCACCTTGTGGCATTGCTACTTTGTTACTTGAGTGAATGCTAGTATCATACTACGCCTGACGCCAACTGGAAAACGCCCGCAGGGCTCTTGAGATACAGTGACGAAAAAGAAACACCTCAGTCAACGCCAAACCGATCGTATTGCCGGTAACCAGCAAAAACGGCTGGAACGACTGGAAAAAAAAGCCGCCAAAGCCGAACAACAACTGCAGCACACCCAATTAGGTGAAGCAGAAGCAGGTGTTGTGATCAGCCGTTTTGGCCAACATGCCGATGTGGAAGATCAGAACGGCGTGATTGAACGTTGCAATATCCGCCGTACTATCAGCTCGTTAGTCTGTGGTGACAAAGTAGTGTGGCGCCGCGCGCTACAGCCCCAAGCCGGCATCAGCGGTGTCATTGAAGCAGTACAGGAACGCAGCTCAGTATTATCGCGGCCTGATTTTTACGATGGCTTAAAACCAGTCGCAGCCAATATTGATTTGCTGATTATAGTGTCGGCGGTACTGCCTTCTTTGTCGCTGAATATTATTGACCGTTACCTGGTAGCTGCCGAAGCTATGCAAATCAAGCCCTTGTTATTACTAAACAAAATTGATTTGTTAACTGCTGAGCAACGGCAGGAAGTGGAACAGCAACTCGATATTTACCGTAAAATTGGCTACGAAACGCTGCTGTTGAGCGCCAAAACCGGCGAAGGCATGACGCAGCTCGATGCTTATTTAAAGTCCGGCACCAGTATTTTTGTTGGCCAGTCTGGGGTGGGTAAATCGTCGCTGGTGAACAATTTATTGCCTCAGGTGCAGGTATTAACACAGGAAGTGTCTGATAACTCTGGCCTTGGCCAGCATACGACGACTGTGGCCCGTTTGTATCATCTGCCCGATGGCGGTAATCTGATTGACTCACCCGGCATCCGCGAATTTGCGCTCTGGCACTTAGAGCCTGATGAAGTGATCTGGGGTTTTAAAGAGTTCCGCCCCTGGCTTGGCCGTTGCAAATTCCGCGACTGCAAACATGGCAACGACCCGGGTTGTGCTTTACACCACGCCATAGAAATTGGGGAAGTGTCGCAAGAACGTTTTGATAACTATCATAAAATCCTGCTGAGTATGGAACAGGATAAACCAAATTTTTTTAAAGTTGATTAAGGATCCGCGCTGATGGATAAATTTAAAATCACCCTGCAGTACATCATGCCCAAACATCTGATTTCCCGTCTGGTGGGTTTGTTGGCTGCAGCCCGCCTGGGTTTTATAAGCCATGCTTTGATTAAACTTTTTATCAGAGCCTATGGCATTAATATGGCCGAAGCAAAGTATGAAAATGCCTCTGATTATAAAAGCTTTAACGAGTTTTTTACCCGACCGCTTAAAGATGGTTTACGCCCTGTAGTACAGGATGACAACATCATCGCTCATCCGGTCGATGGTGCTATCAGTCAGCTTGGTAAAATTGAGGGTGATAAACTGATTCAGGCCAAAGGCCACGATTATTCACTGCAAGCTTTGCTGGGTGGTCTCGCAGAAACAGCTGCCCCTTACCAAAACGGCGAATTTGCCTGTATTTATCTGGCGCCAAAAGATTATCACCGTATTCATATGCCTGTTGCCGGTACCTTGCGTGAAATGATTTATGTGCCTGGTGAACTGTTTTCAGTCAACCCCTTAACAGCCGCCAATGTGCCTGGTTTATTTGCCCGTAACGAGCGTGTCGTCACTATTTTTGATACTGAACTTGGGCCTATGGCGCTGGTGTTGGTGGGCGCGACTATTGTCGCCAGTATTGAAACTGTCTGGGCTGGTACTATTACCCCACCCACAGGCAAAGAGATTTTCCGCTGGAGCTACCCGGCAACAGGTGCCAATGCCGTACATCTGGAAAAAGGTGCTGAAATGGGCCGCTTTAAGCTGGGTTCCACTGTGATCCTCGCCTTTGCACCGGACAAAATAGAATTCCTGCCACAACAGTACCCGGGCGCTGTCACGCGTATGGGCGAAGCTTTTGCCGCTAAAAAACACTAAATTTTACCGGAGGTGACCGATGTTTATTTTTGCCCACCGTGGCGTCAGCGGTCACTTCCCGGAAAATACTCTCAAAGCCGTTCAAGCTGCTTTAGATTGTGACGCTGATGGTATTGAGATTGATGTGTATGCCGTTGACGGTGAACTGGTGGTGATCCACGACCGCGAGCTGAACCGCACCACCAACGGTACTGGGGAGCTGGAAGATTATTCGCTGCCACAACTGCAACAGCTGGACGCCGGTCAGGGGGAAAAAATACCTACTTTGTGGCAAGTGCTCAAGCTGGTGCAAAACCGCTGTGTACTGAATATTGAACTCAAAGGTCACAACACGGCCGAACTTCTGGTCAAGTTGCTACATAAAGCACGCGGCGAATTGGGTACCGACTGGTCAACACTTTTGATTTCGTCATTTCATCATCCGCTTTTGCAACAGATCAGAACTCTGGCGCCTGAACTTGCCATTGGTGCGCTAACTGCATCTATTCCACTTGATTATTGTGCTTTTGCGGCTGAACTTGGCGCTGTTTCAGTCAACTGTGACCGGGCTTTTATTGATGAAAGGATGGTGAAGGATGCAAAAGAACGCGGACTCAAAGTTTTTGTTTATACGGTCAATAATGAACGTGAAGCCATAAGGTTACAGCAGCTGGGGGTTGATGGGATTTTTTGCAACTTTCCACATGAAGCCAAAAGCTGGTTTGACTAAGTCCGCTTTTTACACCTGATCAAAGTGAAATTAATGACTTTCGCAACTATGGCAATGATTACAGAGCCGGATATTTAACACATGCGCCAGCACCACAAAAGCAGCCCCCACAATCAGCACATAATGCTCATATTCATGGCCTAACAAGTCTTTTTGCCAATAAATAAAACCACCCAAAAACAACGAATAAAACGGATATAACTTGCGGTGGTAACGGTGAAAACCGGCAAAAATAGTAATAAAACCAAGCACCATAGTGATCAGTAACACGATACGTTCCAGCGCATGGTTATGTACCGAAGTTAACCCAAGCAGAGGCAATACGGGCAATAACACCGGCAGCATAATACAATGGATGGCACATAAGGATGTAACTGCTATCCCTACTTTATCCAGAGTATGACGAATTTGATCAAACATTCGGGTGCCTGCTGCTGCCAAAAAAAGAAATGAGATGATATAACAAATCTGACCTGATGAAAACTGCTGCCACAACATTTTCCTGAGTTCTAAACGCAACCTTGCTTACTCTCCCGCTCAATACAGTGGTTGTGGCATAATAACCGACATATTTTTATGAGGGTCTGTTATGGAACAGCTACTGAATCAACTTGATCAGAATTTAAAAGAACTTTATCGCAAAGCAGTTGATGCCGATGCCCTGCTGGATGAACTGGCACAACAGGGGCAAGCTAAACATCAGGCTATTTTTCCAGCAGATTCATTATTCAGAATCAGCAGCCCGCGTTTTTTGCCGTACTTGTCAGAAACAGCTGAACAGGTTGCGTCTATCCGCCTGACCCAACAATTTAATACCGCCACACTGGAGCTGGTGGTGAAACAATTACAGCTGCTGCACAAGACCTTGCTGGAATTTCGTACAGCTTTGAGCCGTTAAGCTAATATTAATGAGCATTGCTGTGGTTTTTGCTGTGCAGTCTTATGGGTACAATGCAAGTGGAGGAATCTTATGGATCTTTCTACAACTGCAGTTTCATCAACACAACTGCGATACACCAATGCTCCTGAGCAAGAACTGCGTTTCCCAGCGAAAGACAAAACTGCAAGAGTCACTGACATAACCAAAGAAACCGTTTCAAACGTCAATACAGACAATTCGGTTGCTCTGTTATCACAGACCAGCACAACAAAAGCTGCCGATGAACAGGAAGTTGAAAAAAATGATTCGGTGAAAGTAAGTAGTACTATCGGACGGGCTGCCAGCAGCGGTCAACTGAGCAGAGAAGAAGCAGTGGCGATTTATCAAAAAATCGCCACGCTGTTGTAGCGATTTTATGATTTTGCCGCAGTTGTCTGCACTTTAGGCAGCACCTCTTTTTCAAACCATTTTTCCAGCATATGTTGTTCATAACCAAATTCACGGCTGTTATGACCGAGCGAACCGGATTGCATAAACCCCATATCTTTTATTTTCACAGCTGTGCCTTTGGCGACTTCAACGTTATTCGCATCATACAGCACATAATCAAGATTCATCTTCGGAAAATAAATATCCTTCACCACCCTGATATCATTCATGGTTCTGCCTGCACCACTGTACATAGGTTCAACATCCCCCGCTAAATCCAGGTCCGTGATCACGACCTCAAATTTGTAACCAGCTGGTAGTTTCTCAGCAAATTCAGCCCACATCTTGTCAAATGCCTTGATCACCTTTTGCTGATAGGCTTTTTTGGTGCCGGTTCCTGGGCGAATATCGGTATACTTTTCCGGATTTTGCCACGTCAGTTTCACTTCAGCCGGCCCTGTCGCCGCAGTTGCTGCAACACTGAACAGCATTGCGGTGCTGAACATTATGAGTGTCTTACGCATAGATGCCCCCTTGTTTATCTGTTTGCGCGGGCGAGCTTCCCGGAACTCACACGCCTTATATAATCAGACCTAATATAATCGTTTTTTGCAAAAAATAACGTTGCAAGAAGTGAATAAATGCAAAGAGATGCAATTCATAACGGAATGCTTGCCTGCCAGCACGAGCACCGGCTAATCGGCTTTTTAATTCAGCTGCAACAATACGGCAAAAGACAGGTGATTGCCTGCCACTTTTCACCGGCAAAAATAGCTATCAGCACACAGCCGAGGGCTCCGCTGTTTTTCCTGCGGGCAAAAAGACAAACCCGGCAGATGCCGGGTTTGTTATGCAGCTGACATAAAAAGTCAGCACAAAGATGGGTTGCAGCGCCCTTGTAGGTGCTGCAGCGAGCATCACATCATGCCGCCCATGCCACCCATGCCGCCCATATCTGGCATTGCAGGAGCGTCTTTCTTCGGCAGCTCTGTCACCATAGCTTCGGTGGTGATCATCAGAGAACCCACAGATGCCGCAAATTGCAGTGCTGAGCGGGTCACTTTGGTTGGATCCAGAATACCCATTTCCAGCATATCGCCGTATACACCAGTTGCAGCGTTATAACCGTAGTTACCGGCACCTGATTTGACCTGATTGACCACCACTGATGGCTCTTCACCGGCGTTATCCACGATTTGACGCAGTGGAGCTTCCATCGCGCGCAGCGCAATCTTGATACCGTGGTTCTGATCTTCATTGATACCACGCAGCTCAGCCAGTTTAGCGGCCACACGTACCAGAGCCACACCACCGCCAGGTACCACACCTTCTTCAACGGCAGCGCGGGTTGCGTGCAGCGCGTCTTCTACGCGGTGTTTTTTCTCTTTCATTTCGATTTCAGTGGCAGCGCCGACTTTAATCACAGCAACACCACCTGCTAATTTGGCCAGGCGCTCTTGCAGCTTTTCTTTATCGTAATCTGAAGTGGCATCTTCCACTTGCTGACGGATTTGCTTCACGCGACCGTCGATAGCGTCCTGCTCACCGGCACCATCGATAATAGTGGTGTTGTCTTTGGTGATCACCACACGTTTCGCAGTACCTAAGTCTTCCAGTGTGGCTTTTTCCAGCTCCAGGCCAATTTCTTCAGAAATCACCACACCACCGGTTAATACAGCAATGTCTTGCAGCATAGCTTTACGACGGTCACCAAAACCCGGGGCTTTTACCGCAGAAACTTTGACGATACCGCGCATGTTGTTTACCACCAGCGTTGCTAAAGCTTCGCCTTCTAAATCTTCAGCGATGATTAAAAGTGGTTTGCCAGACTTAGCAACACCTTCTAATACCGGCAGTAATTCACGGATATTGCTGATTTTTTTATCCACAGTCAGGATAAACGGGTTGTCCAGTTCAACCTGGCCAGCTTCAGCGTTGTTGATAAAGTACGGCGACAGGTAACCGCGGTCAAACTGCATACCTTCAACCACAGCCAGCTCGTTGGCTAAACCCTGACCTTCTTCAACAGTGATCACACCTTCTTTGCCCACTTTGTCCATGGCATTGGCGATGATCTGGCCAATTTCATCGTCAGAGTTTGCAGAGATAGTACCAACCTGAGCAATAGCTTTGCTGTCGGCACAAGGCTGAGATAAAGCTTTTAATTCTTCAACAGCAGCAGCAACAGCTTTGTCGATACCACGTTTTAAATCCATTGGATTCATACCGGCAGCAACAGCTTTTACGCCTTCGTTGATAATGTTTTGTGCCAGCACTGTTGCAGTAGTAGTACCGTCACCGGCTTCGTCGTTGGCTTTAGAAGCAACTTCTTTCACCATCTGCGCGCCCATGTTTTCGAACTTGTCTTCCAGTTCAATTTCTTTGGCAACTGATACACCGTCTTTGGTGATTAATGGGGCGCCAAAAGATTTGTCCAGAATCACGTTACGGCCTTTCGGGCCTAAGGTCACGCGCACTGCGTTTGCTAAAATGTTGACGCCTTTGAGCATCTTATTACGGGCTTCATCGCCAAAACGTACGTCTTTTGCAGCCATGTTTAAATTCCTCGAAAATTCGTTGAAATCAGAATGATTTGATAAAAACCGGGATTATTCAGTGATAATGCCAAGAATGTTGTCTTCTTTGGTGATGACATATTCCTGGCCGTCAATTTTCTCTGAGCGCTCTACATAAGCACCGAAGATCACTTTGTCGCCCACTTTGACTTCTAATGGACGTACAGTACCGTTTTCCAGGATCCGGCCGTTGCCTACCGCTACCACTTCGCCCCGGGTCGATTTTTCAGCAGAAGCGCCGGTCAGAACAATACCACCAGCCGATTTGCTTTCTGCTTCCAGGCGTTTGATGATCACGCGGTCATGTAATGGACGAATATTCATGCTTAATTTCTCCTAAAGCGTTTTTGGGTTTTAACGTTGCCGTCAAATTGCTGAATTTTTAAAGTGACTGGGATATGGGGTAAGGCCTTAAAAAAACCAAGGGCTTTGCTAAAAAATTCTTTGTAAATGACAGTCTGCCTGGCTTTTCAGATAGAAGTTATTCGTGCTATCAATCAGTTACTTAAGTTTTTCTTCAGCTTATTGCAACAAAGTGCGCTCTTGTCCGGTCTGGTGGATAACTGCAGAAGATTTTTGCCTGATTGACCAGACAAAAAAAGCCAGAAGGTAACAAGCTGCGTATAATCAGCTGCTCACCAGCGCGCCCCCGAATAAAAAAGGAATGTGGTCCTGATGTTTAAACAATTTGCTGTTTTTCTTTACCTGCTGTTGGCAAGTTTGCCGCTCCAAGCCAATGATTTATTAAGTAAATTACAAGGTAACCAGTTTTTGCCTGTTGACCAGGCTTTTGTGCTGGACTTTGTACAGCAAGACAACACGCTGAAAATCAGCTGGCAAATTGCCGATGGTTATTACCTGTATAAAGATAAATTTAAGCTGGCCGGTGTGGCGGTGAATTTTTCTCACCCTACTTATCCGCCTGGTATGCCTTATGAAGATGAATATTTTGGCAAAACGGAAATTTATCTGCATCAGGTGGTGTTGTCGGTGCCTTTGTCGAATATCGATAAAGATGCGGTATTAAAAGTACGTTATCAGGGCTGCGCCAAGGCCGGTTTATGCTATCCGGTACAAACCCGCGAAATTCCACTGTTTCAGCCACAGGCTGCCAATAGCAGCGCCGCAGTATTGAATGACATAGGTGCAACCACGACTGCAACAGAAGACAAAGCAGAAACTACAACAACAGATGCTATAACGGCGCCTAAATCATCACAGGTGGAACTGGCTGAAAGACTGACCGATGATCGCAGTCTCTGGACTTTAGGGCTGTTTTTCTTACTCGGTTTGGGCCTGGCTTTTACGCCTTGTGTATTCCCTATGTACCCGATCCTCACCAGCATTATTGCCGGACAAGGCCAGCAACTCAGCACGGGTCGTGCCTTCCGGTTGTCGATGGCTTATGTACAGGGCATGGCCATTACCTATTCACTATTGGGTTTAGTGGTGGCCAGTGCCGGTGTGAAGTTTCAGGCTTATTTCCAGCACCCTGCGGTACTTATTGGCATCAGCATTTTATTTGTGCTGCTGGCCCTTGCCATGTTTGGTGTGCTGACGTTGCAACTGCCGGGTAGCTGGCAGGAAAAAGTGGGTGCTTTAAGTAACAAACAACAAGGTGGCAGTTTAAAAGGGGCACTCATCATGGGAGCCTTGTCGGGTTTGGTGGCCTCCCCCTGCACTACGGCACCGCTTACCGGTGTGCTGCTTTATATAGCGCAAAGTGGTGATATGGCCTACGGCGCTTTGGTGCTTTATGTGCTGAGCCTGGGCATGGGTCTGCCGCTGTTGTTAATTGGCAGCAGTGGTGGCAAGTGGCTGCCTAAACCCGGCGCCTGGATGGACGTGGTCAAAGCCGGTTTTGGTTTCTTGTTATTGTCAGTGCCGCTGGTATTACTGGAACGTATTTTGCCGGATTCTGTGCTGATTGTGCTGACTTCTGTCCTTGCGCTTGGCGCCGCCTTGTTTTTACACACAGTGCAGCAACAATTACAAAAACCGCTGGCCAAAGCCTTGTGCTGGTTGCTGGCGACCTTGTTAGTGATAGCAACAGCACAGTGGAACCTGCGTTTCTGGCTCCCCTCGTCGGCGCCGGCTGCTGCAGTTGCCAGCAATACCTCCCAAGTCAGTGCAGGTCAGTTTATTGATATTAAAACCCTGGCCGATTTAGACATTGAACTAAAAAAAGCCGAAGCCCAAAACCAATATGTGATGCTGGATTTATTTGCCGAGTGGTGTGTGGCCTGTAAAGAGTTTGAACATATTACTTTTGCCGACGCCGCCGTCAAAACCGAGATGGCCAAGATCCGGTTATTGCGGATTGATGTGACCAAAGCCACAGAGCAGGATGTCGAACTGATGGATAAATTTAGTGTGCTTGGCCTGCCCACTTTATTGTTTTTTGCGCCAAATGGCAGCGAACTGACCAAATCCAGGGTCACAGGTTTTATGCCGCCAGCCGAATTTGCCGCCCATTTAAAACAACTGAATCAGGGTTAATTCTTCACTAAAACAGGGCTACAGAGCGCCAGAACATTAGATTTGGCCTTTGTAGCCCGATAACCTGCCCTGCCGCTCTCACATCATCACAAAAAGTTCCCCTCCGCTGATAAGACCAGTATTTTGCTGCCATTTGCTGCGATTTCTCTATAATAAGCGGCAACTCTGCACAGCCCTGCCGGTTTTAACTGAAAAAGATGCTTTTTCAGACAACCTTTGGCAAGATGAAAGCAGATGATGAATCTTCAATGGAATAGGCGACAAATGGCATCAGTTTTACGTATTTTGCTTCTGAATGGCCCCAATCTGAATATGCTGGGACAACGCGAACCCCATATTTATGGTGCCGCCACTTTAGAGCAAATTGTTGCGGATCTGACTAGCCATGCCAGCAGCCTGAATGTGCAACTGAGCCATCTGCAATCCAACGCAGAACATGAACTGGTAACTGCTATTCAGCAAAGCCTTGGCAAACAGGATTTTATTCTGATCAATCCGGGCGCTTTTACCCACACCAGCGTGGCGATTCGCGACGCTTTATTGGCCGTGGCTATTCCTTTTATCGAAATTCATCTGTCGAACGTACATGCCCGCGAGGCATTTCGCCGGCACTCCTATTTATCCGACATTGCAAAAGGGGTGATTTGTGGCCTTGGTGCCAACGGTTACCGTTATGCCTTAGAGGCTGCAGTGTCGAGCTTAACCACCACGAACATCAACCCATAATTTCAACTAAGAGTCAGGCAACATCGTCATGGATATTAGAAAAATTAAAAAACTGATCGAGCTTCTGGAAGAGTCAGGTATCAACGAACTGGAAATTACCGAAGGCGAAGAGTCAGTGCGCATCAGCCGCGGTGGTCCGGTTCAGCATTATGCACCAATGCAATATCAGGCAGCGCCAATGCAAGCGCCAGCCGCAGCACCTGCAGCTGCAGCAGCGCCGGCCGCTGCTGCCGCCGCACCTGCCATCACAGGTCATCAGATGCGTTCACCTATGGTTGGTACTTTCTACCGCGCCGCTTCTCCAACTTCAAAAGCTTTTGCTGAAGTGGGCCAAACCGTCAAAGTTGGCGATACCCTGTGTATCGTTGAAGCGATGAAAATGATGAACCAGATCCAGTCTGACAAAGCAGGCACCATCACCGCTATTCTGGTAGAAAACGGCGAGCCGGTTGAATTCGACCAGCCTTTATTTGTGATCGAATAATTCAAAAGGCCGACCCATGTTAGAAAAAGTGCTGATTGCCAACCGGGGAGAAATTGCGCTGCGTATTTTACGCGCCTGCAAAGAACTCGGTATTAAAACAGTCGCGGTGCATTCCACCGTCGACCGGAACCTCAAACATGTGTTGTTGGCCGACGAGACCATTTGTATTGGTCCGGCGCCATCTCCACAAAGTTATTTAAATATTCCGGCATTAATTGCTGCTGCTGAAGTGACCAACGCCCAGGCCATTCACCCGGGTTACGGCTTTTTAGCAGAGCGGGCCGATTTTGCGCAGCAAGTGGAAGAAAGTGGCCTGGTATTTATCGGCCCACGCCCTGAATCTATCAGCCTGATGGGTGATAAAGTTTCCGCCATTGAGGCGATGAAAAAAGCCGGTGTTCCTTGTGTACCAGGCTCTGACGGCGCTGTGGGCGATGACGCTGACACTAACAAAGCTATTGCCAAACGTATTGGCTACCCCATTATCGTGAAAGCAGCCGGTGGTGGTGGTGGTCGTGGTATGCGTGTAGTGCGCAGCGAAGAAGAACTGGTGTCTTCGATTGAAATGACCAAAGCTGAAGCCAAAGCTGCTTTTGGTAATGACATGGTGTACATGGAAAAATTCCTGGAAAACCCACGTCATATCGAAATTCAGGTATTGGCCGATGGTCAGGGCAAAGCCATTCACTTAGGTGAGCGCGACTGTTCTATGCAGCGTCGCCACCAGAAAGTCGTGGAAGAAGCGCCGGCCCCTGGCATTACTCAGGAACAACGCGACTTTATCGGTGGCCGTTGTGTGCAGGCTTGTATCGATTTGAACTACCGTGGTGCCGGTACTTTTGAATTCCTGTTTGAAAACGGCGAATTCTTTTTTATCGAAATGAACACCCGTATTCAGGTAGAACACCCGGTAACTGAGATGATCACAGGTGTGGATTTAATTAAAGAGCAGCTGCGTATTGCCTCTGGCATGCCGCTGTCGATTAAGCAGTCTGATATTGTGATTCGTGGCCATGCCGTGGAATGCCGTATTAACGCTGAAGATCCAAAAACCTTTATTCCGTCTCCTGGCACCATCACCCGTTTCCACCCGCCAGGTGGCAATGGTGTGCGTTGGGATTCGCATATTTATGCCGATTACACAGTACCGCCAAACTACGATTCCATGGTGGGCAAACTGATCACTTACGGTGAAAGCCGTGAAATTGCCATTGCCCGGATGCGTAACGCACTGTCTGAGCTGTTAGTGGGTGGTATTAAAACCAATATCGACCTGCATAAAGAAATTATGTCGGACGCCAACTTTAATAAAGGTGGCACCAATATTCATTACCTGGAACATAAACTGGGGATGAAATAGCTCACCGATGCTTGTAAAGCATGGTTATGTAAAAAAGGCTCCCGCGGGAGCCTTTTGGTTTTGAGTTGCTGCCTGTAACGTTAAAGACGAAAACCACAGAGGCTTAATAATGTGGCGACGGCTTTGCTTACAAGCATCAGTGCCAACACCACAGCTAGCTTAACTTCGCGAGCTCCCGCTGGTAAAAATCCACCACATCCTGTACCCGCGCCTGAATATCAAAACGCTGCATGGGGTATGTTATTTTCTCAGGCTTCGCTGCTGCAAGTGTCAGCATGGCATTTGCCAGCGCTTCCACATCATCAACCGGCACTAAATCGCGGCCGAATAATGGCTGTAAATATTGGGCACCTTGTGAAGCTGTGGCCAGCACAGGTAAACCAGCCTGCATCGCTTCTAAAAATACCAGACCAAAAGGCTCGTACCTGGCGCTACTAACAAACACATCAAAACTATAAAGCCAGTCTTGTGGTGTGGTGGAAAAACCGGCCAGCAACACTTTGTCACCGGCGAGCTTGTCATTGACCAGTTTTTTCAGCTCAGGCATGGCCTTGCCATCCCCGACTATCACCAGACGGGCGTTGGGAATATTGGCTTTGACAAATGCCCGCACCAGCACGTCGTGGCCTTTGGTGGCTTCCACGCGGCCTAAAGTGCCAAAAATCAGTTCGTTTTCCGCCAACCCAAGCTTTTGCCGCAGTTCGGTTTTAGCCGCTGGCGCTGTCAGTTGGGTATTGGTCCAGTTATCCAGCTGAATGCAGTGCTGTTGAAGTGAAGCCGGTATCGCATCCAGCTGCCACGGCGCTATAGCGATTAAAGCATCAAGCTTGGCATGCTGCTGTTTTTTATAGCAAATATGTAAAGTGGCTACTCTCAGACATAAACCTTTGAGCCCTTGTAACACGCGGCAACCGGCACTTAAATGGGCGTGGGCTACATCGGGTTTTAGCATGCGGATCATTTTACGCGCTTGCCAGATAGCAAAAAATTTCCAGCCATCCACCACCTGCACCTGCACTTTGTCGCTCAGCCGGTGCCTGATGGCATTGGCTCTTTGTTCACAACCCCTTTTGTGCAAAATCACCGTCACCTGATGCTGTTGCTCTGCCTGCGTATTGGCCAGCTCAACGGCATAACGTTCACTGCCGGCAAAACTGTGCGTCAGAATAATGTGAACAATTTTCATCACAACCTACAATCACCAAACCTCTGTTGGCCTCAGTCTATCAAAATCTGCCTTTGAGCCCAAAAAAATGGCTGAAAATCAGCGGTTTTTACCTATGCAGACAAAACTCAATGCTACCTTGGCCCGGGCCGCCGCTCTTTCAGCCCTTCGCAAAAATGATGCAAAGGCCGCGCAAACGCTGCCTTGTGCAGAGAAAACTGCTAAACTGCCGCTCTTTTATGTTCAGCACCAAACGGAAATCACCATGCCTTGGATCCAACTGCGGGTAAATACCACTGAAAAACACGCCGAAACTGTCAGCGATATGCTGATGAGCTGGGGCGCTCAGGCCGTTAGTTTTGTGGATGCCAAAGACACCCCTATTTATGAACCAATGCCTGGTGAAGTGATTTATTGGGCCAACACTGTGGTGGTGGGTCTGTTTGATGCCGAACACAAGATGGATAAAGTGATCAAACAGTTAGAGCAGGTCAGCCTGTTTAAAAACGGCGTGCAGTACAAGCTGGAACAGCTCGAAGATAAAGACTGGGAACGCGAATGGATGGACAACTTCCATCCTATTCAATTTGGCAAAAGGTTATGGGTCTGCCCAAGCTGGCGTGATATTCCTGACCCGACTGCAGTGAACGTGATGCTGGACCCCGGTCTTGCTTTTGGTACCGGCACCCACCCTACTACCGCCCTTTGTATGGAGTGGCTGGATGCACAGGATCTCACTGAAGCAACAGTGGTCGATTTTGGCTGTGGCTCTGGCATTCTGGGTATTGCCGCACTCAAACTTGGTGCCAAACGAGTAGTGGGTGTGGATATAGACCCCCAAGCTATTGAAGCCAGCGCCGCCAACGCTGAGCGCAATGGCGTGGCCGGCCAGATTGAACTCTATTTACCCAAAGATCAGCCAACGCTGGAAGTGGATGTGGTAGTCGCCAATATTCTGGCCGGCCCGCTGGCTGAGTTGTCTGGCGTTATCAGCGCTTATGTCAAACCTGGTGGTTTGCTGGCGTTGTCCGGTATTCTGGAAAGCCAGGCCCAAAGTGTGATGGATGCTTATGCCGCTGAATTTGATTTTGACCCTGTTGCAGTCAAAGAAGAATGGGTGCGGTTAAGCGCCCGCAAAAAGCAGGCTTAACAAAACACTTTCACCCATGAACCGCCAAAAGGAGGTGTTACGCCTCCTTCTCAACTACACAACAGCGTATCGGCATCACCGCGTAACTGTTCAGACCGCCAGACCTTATTGATGGCAGTCATCAGAGTCCGCGCCACTGCTGTGTGGGCCCCAGCTGATTTATCAGACTCCGTTTTATAGCCACAACAACACCGCTTTAATACATCTGCGTCACTCGTACTGCACCAGAGAAAGCCGGCACAGGCTGCACAACCAATCTTTCGCTGAGATAGCCGTTATATCAGGCTGTGCCAATCCCGCTATTACCAAGCAGCAAAACAAAGGCGGCTAAGGTTGATTTGCGCCCAAGTGCGCATTTTTGTCTTTAAAACAATATTCAGTGGCGTAATATTGTTATAATATAACATCTCTTTAATCAGGGAGATGAATTGTGTCCAAAGTTTTTTTCCAGCCTGCAAGCCTTGCCACTGTAATGCTGCTTGGCCTCTTCGGTTGTGACTCTTCAACACACAGCAATGAAGGCAAAGCACAACCCGAACATCCTCAACATAAAATAGACAGCCAGGGGCTGTTGGTGCTTAGTAGCAGTGGCAACAACCTGGTTTATGTTTATGATATTAAACATAAAAAAATGCTGACCTCATTTGACAGCAAAAAGCCGGTGCATAGCATTTATGCCAGCCCCAACCAACGTTATGCTGTATTGCTGCAGCGCAATGACCATCAGATCAGCTTTATCGATGGTGGTTTATATCAGGAAGATCATGCTGATCATCTGCACGATTATCAGCAAGCACCTGCGCTTAGCAGCTTTGTGCTCAAAGGCATTGCCCCCACCCACTATGAAGTGCATGGCAATCAGGCCGCTATCTTTTTTGATGGTGCCGCAGCCCCCATGCAAGCTGCCGGCGTCACCATTCTGACCGACGCTAACATTGCAGCTGCTAAAACCAGCGCCAGTCTGACCCTGCCACTGAATATGCACGGCACGGCAGAACCAAGGGGTTCGCATTTGTTAACCACCTACCGGCCGGCCGACGCCGCCAATACCTTGCCGACCCAGGTGGAATGGTATCAGCAGGAAGGCAACAGTTTTAAGCTCAAAGAGCGGTTTAGCGAACAATGCCCCGGACTGCATGGCAGTTATTCGGTCAAAGACTACAGCCTGTTTGGCTGTATTGACGGTGTGCTGGTTGTACAACAAAAAGCCGATGAACTCAGTGCAGTAAAACTGGCCAATCCTGCGGGCATGACAGGCCGGATCGGTACCCTGACTGGCCATAAAAACCTGACACAGGTAATTGGTTTTGCCGGACAGGACATGTATCTGATCGATCCGGTGAGCCTCACCATGCAAAAACTGGACTGGCGCCAGGGTGGCACTCAAACCAGGGTTAGCTACGCCATGTCGTCCGACGGCGACTATTTTGTGCAACTCGACAACAGTGGTGCTGTCACTATCCAGCAAGTCGCCACTGGTTATAGCATCAAAGCCAAACTGGCATTGCTGAACAATATCGACAGCAGCAACCCGCCGGTAATTGCGGTGAATGGTCAGAATGACGACATCTTTATTACTGATCCGGCCAATAAACAGCTGTTGCAGCTTGATTTAACCAGTCTGGCGGTGAGCAAGCTGCCGCTTGAGGTAACCCCGGCCAAAATGACCTGGCTTGGCATCCGCCAACCTGCCCCTTAACACTCAGTTGCCCTGATCATCACATCATCAGGGCACACCATTTTCATCACTCATGTTCCTGGGAGATGACTTGGGCACCTGCTTGCAGGTGCTCTTTTTTATCAAGCTGTGGCCGATAACAGCCGCCTGGTTCAGATGCAACAGGTCAAAGTGCTGCTGCAAAAAACAACAGCAATACAATTATCTGATTTTATTAAAGCCTGTTTTGCTGTGTTCCCTATTTTGTTGAGTCTAATTTTCAGCCGTTTAGCGATTGTCAACCCGCCAAAGGCCAATAAATTTGCATTTTTGTTTAAATAATAGCCTTTGCTTTGTGTGCAAAAATCCGTAAACTTAGCGCCCCTTCGGGGTAGAGCCTAGGGATATAGCGGTGCGCATCGGTCCATACCAATTATCGAACAATGTGATTTGTGCTCCGATGGCTGGAGTCACGGATTACACTTTTCGTGAGCTTTGCCGTCGGTTTGGCGCAGGTTTAGCTGTGTCAGAAATGATGTCGAGTAATCCTTTGGTGTGGCAAAGCGAAAAATCGCTAAATCGGATGACACATGGTGATGAGTCTGGCATTCGTTCAGTACAAATTGCCGGTGCCGATCCAGATCAGATGGCCCAAGCTGCGGTGTTTAATGTTGAACACGGCGCCCAAATCATCGACATCAATATGGGATGTCCGGCGAAAAAAGTGAACAAAAAACTGGCGGGTTCGGCGCTGTTACAGTATCCGGATCTTGTTGAGAAAATTGTTCAGGCCGTGGTCAAGGCTGTATCAGTTCCGGTCACGCTGAAAATCCGCACCGGCTGGGACACCGATAACCGCAATGGCGTGCAAATAGCACGGATAGCGGAAGATAACGGCATTCAATGTCTGGCGGTTCATGGCCGAACCAAAGCCTGTATGTATAAAGGAGAAGCGGAGTACGACACCATCCGCGCTATCAAACAGGCAGTGTCGATCCCGGTGATCGCCAACGGTGACATCACGTCACCGCAAAAAGCCAGGTTTGTGCTGGATTACACCGGTGCTGACGCCATCATGATTGGGCGGGCAGCACAGGGCCGGCCCTGGATTTTTCGGGAAGTGGTTCATTACCTGACCACAGGGGAATTGTTGGCAGCACCCGACTTGCAGCAAGTCAGGGATATTATGCTGGAACACGTCAAAGGCTTACACCAGCTGTATGGTGAAGTGCTTGGCCCGCGTATCGCCCGCAAACATGTGGGGTGGTATCTGGCCGAACATGATGCCGAAGGCGCGTTTCGCAGTGAATTTAACGGCATCGAGCAGCAACAACCGCAGCTTGATGCTCTGTGGACCTATTTCGAACAACTAGCAGCAACTAACGTAAAGAGACCTGGTAATGTTTAATCAAAACGTGACTTCGCCATTTATCACCAACGCCCATGTACAGACTCAGGAAAAACCGCAGCCTTTAAGTAACGCGGTACAAAAAGCGGTGGCGAACTACCTGCAACAGTTAAACGGTCAGGACGTCAACGACCTGTACGAACTGGTGTTGTCAGAGCTGGAAAAACCGTTACTGGAAGAAGTAATGAAATATACCCGCGGTAATCAGACCCGCGCCGCCAATCTGATGGGCATCAACCGCGGCACGCTGCGCAAGAAGCTGAAACAATACGGCATGAGCTAATGCCCCCGCGGGAGGAGTCCCGCCAGAAAGCACCTTCGGGTGCTTTTTTGTTTCTGGCGCCCGGCAAATTGCTGCACCGGCACCACAAACAAGGTTCTGCAGCTGAAGCCCGATTTTCCGGTTTTGCTTAAAGCCGACAAATACGCCGGAAGTCCGCACAGTCAGAACAGCTCACAGAGCAGAATTTATTTATCCCTTGTTTAGCGAAGATACTAAAGAGAGAACCGATATGACCTCAGCTCGTCCAATCCGTCGCGCACTACTCAGTGTTTCTGACAAAACTGGCATTGTTGAATTTGCCCGCGCTTTAGCGGCGCAAGGTGTGGAACTGTTATCTACCGGTGGTACTGCCAAGCTGCTGGCAGAGCAAAACATTCCTGTAATTGAAGTCTCTGACTACACAGGTCATCCGGAAATTATGGATGGCCGTGTCAAAACCCTGCACCCTAAAGTGCATGGCGGTATCTTAGCGCGCCGTGGCCAGGACGAAGCTGTGATGGCGGCCAACAACATCAACGCCATTGATTTGGTGGTGGTGAATCTGTACCCCTTCGCCAGCACTGTTGCCAAAGCCGGTTGCACCCTGGAAGATGCGGTAGAAAATATTGATATCGGCGGCCCGACTATGGTGCGTGCTGCAGCCAAAAACCACGCTGATGTGACTATTGTGGTGAATGCTGCTGATTACGACAAAGTACTGGCTGAAATGGCGGCCAACCAGGGCGCCACCACACACGCCACCCGTTTTAGCTTAGCCATCAGCGCTTTTGAACATACTGCGCAATACGATGGCATGATTGCCAACTATTTTGGCGCCATGCTGCCGGCCTATGACACAGTAGATGCTCAACCAAGTAAATTCCCGCGTACTTTTAACAGCCAGTTTGTGAAAAAACAGGATTTACGTTATGGCGAAAACAGCCATCAGCAAGCTGCTTTTTATGTCGAGCACAATATTCAGGAAGCCTCAGTTGCCAGCGCCACTCAGCTGCAAGGCAAAGAGCTGTCTTACAACAATATCGCTGACACAGACGCAGCCCTTGAGTGTGTCAAAGAATTTGCTGAACCTGCCTGTGTTATCGTCAAACACGCCAATCCTTGTGGTGTGGCTATTGGCAACGACATCCTTAGCGCTTACAACCGCGCTTATCAGACAGATCCAACCTCAGCCTTTGGCGGCATTATTGCTTTTAACCGTGAGTTAGATGCAGTGACAGCTGAAGCTATTGTCAGCCGTCAGTTTGTGGAAGTGATTATTGCGCCCACAGCAACCAGTGAAGCTGCTGAAATTATTTCGAAAAAACCAAATGTACGTTTATTGGTCTGTGGTCAGTGGTCTGATAAAACTACAGGTTTTGATATTAAACGTGTCAACGGTGGTGTATTGGTGCAAGACCGCGACCAGAAGATGGTTGGTTTAGACGACTTAAAAGTCGTGTCCAAGCGTCAGCCAACAGCAGATGAACTGCGTGATTTATTGTTCTGCTGGAAGGTAGCCAAGTACGTCAAATCCAACGCTATTGTGTATGCCAAAGACTCAATGACCATTGGTGTTGGCGCAGGCCAGATGAGCCGTGTGTACAGCGCAAAAATTGCCGGTATTAAAGCCGCTGATGAAAACCTGGAAGTCAAAGGCTCTGTGATGGCCTCTGATGCGTTTTTCCCGTTCCGCGATGGCATTGACGCAGCTGCTGCTGCCGGCATTAAAGCTGTGATCCAGCCAGGTGGCTCTATGCGTGACGCAGAAGTGATTGCAGCAGCAGATGAACATGATATTGCCATGGTGTTTACCGGCGTACGTCATTTCCGTCATTAATCCTTTCGTGAACAGTCATTGAACATGACGGACGGCAAAACGGCAGCTTAAGCTGCCGTTTTATTTGCTGGTGATCGGTGTTTTTAATACCGAGGGGTTGGCTGGCACAGCTGCAATACCAGACACAGCGCTGATATGCTTCGCCTGGCCTTTTCTGAAATAACAGTCGCAGGGTTAACAAGATGCTACAACCTGAATTACCCACCCAGTTTCCGTTGTTATTAAGTTATCAGGGACAACAGGAAGCCGAACTGATTGTGGATAAACAAATGCTGGAACAACTGCTACAACAACCATTGCATCTACTGCCAGATGGCGATCGTTTGATTGACAGCCTGGGACGGGTTTACCTGCTGGATGCGGCTCACAAGCTGTATGCAAGCGACGAGCAGCTTGATTTAGCAGAAGTTATCAGTTTGATCCAACAACATTTTTTCGCTTTGGCGCAAAGTTGTGTGGTAAAAATACAGGCGCCGGATATTCGTTCGGCGTTGCTGTTGTTGTCGGAATCGAAATAAAGCCTATAGCCCGCCATAGCAGCAACCGGAGCTGTGCCTGATGTAACCTGAAGGGAATGGGATGAAAAAACCTCTGTTGTATGTAGTTACCGCCACGGGCATGAGCCTGTTATACACGGTGCTGTTGATGTTGTGCTTAAGCTTGACGCTGAGCGCAAAAAAACCGGATTGGTGGCCAACCGGTATTTTTGCCGCAACAGACAGTTTATTGGCCTGGATGCATTTAGCCCAGGGTTTTGGCGTGTTATTGGCTGCGCTGGTGATTGCCTGGCTTATCCAACGTTTTTTCCGCGCTCAATGGCTGGGCTTAAGTTTTGCCGCCACTGTGCTGCCGCTACTTTTTATGGCTCCACCTTTTTGGCAAGGGCAAATGTTGCAATCAGATTTATGGTGGTCAGGCATACTTGATACAGCAAAGTTTTTGTTATTACCTCCTTTTTGCTGCTGGGTCATGGTCAGATACCAGCAGCTTTATGCAGACAACAACAGCTGAACCAGCTTGTTTATTCAGAGCTGCGACTCAGGCGACCGGTGCCGCTTCAGCGTCAGTCACTTCAGGCAAAGCTTTTACACCAATACGGCTGATTGTGGCGCCCTGCAGCTCAGCCACTGTCCAGATCATGCCAGACCAACTGACGGTATCGCCCACCACCAGCTTACCGCCGTGCTTACGGGCGATAAATTCGTTCAGCAGCACGCAATCACCACACTCACTCAGATCCAGACTGTAGAACATGGCTAAATCATCCAGTCTGGCTGAGCCATCGAGCATAAAGTCGCCGAAAAACTCAAAGTCAAAGTTGCGCTGTGGTGTTTCACTGAACATACGCCCAAGCACAGGCAAATCCGCATCGTGTCCGATAATACAAAGCACATCACCGGCCATCAGTTTTGAGCTACCGGACGGGTGCAGCAACACATTGTCACGGAATAACGCCACAATACGGGTGTTATCAGGCATATTTAAACTACGAAGTTCATGACCGATACACCATTTTTCCTCGTTCAGTTTATATACAAACAGCTCCCACTGACTGGCCAGCGCAATTTCAATACCGGCACGGGAAATGGGTGTAGGCATGGCAGGCACCACCACTTTGGCTTTACGTGCGGCAAAACCCAGGGTGGTGCCCTGCAGTAATAACGACACCAATACAATAAAAAACGCCACATTAAAAAACAGCTGGGCATTGGGTAAACCTGCCATCAGTGGAAATACCGCCAAAATTACCGGCACGGCACCACGCAGGCCAACCCAGGAAATAAAACTGCGCTCTTTAAAGCTAAAACCGCGAAACGGCAATAAACCGATAAATACCGAGAGCGGCCTCGCAAATAAAATCATCCAAAGCGACAACAACAAAGCCGGTACCGCGATCGGCAATAATTCACTGGGTGTCAGCAATAAGCCCAGCACCAGAAACATGCCTATCTGACTGAGCCAGGCGAGGCCATCGAACATATGTAAAATGCCGTGCCTGTTACGGATAGGCTGATTGCCGAGCACCAAACCACAGACATACACAGTAAGAATACCACTGCCGCCAATAGCACCAGACAAAGCATATAGAATAATACCGCCACTGACCGCCAGCAGCGGGTATAAACCATCAGCGATATGAATACGGTTAATCAGTTTTAGCAAAAACCAGCCACCAGCCAGGCCCAGTAAAATACCGATACCAAACTGCTGTACCAAACTCACCAGCACAGTCCACTCAAAAGCGGTTTGACCGCTGACCAACATGGCAATTAAGGTAACAGTTAAAAACATCGCCATCGGGTCGTTACTACCAGACTCTATTTCAAGGGTTGCCCCCACCCGCTCGTTTAAACCTTTGCCGTTTAACAGGTTAAATACCACAGCAGCGTCGGTAGAACCGACAATAGCGCCTATTAATAAACCTTCCAACAGCTCCAAATTAAACAACCAGGCCGCGGCAATACCGGTTAAACCTGCGGTCAGTACCACCCCCACAGTTGCCAGCGACAACGAAGGCCAAAGCGCAACCCGGAAACTGCGGGCGTTGGTGCGCATACCACCGTCGAGCAAAATCACCGCCAGCGCCAGGTTACTGACCAGATAGGCCAGGCTGTAATCATCAAACTTAATGCCACCTGGACCGTCAACACCGGCAATCATGCCCACCGATAAAAAAATAACCAGAATAGGCACGCCTATTTTGCTGGCCACCGAACTCACCATAATGCTGGCCGCGACCAGAAATGCGCCAATCAGCAACATCTGATTGATGGTAACTGCATCCAATATAAACCTCCGGCTGCCAACAGGGTGAATCTAGCTTTAACACTAAAATAGTGACGAATAACGACAAATTCAATTAAAAACTATTAAACCACAAATACTTGAAATATTTCACTTTAAAAACAACAACTTAAAAAAACAAAATGCAAAGCTAATTAATTAATAACATTGTACAAAAACCAACTTAATCTAAAGTGAATTTAGTTTTAATGTGCTTATTGACACAAGTTTGCAAAATTTCCCAGTAAACTGTTTTCATGGCAGAAATACTTCATCTAATCTTCGTCTGTGCCGGATGCTCTACCGCAAGAACCATCGGCGTTTGCCGCTTATTGGGGGCATGCTGCCAGCAGCCTTCAGAATTCGGGAACAGGATCTGAACACACAAAATTCAGCTGTACATTTGCGTTTGAGCCGATATAATACGCGCCGCTCTTTTGACTGTTCTTTATACAATAAGGTAATCCTATGCACCCGATGTTAAACATCGCTGTTCGTGCTGCGCGTAGCGCAGGCAATATTATCGCCCGGGCCTGTGGTCAACTGGACATGGTTCAGACCACCCAAAAAGGCACCAATGACTTTGTCACCAACGTAGATAAAGAAGCCGAACAGGCCATAGTGCAGATTTTGCGTAAATCCTACCCTGACCACGATATCATCGCGGAAGAAGGTGGCGAATACAGCAACAATAATAGTGATTACCAGTGGATCATCGACCCGCTTGATGGTACCGCCAACTTTATCAAAGGTATCCCCCATTTTGCCGTTTCCATTGCTTTGCGTTACCGCGGCAAGCTGGAACAGGCCGTTATTTTTGACCCGCTGCGTGGTGAAGTGTTTACCGCCAGCCGTGGCGCCGGTGCTCAGCTCAATGGTCGCCGCATCCGTGTCAGCAATGCCACTGATTTAGGCGGCACTATTCTGGCCACAGGTTTTCCGTTTAAACACAAACATCATTTAGACGCTTATACCGAAACCTTTAAAACCTTTTTTACCACAGCAGCAGACGTACGCCGTACCGGCTCAGCCGCTTTGGATCTGGCTTATGTTGCAGCCGGTCGTTTGGACGGTTTCTGGGAAATCGGCTTAAAACCATGGGACACAGCAGCAGGCGAATTGTTAGTGCGTGAAGCCGGTGGTCTGGTCAGCGATTTTGTCGGTGGCAATAACCAAATGAAAAGCGGCAATATTGTCGCAGGTAACCCTAAAGTGCTGGCTGCGATGCTTAAAGGCATGCGTCCGCATCTGACCGACTCTTTAATGAAATAATCCTCTGTTTTTTATGTAAAAAGCCCCGCAATTGCGGGGCTTTTTGTTGCTGTATTTGCCGGGCCTCAGTTTTAACTGATCTGGATCTTGCGGCTTTGCTGCTCAGGCTCAGCTTTTTTCGGCGCTTTGATTGACAAAATACCATCGGTAAAACTGGCGCTGATATCGGATTCATGCACCGTATTGCCCACAGTAAAACTGCGCTGGATCCGGCCATAACGGCGCTCCTGCCGGATAATTTTCCCGTCTTTTTCTTCTTTATCTTCCTGCTTCACTTCCGCTTCCAGCGTCAGTACCCCCTGCTGCAGACTGATATGAATATCTTCTTTTTTCACCCCGGGCAGCTCGGCGCTGATCAGGTAATGGTCTTTATTGTCCTTAATATCCACCTTTGGCGCAAAGAACTGATTTTGTTCAGATTTCCAGGCAGTGGGTGCAAAGAAGTTATCAAACAGCGAATCAAGATCAGAAAAATTACGTGGGATCAGGCTCATAAGTTGCTCCTTTTTCAGGCGAATTTCAGCATGATGACTTACAGCAAAAAAAGTGTAGCCAAGCCAACAACAGCAGCTTTAATGCAGATCAACGTTTTGGATGTTTTTTAGTCAGAGTTTCAATCAGCATGCAGAGCAGTGCATCGTGGCGGGTAGCAAAGTTGCCGGCAGCATACTGCCGGCAATACAGCGGTGATCAGAATACAAAATCCAATGCGACGCTAAACAGCCTGGCGTCATTGTGATAACTAAAGTCGTACCAGGGCAGGCGGTCGCCATTATCCTGAAAGTCGTCGTACTGCACTTTTAAACTGGCATTGGGGTGGAAATTGTATTTAAGTCCAACAGTGATCATGCGGTGCTCTTCTGCCTCCCCGGTACCAAATCCCTGGTAATCCTCAGTGATTTTTAACAGCGCCTGCGACATGCCAATATAAGGCTGCCACACATCATGGTTGTAGATGGCCGTCAGCAGGTAAGTTGGAAAACGCGAGCCATAACCGTCGTCATACATCACATAGTTGTAATCAAACAACAGCGTGACATGAGTGAAGTTAAAAGAACCGCTGGCGCCAAAAAAGTCGAGGTCAAACTCAGTCAAAGGCGATGCACCGGAGCGAATAGGCGTGCCATCCGGATTCGCGCGCCTTTCCACCACCTGATCCGTCACACCGTCACCATTGAGATCAATTTCATCAAAAAACATCACATCGGCGAAGGTTTCGTAAAAGGTGCGGAAATAAGATAAACGCAAGTCTATCCAGTCATTACTGGCTGCCAGATTGGTGCCCATAATTTTGCTCCAGGTGACATCCGCAGTACCGGCAATATAGGTGCCTTCAGGCGGAAAATAGTACCCGCCCCTGTTACGCCAGAAATCATGGGATTTAATATTTTTCTGCGTTTCATGGCCGACAAAACCACTCAGGCTGAAGTTCCAGTCCTGTACCATAAAGTCTTTCACCAGGGTGGCACCATTAAACTGGGTAATTTCCCACCAGTATAAATTGGCCGGTGGCCGCACCCAGGGGTAGGCATAACCCACTTCCATATACTCAGAAAAATAATACATCGGCAAATTACGCCGGCCGAGCATCAGGTATAAATCATCGGAAAAACGGTAGGTGGCATAAAGCCAATCGATATCCGGTGAAAAATCATCAGCACCTTTAGCCACCAGCTGGGCGGTAAAAGTCAGATTTTCCATCACATCCATCCGCGCTTGCAGCGCTATCATCGACTCAGGTTCCATCGACCATTCATTCTGGTAAAAAGCATAATCATAAAAATCCACCGGGAACTCGACCTCACCTGTTGGATCCGGGTCACCGCCCAGGGTTTTGCCCACCACCAGCGAGCCGTAACCGCTCCACTGAATATCAGCAACAGCAGCTCCCATGGTGCAAAGCAGCACCAGCACAGCACCAAGCCATGTTTTCATAACAGTTCCTCGCTCAGTAATTAGCGACTAATAGGTAGCAACAACTTTGACTGCAGCAGTGACTTTACTGGCGTCAACAAAACCTATGGTGGCGGGATTGTCAGACACCAGCTGGATCATTTCATCGCTACTGACTTCACGGGGTGGCGTGCCTTTGCCGGTAAAGGTCAGTTTTGACCAATAAGCTTTCAGCTGAGCATCGGTTTTACTCAACACCTTGGTATTAAATTCAGAGCGGCTGGCTTCAGATTCCACCACCACCAGCGGGATTGCCTGCTTGCCGTCACTAAAACTACGTTGTTTACCGAGAAACAAGGCTTTGATGTCTGAGTCTGACACTGAGGCCGCATTATTTGGGTGAACTATCAGGGCTATGTCTGCCTGCGAAAAGGCTGAAACGAAAGGGCACAACAAGATAAAACACAAGACTTTTTTCTGCATATGAACCTCTGCACCTGGATTAAAGCATCCTTCGGGAGTTGTTCATTCCTTTGATAAAGCCAAGTCTAGCCGCTATCGGCCGAATTACCAGAAGGTAGCGCTAGAGCCGCCATAGCTGGCAGCTCAGCAGTAGAACAGCCTAACTTGAGTTCAAAGCAACTTCGCCAGAGAGCTTTATCAAGAACAGCAGGAAAAGCAGGCCAACATTAACTGCTGGCCCTGCTGATTTAACTGGCGGGTTTTTCCAGTGTTAAACCTTTGGCCACCCAGGCACTGTAACCTCCGGCCAGGCTCAGCACATGCTGATAACCCATTTGCTGCAGCGCATCGGCTGCCAGTGCAGAGCGATACCCCCCCCCACAATACAGCACCATGGTTTGCTGTTTGTCCTGCACCACCTGTTCAATATCACGTTCGATAATACCTTTGCCAAGATGCATGGCCTGTGGCAAATGTCCGGCCTGCCACTCGCGGTCTTCCCGCACATCAATAAGGACACAGGGTTGTTGATGCTGTAAAAATTCTTCAATACTGATTTCTTTGACCCGGCTTTTGGCTGCATTAACCAGTGCCAGAAAACCTGGGCTATGTTGTTTACTCATGTCACCTTCCTTTCGGGGCAAAAAAAAGCCAGTCATCAGACTGGCTTATTTTGTTATAAAGCAGAAGTGCCTTCACCTTCTTTTTCAATCACTGTTGGCAATAAGTCTTCACGGCTTGCACCTAAAATAACAGCAACAGAACTGGCGATATACACCGAAGAATAAGTACCAATGGCAATACCAAACAGTAACGCCGTGGCAAAACCATGGATCATAGCGCCGCCCATATAAAACAACACTATCAGCGTTAACGCCGTGGTAAAAGACGTCATGGTAGTACGACTCAGTGTTGAAGTGATTGCTTCGTTCACTGTTTCTTCCACTGTGGCATCTCGTAATTTACGGAACATTTCGCGGATACGGTCAAACACAACGATGGTATCGTTAATAGAATAACCAATCAGTGCCAGAATAGCCGCCAGTACTGTCAGATCAAATTCCAGTTGGAATACTGAAAACAGGCCAAGCGTAATGACAACGTCGTGCAGTAAAGACGCAACAGCACCTACTGAATAACGCCATTCAAACCGGGCGGCAACATAAATCATGATACCAACCAGCGCGGCCAGAACGGCAAGAAAACCGTCATCTTTCAGCTCGTCACCGACCGAAGAACCCACGATATCGACTTTGCGTACTGTCACCGGTGTTTCTGCTACGGTATGAATGGCGGTCAGAATTTGTTCACCAATAGTTTTTTGCTCCACGCCTTCACGGGGGGCAATACGGATCATCACTTCCTGACTGTTGCCAAAATACTGCACCTGAGCATCTGCAAAACCACTGCTGCCAAGTGCGGTACGGACTTTATTTAAGTCGGCAGCCTGTTCAAATTTGACTTCGATCACAGTACCACCGGTAAAGTCCAACCCCAGGTTTAAGCCTTGGGTAAACAGACTGACTAAAGACCCAAGAACCAGAAAGGTAGAAAATACCAAGGCCGGCCACTTTAACTTCATAAAGTTCAGTGCGGTTTTAAAATTAAATAGTCTCATTGCTGACTCCTTAAACCGGCAGGCTGGTGCCGCGACGCTGGCCCCAGATCATATTGACAATTAACCGGCTCACCACCACAGCAGTGAAAATAGAGGTCACAATACCCAGTGCCAGTGTCACGGCAAAACCTTTCACCGGGCCTGTACCAATGCCAAACAGGATAAGAGCGACCAACAGCGTCGTAATGTTCGAATCGGCAATAGTGGCAAAAGCACGGTTGTAACCTTCGTGAATGGCATGTGCTGCGGAACGCCCTTCGGCCAGCTCTTCGCGGATCCGCTCAAAGATCAGTACGTTAGCATCAACGGCCATACCTACAGTAAGTACAATACCGGCCATCCCAGGTAAGGTTAAAGTGGCGCCAGGTATCATCGACATCACACCAATCAGCAGCACTAAGTTGGCGGTTAACGCAATATTGGCAACCAAACCAAACCACTTGTAATAAATAACCATAAACGCCAGCACTGACAGCATGCCCCACAGAATAGCGTTCATACCTAAGTCGATGTTTTCCTGACCTAAGCTTGGGCCAACAGTGCGTTCTTCCACAATCAGAATGGGCGCAATCAAAGCACCAGCGCGTAATAATACGGCCAGGTTTTGGGCTTCACCCGGTGCATCTAAACCGGTAATACGGAAACTGCGGCCAAGGCGTGCCTGAATAGTCGCGACACTCACCACTTCTTCTTTTTTCTCCATAATGGTTTTGCCGTTGGCATCTTTTTTATCTGTTGGTTTGTACTCGATAAAAACAGTGGCCATGGCTTTGCCAATTGCATCTTTGGTCAGATTAGAGAAAGTTGAACCACCTTTGGCGTCCAGGTCGATATTCACCTGAGGCCGGCCGTTTTCGTCAAAACTGGTGTTGGCGCCCACAATATGGTTACCAGTCAGCATGATGCGTTTTTGCAGCACCACAGGGTTACCGGCACGGTCATTAAATAGTTGTGAGCTTGGAGGTACCCGACCCGCCAGTGCACTTTGTACATCAGCAGTTTCATCGACCAGACGGAATTCCAGTGTGGCTGTTGCCCCTAAAATTTCTTTAGCGCGGGCTGTATCCTGAATACCAGGCAACTGCACAACAATACGTTCAGCTCCCTGGCGCTGTACCAAAGGTTCAGCCACACCAATGGCATTGACCCTGTTACGGATAATGGTAATGTTTTGTGCTACCGCATCTTCACGCAAGGCTTTGAGGCGTGCTTCGCTGAATGACACCACCAGGCTGTTGTCGTCGGCTTCGGTGTATACCATGTCAGCATCTTTTTTCGACAACACGGCTTTGGCCGCTGCCACATCTTCAGCAGTTCTGAACGCCAGCATCACACGCTGATTGACCAGATCCGGCGTGACCGAACGGTAACGCACTTTGGCTTCACGTAAGTCAGTGCGGTAAATCTGCACTAAATCGTTGATGTTTTTATCCATCGCCGTTTTCATGTCCACTTCCATCAGGAAGTGCACACCACCACGTAAGTCCAGACCCAGCTTCATCGGGGCTGCGCCTATCGCATCCAGCCAGGCTGGTGTAGCCGGTGCCATATTCAGTGCGCTTACCACTTCATCACCTAAAGCAGTCGCAACTACTTCACGGGCTTTCAGCTGGTCTTCGGTGTTGTTAAAACGGGCTAAAATCTGGCCTTTATTTAACACCACACTTTTAAAATTAATATTTTCTGCTGTCAGTGCCTGCTCAAGCACAGTCACTTTGTCGGCACTCACTTCGGCACCACGGGTACCGCTGATTTGTAACGACGGATCATTCGGATAAATATTCGGCAGTGCGTAGATCAAAGCGACCGCAAGCACTACCACAACCGTCAGATACCGCCAGATAGAGTTCTGGTTTAACACGGATAATTCCTTGTGAAAAAAGCGGCTGTTACAGCGACTTCAGCGTGCCTTTTGGCAACACAGCAGAAATAGCGCCTTTTTGCACTGTCACTTCAGTCGTGTCGTTCAGCGCGATAATGACAAAATCTTTGTCGTCCGCAATTTTGCTGATACGACCCACTAAACCACCGCCGGTCAGCACTTCGTCCCCTTTGGCCAGCGCTGCCATCAGGTTTTTATGCTCTTTTAAACGTTTGGCTTGCGGACGGTAAATCAGGAAATAAAAAATTAAACCAAATGCCACCAGCATAATGATCATGTCTAAACCACCACCTGGCTGGCCAGTTGGTGCGGTTTGGGCGTAAGCGTTAGAAATAAATAAACTCATGGTTGTCCCCTTAAATTAAAAAACTCAGATTTTTATGCTTGTACTGTTACCGGCAAAGGTGGCAGCACATCCAGTGCCGGCACATCCTGACCACGTTTTTGGTAAAAGTCGGCCACAAAAGCATCCAGCTTACCTGCGGCTATTGCATCCCGTAAACCTTGCATCAAAATTTGATAATGCCTCAGGTTGTGAATGGTATTGAGCCTTGCACCCAGAATTTCGTTGCAACGGTCCAGATGATGTAAATATGACCGAGTGTAATTTTTACAAGTGTAACAGTCACATTCTGCGTCCAGTGGCGCCACATCGTCTTTGTATTTGGCGTTACGGATCTTCACCACGCCAGTTTGCACAAACAAATGACCGTTGCGGGCATTACGGGTTGGCATCACACAGTCGAACATATCAATACCACGGCGCACACCTTCAACTAAGTCTTCAGGTTTGCCCACCCCCATCAGATAACGCGGTTTATGCGCCGGCATTTGATCTGTGGTGTGATTGAGAATTTTGATCATTTCATGTTTAGGTTCACCCACCGACAAACCGCCGATGGCATAACCGTCAAAACCAATTTCTTCCAGCCCCTGCAACGACACATCCCGCAGGTTTGGATACATGCCCCCCTGAATAATACCAAAGAGTGCCGAAGGGTTGTCCCCATGCGCTTCTTTACTGCGTTTAGCCCAGCGCAGGCTCATTTCCATCGACTTTTTCGCTTGTTTTTCAGTGGCTGGATACGGCGTACATTCGTCAAAAATCATCACAATATCAGAGCCAAGCGCAGCCTGCACTTCCATGGATTTTTCCGGTGTTAAAAAGATTTTTTCACCATTGAGCGGAGAGCGGAAAGTCACCCCCTCTTCTTTGATTTTGCGCAGTTCACCCAGGCTAAATACCTGAAAACCACCAGAGTCGGTCAGAATAGGTTTTTGCCACTGCATAAAATCATGCAGGTCACCATGTTTTTTAATAATGTCGGTGCCAGGGCGCAGCATCAGATGAAATGTATTGCCAAGGCAAATCTGAGCGCCTGTCGCTTCCAGCTCTTCTGGCGTCATGCCTTTGACTGTGCCGTAAGTTCCCACCGGCATAAATGCCGGAGTTTCAACAACACCGCGGTCAAATACCATACGGCCACGACGGGCTTTACCGTCTGTGGTTAATAATTCAAATTTCACAATAACCTCGTATCACCGGAAAAACAGTCCAGCGCTTGTCAAAAAACCGCCCGATTGTAGCAGAAAGAAATGCCGAACCCTACCCTTGTCACGGCCTTTTAGCCGCGACAACAGCAGAGTCAGCGGCAGGATTCAGAGAATAAGCATGGCATCGCCATAAGAGTAAAAACGATATTGCTCCTTAATGGCTGTTTGATAGGCATTCATTACAAATTCACGGGAGCTGAACGCAGATACCAGCATAATCAGCGTCGATTCTGGCAGGTGGAAATTGGTGATCAAGCCATCCACCACGGCAAACTGATAACCAGGGTAGATAAAGATCCGGGTATCCCCGTTGTAGGCCTCCAGTTCCTTGCCGTTGTTTTTGGCAATTTGTGCCGCCGACTCCAGCGAACGCACTGAAGTGGTGCCCACAGCAATCACTTTATTGCCCCGGGCTTTACAGGCTTTCACCGCGGCAACCACTTCATCCGGCACTTCGATATATTCAGCATGCATCTGATGTTCAAGCACATTGTCCACCCGCACCGGCTGAAAGGTACCAGCGCCAACATGCAGAGTCACAAAAGCAAACTCCACACCTTTGGCTTGCAGTGCTGCCAGCAAAGGTTCATCAAAATGCAGGCCAGCTGTTGGTGCAGCCACTGCGCCTGGTTTTTTGTTATAAACCGTTTGATACCTTTCGCGGTCTGCGGCGCTGTCCGGTCTGTCGATATAAGGCGGCAGCGGCATATGCCCCAGCCGTTCCAGCATGGCAAGCACAGGCTCGCTGCCTGTGACCCTGAGCTCAAACAACTCGCCCTGACGCTGCAGCATTTCTACTTCGGCGTCATTTTCCAGCAGCAATGTAGTGCCGGGTTTTGGCGCTTTACTGGCGCGGACATGGGCTAAAAAACGTCGCTCGTCGAGCAGTCGTTCCACCAGCACTTCAACTTTACCTCCTGACGCTTTTTGGCCAAACAGCCTGGCCGGAATGACCCTGGTGTTGTTAAACACCAGCAAGTCACCGGGTGCAATGGCATCAAGGATATCGCTGAATTGATGATGGGATAATTCACCACTGTGCCGCTTTAACCGCAGCAGCCGGCTGGCTGAACGTTCTGGTTGTGGGAAACGGGCGATCAACTGCTCGGGCAGCTCAAAACTAAAGTCTGTTCTTAACATGGGGCTAGTCCGCTTTACTGACAAACTAAAAAAGGGGCGCCATTGTACTGAGCTTTGCCACTGAACTCAAACCGGTAGCAACATAACATGCTGTTGCAAAATCAGGTGCAACATCAAGATTCATCGTTAAATGCTTATTTTTTGTTATTTTTATTTTTCGCACTGATAAAGCCTGACTATAATTGCCGCAGTGAAAAATACGGCAGGACGCCGCAAGAAGGAGCATAAATGGAACTTTGGTTTACGCTGTGGTTATTTGGCTGCAGTTTGTTAATTTTAAGCTGGTATTGTCATCAGCTGGCACTGGAAAAAGGTTACCCGCCCTGGCTTTTTGCCTTACTTGGCCTGGTTCCGCTGTTGAACTTCTTTTCATTGTTATTGTTGTATCTGCTACCGGACAAAAATACCCATCTGCATCAGGTGTATTTTAGTAAATACCGGCAACGCCCCTGAAGCTCTACGCTGTAAAGCAAAACCAGCATAAAGATGCTGGTTTTTTATTTTCAGCCGTCAGATTTATCACACAGTACATTTTTTTTGCAGCACTTCGGCAATCAGTGTAGCCATCATACGGTAACTGCGGGCTTTGGTGGAGGTAGGCCGCCAGGCTACACCTATATCGCGGTACGCACCGGCCGTCGCCGGGCTTTGACTAACCAGTTCAGTGCCATCCAGCAAACCGCTGTTAATGGCCATTTGGGGCATAAAGGTCACCCCCAGTTTGTTGTTTACCATCTGGGTCAAGGTATGCAGACTGGTCGCAAAAAACGGATTCACTTTGCGTGAGTCTTCCAGCTCACAGGCTTTTACCGCATGATTGGTCAGACAGTGTTCCCGCTCCAGTAAAAATATACTTTCATCCGGCCACTGGCTGATATCGTTCTGAAACCCTCTATCCAGCCAGTCTTTATGCAGCACCAGCTTAAATGCATCCTGTGCCAGCACTTCAGTATGCAAAGCACCGGTTTCATAAGGCAATGCCAACAGCACCATATCCAGTCGGCCTTCGGCCAATGCGTGCAGTGAATTGTCTGAGGTGTCTTCCCGCAGCAGCAGTTGTAATTCCGGATAACGCTCGCGGCACAGCGCCATCACTTCGCTCAGCACAAAAGGTGCAATAGTTGGGATACAACCCAAGCGGAAAGGGCCAGTCATCGGCTTGCCCTGATGGCGGGCAAAATCGGTCAACTCTTCACACTGCTCAATGATATAACGTGCCTGGCGCACTACATCCTCGCCCAGTGGGGTAAAAATAAAGGTTTTATGGTCGCGTTCCAGCAACTGCGCATTCATTGTCTCTTCCAGATTAGCAATGGCGGCACTTAAGGTAGATTGCCCTATATAACAGGCGTCGGCAGCACGACCAAAATGCTGATGTTCATGTAAAGCCAGCAGGTATTGCAGTTGTTTAATACTGGGCAATCGTTTCATCATTAAATCCGTTAAAAAGAAAGATTTTTACCTGTAATTACGATGAATTGATGCTAGTGGATAAGCGCTAACGCAGCAAGTGAAAATTAAGATTTTGCTAAAGCAAACAAAACTGCAGCAGGCGGCAACACAATGGCAGCACTTTTCAGCAATAAAAAAACCCGCCGCAGCGGGTTTTTTATTTTTTTAAAAGCTTAAAGCGAGCCCATAATACCTTTGATGGTATAGAAAAATACGATGGACAGGAAAGCACCAACCGGCAAAGTCACAATCCACGATATAAAGATGTTACGGATCACCCCTAAATTTAATGCAGCAATACCACGGGCCATACCAACACCTAATACAGCACCAACCAAGGTCTGAGTGGTGGAAATAGGCAAACCTAAACCTGAAGCAATGACCACCGTACTTGCCGCTGCTATTTCAGCTGCAAAACCACGGCTTGGCGTTAAATGGGTAATATTTTCACCTATGGTCTGAATCACTTTGGCACCCAAAGTCGCCAAACCGATCACAATACCCACAGCACCTAAAGGTAAAATCCACCAATCCAGCGCGACTTTATCCAGTATTTGACCACCCGACTGGATAATACCAACCACAGCAGCCAGAGGGCCAATCGCATTGGCAACGTCATTTGAACCGTGGGCAAAGGCCATACAACAGGCAGTGAAAATCATCAGAATACCAAAGATTTTTTCCACATTGGTAAAGTGCATTTCTTTATCGGCATCCGGGTCAATCTTGAGCCGGCTAATGGCAATTTTACCAATCACAGCAACAGTGGCCGCGATCGCCAAACATAACCAGATCCCCTCAGCAGTACTGAATTTAAGACCAACGTGTTTCAGACCTTTTGAAACTGTCACATAAGCCATAATAAAAGCGGCAAAAAACATGTAAAAAGGCACATATTTTTTGGCATTGGCCAATGGGTTTTCAGTATCAAAAATCAGCTTTTGTGCACTCATAAAAATCAAATAAGCCAGGATACCTGACAGCACAGGGGTTACCACCCAGCTGCCAACAATACCGCCCACTTCATCCCAATGCACATATTCCATGCCCACGCCTACTGAGGCAAAACCAATAATGGCGCCAACAATAGAGTGAGTGGTTGATACAGGCCAGCCAAAGTAAGAAGCAACCAATAACCAGGTGCCGGCAGCCAATAAAGACGCTATCATGCCGTACACCAAAAGTTCAGGCACAGGCGCAAAAGCGGCCGCATCCACTATGCCACTGCGGATAGTGGATGTGACTTCACCACCGGCTAACCAGGCACCGGCAGCTTCAAATACTGCAGCCACAATTAAGGCTTGTTTTAAAGTTAAGGCTTTTGAACCTACTGAAGTGCCCATGGCGTTGGCGACATCATTTGCACCTACACCATAAGCCATAAAAAAGCCGAACAAAGCGGCGGCAACCAGCAAATAAAAGCCGTATTGAGACAATAATTCCATGATTTAACTACCCTGAGAATTAACGAGCTAACATGATTTCAAGACGCGAACCCACGCGCAGTGCAGTGTCGGCTAAGTCGCCTACCCACTCCAGCGTGCGGTACAGGAACATCACATCAACCGGATTTAACTCAGTTTCTGCTTTGCGGACGAACTTGCGCAGGCTCACCTGCATTTGATCGGTGTCGTGTTCAATCTCGTCGATTTTTTCGACCATTTTGATCACCAGATCGACTTCACGACCACGGAAACCCGTTTCCAGCAGCTCGTCTAACTCATTGATGGCATCACAAGCCAACGCCACCGCATCCACACAACGTTGCAGATAAGCGTGAAATTCGGCCTGAATTGGCGCCGGAATTTCCAGCTCACGGCCTAATACCCGGCCTGTGATGTCTTTGGCTTTGTTCGCAATTTTGTCTTGTTGTGACACCAGCTCCAGAATGTCGGTACGGTCCACAGGTAAAAACAAACCTCGGGGTAAGTGAATACGGATATCCCGTTTTAACTTGTCGGCGTCTTTCTCCAGCGCCACAATTGTCTTCCTGACTTCCGCTGCTTTTTCCCAGTCTTTGTTATACACAGCAGCGAAAAATGGTAATAACTGCTCGCTGGCTGTTAATACTTTGCGAATATGCTCTTCGATCGGCTTGATCGGTGATTTAGCAAAAACAGCTAAAAATGCACTTGGCATAAGTGTGCCTCTTGGTTTTTTAAATGGACGAAAGTCGGCGCGCATTGTACTGCATCAGGTGCTGAATAAAAACGAATTCTGCGCTGAAAATACAAAAGCCAGCCTGAATTTTAGTCAGAACTGGCTGCATTGCCGGTTATTTTTCTGATAGCGCCACAAGGCACTATCTATTTGTTTTTTTAACGCCTTGCTAAGCTGCAGAGTTGGTGATCAGCTGCGGGCATTTTGCTCAAGACTGTCTTCGTCGCTGTGACGCACATCTTTGCCTTTGACAAAAGAAATCACGTATTCAGCCACGTTTTTACAACGATCGCCAATACGTTCCAGCGCCCGGGCCGACCAAAGCACATTCATAATTTTTGGAATAGAACGTGGGTCTTCCATCATATAAGTCATCAGCTGACGGGTGATAGCTTCATATTCACGATCGACTTTTTTATCTTCTTTATAAACAGCCAGCGCAGCTTCCACGTCCATCCGGGCAAAAGCATCCAGCACGTCATGTAACATCTGGGCAACATGGCGGCCCATGTTTTCCAGATTGACCAGTAAATCCTGTTGTGCACTGGAAAATGATTCCAGCGCCACTTTGGCAATACGCTCGGCTTCATCACCAATGCGTTCTAAGTCGGAAATGGCTTTGATAATGGCCATAATCAGTCGTAAATCGCTGGCCGCCGGCTGGCGTTTGGCGATAATGCGGGTACATTCACCATCAATACGGATTTCCCATTCATTGACCTTTAAATCAGTCGCAATCACTTGCTGTGCCAGCTCTGCGTTGTTTTGGGCAATAGCGGTTAACGCATCCGACAGTTGCTGTTCAATCAAACCACCCATCGCCATGACGTGGTTGCGGATTTGTTCAATTTCTTCATTAAACTGGCTGGAAATGTGTTTTGTCAGATTCAGCTTATCCATCATCAATTCCTCTTTATCAAAGCCCTAAGCGCTTAACCAAAACGACCTGTGATGTAATCTTCAGTCTGCTGTTGCGATGGATTGGTAAACATCTTGTTGGTGGCGTCAAACTCAATTAAATCGCCCATATACATAAAGGCAGTATAGTCAGACACACGAGCCGCCTGCTGCATGTTGTGGGTCACAATGACTATGGTGTATTTGTCCTTGAGCTCATAAATCAGCTCTTCAATTTTTAACGTGGAAATAGGGTCCAGTGCCGAAGCCGGTTCATCCAGCAATAACACTTCAGGTTCAATGGCAATAGCGCGGGCAATCACCAGACGCTGCTGCTGACCACCGGACAACCCAAAAGCGTTGTCATGCAAACGGTCTTTCACTTCGTTCCAAAGTGCGGCACCTTTTAAAGATGTTTCCACCACTTCGTCCAGCACACGGCGATCTTTGACCCCTTGCAGGCGCAGACCATAAGCCACGTTTTCATAAATGGTTTTCGGGAATGGATTAGGTTTTTGAAACACCATCCCCACCTGGCGGCGCAGCTCAGCCACGTCCACTTTTTTGTCATAAATATTCTGGCCATCCATCAGAATTTTGCCTTCAATACGGCAAATATCCACCAGGTCATTCATGCGGTTAAAGCAACGTAACAAGGTGGACTTACCACAACCTGAAGGGCCGATAAAAGCAGTCACGCGTTTTTCCGGAATACGTAAGTTGATGTTTTTCAGCGCCATCGACTCGCCGTAATATAAGCGTAAATCGTTGACTTCTAATTTAATTTTCTCATTTGCCAGGTTCAGTTCGGCGTCATTTAATATCATTTGTTGTTGGGTCATGATTCTTCTCTCATTACTGCAAAATTTGTTCTGGCAGGCAGCAAGCCTGCCTTTTGCCGGCAAAACCAAAGTTTTGCCCTTGATCTGTGTTCTGTTTAGTCTGATTCACTGCGGTATTTTTCCCGCAGCCTGTTGCGCAACTGAATGGCAGCCAGGTTCAGCACCATAATCAGGATCACCAACACCAATGCTGTGGCATAAAGCAGCGGCCGCGACGCTTCAACGTTCGGACTCTGGAAACCCACATCATAAACATGGAAGCCTAAGTGCATGATTTTTTGGTCTAAATGCACAAAGGGGAAATTACCGTCCACAGGTAAAGTCGGAGCCAGTTTCACCACCCCAACCAGCATCAGCGGAGCCACTTCACCGGCAGCGCGCGCAATGGCCAGGATCAAACCAGTCATCATGGCCGGCGTTGCCAGCGGAACCACCACTTTCCATAAAGTTTCAGACTTGGTTGCGCCCAACGCCAGACTGCCCATCCGGATGGTGCTTGGAATACGTGACAAACCTTCTTCAGTTGAAACTATCACCACTGGCAAAGTTAATAACGCCAGCGTCAAAGATGCCCAGAATAAACCCGGGGTACCAAAAGTTGGTGCAGGTAAGGATTCCGGATAAAACAGCGCATCAATACTGCCGCCCATAATGTAGACAAAAAAGCCCAGACCAAAAACGCCGTATACGATTGAAGGAACGCCGGCCAGGTTGTAGACCGAAATCCGGATCACCCGCAGCAGCGGACCATCTTTGGCATATTCACGCAGATAAATAGCAGCCAGCACACCAAAGGGTGTGACGATAATCGACATCAGGATCACCATAGTGACGGTGCCAAAAATCGCCGGGAAAATCCCACCTTCAGTGTTGGCTTCCCTTGGTTCGTCACTGAGGAAATTCCAGATTGCAGCAACGTAGTGCTGCAGTTTGTCTGTGGTGCTCATGGCATTTGGGAAATGGGCATGGACTATGTTGCCAAGGCTAATTTCCAGCTCTTTGCCTTCGGCACTTTGCACCAACAAAACGTCTCTTTTGGTTGCGGCGTACAGCTGTTCTAATTGTTGTTGCAGCACAGCATATTCAGCATCAAGCGCCGCTTTTTCTGTTAAAGCTTCGGCCTTGTGTGCCTGCAAAGTCGCGGCATCGGCCTGTGCGAGCTGCAGTTTTCTTTCCTTAAGCCGCAAGGCTTCCAGCTTTTTGTTGATACGGCCGATATCACCTTTTTCAATCAGGGCAATTTGCTGGTAAATTTCATTGGCACGCGCAATACGTTGCTGCAGCTCTAGCCACAATTTGTCGCCTTCTGCCACAACCTGACCATCCTGCAACAACCGCAATGGGAAACCATAAAAGTTCCCCCACTCGCGCCGCTCAATCACAATGGCATTTGCTGGTTGTGACCAGTCTGATAACTGCGGCTGCAGAAACCAGCTGAAGTCACGGCCATATAAATCCCGGTTGCCCATTTTTAACAAATGGCGCTGATAAAACTCGGCCTGGGTTTCAAGCTTAATGCCCGAATCTTTCAGCACAGAAGCACTGACTTCTTCAGTTCTGACCAGCTCAGCCAGAATCATCTGTGTGCTGCCGTCTGCTTTGGTCAGTTTGACCTGCTGCAAATCGGCCGGCCAGAAATGACTGGCACCCTGCACAGTGATCAGGCCCAGCACACCAAGTACCATCACCAGACTCAGGGCAATAGCACCGGCATTTAACCAAATCCACGGCGTTCCTGTTCTAAACCACGCTTTCATCACTATGACTCCAACTTACAGGCTACTGAAGCGTTGACGTAAACGCTGCCGAATCAGCTCGGCGACAGTGTTAAAAATAAAGGTAAAGACCAACAGCACCAGTGCAGCCAGGAACAACACCCTAAAGTGAGTGCTACCCACTGCAGTTTCCGGCAGTTCTACTGCTATATTGGCCGACAAAGTACGCATGCCTTCAAACAGGTTAAAGTTCACAATAGGGCTATTACCTGTCGCCATCAGCACTATCATGGTTTCGCCCACGGCACGGCCAAAACCCACCATCACGGCCGCAAATACGCCAGGGCTTGCTGTTGGCAACACAACATTCATCATGGTTTGCCATGGTGTTGCACCCAGTGCCAATGAGCCCTGCGTCAGGTGTTTTGGCACGTTGTAAATGGCATCTTCGGCAATCGAAAAGATATTGGGGATAACCGCAAAGCCCATGGCAATGCCCACCACCAGAGCGTTACGCTGATCATAAGTAATACCGTTGTCGGTCAGCCACTGACGTAAATTGCCGGCAAAAAACATGTGGTCAATCACCGGGCTTGCCTGCACACAAAGGTAAATCAGCAGCATAATCACTGGAATAAGCACCACCACTTCCCAGCCATGGCCCAGTGCAAAACGCAGTTTTTCCGGGGCATAACGCCACAGATAAGCAGTTGCAATCATCATCAGCGGCAGCAGCAGTAAAATGGAGAACACTGCACTTAAATAAGATTCAATAAAAGGCGCTAACCACAGGCCGGCTAAAAAGCCCAGGATCACTGTGGGCAAAGCTTCCATCACTTCAATGGTAGGCTTGACCTTGCCTCTTAATGCCGGCGCCATAAAATACGCTGTGTATAAAGCGCCCATCAGAGCCAGCGGCGTGGCAAATAACATGGCAAAAAATGCCGCTTTTAAGGTGCCTGACGCCAAAGGCACCAGGCTCATTTTGGCTTCAAATTCATCAGAACCTGACGAAGCCTGCCAGATATAGTCTTTTTCAGCGCGACCTTCATACCAGACTTCGTTCCACATGGCTTTCCAGCTGACTTCAGGATGGGCATTGTCCAGTGCAAAATGCTGCACTGTGCCGTTTTTATCAAAAGCCAGGAAACTCTGGTTGATTGGTGAAATGGCAATACGTTCTGGCTGCAGTTGTTCACCCAAAGGTTCCAGCATCAGGGTGCGGGCTGAAGTGCCGTAATGAATGCCCAGATAACCTTTGGCATCAATGGCCATAAAACCTTTGCGCGAATATTCAGGTTCAATCTGCACAATAGCTGCCGGATGTTGCTCAAAGTCGCGGATATGTTTTAAGTGGAAGTTGTTGTGTTCATCACGCACTAAAAACCACTGACTGAGAGAACCGTCACTGCCACCTGCGATCAGCGACACTGAGCCCACCAAAAATTCCAGTGCAGTTAGCTGCTGACCAGCTTTTACCGCACTGATGGCTTCTACATAACGGGCTGATGCCGGGTCACGGATGTCGTAATAATGAATATTGCCTTCAGTATCAGCGACAAACAGGTTTTGTAAGGTGGTATCCACCAGCATTTTTAACACTGTTTTTGGTGCATCCGGCAGCTGATATTCACTGCGTTCTAAGGTCGTTTCGCCGGTTAAAAACTCGGTTTTGGCTTCAAACAGGTTGTAAGACAAACGACCATCGGCTGTAAAAGCAGTAATAGCTGTGCCTGAAGGACCTTCCTGCACCGCCAGCGATAAAATGGCCTGTTGTTTGGCATCCAGTTGCAAAGGTGTTTCACCCAGCGGGTAAGTCACCACCGGCACTATCTGCCTTTTATCATTAGGGTAACTTAAGTTGTATTCGTGCTTGGCCACCAGCACCTGGCCATTGGATAAACCAAAAGCAATAATGCCGGAGCGGGGTTCACCCCGGGAAAAACTGGTGATGCTGGCGCCTTCTGGCAAGGCCAGTTGCAGTTTTTGCCTGTGCTCACCGGTATGAGCGTTAAAAAACTGCAGTTCACCGGCTTTATTGGCCAACAAACCCACTTCGCCATAACGCTCCAGGTTGGCAAAAATAGCGTCTTGTTCCGGGCTTTGATAACTCTGCTGCGGCTCTGTTGATGCCGAAGAGAAAATCGGCCCTACCTCTGAGAACAGGTACACAAAAATAGTGGTAAATGCCAGTACCACACTGATACCGGCAAAGGCGATGCCATAACGGGACATTTGATCTTTCAGACTACGCCAACGGCGTAACCGGGCGCGGCGTTCACCGCTGGGCAGCAACGATTGAATATCGGTCTGCGCGCTGGCTGAACTGGCTTGGTTAGGTTGCATTGTTGCACATCCACTTCTGACTTTAGGATGCTGCAAACTATAGAGCAGAAATATGTCAGAAATATTACATCGGGCATTTTTGTCACACAGTTGACACAAAAATGTCAGAATGGCTGAAAAATCAATAACCTGAGCCGGCGGCTATCTGTATATCGATGCACTGCTTGCCCAAAAAACAACGGCGCCCAATGGCGCCGCTATGATTCTGCATGCAAGTTGTTCTAATGCAGTCTTGTTATTTAATGCCTAACTCAGCCAGCACTTTGGCTGCAACTTTATTTGGCACTGGGACATAACCGTCACGTACCACAATTTCCTGACCACGTTTAGACAACACCATCTTCACGAATTCACGCTCCATTGGCGCTAACTCTTTGTTTGGGTGTTTGTTGACGTAGACGTACAGGAAACGCGACAGTGGGTATTTACCATCTAAAGCGTGTTCAGCTGTTGGCTCCACAAAAGGCTCACCGGCTTTTTTCGCCAGAGGTAAAGCACGGACACCAGAGGTGATATAACCAATCCCTGAATAACCGATACCGTTAATGGATTCACTAACACCCTGCACTACAGAAGCAGAACCAGGTTGTTCGTTGATGCTGGCTTTAAAGTCACCGTTACATAAAGCGTGTTCTTTAAAATAACCGTAGGTACCTGACACAGCGTTACGGCTGTAAGTGGTGAAGTCACGGTTAGCCCAGGCACCTGTTAAACCCAGCTGACCCCAGCGAGTGACATCTTCTTTGTAAGCACAACGACGGGTTGCCGAGAAAATGGCGTCAACCTCTGCAATGGTTAAACCTTTGATTGGGTTGTCTTTGTTAACATAAACAGCCAGTAAGTCGATAGCAACAGGCACAGCAGTTGGTTTGTAACCATACTTGGCTTCAAATGCCTGCACTTCTGATGGTTTCATCGCCCGGCTCATAGGGCCAAAGTTTGCAGTGCCTTCAGTTAAGGCTGTTGGTGCAGTAGAAGAACCGGCGCCCTGGATCTGAATATTCACGTTCGGGTAAACCTTGCGGTAGTCTTCCGCCCATAAGGTCATCAGGTTGTTTAAAGTGTCAGAACCAATGCTGGAAATATTGCCCGACACACCACTGGCCTTTTGATAATCTGGCAGCGCCGGATCAACTTTGGTACTGGCGGCAACACTAAAAGATAAAGTAGCGGCAACCAAAGTTGCGGTAGTTAACATGTTCAAAGCTTTCACTATGCTGTCCTCTGTTGGCAAAATCAGGCTTCGGCCTGTGGTTCGAATTCATGTCATCTTATGAGCCGAATATGACAATCATAAGAAGTAAATATGACAATATTATGACTACCAATAAATTTTACCGCTGTGCACTCTGGAGTTTTTAAGCTGAAGGTCTATAGTTTCGGCTTGCTAAATTTCAGCGGCTGTTTGCGACTAACGCCGCCGCCTGAGCTGGACATACCAGCACTAAGCAGTTAAAACTACAACAACAAGTTTGTGAATGATGTACAACTTAAAACAAGGAATTGCGCTATGAAGCAGTTGGTTCTGACACTGATTGGTAAAGATAAAGCAGGTTTGGTTGAACAGCTGGCAACTGTGATTAATGCTCATCATGGGAACTGGACTGCCAGTAATCTCAGCCATCTGGGCGGTTATTTTGCCGGTATATTACAGGTTGAAGTGGCAGAAGAACATGCAGCTGCTTTAACAGCGGCGCTGGAAACCATGCAGGAGCTGGATGTAAAAATTCACCAGGGCATCGAATCCAAAGTAAACCCACAACAACAACTGAAGTTTGTCATCACAGGCAACGACAGGCCAGGCATAGTGCGTGAACTGTCTTCGGTGATCAAACATAAAGGCACCAATATTATTCACTTTGAAAGCTCAAAACAGAGTGCACCGAACTGGGGCGTGCCGCTCTTTAACGCTATTGCCACAGTGGAATTACCACAAGGTTTAAATAAGGAAGAAGTGGTGCGCGCGCTGGAAGCTATTGCTTCTGATGTGGTGGTTGATGTTGAAGATCTGCATTAATAGCACCAGCAAACAGACAAGATAGCCCGCTACGGCTATCTTGTTCATAAATCTTTCATCAAATTGCCATAGAGTGCCGCTACCCCTGCGGATGATGGTCACCTTATGAATGCACAACAACAGACAGTAACTGAATTGCATTATTTCCCCAAAGAACTGAGCTGGTTAGCCTTTAATGAACGTGTGCTGCAGGAAGCAGCAGATGAACGCAACCCTCTGATTGAACGCCTGCGCTTTTTAGGTATTTATTCCAATAACATGGATGAGTTTTACCGGGTGCGGGTAGCAGATGTTAAAAGACGGATACTGCTGAAAAAATACCAGAGTGATGAAGAAGATGCTGAACAGCTGATGCTGGACATTCAGCGTCAGGTATTGCGTTTGGGCGACAAATTTAACGGCATTTATCTGGAGTTGTTGCTGGAACTGCGTAAACATAACATTGAGTTTATCGACCAGCATAAACTCAATGAATCACAGTCGGCCTGGGTGCGTACTTATTTCCGCGAGCGGGTGCTTCGGCATATTTCGCCTATTCTGCTGTCGAATGAAGATTTAAAGCTGTCAAAAAGGTTAGAAGACAACGCCACTTATCTGATGGTGGAAATGACCGGTGCCAATAAAGCCGAATACGCCATAGTGCAGGTGCCCACCGAAGAAGTGTCACGTTTTATTGAACTGCCGATTTATTTAAATAAAACCAAAAAACGCGGCCGTTACCGTCACCAGTTTATGATGCTGGATGATTTAATCATTCATTGTCTGCACGACTTATTCCGTGGTTTTTTTGAATTTTGTGACATTCAGGCCTTTTCACTCAAACTGACCAAAGACGCCGAATACAACTTAAGTGACACCCTGGACCAAAGCCTTTTAGATAAAATGTCCAGAGGTATTCGTCAGCGGCTTGAATCTGAGCCGGTGCGGCTGGTGTACGACGCCACTATGCCGGAACATATGCTGAAAATTCTGAAAAAACAGCTTGGCGCCAGCTCTTTTGACTCCCTTATTCCGGGCTCACGCTACCGCAACTTTAAAGACTTTATCAGCTTCCCTAATATTGGCCACGCCAGTTTGGAATATCCGCCGCTGCCGCCTTTGCCAAGCCCGGATTTTGAGCAGCACACCACCACTTTTGATGCCATTCGCAGCAATGACGTGCTGCTGCATTACCCCTATCACAACTTTACCTATTTTACCGAGTGGGTCCGCCAGGCGTCTTTTGACCCGAAAGTCACTTCGATCAAAATGACGATGTACCGGGTGGCCAAAAACTCGCGGGTCATCCATTCACTGCTGGACGCTGTGCGTAACGGTAAAAAAGTCACAGTGGTGGTGGAACTCAAAGCCCGTTTTGATGAAGAAAACAATATTCACTGGGCCAGAAGAATGACTCAGGCCGGCATCCAGGTGGTGTTTGGCCTCACCACGTTAAAAATTCACTCCAAACTTTGTTTAATCAGCCGGCAGGAAAAAGGCAAAGTGGTGAAATACGCCCATATCGGCACCGGCAACTTTAATGAAAAAACCGCCCGGGTTTATACCGATATGAGTTTGTTCAGCTGTCATGGCGAAATTTGTGATGAAGTGGATCAGGTGTTTGAGTTTATAGAATACAGCTATAAACCATTTAAATTTAATCACTTAATAGTGTCCCCTACCTGGAGCCGCGCCAAACTGACTGGCCTGATCCAGCGTGAAATTGACTTTGCTGTCAGCGGGCGCAAAGCAGAAATTCTGCTGAAAATTAATAACCTGGTCGACAACGACATTGTGGATTTACTCTACAAAGCCAGTCAGGCCGGGGTGAAAATCCGTATGATCATCCGCGGTATGTGCTCGCTGGTGCCGGGTATTCCCGGTAAAAGCCACAATATTAAAGTCATTAGTGTGCTCGACCGCTACCTTGAGCATGCGCGGGTTTATCAGTTCCACAATGGCGGAGACATCGACTTATACCTGTCGTCCGCCGACTGGATGACCCGCAATATCGACCAGCGGGTGGAAGTGGGTGTGCCTATTTATGATGCGCGGATCAAACAGCAAATTATGACGATCCTGGATTTGCAATGGCACGACAACGTGAAAGCCCGTATCATTGACCAGTTACAACAGAATGCCTACGTCAAACGGGGCAATAAAAAGAATATCCGCTCGCAACAGGCCATTTATGATTATCTGGCCAGTCAGCAGTTTGGTCCGACGATTCAGGCAGAACCATGACCCAGTTAACTCCCAGCGCAATTGCTGCAGCCGAACTTATTGCTGCAGTTGACTTAGGCTCCAACAGTTTCCATCTGGTGATAGCACGCATCATGGATGGCGCTTTGCAGTTATTGCACCGGGAAAAACAAAAGGTTCAGCTGGCCGACGGTCTGGATGAACAGCTGATGCTAAGCGACGAGGCCATGCACCGTGGCCTGGTGGTGTTAAGACAATTTGCCGACACGCTGCAGGGTGTGCCGTCCGGCTCAGTAAGGGTCATTGCCACTTACACCCTGCGCCGTGCCAAAAACGCCAACAGCTTTTTGCATAAAGCCAAAGCGGTATTTCCTTACCCTATTGAAGTCATTTCCGGCCAGGAAGAAGCCCGTTTTATTTATCAGGGTGTGGCGCATTTTGAACATTATGCCGGCCAGCGCCTGGTCATGGACATTGGCGGTGGCAGCACCGAATTTGCCATTGGTTTAGATTTTCAGCCGCTGCGCCTGGCCAGCCGTAATATGGGTTGTGTCAGTTATGCCAGGCAGTTTTTTGCCAAAGGCAAAATCAGCGAAAAACGTTTTGAGCGCGCTATTATTCAAGCCGAGCAAGAGCTTGAGAATATAGTCAACAACTACAAAACCACCGGCTGGCAACAGGTGGTGGGCACCTCAGGCACCATTAAAACCATTAAAGACATTATCAGTGGCCTGGGCTGGCATCCACATTGTATTGAGCTTGCGCATCTGGAAAAAATAAAACAGCTGGCCCTGGCGCACGAAAACTGCGACGAACTGGATTTACCCGGCCTGACTGAAGACAGAAAACAACTGCTTTGCCCTGGCCTGGCTATTCTGATCGCCGCTTTTAATATGCTGGATATCGACCAGATGTTGTATGTGGATGCAGCGCTGCGTGAAGGCGTGTTGTACGAAATGAGCGACCGGCTGCAACATCAGGATATCCGCAGCCATACGGTGGCAAGCCTGGTAAAACGTTATGCCATAGACACAGAGCAGGCCGAGCGGGTGAAAAAAACCGTACTGATGTTACATGCCAAGGTACAACCCAACTGGCCACTTGGCGATGAATGGCCGCAGCTGCTTGGCTGGGCCGCCACTTTGTATGAAACCGGCCTGCAAATTAATTCATCCAGTGTGCAGCGCCACAGCGCTTATATTCTGTCAAACACCAGCCTGCCCGGTTTTAACCAGGAGCAACAACAGCTGTTGTCTTGCCTGGTACGTTTTCACCGTCGCAAAATTAAACCTGATAAATTTCCGCCTTTTTATTTATTCCAGCACCAGCAGGTACATCAGGCGCTGGCCTTGTTCCGTCTGGCCATTTTGCTGAATCAAAAACGCCGTGACGATGTGGTACCGGCACTTGAGCTGCACGCCAAAGGCAGCCAGCTGGAATTACAAATACCCGCTGAGTGGTATCAACAACAAAGTGTATTGGCCGCCGATTTGCTGGCAGAAAAAGAGCATCTGGCCACTGTTGGTATTGAACTGCAGTGCCCTGGCCTTAGGCAAACCTTGCTGGAAGAATAACAGCTGGCTGTGATTGCCAGCGCCAGTAGCTGCAAGCCAAGATTTGCGATGCTGGCCAAAAGCCGATACCTTGTGCTGTAACTGAGTATTGTCATTTAGTTTTTTATGAAGTGCTTTTTTTGAGTCATGACCACCTGCCGGTGGCCAGCGCCACGGAGATCGACCATGCGTATTTGCCTGCCTGCCCTGTTTTGTTTCAGCGCTTTTTATGCACAAGCTGCCACCGCCGATTTAAAACCTGCACTGGAGCCACAGATCAGCAAGCTGATGCCACAAGTCATTAGCTGGCGCCGTGATTTACACCAGCATCCGGAGTTGTCCAACCGTGAATTCCGCACCAGCGAGCTGGTGGCCAAAGAGCTGAAAAAGCTCGGACTTGAAGTACAAACCGGCATTGCCCATACCGGCGTGGTCGGTGTTCTGAAAGGTGGCAAACCTGGTCCTGTGGTGGCGCTGCGGGCTGATATGGATGCACTGCCGGTAACAGAGCAGGTGGACATTCCGTTTGCATCCAAAGCCAAAGCTGAATTTAACGGCCAGGAAGTCGGTGTGATGCATGCCTGTGGTCACGACGCCCATGTGGCTATGTTATTAGGCGCTGCTACGGTGCTGAAATCACAGCAAAAAAATCTCACAGGCACTGTGGTCTTTATTTTTCAGCCGGCCGAAGAAGGCCCGCCGGCCGGTGAAGAAGGTGGTGCTGCGTTAATGCTAAAACAGGGTTTATTCAGCAAACTCAAACCCGATGCCATTTTTGGCGTACATGTGTGGCCGGGGCCTAGCGGCCAGCTGCAAGTCAAAGATGAAGGCATAATGGCCGCCGCCGACAGCTTTGAAATTAAAGTCAAAGGGGTGCAGGTGCATGGCTCCAGCCCATGGCGTGGGGTTGACCCTGTGGCTGTGACGGGTCAGCTGATCACAGCGCTGCATCAAATACCGGCGCGCCAGCTGGATGTCACCCAAGCACCCGCAGTGCTGTCGATAGGCCAGGTGAATGGCGGGGTGCGCTGGAATATTATTCCCGATGAAGTGACTCTGGGTGGCACAGTCCGCACCTTTGACCCACAAATGCGCGAACAGCTTTTGAGCAAAATGAAACATACCGCTGAGCATATTGCTGCTGCCAGCGGTGCCAGTGCCGAATTTAGCCAACGTGGTTTTGCTGCTGTGACCTGGAATGATGTCAAACTCACCCAATGGGCCATGCCCAGCCTGCAATGGGCAGGTCGCAACGCAGGTGTCGCACCAATTAAACCTATTACCGCTTCGGAAGACTTTTCTTTTTATCAGCAGCAGGTGCCTGGCGTGTTTTTCTTTTTAGGCATTAACGAACCGGGTGTCAGTGTGGAAAAAACTGCCCCGAACCACTCGCCGTTTTTTAAAATTCATGAACCTGCCATGGAAAATGGCGTGCGTGCCCTGACCGCTTTGGCAGTGGATTTTCTGCAAAAAACCTAATCAAACGACATCTGAGGCTAAAAACGCGGCAAAAGCCGCGTTTTTTTACCTGCTCAGCCTGGGCCGCCAGCCCGGCCGTGCGACACAATTTGCCATTCCAGCCTTGAGTTTTAAAGCCTTCTGCTATGCTTTAGCTGTTTCGTAAACAAAAACAAAAGCATCCAGGAATGCAGATTGGTAACTGCAGTTGCACTCTGTGATAAGGATTTTCATGATGTTGCCGCGTTTGTTGCTCTGTAGCCTTTTATGCTGGTTTTTCTGTTGCAGCAGTGCAGCCCTGGCAGCCAAACCTGTACTGCTGGTTGGCATAGGGTACAGCGATCAGGTGAATATGAGCCGCAAAGGCAGCAATTATCATCTGGATGTACTGCTGTGTTACCGCCTGTTTACCGAACTGGGATATCAGGTGAAATTTATTGTGGCGCCTTATGCCAAGTTGACGCAGTTGTTAGCACAGCGCCAGATTGATGTCGCTACCCGCCAGTCGGGCCAGTTGCTTGATACTTTGTATTACAGTCCGGTCTATTTACAGGTGCATAATCTGGTGTTCGCCCGGCAGGACTTCTCCGGCAATATCAAAACGATTCAAGATTTAAAAGCCTATCCGCTGGTTGGTTTTCAAAATGCCAGCCATGTTTTGGGGCAGGAATTTGCCAAAGTCAGCCGCGAGGCGCCGTCGTACCGGGAAGTATTTGACCATATTCAGGCGGTGCAGCTGTTGCTCAAAGGCCGCACTGAACTGTTGGTACTGAACAAAAACACCTTTTACCGGCGTTTGGCTGAGCTGCAACAACCAAGCTCGCTGGTGCGTAGTTTTGACGTGTTACCTCAGGTGCAATACCGACTGGCGTTTTCACAACAGCCATTGCAGCAAAAAACTGAACCCTTGCTGCTGAAGTATCTGCAGCAAGGCGCTATTAGTGTTATGGAGCAACAAGCCATCAAAGCGCCAGAGCAAGTGGAAAAACTGCTGCGCCGGCATCGCTAAAACAAAAAGTTTAATCAGTCACAGCTGCCAAAACTCAAACCTTAAACTCAAACCTTAACAATCAGGCCGAAGATTTACGGCTGTTTTTTGCGGCTGTTGTCACCGGCAATACCAGCTCTGGCGGCAAGGCAAAAGAAAAACTGCTGCCATGTTTGGGCTCACTGAAAATCATCAGCCTGGAGTGATGGCGCGACAACACATGTTTCACAATTGCAAGGCCCAGACCAGTCCCGCCTGTGGTGCGGGTGCGGGCTTCATCCACCCGGTAAAACCTTTCTGTTAAACGTTTGACATGATGGGCGGCAATGCCCTCACCATTGTCAGTGACTCTGAACAGCGCTTTTTGGTGTTCACGCTGCCACACCACTTCAATAATGCCGCCATCTGGTGTGTATTTAATGGCATTGGTAATTAAGTTAGAAAAAGCACTGCGCAGCTCTTCGGTGATACCTGTCACTTTTAAATCAGGGTCTATCCGGAACACCAGCTGATGCTGTTTATCACGGTTTAAGCTGTGGGCTTCCTGCTCCAGCAGCGCCAGCATGGCCGGCACATCCACCACTTCATCAAAATGCACTTTGGCGGCTGCTTCAATACGCGACAGCGTCAGCAGCTGTTGCACCAGCGCATCCATGCGTTTGGTCTGATCGAGCATCACACCATGGGCTTTTTGCCAGACCGGGCCAGGCGGCATGCTGCTCGCGTCCATCATTTCCAGATAACCCTGCAGCACTGTCAGTGGGGTGCGCAGCTCGTGCGACACATTGGCGACAAAATCTTTGCGGATTTGCTCCAGTTGTTTCAGCTGGGTAATGTCGCGGATGATCAACAAATGTTGTTTTTCACCGTATTGCAGCATGCGATATTCCAGTGTCACATCCTCGGTTAAAGGCGACACCAGCTCCAGCGCAGTATCAAACTGCTGCTGCTGCAAAAACTGTTGAAACTCCGGATTGCGGATCAGGTTATCAATACGCTGGCGTTCGTCCATCGGCCAGCGTAAACCGGCCAGTTGCTGCGCCAGTTTGTTACACCAGACGATGGTCCAGTCGTTGCTGAGCACCACTATGGCGTCGGGCAAAGCTTCAGCGCCGTCGCGGAACCTGCGCACTAAAGCGCGTAATTCTTTGTTTTTCTTGCGGGATTTGCGCTGACGGTAATAAATACCATCAAACACTTGTTGCCAGCTGCCATCACCGGCCGGCGGCGACAGTTTTCTGTCACGCCACAACCATTTATCAAGTAAAAACAAATGCTTGTAATGCCAGCCAATAATGCCGACACACAACAATAATAAAAATTCGGTGGCCAGGTTAAACAACCAGCCGAAGAATAAAGCCAGCGCTGCCAGGCCAATCAGCCGCAGCGCTATTGTGCGTTTGGAGAGTAATAACCGCATAACACCTGCTTTGGGATAAAAGCCAGCGACTGCTGGCTTACCGGCTTTTGTGCAGCTGCCAGCCAACATCAGGGACCGGCTCAGCTGTCAGACAGCCTGAAAACTTCGTGTTACTTTACCGAAAAACGGTAGCCAGAGCCACGCACTGTCTGCACTAATCTGTCATGCCCTGCCACTGAAATGGCTTTGCGTAACCTTCTGATATGCACGTCCACTGTTCTGTCTTCTACATATACATTGGTGCCCCAGACATGGTCCAGCAGCTGCTCGCGGCTGTACACCCGCTCCGGATGGGTCATAAAAAAGTGCAGTAAACGGAACTCAGTTGGCCCCATTTCCAGCGGATTTTCCGCGGCCATCACGCGGTGTGACACCGGATCCAGCTTCAGGCCCTGCACTTCAATCACTTCATCCAGGCTGGTTGGCGCCACACGGCGGATCACCGCTTTAATGCGTGCCATCAGCTCTTTGGGTGAAAATGGCTTGGTGACATAATCGTCAGCGCCCACTTCCAGCCCCCGCACCTTGTCTTCTTCTTCACCACGGGCGGTGATCATAATAATAGGAATAGCGCGGGTTAACTCGTGTTGTTTCATCTTTTTGGCGATCTGAATACCGCTGCCGCCAGGTAACATCCAGTCCAGCAATACTAAATCCGGATAAGGTTCGACCAGCTGGTTGATTGCAGCGTCAAAGTCACCGGCCGTGCTGGCCTGATAACCATTTTGCTCCAGCACAAAACACAGCATATCGCGGATTGGTGCTTCATCTTCCACTATCAAAATTCTTCTCGACATAACCTGTCACCCACCTGTCCTGTTGTATTGGACTTAGTATCTGCTGCCATTATGACAATTTTATGAAAGAAAGCGCGGCTTTTTCCAAAAGCACGTTTTTTGCGAATGAAATGTCATTGCCAGCCGCCAAAGCCAGCATTGTCGGGCTTGCCTGTGAAACTGTTTTTGTCCTATGCCAGCACTGATATTTATTACATCTTCCCGAAAACCTCACCACCAACAACAGCACAAACTGTGACAGTTTTATGAAGTTTTTTCTGCCAACAGAGCGCCAGCCCTTGTCATTGCTGCCCTGTGTCACATTGTCATCTCAGTGTCGATTTTCTGTCACAAAAGAGTCACAGCCTTCTTTTACCTTCAGCTCAGTTTTTTAATCCCTGACTTTGATTTCTGGCTCTATGGAGAAGAAGATGGCTTTTGCAAAAATTCTGAAATTAAGCGCTATGGCTTCAGCGCTGGCGCTGGCCGGCTGTGGCGGTGGTGATATTGTGATCAATACCGGCAGCAGCAGCAACCCAACCAATCCAACGAACCCAACCAATCCAACCACACCACCAGCTTCTGTCTGCCCGGCCTTTGCCAAACAAGGTGCTGCTTTAGGGGGGGTGACTAAACCTATCTGTGAAATCAGCGGCACTTTAACCGCAGACGCGACTTTAACAGCCAATATCGCCTGGGCTTTAAGCGGCAAAGTTGCGGTGGGTAATGACAATGCCAATAGCGCAGTATTAACCATTGAACCAGGCACCACAGTATTTGGTAAATCAGGGGCAGATTATCTGGTGATTGCCCGTGGCTCACAAATCCGTGCTGTAGGTACCAGCTCAAGTCCAATCGTTTTTACCTCAGTCAACGACATGATTGGTTCTGTGAACGAAGACTCCACTGCCCAATGGGGTGGTTTAGTGTTATTAGGCCGCGCGCCAAGCAACAAATGTGACGCTGCCGCTCTTGCCAGCTGCAAAATTGAAGCTGAAGGCAACGCCGGCCCATACGGCGGAGACAAGCCGGAAGATAACAGCGGTATTTTAAAGTTTGTGCAGGTGAAATATGCCGGTTTTGAAGTATTAACCGACAACGAATTAAACGGCATTACCTTCGCCGGTGTGGGTTCAGGCACCACAGTGGATTACATTCAGGTGCATAACAACCTGGATGACGGTGTGGAGTTTTTTGGCGGTACTGTTAATGCCAAACATGTGGTGTTAACCGGCAACCGTGACGACTCCTTAGACTGGGCAGATGGCTGGACAGGTAAAATGCAGCATGTGCTGATCCAGCACAGCAAAACCGACGCCAAAGCCAACCGCGGTATTGAAGCCGACAACCAGTCCGGTAATTTTTCAGCAACACCGCTGAGCAAACCGCAAATCGCCAACATCACAATTCTTGGCAACAACTACAAATCTGCCGACGCCGACTCTGAAGGTATTTTGCTGCGCGCTGGTACCGCAGGTGAAATTTACAACGCCATTATCAAAGGCCCGGCCGGTATGGGCGAATGTCTGGAAATTGAAACGCCACAGTCAGTACAGCACGCACAAAGCGGTGCTTTGTTAATGCGCAACTCTATTATCGACTGTAAAGAGCCGTTTAAAAATCCAAAAGATGCAGCCGGCAATACTTTACTGGATGTAAAAGCCTGGTTTATGGCGCAGCCTGGCAATATGGCCACTGACGCGCTGCTGGGTGGTTATATGCCAGCTTCAACTTCGCCTGCACTGAAAAACGGTTACAACGTCTCCAACTTTGTTGACGCCTGGTTTGACGATGTCGACTACATCGGTGCTTTTGATGGGGTGTCGGACTGGACCAAAGGCTGGACCTTCGGCCTGCACGCTTCGACTGCTATTGCTGCCTGCCCTGCCGGCACCACTGAAGTTGCGTCTTTAACTGGTAAATTAAACTGTGAACTCAAAGGTGATATCACCAGCAACGTCACTTTAGTGGCCGGTGCAGATTATGTGTTAAACGGCCGGGTGCGTATTGGTGTGGACAACACCACAGCCGCCACTTTAACAGTACAACCTGGGGTGACAGTCTATGGCCGCTCAGGTGCAGACTTCCTGGTGGTGACCCGTGGTTCAAAAATTAACGCCGAAGGCACCCAGCAAAACCCTATTACCTTTACCTCTTTGCAAGATGTGATTGGCGCACCAACAGCGGCCGGTCAGTGGGGCGGTATGGTGTTATTGGGCAAAGCGCCAAGCAACAAGTGTGACCAGGCCAATCTGGCCGCTTGTAAAATTGAAGCTGAAGGCAACGCCGGCCCTTATGGTGGTGCTGATGTGAACGACAACTCAGGCGTACTGAAATATGTGCGGGTGAAACACGCAGGCTATGAAGTACTGCAGGACAACGAATTAAACGGCATTACCTTCGCCGGTGTGGGTGCCGGCACGACAGTGAGCCACATTCAGGTACACCAGAACCTGGACGACGGTGTTGAGTTCTTCGGCGGTACTGTCAACGTGAAGTACCTAGTTTTGACCAGCAATGGTGACGACTCACTGGACTGGGCAGATGGCTGGACAGGTAAAGGCCAGTATGTGCTGGTGAAACACGACGCCAACAACGGCGAAGCCAACCGGGGTATTGAAGCTGACAACCAGTCATCTAACTTCTCGGCCACGCCGGTTTCTAACCCGACTATCGCCAATATGACCATTATCGGCAACAGCTACAAGTCGGCCGAAAAAGACTCTGAAGGTGTGTTATTACGCGCCGGCACCAATGCCCAGCTGCATAACTTTGTCATTGCAGGCCCAACCGGCATGGGTGAGTGTCTGGAAATTGAAACTGCCCAATCTCAGGCGCTGGCCGCATCAGGTGCGCTGGTGATGACCCACTCTGTGATTGGTTGCCCTGAGCCATTTAAAGGCACAGTATCGGCCACCCAAACAGTGAAACAATGGTTTGAAGGCCAGCAAGGCAATAAAACAGCGGCCGATCAGGCAGCTGTGCTGAACGGCATTTACACCATCGACACCACAACACCAAAAGATATGTCTGCCGTAAACAGCTTCTTCAGCAAATCCGCCACTGTGGGTGCTGTAGATGCCAGCAGCGACTGGACCAAAGGCTGGACTGTTGGTTTAGGCCAATAAGTCAAAAGCCGCCGGTTTGATGACCGGCGGCTTTGTTTTTGCTGCGGCCTTATGACAACAGCAAGACAAACACAAGACACTGATAAGACAACAGTTCGCTACATTTGACGCCGGCTGCACCGCATCTGATGCCCAGCCACCAAGTGAGCCCACAGGAATAAATAAAGATGAGCAGCAAGCATAGTTTTCAATACAGTCGCGTGAACCTGGGTGTGCTTTTGGCTTTAGCCACCAGCGCTGCCGTAGTTTTGATGCCCGCCTCTGCTACCGAAAGCCAGACCCCGGATGCCGCGCCGGTTGCACTGCAACCGCTGGCCGAGCAGGTTGAACGTATTAATGTATCAGGCCGTTTATTAAGTTCGGCAGCAGCCACAGCCGAAGAGCGCCGCCAACAGCCTTATGTGGCTGAACTTTTAGGCATGGAACAAATTTCCCGTGCCGGTGACAGCAATGCCGCCAGTGCACTGCGCCGCGTGACTGGCCTGACGCTGGTCAAAGACAAGTTTATTTATGTGCGTGGTTTAGGTGAGCGTTATTCGTCCACCTTATTAAACGGCGCTCAGGTACCAAGCCCCGATCCAACCCGCAACGTGGTGCCGCTGGATATGTTCCCGGCCGGCATTATTGAAAGTATGGTGGTACAAAAAGCTTATTCACCTGAATTACCGGCTGCCTTTGGTGGGGGTAATGTGAATATCCGCACCGTCAGTATCCCACGCGAGGAAATTTTTAACTTCTCTATTGGCACCGGCTACAACAGCTTAAGCTCAGACGATGGTCTGGATTATCAGGGCGGTGGTGATGACTGGCGCGGTAAAGACGATGGTTCGCGCGGTTTATCAGCTGGCCTTACCCAAGCGCTGGAGCAGTACGGTTCGCTGGATGTGGTGAAAATTGCCCAGGGCCTTGGCGGTGTTAGTGCTGACAATCTGGCCAAAGCCGAAGCCATTAACCGCAGCCTTGGCCTTGAGCTCAACCGCAATATGGATTTTCACAAAAAAAGCATTGGCCCTGAGTACGATGGCAGCCTGTCTTATGGCAACAGATTTGACATAGGCCAGACGGTTTTTGGCCTGATGGCGGGCGTAAGTTACGACAAATCCTCAGAAAACTTTAAAGAGCAGGAACGTTATTATTCCATCAGCTCGGGCAACAACTTAACACCACTGAACCGCTACGACGATATTCGCGGCACCGAACATCAGGTGAAACTGTCGGGCATGCTGAACTTTGGTCTGGAATGGGACGAAAACCACAGATTTGAAACCTCCAGCATTTATCTGGCCGACACCAAAGATGAGCTGAAAATCAAAACCGGTGATTCGATTGAAACCATCAACGAACAAAACCGCGAAAACGAAGATTATTCAGTGTTGTATGAAGAACGCACCATGCTGACCAATCAGATCCGTGGCCGTCATACCCTGACGTTCCTGAACGATTTAGCTTTGGACTGGCAATACACAGACGCCAAAGCCGAACGTTATGCGCCAAACGAAGTGGAATACCGTTATGTGCGCCAGCTGGCCAACGATGGCAGCCTGGAAAACCGGACTATGCGCCGCAGCGACAACGCCGCTATTTATCAGTTTGGTACTTTGGAAGACAACACCGAAAATGCCAGCTGGAATGCCAAATACCCCATGACATTAGGGGACACTGAGCTGACGCTGAGCACTGGTTATGCCTATTTTGAACGCCAGCGTAACGCCAGCACCAACAGATTTAAAATGGATACCCGCGGTTTTAGCAACGAAGAGTTAAGCCAGGCTTATTCGGCGATTTTCTCCGATGCCAATATCAGCAACCCGGCGAAGAAGTTTTTATTATCTGACGTGACAGCCCAGGCCGACGATTATGTGGCCGCCCAGCAAACAGACGCCGCTTATGCCGGGGTGGAAGCCACTTACGACATGACCTGGCGGGTCAATGCCGGCGTGCGTTATGAAGACTTCCGTCAGGTGTCTATTCCGCTGAACCCGGCCACAGGCGCAATTGAAGGCAATTTGAGCGACTTCCCTCGCCAGGAAGACGACCTCTACCCTTCTCTGGCCGTGACCTGGATGCAGTCGGAGGAAAACCAATACCGTTTTGGTTTTTCTGAAACCGTAGTGCGGCCGGATTTACGTGAAGTGACGCCTGTGCTCTTTATCGACCCTATTACTGACTTTAAAGTCATTGGCTTTTCTGGTTTAAAAAGCACCAGCATCAGCGCTTATGACTTACGCTGGGAGCAATACCTGGACAGCGGCAGCAACTACAGCCTGGGTGTGTTTTATAAAGACTTAACCAACCCTATTGAAGCGGTTGAACTCAAAGGCTCTGACGGTAACCTTCTGATGTCATTCAGAAATGCGCTCGGCGGTGAAGTATACGGTGTGGAAGCTGAAGCTTTGCAAAAACTGGATATGTTTGAAGGCAGTGTTGGCGAGCTGATGGACAACTTCTTTGTGGTCAGTAACTTCACGTACAGCGAATCCGAAATTGAAATTGAATCGCTGGGTGAAACCAACCTGACCAACTTAAAGCGCCCGCTGACCGGCCACAGCAAATATGTGGTGAATATGCAGCTGGGTTTTGACTCTGACAACGAAGCGCACACCGCCACTTTAACCTACAACGTCTTTGGTAAACGTATTGCCTTTGCCGGCATCGACGGCAAAGACGACGCTTACGAGCAGCCATTCCACTCGCTGGATTTTGTGTACTCTTACAATGTGTTGCCAGAAGGCACCATTAAAGTGTCGGCAAAAAACCTGCTGAATAAAGACGTGGAAATTCTGCAACAAGGCGAAATTTTACAGCGCCGCGAGCAAGGCCGCAGTGTGGGTTTAAGTTATAGCCAGAGGTTTTAATACTTTTGCTGCGTTCAGCAGTTGTGAGCAACCATCGCAGCCTTTGCCGTGTTTAGCGACAGTGGCTGCAAACTGTGGATAGAGAACAAGCCCTGGTAAAAACCGGGGCTTTTTTATGAATTATTTTTATTTCATGCCTGCGGCATGGCGCTGATGCGGCGCACCATTATTACAATTTCTACAAGATTCAACTTTCCACGAGTTGTCTCGGTTGCTTGGGCGAATTAGACCTTCAGGTGGAACGTGATCTTTTGTATTCGCGCTCTCTCCGCAATAGATGCACTTAGTCATTTTTTTCCTAACAGCTCGCCTATGTGGCGATTATGAGTGTTTTGCATCGAAGTTGCAGCGAATAATTGTCCCAACCCAACTTGTTGGGTGAGCATGAGGCGTTTGTTATGGTTAAACACTCAGTCATTGGCGTAATCGTACCAATGTACATTACCCCAACTTGTGAAAACGAAAGATATTTCTTTATCTGGAGATTTATAAAAAAAATCATATGAACAACTTTCTTTGTCAAATTTAGGTTCACTTAAATATTGAATGTCTAAATTTTTACGCTTAACAGTATCGATAACATGCTGTAGTGCATACTCCTCCGCAAAACTACAGCCGCTTCTAGCTATTTCCAAATAAACTAGGTTACTTAGCCACATAAATAGAATAACGCACAAAAAAAAAATATTTCATTTTAGCCATACATTAACCATAACGCCCGTATTTGCGGCTGGTTTGAAGCGCAGCGGAAAACCAGTCCGACAACATGCGTTTGTTAGGGTTTTGTAGGCAAGACATTTAAATGAACCCTGTAAGTTTGACCATTTAACTCAACCGATGGCTCGTATTCCCAGACTTTATAACTGATCTGTTTAATCTCGATATTATTGTGATCGAGCCATTTGATGCTAGGTGGTTGACGAACCTGACTATTCCATACCATCCAGTGGTTTCCCCATTCACTTGATTGCTCCGCCGTTCGTAATTCGATGTGATAAATAGGAGCTGTATTAGCTCCTGTATTTGATACGCCAAGTTCAAGTACCGCAACTATAGAATTGTCGGGATTTGGATACTCGGCTACAACGCTCCAATCAAATAAATCCCGCGGTGGTTCAAGCTCACTTGGGAATAATAAATCGTAGGTATTAAAACTAAGCACTATTAAAGTAATAGCTCCTACACAAGCCAGAAGATTCTTGGAGAGTGTGACCAGTTTCATAGGAACCCTAACAATTTAATAGAAGGCGCAGCGCTCGCAAGTCGGACATTTCCTTGCCTTCTTTTGTGATTTTTACTCATATCAAGCTAAAGCCTAAGTTACTATTTTTCAACTTATTTTTCTAAATTCGATAAATACTGACTTCACAACTTGCATACACTTTGTATGCAAGTTGTGCTGAAAAAACTCATGGCGAACAACTGGCTATTTGTTCAGTCGTTATGAGATGTTTTAGTCTGGAACGAGTGACGCAAAGTGGAGTAGCGTTTTTTTAGCTTTTGATACGTCAGAAAAACCAATTCACCAATCCAGCGCTTTCCCTCCCCGTTTTGCCGAGCCGATAAAAATTGAAAGTTTGAGGTTTTAAGACGCCAACTGTTTGAGGCAAGCGACGCTAGCGCTTGCCGCCTCGTGGTTTTAAAGAGCAGGCGGCGCCTCAAACTTTTGATTTTTAGCGGGCTTTCGAAGGCACACCAGGGTGATTTGTTCGCAACGAAGTTGCTCACCCCTTCGGGGCCAGCTAAAGCTGTCCAAAACCGCTTTGCGATTTTGTCTTTACGTCCCTTTCTTTGTCAGCAAAGAAAGGGACTCGCCTGCCGGGGCGAAACCCGGCATAGCAACCTCAGCTGTCAATCAAGCCATGCCGCAGGCATCAACACAACAGCCAAAGTGTGACCTATGTTGTTAAACAACATTGTCACCTATGTGGTTGAACTGCAATGTTACCTATGTCTTTGAATTTCAGTCGCTCCTATGCCATAGCCTTCAGGAAAGTCTAAGCAAACAAGGCTTACCAAGTGCCACCAACCACCCGCTGCTATTTCCAGCTTGACGGCAACCAGCCGCCTTCTTATGATCGCCGCAACTTTTTATTCAGAGACCCATGCCTTGGACATACCCAGTCGAATTTTTTGGTTTTAACTGACTCCTGTCCGAGCCATCACGCGGCCTGACCGGGGCGCGTGAGTTTTTTCTTCTCACATCAAAATCACTACCGGGTTTGCTCAGCTGAGTCTGCTTTGGCAGGAGAAGGCCATGCTCAGAATTTTTAACCTGCAACAACAACGGTTACAACGGCTGGAATTACAACAACATGCCGATGTGTCACAGGCTATTTGGCTGGATTTACAAGAGCCGGATTTGCAGGAGCGGCAGTTTGTCAACGACCAGTTTGGGCAGCAACTGGCGGAAAAACTGGAACTGGATGACATTGAAGCTTCAGCCCGTTTTTTTGAAGACGAAGACGGCCTGCATATTCACTCGCTGTTTTTTTATCAGGAAGCTTTAGCCGGCACCACCACAGTGGCTTTTACTATCCGCGACGGCCGGCTGTTTACGCTGCGCGAACGTGAGTTGCCGGTGTTCCGCCTCTACCGTATGCGCGCGCGCAACCATTTATTGTCGGTGGGCAATGCCTACGAGCTGCTGCTGGATTTATTTGAAATCAAAATTGAGCAGCTGGCCGACACCATTGAAGAAATATCTTTGGCCCTGGAAGTCATCAGTCAGGTGATTTTAAAAGGCAAACAGGACGAAGCTTTTAAACACAGTTTGTCACGTTTAACAGAACTTGAAGATATGAGCTGGAAAGTACGGCTTTGTTTGATGGATACCCAGCGTGCGGTGAGTTTTTTGCTGCGTAAAGCACGTTTGCCGGTGGATCAGCTGGAGCAGGCGCGGGATGTACTGCGTGACGTTGAGTCGTTATTGCCACACAACGAGTCGTTTTCACAAAGGGTGAACTTTTTACTGCAATCGGCCATGGGTTTTATCAATATTGAACAAAACCGCATTATTAAAATTTTCTCTGTGGTGTCGGTGATTTTTCTGCCGCCCACTCTGGTGGCCAGCAGTTATGGTATGAACTTTCAGTTTATGCCGGAGCTTAACTGGCAATTTGGTTACCCGCTGGCGATTGGGCTGATGTTAATGGCGGGTCTGGCACCTTATTTGTTTTTTAAACGCAAAGGCTGGTTATAAGCCGGGTTGTAAATCTGATCAGTTCAACAGCACAATAGGCTGCAAACAAAAACCCCACTGTAAAAGTGGGGTTTTGTTTTTGTTTAATAATACAGCTGCGCTGAATTAAAACTTATGTTCTAAACCAATGGCCAGATAATCGCTGTCGGCTTTGTTATCAAAATCAAAGCTGGAGTACCAGGCGAATAACTTGGTGTCTTTACCCAGTTTATAGTCGGCACCCAGGCTGTAACCTTCATGCTCTTCCAGCGTCTGGAACTGCGCTTTTAATTCATACTTTTCAATTGGGTAAGCTACGTTTGCCAGCCAACCGTCATCTTTGGCACCACCGGCCATAGGTTCCTGCTGCTGCACACCGGCACCCAGTTTAAAACCGGCCAGTTTGGTTTGTACAAAAGCACGGCTGGTGTCATAACCGCTGATATCGTTGTCCATTGCAATTGATGCAAAAATGGCGCTGTCTTTTAAACCATCGTCACCATACATCAGCGCAACCGACTGACCATCCTGACCTTTGGCCGAATCTTCCATCACATGGCTCACCTGCACTGAAAAACCGTTAAAAGACGGGCTGACATAAGCCAGCGAATTGCTCATACGGTTTTCACCACGCCACAGGGTTTTAATGTCGGCTTCGTAATCGTTAAATAAATCCAGTTTGCCTTGTGACAGCTTCAGTGCAGTGTCGTTGCGGCCGGCTTTAATGGTACCGAAGCTGCCTTTAATGCCTATAAACTGGTCACGGGCTTTGATATTTTTTTCGTTGGCTTCATCAGATGGATCTACTTCCCACTCCAGCTGATACACCAGCGTCAGTTCGCCATCCAGGGCGTAATCACCTTTTAAACCAAAACGTGAGGCATTGCTTTTTAACTCGCTGAACGAACCTTCGCCTTCATCGGAGTTTTGCGCTGTGACGTTAATTTTACCGTAAACCGTCAGCGGATCAGCTTGCAGTGGTAACGACAAGCCGGACAACAGCGCAAGCAACAAAGTGTTTTTAACAAAGGTGTTTTTAGCAAAGGCATAGTGGGCGAACATAGGTAAATCCTTCTCAGCATTGAGGAAAAAGGTTCGACAGCTCAAACCCGTTGAGTATAACCGCTCTGGTTAAAATTCAAGGGAGAAACCGGCAACAGCACGGAAATTTTCCGCATTATCACAGTTAAGTGTCTGTAAAGTGACACTTTAGCGTCATTTTCATGTCGTTCGGATGGCTATTTTATGGCTGTTATATGACAACAATATGACAATGCAGCACCGACCAGTGTCGGCGCTGTATTGGCTGTTGCTGTGAATGACAACGAATTGCCAGCCTTAGGGCGGCTTGCGCTGTGATGTGGCCCTTGCTGACAACGGGCCATACTCAGGGCTGGACCGGGCTGGGTAAAGTTTTACAGGCGCCGAGCCGGGTGGCAGCGTCAAAGTCGATGCCGGAGGCCAGAATACGGCGCGGCAGTGCAAACTGCGTGGAGGCAAAACTTTGTGCCAGCCGTTCGTCGGCATATCGGAGCTGGGCTAAATCCAGCATGGTATGAAAAGTCTGACTGGTCATTAAAGGTGCGTCACGCCGCTGTTGCAGCAATTGTGTTTGCTCAGGGTACTGTGCTTTAAACTGAGCCGAGCCCCACCACAAAGCCGCTACCCTGTAGTCAAACTCAGTGTTATGGCCATGGCCGCTTTTATCACAATCACCGTCAAACAGGTTTTCACCATGGTCCGATACCAGTAACAGGCTGCTGATGGCTTGTTGTTTTTCCAGCTGACGGATCAGGTTAAACAGCAGAAAATCGGTATAAGCCACTGTATTGTCATAGGCATTATTGAGTTTTTCTTTATTGGCTCTTTGGTGCATACCAAGCGCCTCGCCTTTCCCTGAAGGCTGAAATAAATCAAAACTGTCGGGGTAACGGTCGGCATAACTAAAATGACTGCCCAATGTATGTAATACAATCAGCTGCTTAGGTGCTGCTTTTTCCAGTACCCTGGTAAAAGCACCCACCAGCACATCATCGTAAAAACCTTCTTTTTTATATCCCACCGGATTTAAATATTGCACTTCGTCCGCTTCGCTGGCGTGCAAAGCCACAGAGCTGTCATGTACACCGAGCGGACTTTGGGTGGATAACCAGGCGGTGGCAAAACCTGCTTCTTTAAATGCGGCCACTAACGAGGTTTCCCGCGAAAAATAGCTGTGATCCTGCGCCGACTTACGCGACAAAATCACCGGCACCGACATCCGGGTCCAGGCCCAGGGGCTGACCATATTGGTAAAACTCACCACATCGCCAAGGCCAGCCAACCTAGGTGTGGTGGCGCGCTGGTAACCATTCAGTTGCAACCGGTCCGGCCTTAAGGTTTCGCCAATCACCAGCACATAAATCTGTCGCTCTGCTGCGGGCGGCTGTGCACTGACAGGCAGGCTCTGACTGGTACCAAAGCGAAAATCGGCCACAGTGGCGGCCACCTCGGCCAGAGCCGCTTTTTGCACTCTGAATTCATTGGCCGCCAGCAGTAAGTTCAGTGGATAACTCTGATGATACAAATTATGGCTATTGGGCAAAGGGCGTTTAGAAAGCTCAGTTTCAGTGGCATTACGGCCCTGTTTTACCGGATACAAGTCCCGATACACCAGCTCTTGCTGATACAACCAACCGCCCCAGCACAACGTCAGCAGCCACACCAGAGGCCGGCCATAACGGGGCCACTGTAGCCCCTGCACTTTACAGACTGCGCTGGCGACCGCGACCAGCATTAGTACCAGCATAATGGCCGGTAAAATGAGCCAGCCAAGGCCCGACAAATAACCGGCGGCTTCGGCCAAATCGGTTTCAGCAATGATGGCCATGGCATGGGCGTCTGTCACTTTTTGATAAGTCGACAGATAAAACAACTCCTGCGGTGCCAATAACGCAAATGGTAACCAGAGCCAAAGACCGGTAGCGAGATTGCGACTGACGGACAGCAGCAATAACAGCAACAGCAGCGCCGGCAAAATGCCATGTTGCACCAGCGTCAGCACATTGCCTTTTTGCATCAACAAATACAGCTGCGGGGACAAAATCAACAGCACTAACAACAACAATGTCGTTGGCAAGGTCATACGATGTTTTAGCAATAAATTCATAAAATCTTCTGATTTAACTTGCCAGTTCCTGCAAAGATTCAGGCTGGGATCTAATGACTGTTATAAGCACTTCATAGCGGTTCTGACCGGACTGTTGCGCTGATTTGCTACTTTTATTGTGCACTTTGCTCTAGGTCGAGCCTGGCTTTCATTTGTAAATTCAGATCGTTAATTCTGCACCTGCTTTGGCAGGCGCTGATGATGCCGTTTTAGGTAGCATATTTCTGCAAAACTGCACTGGTATTTTGTCATATTTTTATAGTATGGTGCTGCGGTATCTTAAAAAAGGCCGGCAATGGCGCCACAGCTTACGCCTGCTGCGCTGGCGCGCTGCGAATTCGACCGCTGTCTGCCCGGCCCCCTGACATTCTAAAGGAATCATTATGCTCGCTAAGCCAGTCCCATTAAGCAATGAAACTCACAAAGACTTAAAAATATTACCAAAATTTTCATTAGAAGCAGTGAATGGCCGCCACGTAGCTCCGCTGATGCTGCAGGAATTTGTTGCTGCTGCGCCTTTTTTCCCGATTTTTTTCTTAAAAAACCAGGACAACAGCGGTTACAACGCGGTAGCAGTGTATGGCTTAAAAGAACAGCAAAACCTGTTTGTTGAAAACGACACTTACACTGGCGGTTACCTGCCGGCTTCTATCCGCACTTACCCTTTCACTCTGGCTCAAGCCAGTGATGAGCAGCTGGTACTTTGCGTGAACGAGCAAGCCGAAAACGTCAGCCGCACCGAAGGTCAGCCGATGTTTAACGAAGATGGCAGCAATACTGAGTTTTTTGAAGGTGTAAATAAGTTCTTCCGCGATTATATCGATTCCAACACTGTCAGCCGTAATATTGTTAAACAGATGGAAGAAATGGACTTATTTAAAGCGGATGGCCTGCAATACACAGATGCCGCCGGCAATCAGCACCGTTTAGATGGCTTTTTTGTGATTAACCGTGAAAAGTTTGACGCCCTGAGCGATGAACAATTCCTGTCACTGCGTAAATTTGGTGTATTACCAGCTATTTACGCACACTTCAGCTCACTGGACCGCATTGGCGCTTTAATTCAAAAGTTGCCGGTAACAGCAGCTTAAGCTGTTACGCTTAAGCGCAGTGATCATCTTGGATGCACACTGCGCCGACAGCCTGATAAAAAAACCACCTGACGGTGGTTTTTTTATGGTGGTTTTAAACACAGATTTGCCCAAACCGCATGGCGGTCAGCACAAACGCTGGCCTTGCTGGCGCTGATACATCAGCTGATCGGCCCGGCTTAATAAATGCTCCAGGCTGGGCCCCTGATCCGGCAAATAATGCACAGCTGCCACACTAAATTGCAGCGGGCTGCTCCAGCTTTCCTGACTTTGTTGCTGCAAAGTGCTCTGACGTAACCTGTCGACTATCTGCTCGGCCTGCAGCGCATTGCTGTTGGCCACCAGCACGGCAAACTCATCATCACCGAGCCGACCTATCACATCACTGCCTCTGAAGGTTTGTTTCAGCAACCGGGCAAAACGCATCAAAGCCCTGTCGCCTTCGGCTTCACCATAAGCATGATTGAGTGTAGAAAAGCCATCTAAATCAAAATACAACAACACTGCAGGTAAACCCTGACGCTCACTGCTGTTGAGCAGCAATCTGGCCATGGTTTCAAAACCACGCCTGTTTACCAGACTGGTTAAATCGTCAATAATGGCCAGCTGGCAGGCGGCCATCTCCTGCTCTGTTAACAGCGCCAGATCTCTAAGTGCAGCTAAATCATCAGCCGAAATCTCTCTGGGTATTTTGTCCATCAAACATAAGGTGCCTATTTTGCAGCCATTAAAAGCCCGCAGTGGCACACCAACATAACAACGGATGCCTTCCGGCCCCTGCAGCAGCGGATGGTCAAAAAAGTACGGGTGATGGCGGGTGTCCTGGATCACTAAAGCATCGTCGCCCAATATAGTGTGGCCACAGAAGGAAGTTTGCCGCTCACTACCGGATAAATTGCAGCCTTGCGCCGCCAACACCCGGATTTGTTCAGCATCCACCAGATGAATTGCACAGATCGGCATTTGTAATAAGCGCCTGCCAAGCCGGATCAAACGATTAAACTGCTCGCTACCACGGCAATTTAATAACTGTGAGGTGTGTAAAGTGGCAAGCCGCATCGGCTCATTGTCGGGGATAGTGGCATGATACATAGCGTGTGACTCCTTTTGTTGATGTCAGGTGTCACGCGTGCAATCAGGTCTTCTCTACCACAGGTGAAAACCACAACTCAACTGACGCATGTTTTACTCTGACTGCAAAGTTGCAGTGCGGGTTCAATTTGCTGGCAAAACAGTCAGAACGGCGGCGGGCTTGACTTGCAGGAAAAATTGACGCTGCGAACTGGCATCGGCTTTGCTAGCCAATATTGGCGCAGTGTTGTGTATCAGCGTGTCTTTATATCTCAGCGCAGTTTTATCGCGCAGAAGCTTACTGCAGTTTCAGCTTGTATAGAGGAGTTCAGATGAAAAACCGCATCAAATGGCTGATATTCCTGGGGATATCCAGCAGCACTCTGGGCGTAGCTGCGCCGGCGCCCTGGTTTTTGTGGCAAAGCAACGTCACCGGCGGTGTTATTTGTGCCCAGCACAGCCCTGGGGATGGCTGGTCACAACTGGCGGGCAGTTTTTCCACTGCCGGGCAGTGTAAACAGGCGATCCGCCAAAAAACCAAACCTTAAGGTAAAAACAACTGATGAAATAACCTTAGAGCGGTTGCAACATCGCCTTAAAACCTTGCAATGCAATGGCAGCAACTTGTTGCAGCCGTTCGGCACTGGCGCCATTGGCCGCCTGAATCGACATGCCCTGAATTTGCACCACCAGATAACTGGCCAGCGCACCACAATCGGCGTCGGCGGGCAATTCTCCGGCAGCTTTGGCCTGTTCCAGCCGTTGTTGCAACTGCAGCTCACCGTTCCGGCGTTTTTCAATCAATGCCTGTTTCACATTATTGGCACTGTCGCTGCACGACAAAGCGCCCTGCACCACCACACAACCTTTTGGATGACTTGGATCGGCATTGGCCGCTGCGGCGCCAAACAGCATATGTTCGGCCACCTGATACGCTGTTGGTTGTAATAAAGCGGGCTTAAAAAAAGCACAAGGGCGGTTTTCGTACAGTTCAATCGCTTTTAAAAACAACTGCTCTTTATTACCAAAAGCAGCATATAAACTGGGTTTGTTAATGCCCATGGCTTCGGTGAGATCCGGCAACGACGCCCCTTCATAACCCTTTTCCCAAAACACCTCGAGGGCTTTTTGCAAAGCTTTATCCAGGTCAAAAGCGCGTGGGCGCCCTACCTGAGTCTGGCTGTCTGACATCACAAAACTCCTCAATAACCATAACGACAACAAGGTAATTTAATGCCGACAGAGTAAACAGCTTTAAAAGCCTTGTAAAGTCAGCGATATCTACCAAGCGGTACAAAAATATTGCCACTTATAAAGGCTCAGTAAAAAAGCAGCCGCAACACTCAGGCAATTCAACCAGTTAAACGATGCCCTGCGCCAGAGATCATTTTTGATAGAACCAAACTGCATTGTGCTTAGCAGAAAATCGTCTGTCATTTTTTACCACTTGGTACAAATAAACATTGACTCCGACACTACATCCTATATATTTACCGATCAGTACAATATACCACTCAGTACATAATCCAACAATCTGAAGTGATTGCCGTTAGATCAAGCTTATAAGGACCTTGTTATGCGTAACTTACATCCTGTCAGAAACTTTTTGCTCGCCGGCATCAGCGCTGTGGTTATCGCCGCCTGTAGTCAACCTGAAGCAGCGCCGCCGACAGCCACCCAGGCAGGCCCCACTGTTGATGTCGCCACTGTGGTGCAACAGCGCATTACCGAATGGGATGAATTTACCGGTCGCTTGCAGGCACCACAAACTGTGGCTTTGGTGCCCAGAGTATCGGGTTACCTGACCCAGGTGTTGTTTCAGGAAGGTCAGCTGGTGCAACAGGGTGACTTGTTGTTTCAGATTGATGATCGTGCTTTTGTCGCTGAAGTCAAACGGCTGAGCGCCGAGTTAACAGCAGCCAAAAGTCAGCTGCAACTGGCCAAAAATGATCTGCAGCGCGCTGAACAATTACGCAAGCAAAACGCTATTGCCGAAGAACTGCTGGACGCCCGCCGCGCCAGACTGGAACAAAGTGCAGCCCAGGTGGCAGCTGTCAGTGCGGCTCTTGATAAAGCACAACTGGATTTAACCCACAGTAAAGTAACAGCGCCGATCAGCGGCCGGGTGTCTAATGCGCTGATCACCAGCGGCAACTTTGTGCATGCCGGCCAAAGCCAGCTGACCCGTATTGTCTCTACCGACAAAATTTATGCGTATTTTGATGCCGACGAACAAAGTTATCTGAAATATGTGGCCCAGGCTGCCACAGGCGAACGTGCTGACAGCCGCGCCGCTATTCCGGTGCAAATGGCACTGGCGTCTGACAACAACTACCGCTTTAGCGGCGCGCTGGATTTTCTCGATAACAGTATTAACCCACAAACCGGCACCATCCGCGCCAGAGCAGTGTTTGACAACAAAGATAACCTGTTGATCCCAGGGCTTTTTGCCAAAATCAAACTGATGGGCAGCGCCAGCTACAACGGCATTCTGATTGACGACAAAGCCGTGGGCACCGACCTTGGCAACAAGTTTGTGCTGGTGGTGGATGACAAACAACAACTGCAATACCGCGCTGTCACTCTGGGTGAGAAAGTCGGGGGCCTGCGCATTATCAAACAAGGACTCAAGGGCAATGAAAGCATAGTGGTCAACGGCTTACAACGTGTACGCCCCACCATGCAGATCACACCCAACCCTGTGGCCATGACCTCTGCTGAAACCTTAAAGGCACTCAAAAGCAGTCAGCAACAACTGGATGAGGCAACAGAGTTACTGAGCAAAGAGCCGGTGCACACAGCGCCGGTTTCACTCAGCCAAAACAACGGCCAACACAGCAATACCACTGGCAATAGCCGCGGTTAAGGAGCCCTTATGCTTTCGCAATTTTTTATTAAAAGACCGATTTTTGCCGCTGTGTTGTCACTGCTGTTTTTTATCAGTGGTGCCATTGCTGTGTGGCAACTGCCTATTACCGAATATCCGGAAGTAGTGCCGCCCACTGTGGTGGTGACCGCCAACTACCCTGGCGCTAACCCAAAAGTGATTGCCGACACCGTTGCCTCGCCGTTAGAGCAGGAAATTAACGGTGTGGAAAACATGTTGTATATGTCATCCCAGGCCACTTCGGATGGCCGGATGACCTTGACCATTACTTTTGCCATTGGCACCGATGTCGACCGCGCCCAGACGCAAGTGCAAAGCCGGGTTGATCGTGCCAAACCACGCTTGCCACAAGAAGTGCAGCGCCTGGGGATTGTTACCGAAAAATCCTCACCGGATTTAACCATGGTGGTGCATTTAACGTCGCCGGATAACCGCTACGACATGCTGTATTTATCCAACTATGCGGCGCAAAACGTCAAAGACGAACTGGCACGTATTGAAGGTGTGGGTGCTGTGCGGTTATTTGGTGCCGGTGAATACAGCCTGCGGGTCTGGCTGGACCCACATAAAGTGTCAGCGCTGAATCTCACCCCTCAGCATATAGTGGCCGCCATTCGTGAACAAAACCAACAGGCAGCCGCCGGTAGTTTAGGTGCCCAGCCTTCAGGCCAAAGCGATTTCCAGTTATTGATCAATGTCAAAGGCCGGCTGACTTCAGTGGAAGAATTTGGCGACATTATTATTAAAGTGGGACCACAAGGTGAAATCAGCCGGTTAAAAGATGTGGCCAGATTAGAGCTGGGTGCCAGCAGTTATGCGCTGAAATCTCTGCTGGATAACAAAGACGCTGTGGCCATTCCGGTGTTTCAGGCTTCTGGCTCTAATGCCATTCAAATCTCTGATGATGTGCGCGCCAAAATGGCGGAGCTGTCGAAAAGTTTCCCGCAAGGTTTAAGTTACGACATCGTCTACGACCCAACGGTGTTTGTGCGTGGCTCTATTGAAGCCGTGGTCAAAACCCTGCTCGAAGCTGTGTTGCTGGTAGTACTGGTGGTGGTGTTATTCCTGCAAACCTGGCGTGCTTCTATTATTCCGCTGGTGGCTGTGCCTGTGTCGCTGGTGGGTACCTTTGCTTTTATGCACTTAATGGGCTTTTCACTCAATGCCCTCAGTTTATTTGGTTTAGTACTGGCCATTGGGATTGTGGTGGACGACGCCATAGTGGTCGTTGAAAACGTTGAGCGTAATATTGCCGATGGTTTAAGCCCGCTTGAGGCCACACAAAAAGCGATGAAAGAAGTGACAGGCCCTATTGTTGCCACCACTTTGGTGTTAGCGGCGGTCTTTATTCCCACTGCTTTTATGACAGGCTTAACAGGTCAGTTTTATAAGCAGTTTGCGCTGACTATTACGATTTCGACCTTTATCTCGGCTATTAACTCTTTAACTTTAAGCCCGGCGCTGTCGGCTTTATTGTTAAAAGCCCATGACGCCCCCAAAGATAAACTGACCCGCCTGATGGACAAAACTTTAGGCAATTGGTTATTCCAACCATTTAACCGCTTGTTTAATAAAGCATCTTTAGGCTATGGCCTGCTGGTGCGCAAAGTGATTCGTTTTGGCGCTCTGGTTGGTTTTATCTATGTGGGCATGCTGGTTTTAACCGCAGGCTTATTCCACAGCACACCCACAGGTTATGTGCCGGGCCAGGACAAACAATATCTGGTGGCCTTTGCCCAGTTGCCGGACGCTGCTTCGTTAGAACGCACAGAAGCTGTGATCAAAGAAATGTCGCGTATTGCGCTGGAGCACCCTGGTGTTGCCAACTCAGTGGCCTTTCCAGGTCTTAGCATCAATGGTTTTACCAATAGCCCCAATAGCGGCATTGTGTTTACACCGCTGAAAGACTTTGACGAACGCCAAAGCCCGGAGCTGTCGGCACAGGCCATAGCTGCGGACTTAAATGCCAAATTTGCCGGTATTCAGGACGCTTTTATTGCCATATTCCCGCCACCACCGGTGCAGGGTTTAGGCACCATTGGGGGTTTTAGGCTGCAAATTCAGGACAGAGCCAACTTAGGTTATGTCGAACTTGCCAAAGTCACACAACAAGTGATGATGAAAGCCTGGCAAACACCTGAATTAGCAGGGGTTTTCTCAAGCTATCAGGTGAACGTGCCACAACTGGATTTAGACGTGGACCGCAGCAAAGCCATAGCTCAGGGTGTGTCTTTAGACACGCTGTTCCAGACGTTACAGGGTTATTTGGGTACCACTTATGCCAATGACTTTAACCAGTTTGGTCGCACCTATCAGGTAAATGTGCAAGCTGATGAAAGCTTCCGGCAGGACCCTGCTCAAATCGCAGCGCTTAAAGTTGTGAATAATCAGGGCGATATGATTCCGCTGGGTTCATTTGTGCAGGTGGCGCACAGCGCAGGCCCGGACCGGGTGATGCACTACAACGGTTACACCACAGCAGAAATTAACGGTGGCCCGGCGCCTGGTTTTAGCTCAGGCGAAGCCCAGGCCGCTATTGAAAAAATTCTAGCCGAAACCCTGCCAGCCGGCATGACCTACGAGTGGACAGAACTGTCTTATCAGCAAATTCTGGCCGGTAATGCCGAATATCTGGTGTTCCCGCTGGTGGTGCTGCTGGTGTTTATGGTGCTGGCCGCCCAATACGAAAGTTTAAGTCTGCCTTTGGCCATTATTTTAATAGTACCTATGACCTTGCTGTCAGCCATTAGCGGTGTGCTGTTATACGGCGGTGACAACAATATTTTCACCCAAATTGGCCTCATAGTGCTGGTTGGCCTTGCCACTAAAAACGCCATTTTAATGGTGGAATTTGCCAAGGAAAAACAAGATCACGGCATGGCGCCGCTGGCCGCCATTTTAGAAGCAGCACGGTTACGGCTGCGCCCCATTCTGATGACGTCCATTGCTTTTATTATGGGGGTAGTGCCTATGGTGTTCTCCACCGGCGCTGGTGCGGAAATGCGTCAGGCCATGGGAGTGGCGGTATTTGCCGGCATGATTGGCGTCACCATTTTTGGTCTGATTTTAACCCCGCTGTTTTATTATGTGCTGGCCAAAAGAGCTGCCCGCACCACTGCGGCCACAGCGCAGGAGCTGACTCATGGCTAAGCTTTTTAATACAAACTTAAACACAAAATTCGGTGCAACACTCAATATGGCCAGCAATAACCTGATGCCAAAACCCCGCTTGGCGCTGCTGGCTTTGGTGGTCAGCACTGTGCTGGGTTGTGCCGCTGTTGGCCCTGATTATCAGCGCCCTGCTGAACTGAACACCAGCATGGCGATGCCTGAAGTCGGAAGCGCCATGGCGCTTCCTGACAACGCCACTTTATGGTGGCAAAAGTTTCAGGACGCCGAGCTGAACCGGCTGATTCAGACGGCACTTGAGCAAAACCAGCAGCTGGCTAAAGCAGAGGCGAATGTAGCCAGGGCTTATGCGGTATTTGCCGACAGCAACGACAACCTCTGGCCTAAAGCTGCGCTGGATAGCAGCTATCAGGCAACTCGCACACCGGCCGAAGTGGCAGGCGCTGCCAATAGCCAGGATGGTAATGCACTCTACAACCGCCAATCACAACTGCGCGGCACTTTAAGCTGGGATTTAGATTTAGCCGGCAAATTAAAACGCGCCAGCGAAGCGGCCAATGCCAGAGCAGAAAGTGCGGTATTTGCCTGGCAAGATGCGCAAATTGGCATTATTGCCCAGGTGGCACAAAGTTATGGCGATTACCGGGGCGCCGAGCTGCGCCTGGCGGTGGCCAAACAAAACCTGGCCAATATGCAGCAAACTGAAAAGTTAATTCTGGCCAGACGCGACGCTGGTATGGCGTCAGATTTAGAGCTGGCACGTATAAAAGCCCAGCTGTATCAACTGGAAGCCAGCTTGCCGCAGTTTGAAACCGCTAAAAGCCGCGCTTTCACCACGCTGGCGGCTTTACTTGGTTTTAGCCCGCAGCAGCTGCAGTTACAACAAACTGCAGCAGGCACACCAGCCTTGCCAGAGCTAAAACAACCCCAGGCGATAGCTGTTGCCAAAGATCTGCTGCGCCACAGACCTGATATAGCTCAGGCCGAGCGGCAATTAGCCGCCAGCACTGCCGATATTGGCGTGGCCACCGCAGATTTATACCCGAATGTCTCGGTCAGCGGCTTTTTGGGGTTTATCTCAGCACCAGGCCTTACTTTAGGCAGCGAACAGCGTGCCTGGGCTTTGGCACCAAGTTTAAGCTGGCAAGGTGCTGACTGGACTTCAGTGCAGGCCAGAATTCAGGGCGCTAAAGCCAGTGAACAAATGGCACTGGCCGATTTTCGCCAACAAGTGCTGGATGCACTTGGCAACATGCAATTTAGCCTGGAAAGTTACAACCTAAGCCGGCGCCAGCAGCTTATTCAGCAGCAACAAGTGGCCGCCACCAGCACAGCGGTTGCCCTTTCCAAAGCCAGATTTGACGCAGGTAATGCCGATTTTCTTGAGTTATTGGATGCAGAACGGGAGCTACTGGCGGCGCGGGATGAACAAGCCAGGTTAAGTCAGCAGAATTTTCAGTTATTGGTGGCTTTATATCGCAGCTTTGCCGGAGGTATTGATTTAACGTAACTTATTACTGCCCGGGTTCAGGCCCGGGTGTTTATTTCTGTTTTGGAAAATATCAGTCTGGCGTTCCTGCCCGGGGTTCCTGTCCCACCCCTGCCAACATGCGTATCTAAAAATATGGCTGCAGCGGCTGATATTTTCCTTTTTTAACTTTTAGCCTTTTTGTCGCAGTTAACTGACAATAACCACTATTTACCCGCCCAAAACCGCAGGTTCAGGCAAATTGCAGGCTAGCTGATGCCGTATTCCGACGACGATAAGAAGGGTGCACCAAAGGTGAGGCAGCAGACACCTGATATCTGTGACTAAAAAACTCCAGCACAGAATCTGCACTTAACCGGCGGTACGCCAGTTTGTGCTCGTGCACTACAGCTTCAGCCAGCAGCTGCAAAGTTTCCTGCAACGAAATGCCGCTTGGTTTTGGCATTTTATACAAGCTAAATAAGTAGTTAATTGCAAGAGATGCATAAGAGGTTTCAGCTTTTTTGCTGACCAGGCCAAGTTCATGCAAACGAATGCCTATGTCGCGAATTTTTTGCAGGCGTTGATGTTCTTGCATGATGTAGTCCCGTAACTGATTCCTGATACTTTTATATCGGGCGCCAACGGCAAAACTTGAATTTTGTTTTAACTAAAACAATAAAAAGGCGAAACCAGCAAAACGGCAGCAGCAACGCACAACTTGACGCATCCCTTACCAGCCGTGGTTTGCAGGGCTTTGTTGCTTAGAGCTGCAGCAAAAAAAACGCTGGCACAAAGTTGCCAGCTGTGCCGTCAGCAGCAGCTTAGGTTCAAACAGAATTGTTGTAATTTTCAGCAATGGATTAAAAAACACAGACTAAAACAGCGTGCAAAGCAGCAGTTGGTTGTCAGTTTTGCCGGCTTTTGACCAAAAACAGCGGCAACAGGGTTAAACATCACTTTTAGCCCGCCATCGCCTCTGTGACGGCGGCTAAAACAGCAACTGCAGTCAGAAAGATCAACGCGCCTGACGGTGTAAATTTAATTGCTGGCTTTGCTCTTTGCTCAAGACCAGCACCATGGTGCCAGACAGCTGATCCTGCAGCGCCAGTTTTTGTTTCCAGCGCACCAGCAACCATAAATTGCCAAGGCCACCGAGTGAAGTAAATAAACGGATCAGGGCTTGTTTAAAGGTGACAGGCGCACCATTTTGCTGCACCAGCAATAAGCGCCAGGCACGCATGCCAAGGGTTTGGCCGGCTTTACACCAAAAATACAGGTAAAACCACAACACCCACACCAGCAAATACAACTGAAACCAAAGGGCATGGCGCTGAATATATTCAGCAGCGTCCTGATAACCAACCAGCGACAATACACCGGCTTTTTCCAGGCCGGCCACCAGCGCCAGCGCCAGCAACATCGCCAGCATTAATAAAGCGATCAGCGTCATAAAATCATAGAGCAGCACGCCTAACCTGCGCACCAGCCCCGCCCTTGGCGTATCTGCAAACATCATCTGAACTCTCGTGTTTTTCTGTCTGGCACTCGCTTGTGCTTGCCAGCGTTTTGTCAGCTCAAGCCGGAAAACCCGCAGTTTAACATGGCAAGGCGCGGCAACAACAGCCAAAGCCCAAACAGGCCACGCTTAAAAATTACGCAATTAACTGTTGCCATTGATTTTTTGCTTGCGAAGCCAGCCCAGCTTTGTATAATCAGCGCTGTTTACCCCGCAAGACCCCTCAAAGCCTGGGTGGCGAAATCGGTAGACGCAGCGGATTCAAAATGCACTGCGTTTATGAAAAAGGTAGACATAACTCGTTGAAACGTCTACAGTTCAACAGTTATTAAAAGTGCAAGACGCGTGTAAAGTCTTGTAAAGTTTTAAAAATGCCCCTTCTATATGCCTAGGTGGCGAAATCGGTAGACGCAGCGGATTCAAAATCCGCCGCTGGAAACAGCGTGTCGGTTCGAGTCCGACCCTAGGCACCAATTCCAACTAGATGATTAACTTAGCAATTGTCTTTTTTCGTTTCAACACTTTATCCCACAATAATTGTTCCGTCATTCTCCGTTAATGTATATGACTATTAAGGTAAGCCGCTAAACTATGGGCATCATCTGTTCGAAACATGTCTATTCCATTCTCACCACAAACTATATCCGGCGATTCATCGCAACCTAGGTTTTCTGCTGATACAACAGCATATCTTGCTATGTCATATTCCCGGCGATAGGGGTCTTCAAAATCAACCCAAAGCACGAAATACTCTCCGCCAACTCTGAAGTAAAAACTAGGACAAACATCATTGTGCCAGCTTTTATCAATCAACAGTGGGTATTCAGAAAGGTCAAAGCCGAGGTTGAAGTCGAGGCCAAATTCGGTTTTATAAGACATTTTCACCTCAAGAACTATTAATTGGATTCTGTTTTCAATAAGCTGAAAAATTAGATTATTCAGGATACTTTTATGTCGTAGACATCGAATTTTAACCAGTACTGAAGGAAGTTGTGCTCCCATACTACGTAAACATCTAGCCCTTCTTCTATCCGGAAATACCCATAACTGGTCTGAAACACTCCCGCCCCGAAATCAAAATCCAAGTCTTTGACCAGTTCGGCATAGGGGCCAATGCCTGCATAACAAAAATCGGTGATGTAGAGAATGTGCCATTCATCGCCTTGGCGCTTTAGCATGATCTCCACCGGATGGTAGCCGCCAGTTTCTGCACTGTAGTCTGGGTCCCTGAAATTCAGAGTGACGCTGGTTTTTCCGTTAAGATCTTCTTCTTTCAGTGCATCTTTGATGGTGTCGGTGAGTTTGCTGGTCACTGGTAATGGCAGATTGCTGGTGTTGATTTTCATGTTGGTACTCCAGAAAAGTAAAAGACCCGCAGAATGTGCAGGCCTTGTTGTCGCTGTTTAGGGTTTAAGCTGTTTTGGCTGATTTATTGCGAACCTTGGCTTCCTTTGCTGGCGACAATGCCAGTATGTGCGTATCCAGTTCACCTTTTTCCACTGCCTGAATAATGGTGTTGATCACATCAGGTAGCTGTTCTTTGGGGCCCACATCAATCGCAGTTTTGCCTTTTTCCAGCTCAATTGCTTTGAGGCCTACCTTGATTTCAATATAGTAATGTTCGTTGCTGTCGTAATACCAAGGCCGGACTGAACGGCGTTTACGGATGGTTTTACGCTCGCCAGTTTCAGGGTCTTTGACTAACTTTTCCCGAAAAGCCTCGAATGGGGTTTTGTCGAGCATGGCTTTGGCCATGGCCAGTTGTTCTTCCAGTCGATCAATCAGTTTCATACGTTTTCCCAAAATCGGGGGCTTGGCTTCGATTTTTGGACGGTCGATCACCTTGAGCGTGCTCAATAATGTAGTCATGGTAGTTTCCTTCAATGTCAGGTGTAAGCGATGGCTATTTGATAAAGCCAATCGCTTGGGGTGGTTGCTTGCGTTGGTTTTCGTCGCGAAGTAGGCCCATGGCCATGTCGCGCAGATTGGTTTTACTGGCCTCGCAGAACTTCAGGCGTCTTGCGAGGATGGCGAAATCGCCGGGGGTCAAGTGCTTGAGCGCAGACAGTGCTGACAGCTCATTGTCAGACAGCGTTCTAATGCTCAGTGTGCGCTTATACAGCGTTTTGACTTGCTCAGCAGTCAAGTAGTCACAGAACAACTTGAAGTCAAAGCGGCGCATTACAGCACGGTCTAACAGCGTGTCGTAGTTCGTCGCTGCAAAGAGCGGCTGCTCGAAGCTCTCAAGCTGTGTCAGCAGTTCGTTAACGAGCTGTAGCTCATGTTGCGAGCGCAGTCTGTCTCTGCTGGTCAGTAAGCTATCTACTTCATCGAGCAGTAGTATTTGCTGCTCTGCTGCCGCCTCTTCGAAGATGCGGGCGACATTCTGCTCACTTTCCCCGACGTATTTACTCAGTACATCCGAACACCGGATTTGCTTCAGTGGCCTGTCATGCTGCTCGGCCAAGTAATGGGCATAAGCAGTTTTGCCAGTACCAGGGGGGCCACACAGTAATACCCGTATCGAGTCTTGCTGGCGGATAGCCTGTGTAATGTGGTCTTTACTAATCGGGTCGCCCCGAATATTCAATAAGGCGGGGTCAAAGCGCAATTGCTGCTGGTATTTGGGTTTACTGTCCCACAGGCTTGCAGCACTGAGGCTATTTTCTACCATCTCATCGATAATGCGTTCGGCCTCTTGGCGTTTGGCATCAACTCGCCTTGCCACATGGCCAGCATTCTGAATAAGGGCTGGTGTCATATGCTCTATACTGCACAGCTTACGGATATAGTCATCCGGTAATGCCATACCTTTAAATGTCTGCCCCGCGATTTTGCGAAGGTCTGCTTTTTCAGGGGCAGGTATGGGAACCACCAACTTAAAACGTCGGATAAAGCTGGTTTCCAGCTCTGCGGCGTAATTGGTGATCCAGATGCATGGCACTTGGTTTTGCTCAAGCAGGCGCTGCATACTGTCTTTGCTGTAGCTGGTGTCTGAACTACTGAACATGTCTTCGCATTCATCTATCACCAGCATGGTATTGGGGGTTGCCGCCAGCATCTGTTGCAAGGTAGATAACATTTTTACCCGCTGATTACTGGCATGACGGGCACCAAACTCGTTATCTACTTGTCCAGCGTCAAAGCGCAGATTTCGCACTTCATAAAGCTGGCAACCACAGGCTTTAGCGAGGCTTCGCACCAGTTCAGTTTTACCTGTGCCGGGTTCACCATGGATAAGCAGGCTAATACCACTATCCCCCTTGGCCATGGCGTTTTGGCAGTAGCGCTGCATCAGGGCGGTATTGGCCTGAGTAAACGACGATAAATCAAAGGTTGCGGGTTGGGCTTCAAACAACAGGGTTTGCAGTAAGTCACCTTTACTTTGCACCAGTGACCCACCAAGGCGCAGCAGTATTGGCCTTGCCATGGTCATCTTGGCGGGTTCCCACTCTTCAAAGCTTTGCTGAAGCAGGCCTTGCTCTACCAACAGCGCTAAGGCATTTTTCAGATCTGAAAGTGGCATATCACACTGTTCGGCCAGTACCGCGCAGCTATCAATGTTCACCCCCTCACATTCCAAGTTGCCCAATACCGCAGTCAGCCCTGCATTGAGATTTACCACCACCACAAATTCCAACACCATGGCAAACTTGGTATCGATACCGTACAAACTGCACAGGCGTCGACAATTGGCTTTTAAGGCCTCCGTCTGTTTTGGGTATGGGTCTGAGATGGCTAAAGCGTCCAGCATTTGGCTGGTTGGCATCTGACGTGTCGTTAGATTCGAGATAAAACACATGCGGTTGAGCATACTGGGGCTTAGCAGCTCACTATCGGAATCATCGATGTATTCCCGCACAATCATCGAACAAAACTGAGAAGCCAGATAAGGGTAATGCAAACTGGCGTTACGTCTCATCGGTTGTGGCTCCGGTAATTTAGGATGGCAGCGGCTTGCTGCATAAACTCATGGTCGCGCTTGTCATAGATGGTGGTGGTGCTGATACTGGCGTGTCCGGCCATCTGTCGCACTGTGTTGATGTCGACGTTCTGCGACAACAAGCGGGTAATAAAGGTACGGCGTAAGTCATGGGGTGAAACATTTGCCACACCCACAGCTTCGAGCTTTTGCCGGATTAGCCTATACACAGTTGATGCATTCATGGCCTCTGTCGGCTTTACCTTGCCACTGCTATATACCGAACACAGCAGATACCCCTCACCATTGCCCCTGATTTTTAGCCATGCTTGCAGGTACTCAAGGCTCCACTCAGGGAGGTAGACCACACGGCTTTTATTGCCCTTACCATGGCGCACTAATAGGGTTTTATTGGGCTTGTCATAGTCTTTCAGGGTTAATGCCACCAGCTCGCTACGACGAAGGCCAGTGCCCAGTAGCAGCGCAAAGACCAGTAAGTTGCGATAGCCAATCGGCGATAAATCGGCTCTTAGCTGGTAAAACAGCTGTTCAACTTGCTTGGTAGATAAGGCGGTGCCTTGGTGGTCGCCATGCTTGATTTGCTGGATGGCCTCAAGCTGCGCCAAGGTCTGTTGCGTCACATGGCCAGTCAAAACAGCCACTTTGACAATACCCCTGATCGCAATCATGGCCCTGTTAATAGAACGGGCGCTCCAGCCTGCAGCTTGCATCTGCTGACGCAATACCATGGCCTGTTGATAGTCTAATTGTGCAAAACGCTGTGCTCGCTCAGCTTCGTCCCATCCCATTAGCTTCCCCAAGCTATTCAGCTGTGAACTGATAGAGCGGCGACTATTGGGCGATAAACGGCTGATATACAGCGTGTACGGACATGCTGTACTCATAAAGTACTCCGGTATGTAAGTGAATTAAGTGATTGATAAAACGGTGGGAAACTGCTGAAAAGCAGTGCTACACCAAGGTAGCACTGGTTCGGGAGGGATTAAAAGGGCTGTTTTGGTAGCGGTTTGCGGGGTTATTGTTTTGCTTGACTGAGAATTTCTTTGTGAACCTTGTCAGCTTTTTCTGTATCTAAACAAGCAAGCAGATAAAGTAACGTTGAATTTAAAAAAGCGGCATTCGTGAGTTTACAAGCGTGCTGCCACAATGTTCCCTGAAGAGCTTCAAGAAGAATATTATTAATTGGAACGCTAGTCGTTTTACTGCGGCGAGGTTGTCGGTAATAGACCTGAGCCATGAGTTTGTTAAAAAGCGTACTGTCGAACTTGCGAAGTTCATGGTTCAATAATGCAAGGTTAATTTGTTTTGCGTGCAGTGAAAACTTGATAGTAGACAGATGACTAACAAATGGTGCGAACATTGATTTCGTCATTTCTTGTTTAACAGCTGCTAAGTTCTCATTGCTAATTCGGCGTTTTGGATAGCGGATTCGTGCTTTCACGAAAGCCTTCTTGGCCAAGTCCATCCCCGCCGAGGGCTTAATCATACTAAGTGTGAGGGATTTAGCCGTTTTGCCGTTTTTTGTGGGGCTGGTGTTTGCATTAATATGCTTTAGCTTAAGTTTCTCATGTTTGTCGTCGACAAGAGTCGGTGCATACTTTTTTTGGAAATTGATGCTGTCGTTTTTAGCTGAACTGGTATTTTCGCGTTCTAGATCAGAGCGACCTGCACTAGCGTTACTGGTAATCGCAGAAATAAACTTACGTTTAAGATTTAATTGATGGTGGATCATAATATACCCGTTGCTTAGAATTCATCTATCCCGTTTGCGAGGCAGAAATAAGCCTCAAGCAAATCGGAGCTCGTTTATCTGTTAGCTAAATGGACTGAAAGCATCAGATCTCATTTGCTCTTAGCGCACATGGATGGCGCCAGCCAGTTACGGTTGTGATAGATTTTTTCCTGACAATTCATCAGTACTTATCTGGAGTCTCAAAATCACTACGGAATTAGATGACTCTAAATTAAATTAGCTAAGCAAGCTGGAAGAATTGATTTGAATCAGAGCAATTCTTCATAACGCGTTTAAGGAGAATAAACGGTCGAACAAAAAGGCAGGTGTTACTCTTAACTCCTAAAATATCTATTTACAGGCTATGCTTTTAGTCTTACATCAACATTGATTAATTTGCAATAAATAAAACATAAATCTATCTAAGGCATTGTTTTTTTGTGCATTTATTTTTGGCCGGTATGTTTGTGTCAATCACTTTGGTGTTAAGGATAAATTGCGATTGCTAATCTCTGCGCTTAAGTCTGTTTACAGGTAAGGTTTCTCTATGTCGGGACAATCGTATTGACTCATTTTTTCTTCCCTGCAGTAGTCTTCATTTGGGGGATGGCTTTTGTAGTTCGGTTTTTCTCGCTCACAACAAAGCGTTCAAGCGCCCAATTCACCAAATCTTTAATAACCGGGTTGTCAGTTTTTTTAATTTCCTTAAGTTGTTCTATCAAGTCCTTATCAATGCTAACACTCTGATATTCCGACTTTTTTGGGATGCTGTCATAGACTTTTACCATTAGAGTTCTGTAAAGGTGACTGTCTTTAGCTTTCATGCGCATATTCAAGGATACAAAGGCGTCTGGCTGTGTTTCAGTGTTGCCTCGATTCAAAGCATCAGCTAGTTTGTCCTTAGCTAGCAACTTCTTGATTTCGTCGATAAATGAAGCAAACTTCTTAAAAGCTTTAGTATTGAGGCACTCGATCACCAATCGCGCATTCTCTGCAGTGATTTGCCTTTTGCTTTTGGTTTGTGACCTGACCCCGTCATATAAGATGAAACCATCGTCGTCTTCCAAATCGTCTTCTAGCTTAAGGAGAGCCGTTCTTTTACTTTCATTCATTTGGACACCTGTACGTCCTTACGGTTGTGGCATTTTTCATATTTTGGACGCGAAATTTGCATCAGTTTACTAATCAAGTTTAGTTCAGAATTTGGTCGGTGGTCGATAATATTTTGATCGAATTTCGATTGAAAATTTATGGTTTTTTGCAGGCTTTAGCTAGATTTTAATTAAAGTTCGCGTAGGCTAATTATATGAATAGTAGTTATTTTTTAGCTGTATAACCTCAGATATATTGACCAGAATAACTATTTTCATGGATTGTACGCTTTAAGTACCTAGGAGTGTCCGCTATGCCCACTATGAGCAATTCTGCTGAAACTGACTTTTTCAAAAAAGTAGTTCCCAGTAAAATTTTTCAGGTAAGTAACTTTGCTCATGTTGATATTCAGCACAATCGCTCAATTGCGGCACTGACGGACCCCTTAATACTCGGATACACAACTGACATAGACCAAATCGTCAACGTTCTTAGTGACCCTGTAATAGCGCAGTACCAAGACCGATTGCTTAAAAAAGCTGTTACAGAGATAAGCGCTGATAAGGTCGATATAGATCATATTCGAATCGGTCTGAAACTCACACAGGCTGATATTGATAGTTTATTGGACTCTGAAACAGGTCTTCTGAATGTAAAGACAAAAGGCCGCTCAATGCTTTTGTCTGTTAAAGAAGACGATGTAGACAGTTTTAACCGGGGATTCAAGAAATCCGATAGGAAGCCTTTTTTCACTAGAAAGTATCTGTTGTGCCTTTTTGGCGATGAATACCGGTATATGCATATCTACATTGCTGAGCCTAGCCATCCCAAGAACCTGCGGGAAGTTGACTTTAACTGTGTGATTGAATGTATCCCTACACGACTTAGCCAACAGCACATTTCTCTAATGCTGTTCCACTTTAAATCGGCCTTAAAGCCCAATCGGTATGCTCAGCTTGTGAAGCACGGCTTGTTACTTCGGCTTGATACAGGTTATGTGATGCATGGGGTCTCCCAGCTCTTTACTTTCGCAACTCGCAATGACAAACGGATAAATAGTTACCACTGTATCCCGTCTAAGCACTACGCAGTTGAAACTGCCTATATTGGGGACAGGAAGGCGAAACACATCATCGTTTACGACAAGGTACTCAAAGAAAACAAACACTTCGTGCAGAAGGTATGTAAAGGCAAGAGGATTAAGTTCGAAAAAATAGCACAAGACCTACCAAAAATTGATGAATGGTTTTTGTCTCAAGCGGTCAGTGCACGTATTGAATTTCGGGATCATGTGCCGAAATCACCTTATCCGCTAGCGGACATGGAGCAGTGTAAATCGCAGATCAGCGATTTGGTTTTGATACGTCCGAGCGTGATAGCTCAGTTACCTAAAAACAAGCTTGCTAAAAGAGCGAAAAATAAAAAGGGCTCACTGGTTGAAAGTCTAATCGGCAAGTTACATAAGAAGTATGGCAGTGACACTAGCCAATACCTGTTTGAATTCGACAAAGCTGCCGTAGAAACGGCCTTTCATTATCAGCTTAGCCTTTTACGTGAGACTATATTCCATCCCAAGCCGGCCTTAGATCAGCCTGAACTGGTTAATTACACAAACTACGTTAACGAAGCTGCTAAGGTGCTAGACCCCTATATTCGTCACTACATAACAAAACAGGACGACCCGAAGCAGATTGTCACCTGTAATAATCGTGCCATTTACGTCGAGGGAAGCCCAGGATCAGGCAAGACAAAGCTTATCGTAGATCGTGTTCAGCATTTGGTTGATTCTGGTGTTGAACCAAAGCACATTTGCGTGCTGGCATACACCAGCGATGCAGCTGAAGAATTTAAGCAACGGTTAACTGCTTCTGGGATTGTAGATTCTAGGATGTACGTAGGCACCTTTAGTACATGGTGTAAACATAAATTCCTAAAGGACAAATCAAGCCGACCTTTAGCGCCAAACGAAGCTGAGGACATTATTGAGTCGTTGCTGCCTAAAAACGGGCGTCTAGCGCATCAGGTGGAAATAAGTGAGTTGGCAAGGCTATTAGTTAGGGTGGTGAGTTACAAAGCCAGTTTTGATAAAACTAACTATTCGTCGGTAATAGATAAAAAATTTAAGCAATTAGCACCATTTAAGAGCGAAATTCTGAGAATTTTAAAGAAATTTGAGAAATGGAAAAACGAAAATAGAAACGACTTTGACGATTTGCTGACAAAGGCCAGAGAGATAGTCGCTAACAACTCAAAAGCTATTAAGTTAGCGAATCGTTACCAACACATAATCCTTGACGAGGTTCAGGATACAAACAGCGTTCAGTGGGATATTGTTGAACGAATGTATAAAGCTGGTAGCCAACTGTTCTGTGTGGGCGACCCTGCGCAGTCAATGTTTGAGTTTCGGGGGGCGAATGACAAGAAACTTAATAGGTTCAACAGTGTATTTAAAAGCAGCAAAGTGTTTCAGTTGATTGAGAACTACCGATCTACGCCTCAAATTGTGGATTTAGCCAACGCTTTGCGGTATCGCATAAATTCCAACTACAGCCCATCTGTCTCTCAGAGAGGAAGTGGTCCACTCCCCCGGTATAAAAAATCTGAAAGCTTTGATTCAGCAGTTGATTGGTTGATTGCAGACATTAAGAGGCAAATTAAATCAAAGCAGATGAACGACTGTTTGGTTCTTGTTAGATACAAAAAACAACGAAAAACGGTGATTGAACGAGTGAAAGCTGAAGGTCTGGACGGACAATGCAGATTTGAGATGTTGACTTACCATGGCGGTAAGGGGCTTGAGGCCGAGCATTGTTATGTTTTTGATCCTCTTTTTACATACTCTCTTTTAAGTTCAAAAAAGGAAGAGCTTTGTAATACTTACGTTGCGATGACGAGGGCAAAAAAATATCTGACGATTCTGGCTTCAGACCGAGCGGATGCCTTTTATGGCTCATATGGGGAAGGAAAACGCAGTCCCAGTATTTTCAGTGAACTTCGAAACGAAGAGGCTAATATCTTTAAAGTTTTGAGATGATTAATGTGTAGATTGGTGTATCTAAATAACTGATTCTAATTTTGCTAAATCAAAAAACTGCTCGTTGTGCCGAAAATCAGTTTTGGGGCTTGAAACTTTGTATAAACACAGTTGATTGGTGCTATAAAAATTCAGTTAAAAGGGTTCGCAGAATCCACACTCATTAAAGCATACCTTTGTATATACGAGTGCAAAATTCCTTCAGGCTCCCCTTTCGCCTGTTCAGGCCTACTTGACTTCCCCTAATCTAATGAAACGTCCTGATAGCCGAGAGCTTGACGAAAGCCAACTCAGGAAACCGCTCATGCACCTACCAGATTATAATAAAAAACTTGGAAGCACTTGATTTAACAGTGATTAAATATTAATTTTCTGCTAAGTTCAATTTTTGGAACAAGGCATTAAAATTTGCGTCTTGCGGGTTCCTTGCCTTTGCAAAAATACTGCTAATTTATCAATAAAGGAATACAAGCATTGGAAGACGTAAAATTACTTGCCTCAGCCTCAGTTTTACGCGTTTTATATGATGAAAAGAAGGATATATATGACATTCTGGTTGAGTTTATTAAGCAAACTATAAGCGCCCGCTCACTTTCTGCCTTCAGCTCCGTAGAGTGTGTCAGATGTCTTGATGAAGATTTTTGTTTTTTGCTCCCTGAAGCGATTATTAAAAGTTGTCTTAGAAAACGCCTCGTCCGTGAAGAGTTTCTTACATACCATAAAGGCATTTATAGCGTTACAGATAATTTCATCTCAAATCCTACGTTTAATTCTGATTTTCAAAAATCACGCAATGAGTATGATGAGATTATCGAAAGAATTTATTTGTTTTGTAGTAGTGAAAAATTACCTAACGTACGTAAGGAAGATGTTGAGGATAGTCTAGAAAAATTTTTAACTCGCCCAGATAAAAAAAACATTCTTGAACAAGAAATCGCCAATTTCATTGTTACATTTGAGAATGAACCCGGGTTTAAAGAAAAAATAGACCGAATCGAGGAAGGCCTGATACTTTATACCGGAATTCGGTATTCTCCAGATTTATCAACCTTAGGTAGCTGGAGGGGAGATTTAATAATATTTTTGGATTCTGAGCACCTCTTCAATGCGAGCGGATTGAATGGAACTTTGTATAAAACACTGTTTGATGACTTCAACGGCTTAGTGAATGAAGTTAATAGGAACAAAAAAGGCGGCAAAATAGAATTAAAATATTTAGAAGAAACAGAAGATGAAATTGAATCATTTTTTTATGCAGCAGAAAAAATTGTTGAAAGGAATGGTTCTTTCCCCCCATCAAAGACTGCTATGATAAATATAGTTAATGGCTGCAAATCTAAAAGCGATGTTCTAACAAAGAAAGCAGAGTTTACTACCAAGCTTGCCCGACTTAACATAAGCAAAGAGCTACGAATAGATTATTACTCTAATCCGGCTTTTAACGTAGAAAGTACCGGTGTTCTTGCAGGGTTAACTGCTGAACTAACTGAGTCTAACGCCAATGATATTTCTTCAATTCTCAAGATTTTTACAAAGATTAATGTCTTAAGAAAAGGTCAAAACAACGTTGGAATTGACCGGATTGGAGCAATATTTCTCACTGAGAGTTGGTTGCCTCAAAGGATTGCTTTTTCAAACTATGTTCACGATGGAAATGGAGCTATTCCGTTTGCAACTAATATTGAATTTCTAACAGAAAAGCTTTGGTTCAAGTTAAATAAGGGATTTGGAGGCATGTCAAGGAAGCCAATCTCTTTTGATCCAGTTATAAGAGCTAAGATGACCATCTCCAATCAAGTAAGCAAGTGCGTATCAAATATATATTGGGAACTTTCTGATAAATATGATAAAGGAGAAGTTGATAAAGATATCTTGGTACAGATCCATCACGAAATAAACAGAGCTCCATCCAGACCTGAAGACGTTTCAATCAACTCAATTGCAATGGCGCACGAATTCTTAAATGATTCTTATATTGAAAAAGTTATAAGTGAAAAACACCAGCTTGAAAAGCTGGCTTCAGATGGTCAAAAAGCTATAGCTGAACTGGAATTGTTGAAGCAGAAAGCAATAGATGAACAGGAATTATTGAAACATAAAGCCAAGCTTGATAAACGAGCGCCATTAAAGCGCATTGCAAGGCGCCAATATGCTGAGTTAAGGATTTTAACTTATGTAATTATCCCAGTTGCTCTTATTTGGCTGTTGGTATCTTTACATTCTTCCTCGGATACAGCGTTTTCAGTATTATGTGGGATCGCCAGTGTAGTTAGCCTTATTATTTCTTTATCTAGGCCAAAAAAAATCGATATTTTTTATTGGTCGCTTTCTAAACGTGTTTATAAAAATGCTCTTAAAAAATATTTTCTGCGGAGCGGCAGATGAAAGTACATGAACTGACCCAATTCCCGCAAATCATGGATCAGCTTGGTAACCATTGTGGACGCTGGATTTTAGTTCTCAAAAATATGGTGTAATTTTTTGAAAACATTGGTTTTTTATGAACCCCAGTGTATTAGTTCTTGTTAGGTGGAAAAATTCAGTGTGCCAGTACAAAGTTATCTTGCCTTATCACATTTAAATATCAATGTTAAGTGTATGTGACTAGCCCCCCAAAATGGGGGGCTAGTCAACTAATCTAGATTTTACTGGCAAGATTTTTCAGTGAGAGTCCAAGCGCATACCCTAGTAGTGGTGGAACTGCGTTACCAACCTGTGTGTATTGAGGAACTTCGAATTTCCTCATTTGGCCACCGGTTGTGATCTTGGATCTAAACACAAAGTTATCAGGAAATGACTGGATTCTCGCCATTTCTCTAACTGTTAAAGTCCGAAGTTCGTCTTCATCATAGTGGCATGCATCATCAGGGATCGATAGCGCTGCTGGTGCTGGGAAGTTAGCGAGTAGAGCCTTTTGGGTTTGTTTCTTTGTGGGATGCAAACCTAGGTATTCAATGAAGCTACTAACCGACTCAAATGTCTCTTCAACTCCATTCATTTTCAAGAAGCGAAAGTCTTTCAGTTCCAGCCAAGCTGAGTCTGATAATACTTCACGTTTACCTTGTAAAATTGCAAGCACCTCAGAGCCTGCAGACTTACTGCATTGACTTAATACTTGGTAAATCCGAAAACGTCTTTGGACATGTTCGTTATTTCGCCGAGGTTCATGGTTGGCTAACTGCTTTGTTTCTGGCAAAAACTTGGCGAAAGCTTTATTTAAATTTTTAATGTGTTTTGATGGCGTCGCTGGAGCTTTGAATTTAAGATCATCAATGGCCTCTTTGATACTTACTTCTGGTTTGTTTACAAGCTCGTGAAGAAAGCTATCTTCGAATAACTTTTTATCAGCAGCATTTTGTGCGTCAAAGTACTTAAAGGACAAAAATGATGCTGTTCCTGTCGACTGAATTGAGCGAAACAATTCAAGAGCGGGTTGAAAAAGATCAGTTTCAGCTTGATTTAAGTTGCCTGATATTTGGTTAAACACATCTTCTCGAACACCGATCAAAATGAAGCGTGGTCGATTTTGTGGCACTCCTACGTGTCTAGCATTTACATGCAAACACAAGGGGATGTAACTGCGTTCTGCAAAGGCTTTAGCAATTTCAAACCAAGCATGGTATTCAACCCCATCTTCTCTAAAGGGTCTGAGAATACCAGTAACATTCTCTAACATCACAAATTTTGGTTGGATCGAAGCGACAAACTTCGCAAATTCCCAAGGTAAGGTATTCTTATCGCAGTCCTTCTTTCTAAGTCCGGCAAGGCTAAAGCTTTGGCATGGAGGACCGCCTGACACTAAGTCAATTTCGCCTTTACCGAAATTGGTTTTCAAAGCCTTTAGATACGATGGATTGGCGTCTAAAAGCTCGTTCAAATGAATGATGTTACCAATAATTAACTTACCTTCGACCAACGCAGGGTCTAGAGGCATGTCGCTAACGCCATTGCCCAATGACGGGTACTGAAATGGGTTTTCTCGCAGCCGTGATTTGAGATCGCCATAGTTACTGCTTAACCAAAACACATTAGTTGGATTTATTCCCTTTTCAGCTTTATGGTTTAGGTCTTCTTTTAAGAAGTTAAATGCAAATGTCTCACCAGCCATTGGTGAGAGTTCATTTGCTAGCGTCAAAGTGACTCCAGCACGTTCAAGGCCTAGTGACAAGCCGCCACATCCGGCAAATAGTTCTATATGGTTCAATTGAAACCTACCTAATAAAGTTTATGTTGCAATGGTACTGAACATCGAGAGAAATGTCCAGGGGTACGGGGGTTGTAATTAAAAATCGGCCGTGGTAGCTTAAAAAAAGGCTAGGGTTTTAGCCTTCTGCAAAAGCAGTAAAGCAACTTCTGCGACTCCCACCAACCTAGTCCCTGTTTTGAAGGGACAATTTTGAGATTACTCAAATGACCAATGAAAAACGCCTTAAGCAGGCCGCTACTGCTTTGAAGAAATCTATGGGTATAAAACAAGCCGAAGCATTAAATCTTGTTGCTCGGCAATATGGATTTGACTCATGGACTCAGCTCAAAAAAGAGCTAGATAATGGAGCGATTTTAGAAAAAAAGACTCCCGATGCGTCGTTAAGTTTCGTTGAGGCTGGCGACGTCCCCATGGATGAAGAGGACTATGATGTGTTAGACCAAGAGCGAGCCAAAGATTTAGACCCCGCAGTAAAGCTTCGCGTTGAGCAAAATAGAAAAACACTAGTTGCTGCAGGTATCGAGTTTTCAGTATTTGAGCCGACTAAAACTGGTTTTAGAAAGTCTATATTAGATGCAACTCAGCCTGTAAGAATTCACTTTGAACTTTGCAAGTTTCATTTCTATTCAAATCAGCAGCAAGGACCGGATTATAAGGTTATAAAAACAGCTTGGTTCATTACGCCAACCCAAAAAATTAAATCTAAAGTGAGCCTGTATAGACCAGTAACAAAGTTGGGTGATCCCAGAATGTGGTTTTCTGGATTGTCCGAAATGGCTGAGCCGGGTGACCAAGTCGCTATTGTGATCCATGAAGATGCAGCAAATCTGATTAACCTTAGCAAATTGGATTTAACGAGTTTTATTAGCGCAGGTTCTAACCAAATATCTGCCTTCTTCGGCATTTACCAATCTTCAATGGCATCTGTTTCCGATGAACTATTGGCACGACTACGACAGTTAGCAAAACAGCCATTTCCATCTGAGCGAGCGGGTAGTACAGGTCTTGGCTATACACTTGAGAAGTTACTAGGAATAACTGCAAACTCTAGCAAACTACCAGACTATAAAGGGATTGAATTAAAAGCTGGCCGTGGAAATTTAACACGTACAACTTTATTCGCACAGGTTTCAGACTGGAAGATAAGTCCCTGTAAAAGTAGTGCTGAAATTTTAGATACTTATGGTTATCAACGTGAAGGACATTTCAAACTGTACTGCACTATTAGCGCTTTAAAGCCTAACCCTCAGGGTTTAAGTTTCTATTACGATCCAAAAACTGATGAATTGCATGAGTTGCATAATAACAATACAACTGTAGCAATTTGGCCGGGAAGCGTCCTACGCCAACGTTTGATGGAAAAACATGCCGAAACGTTCTGGGTTGATGCAGAAAGCACATTGGTCAATGGAGTGGAGCATTTTCAGTTGAAAAGTGTCACCCATACTCGCGCGCCCATAGTCAGTCAGTTAATTCCCTTGATAACCTCAGGTGCCATTACAATGGACCATTTGATCAAGCGAAACGAAGAGACAAACAAAGTCACTGAAAAGGGACCTCTTTTCAAAATTCATAAAAGAGACCTTGAGCTACTCTTCCCTAAACCTGTGAAGTACAAGTTAATTTGAGTGAACTACGAAATGCGGTTCTAGTGCAGCTCGCGCTAAGTTGTGACTGAAATGCGCGTTAATATTTCGAATTGAGATAATAACGCACGTTAACTGTTTTCTGGGTAGTTCTATCAGATTCTTGCACTAAAACAGCGCTCGAAAAGCACTTTAATTTACATTAAAGTGCAAAACATCAAGTTAGCATGTTTACAGCAGTGTTCTGACAATCAGAGCACTGCAACATATTGAGCTTACCATTCTCAATTCTTAAGTTTGATAATAAAATAAAAGCGTTGCATGCATTTGGTAATTTACATTTATTTTTCAGTTATAAATTCAGAATATTTATTAATCAAAGGCTTTAATGTTTTAGCAACTAGACTATCTGTATTTCTAATTGTTATAACTAGCGTGTCAATCGGTCTTGTCAAAGCAATCATGACTTGACGCCAAGCATGCACATATGAAATTTCATCAATATCTTCGAAAGATGATTCTTGAAGAGGCGTTAGCCCTTCTTTAAGGCGTTGGTTGTAACAAGACTGCCAATAATCATCCAAATGCTCTAAAACAACAACCCAGCCTTCTAGCCCCCTTGCGCTCGCATACTGGACTATTCTTAGTTGTTCCTTTTTTCTTGGGAAATCTTTACGGTTAGTCGATTCTACTCCATTCCATACATCAAACTTGTTTTCTAAAAATGAATCCGCTAAACGACATGATTTACGTGTGTCTGTGATTACTAAATTGCTTGGTGGCACACAGAATAAAAAGTCCACCTCAGAATTACCAGCTTCTTTAGCTTTATTCAGAAGTGAAAAGTGTAGATCAAGATTCTTATCATATTGAGAATAAAGAACAAAAATTTTTCCTCCGCCTGCCATGTCGTTATTCTCCGTTCTCCAGTTAATTCCGACAGAATCACTTACCGAGTTAATGAACATAGACAGGTTTTTTTTCATTCGTAAACATTTTACTAATGGTATAACTTTCACATCTTCAGCATGTGTCCCTTGAAACCATTCCGAACGCTGCCCTCTTATAAGTTGCTCGATTCCATCAGCAATACATATCTTCTTCGGGCTGTAAAGCTCCTTTATAAGGAACACTTCATTTTGAGGCCAATCTTGAGACTCATCAATGAAGATGAAATCAAAATCAAGTGAGTTTTGCTCTTTCTCGAGGATAGAATTTATGTCGTTTTTAGTAATTAATTGCTGAGACATCATCTCAATTGCAGATAAACAATAATCGTCGTAATTATCTAAAAACTGTTCTTCTGTATGATCAATAACGCCAATTTCTTTGAGCCATTTGTGTATAAAGGACATTACCGTTGAGACCGTAATACCACCAGCTTCGCTGTCAGAAGGGACTCGGAGTAAGCCAAGAGAGCGACGAATATCTGAAGCTAGAGCGTGGTTATATGTCAGAACCAAAGATCTTGAACCCTTTTGTTCAAACAGTTTCCATGCAGTCTGTAAAAACATGATCGTTTTACCAGTTCCACCATGTCCCCTAAGACAAACAAATTTATCGCCAATAGTGTTATATAGAATCTCACTCTCTCTTGTACTCGATGTTATTAGATCCATCCTACGCCTATCTAGACATGTGGGAATAATCTGCTGGAATATTGATGCACCCATACATGTATGCATAGTTGCATCATCCGCGGAACCAATCGAATATCCTTTAAGATTCTGTTGAACGGGGGAGACGCTTGCTACTGCACTTAAAAAGTCCTCTCCGGAAAATCCACAAGATATAGATCCTGATACCCGAAGTTTTGACATGCCCTGCATATAGACGCATCTGTATACATAGACGTTGCATCCGAGATCTTTAAAATAGCCGACTAAAGAGTGGACCTGCTTAATATTTTGGTCAGTGGCGCTTTTCAACTTTCCACTTTTATAAGGAACGTATATGTTTTCACCAACAATTTGCACAACACTTGCGTCGTGATCCTTCACTTCTATTGCAACTACAAAATTTCGTACTTCAACGACACTTCCACTTTTTACGCTTTTACCATTAATGTCTTTTAGTAACCGAGTTGGCCTGAAAAATCGATTAGATTTAAAGTACCCGCAGACAACGATATCTATATCAGATATCGGATATCCGCTTAACTTTGCACTTGCAATTATTTTTACACTCTCTTCGGATCGAGGAGAGTTTTCAATGCCCTTGAATACGTTGGACAGTGCGTTGTATATGTCTTGAGCCGCACTATATTCAGATGTACCAGTTTCGCCAATGATCTCTAGCATTCGTATTCTCCAACTCTTACTAGGTACTTTGCCGGATACTGACTGAATACACGAATATCAACAAGTTCAATTGTAATTGACTGTCCGAACGTTGCTTTTAATTCAAAAACAGAATCAAGTTGTAAGTCATTAAACAGACCCTCCTTGAAATGCCATAAAGGATGGCTAAGTACAAACGCATGTTTTTTATTTATAACAACAGCTAAAAGTTCTCCACATTGAGCTACCTCGAAATTAGCTCTTAGATCCAACATCTCACATGTATCAATAAACTTCTGAGCAATATTAGTGGAATCTGAGAGCCATCTATCTGCTTTTAAATTCAAACCTAAAGCTACTTCGCAAAGATCTAGTGCAAGTCTCCAATCCAGTAAGTGGTGTTCCATCCTGTTGCCATAGCTACGTAAACAATCAGGGCAAGATTGATCACAGTCCGCATGTTCTTTGGATTCCCACTTGGGCTGTACTGATTGATAATATTGGGTAAGAGCGTTACTGAAATGGTTGTTTTGACTCATTCGGTTGACATAGCCAGCACCATTCTCTAAAGCATCTGCAATAAATATTAGCTCTGACGAACATTCTTCTAGTCTGTAAAGTTGTCTGCCAATTCGCAGTTCTGTTGGGTCTATATCTAAGTATGTAGAGATTGCCATCCGACAGAATTCGGCAAAAGAGGCTATAGCTCGTTTTGTTGAAGGCATATCAACATCTAATAAACCGTGATTACCAAGAGACTGTGCTTTATCAATTAGTATGCCCAAAACGTCTGTTTTAAAAATCGCCCCAATTGCACCAGATTCAAACGGCTCGCTAACTCCGCCAAGTTTTAGTTTGGATATATCGCTATATACAGACTCATCCTTAACTATCGCTTTGTCATACCACTTATGGAATTCAAAAAGTTTTCCATGGTTATCATTGAGTAATGTGATTGGCTTATCTTTTGTTATTGAAAGCTGAAGTCCATTTAATCTTATTTGGTCGCTGAACTTAGGTTCAAAAGCGATTTTTGCTGGCGCTATTGTTGAACCGCGTTGACGTTGCCCGTCATGGTCGAGTATCTCGCTTGATGCAACAAATCCTTTGGGTTGAAATAGCTTAATATGGTTTGTCATGCTGCCACACACCCAACATTCTTCTATTACTCCAATTTGGACAGAAGCACATTTAGGGTCTGCACAGGTGCTTACATATACAGGCGTGCCTAATGGATCCTCATCCCATTTATATCCATTAAACGATTTTTGCAGTAATCCAATCCCAATAGAGGTATATATTTGTTTATCTTTGGGTAGCTCAGCACCAGGAGAAAATGACCATATAGCGTGATCAATTGGACGATCACTGACAACATTATCGTCATCATCATTGTAAAATTTACGATTTTTAAACAGGCTTCTAACCCTAGTGGGAAAACCAAACATCGGAAGTAGCCCTGCAGTTGCAAGCCGTTCACTAAGCTCTTCTTGAATAAATGCGTTACTATCTACAATCGAAGAAATTTTAGGTACAAGCTCATGTATGCAGCTGTATAGAATGTCTTTTCTTTCAATTGGAGTTAGAAGAGTAAAATCAAATAACCGTTCACATAATTGCTGGATTTCATCAGTGCTCTTTAACCATTGTTCAATTTTATTTTTATAAGTACTGTGCCATTCCTTTGTTTTTCCAAATGCGCCATGAGTACTAGCTCCCGTTCGAACTGGAGGCGTTTCTAAGTTTGCAAAGGCCCTCCGTAACGTTTCCGCAAATACGACTCTTGCTACAATTTCAGTCCGTTTTAGGTCAAGATATGGTTGCGGTGGCTTATCTCCGGTAATTCTTTCAGGATTATTGTAATAATAATCATCATGGGAGTTTCCTCTGCAAAGAGTAATAGAGTATGAAAATGACTGACCCGCACGACCAGCGCGGCCTACACGTTGTTGATAGTTAAATCGCTGTGGTGGCATATTAGCCATCATAACGATAGAAAGAGATCCAATATCGACACCAACTTCCATTGTTGTGGTAACGCTAAGAACATCGACTGTTTGAGTTAGGGGGCATTCATCTTTAATAAACGCCTTCTTAAAGTGTCTTTGTCTGCGTCTTTGCTCTTCAAGAGGTTTTGTCTGGCCAGTTAGTTCCTCAACTCGAAGCCTATGTGCATTTTCATGAGCAACATACCTATAGTAATTCTGATGGTGTTTTTCAGTTTTTGAAAAGCTTCTTGAATCACAGCTGGCATTTATACAAATGTTGTAAGGTGTATTTACACTCAATATCGAACATTTATCGCATTGCTGAACATACTGATCTCTATGAATTTTAAATTTTAATGGAACATTAAAAATTGAGCTAATGTGTAAAAGCCAATGTTCATTTACGACCTTCGCTGTTTTTAAGGTATCTCCTATGCGCTCAACTAAATCATCAACATCCATTCTCACATGAGAAGATATTTTCTCTAGGTATGTTTTGACAAAACGAGGAACGTTTTCCGAACTTCGAGTGCGTTTACCATAGTAATACCTGTTTCGTCCCAAAAGTCGGATCACATTTGAACAAATTTGAGATGCAAGTTCGTTTGGTATCGGAGCCAGTTTAGAAAAGTTGGCATTAGCACATACAGATGCGATACCCATAGATTCTAAGTCTCGTCCACCACCATCAAATACTGCCTCTACCAGAACTGATAACATAGAGTCTTTTAAGAAGTCTTTATGCTCTTTAGCTGTCTGACCTGACAATTGTGCCCATTCATTTGACGGTGACTTAAAGAATTTCCACCATGGTTCATTCTTATGTTTTTGCAAAGAAACACCCGCACCAGCAGGATTGATTCCGACCGAAACCAACTTATCTTCGATACTAGAAGCTAAATTTTCCCACGACACTTCATCATTGGTTAAGTGAGTTTTTTCATATTCTCGAATCGTCTCTAAATCATCATCATATGCTCGGCCATCAGCTTTTGCCCTGACTGATTTAAAAACACCGTTGAATTCACTTTTTAAAATCTCTAAGAAATTTCTATCCTCTTCAGAAAGTTGTTGAGGCTCTGTCTTTATTATCACTTCAATATTTTCAATTGTTCGGTTTCGATGAGAAGACAGAGATTGATACATAACTTGCCGTAAAACATCTCTGTAATGATTAAGCTCAAGTCCTGCAGCTACGTCAGCTGCATCGTCTCTACTATCGGTAAAAACTATCATTTGAGCTGCATTATCATCGCCTAAAAACGAAACAGCCCGGTCTGCTATGAGCTGACTGGTTACATTCAGACCTGTTCTCATTCCCCTAATCGGAGAGTTTACTGTTGATGCAAAAAACTCTTTTGGTTCGTGCTGATAACGTGAGGACATGCAGCATGGACACTTTTCAGGTAATGCGGCTATTGCCCCTGATGATGATTTAAAAGTGTACATCGTCCCATTTTGCGGCTCGTTTGGCCTTCTTTTGCTCAAACGACCTAGTTTCGGATTATATGTGGCTGCTTCAAACTGAAAGGTAGCGTCTTTGTGTGACCATTTATCGATATTAGCATTTAGAGACTTTGGCCAGTACCACATATAAGAGCCATACTTTCTTTGAAACACCTGCTGAAGTTGACTACCAGAGCGTTCAGAAGGACCAGACTCTAGGTAGTAGGCGTCTTCATCGTCAAAGTCTTCTGGAGGGGGAGTTACAAATCCACCTAAATATTCTTCACCACAGTCATAGCAATACAGAAGTTCAAGAACTTGCCCACCACAATTACACTTCAATGATGGATGCTTATATAACTTTCCAATTTTTCTGTTGTTATATCTAAACTCAGTTTCAACTTCTGTGCACTCCGGATTGGAACAAGCCCACAGTCCCTGCACTTGCCGAAAAAACATATGTGCTCTAAACGTAGGTTGAGGCGATTCAAAAGATCTAAGCTTTTCTTCACTTGCAACTATAAGTAACGCTTGAAGTGCATCCCTACTGAAATTTTCGCCCAAAATTGCCTTGCCGATATCTTCTAATCTAGACGGAACGATTCGTCCATCTTCTTTAATGCCCAACTTTACACATGCAGAGCCAATAATGTCTCTAGCTGAGTGTTTCTGAAGGAATCGTTGAATGGCCTCATTGTTTCCATCAAGAATTAAATCAGTCTCTAGATTCGAAAGAACATTCGGAATAGGCAAAGCTAGAACAGGTTTCCGAGGATTTCCTGCGAAAACTGCAAAAGTTTGCTTGTCTACACCAAAAAACTCTTGGAGAAAATCTCTGCCTTCCTCACCTTCTAATGATGCACTGGTTCCAATTATCCTTAATTGTGGAGAATTAGATGACAGGCCAAGTCGGCTAAGAAGATTCCTTATAACAAGCGCAACTTCAGAACCTTGAGTACCTCTGTATCCATGCAGTTCGTCCACTATTAGGGTGAAATGGTTGTCTTGTGATTCTTCCAGCCACGCTTTGGTTTTAACAAAAATTGACTCCTCTAAATCTCTCATGAGCATTATGTTTAGCATCGACACGTTGGTAATCAAGATATCAGGCGGTGATTCAATCATTTCCCATCGTGTCAAAATCTCACCGCAAGATGGATCAGAAAATTGGCTACGCGTATCAAGATCGCCATCTTTTAGAAGTTGAGCTTCTGTTTCAATCGACCGAATTTCTTTTGCTATTTCTTCTAGTTTTGCTTTAGATGCTTTATCAAGTGGGTTGGTAGGTATTGCTGTGCCACCTAAGGTCGCTCCAGTATATCTTCCGAATCGAAACAGTGGGGTTCCTAACTCTTCATATCCTCTAATAGCCGCCTTTCTTATCCGAGAGATTTGATCCTCTACCAAAGCATTTGTCGGATATAGAAGCAGTGCTTTAACGGACGAATCTTTCTTAAGTTTTGAACTGGGAATATTTAGGACTTTTTCATGTGACGAGTCTTTGCTCCACCAAGGGATCGTATTAGGTAACGGACTTGCTATCCGTTGAGAAATGAGCCGAGAAAAAATTGGTAAAAGAAAGCTCTCAGTCTTACCTGAACCTGTCCCTGATGTTACAACAACATTTCGCTTTTGATCCTCATTACTTACTAATGATGTCACCAAGGCTTGCTTTTGATGCATTCTTAACTTGAAATCTGGTGACTCGTTAAATAATACTCTGGACAATATGCTTGCGACTTTTTTAGTAAACCCTGCCTCTTCAATGGCTTCATTTATGGATATTTCTGAGGGGTAAGAGAATACCGGTTCTAAAAGTAGATCTTGCGAAATGATGTTGTTGTTCTGCATGAGGGCGCTGCGCTCTTTCATGAGAAATTCATTTCTTAGCCAAAAGGCCGTATCATAGTACTTTTTATATGAATTTTTTATATATTCCAGCAAGTCAGGTGGGGTAGTTTTTTTGTTATTCATGATTCATCCATAAATTTTATCTATAACTGTGAATGCTATATTTTGAGAAACATGTTCATAAGTTAATAAATCGTTTTCCAAATACGGTAGCTTTCCGGTAGATGACACCAAAGCCCTTCTAAATATTCTAGCGGGTTGACACCCAATAACTGTCTGTAGCGTGTTATTTTGTTTGTTGTATTTTATGACTTGAATTTTATTCTCAATCGACGATAGAATTTTTGCGAATTCCACATCAACCCGTTTGGCCTCTTTATTTTTGTCAAAAAAGAAGTAAATCCTTTGACCTGTGATTTTTCTATAGGCGCCCGGTTTGTGAAGTTCACTTGCTGACCATCGATTTTTATTTGGTTCAAAAATTTCAAATTCTGAGTTTTTGTCAAGTGATAGAGCTGGTAAGTTTGACAATATCTGCTGTCTGCTGGGCAAATAACTAGCGATCATACTTGGTACATCGTGGCAAATTTTAATGTTAATACCAGTATCTAAAGCTGCAGATTCGATTGAGTTTTTTAGCTCCAGAATCTTCTTCTCGGAAATTTTCCAACCTATAAAATCTGGTGCTTTATCTTGCTTTGCTGAAATGCGTTCGAAATTACTGAAAATACATTCCAATTTAGTTATTAATTTTCTATTTCTGAATCCAGATAGAAATGCTTGATTATTTCCTACGACGATACAACTTGGTGAAACAGACCAGTATTTAATAGCGCCTGTTGAATGCTCAAAATACAAATCTATGTGACCGAGATCGAATAGGTTATTTGCTAGCTGAAGTGAATCCCAAGGCTCTAGAGCCCAACCAGAAGATATACGTTCGAATGTCGCCCAGTTTCCAGATCCTACATAGCAGAGCCCGTCAAAAATATCATTGATGTCTATAGAACGTTTGACGATTTTAGGTTGCAAAACATTAGATTTATCATATTTTTTTCTAAAAAAATCGACTTCACTTTCTTTATATTTCAAATGAGGCTTGCGTATAGTTTTCGATACTTTACAATCCTTACACTGCATAAAACGGAAATCTTTGTATTTATCGCTTATTTTTTCAAAAGCTTCACATTCCCATATGTGGTAGCCGCGTAAAATGCAGTTTTCTGATATTTTATTAACTGTGTCAGTTGAGTAAATACTGTAATCATCATTAAAACTAACTTTCGTTATGTTTAATTCTTGATATTTACCAATATTTTCTGTTGGAATTTTCACATGGACATTGAGGCCTAGATATCCTCTAAGGCTCGGAGAACCTTCTGTAATGTCTGCTAAAATAGCTCCATTCATAAGCCAATATTTACTATCTGTCTGACTTAATTGGTATCCATAAAGATGATTTTTTTCATTAATAATATTTCGAGGTGCTTCAGCAGTCCTGAATGATATGCTTTTTTCTGCAATGTATTTATCTTTATGATGTGCTGCTAAAACAAAGTCTCTAGCGGTTACTTTCCTTATTAGGTCATTATATAATAGTTGGGTGTTGGATATTTCATTCTTATTAGATAGTACTATTTTGTCTTCGACATCTAAACTTCTCTGTAAAACTGAAACCGGCACCAAAGAACTATCTAAAGTAGCAATTACTTCGGGAGGCGCATTTGGATGCCAAATGTTGTGGTATAGTTTTATTCCGCCGACTAATTGGATAGTCGCGCCCAGCGTCATAGGCGATAGGTTCGGCATCTGCTGAATATCATCATCGCTAGGAACAGCAACAATCTCTACATTATCAAAAATAACCCAAGAATCAGGCAAGCCGGAATTTGATTTTGCATCTTGCTTAACATATCCATTTCTAGCGTACTTATCTAAATAAAAATCAACTCTTTTTGACCATGAGTCGTGGCATAATATTATCGTTCTGCTATACAAAGAAATATTATTAGTCTCCTTGTAATAAGCACCATCGTCTGATTTTGTAAGGATTACTATAGGCTTTGGATTCCTTCTGAAAACACTATTGTTTTCTATAGATTTTATTTCTATTGAATATGACAGAAGTGAGTCTAATTTTATGTTGTTGTTTCCGTGTAGGTAATATTTATCCGTTCCATCTAATGGGGCTAGACATAGGCTCTTATTTCCATCACTTGTTAATGGTGATAATATCGGCTCAATTACTTCAAATTTATCTCCCGCACCAACGCTTGTAGTAAGAAATAAGCTCACTCCCTTTTTAGGAAACGTTTTTTTCACTGCCATCCAGTGAAAAGGTATGATCTTCTTTGATTGAGTATTTGATCGATGATAGTCATCAATTTGCTCGAGTTCATACAATGCAGCAGTAACAATACGTTCTCTAAGCTCGTCTTGCGACCATAATTTTTTTAACCAAATAGATGGGCTACTGGTGGCCATCCACTGGTGAATCATTAGTTCAACATCACTAAAGCCAAGTCTATCCTGTTGTGTTATACCTTTTTCACGAAACATTTGACGAAACTTTTCTTTTTCATTCTCTCTAACCAGAGACTGGGATATTGCATAACTAACGAAACGCCAAGAGTTTATTTTCTTTGCTGTTGGAATCCCATATGAGTAGTCGTTTTCGATAAGCCAATTGTTCAACAAATTCCACAAGGTGACTGTACTATTTCCTGAGTTTCTTATGACCTTTTGGTTCTCTAGATTAGTTATATTTAGTGTTTCGAAAAGTCTAAAATAATAGTTGCTTGCTGAATAATTACCATCGTATCTCATTTTTTCGGCTGCCATAGAAAGGCATAGAAGTAACGTGGTAAATGGCGGAGGGATTTGACGATTACTATTTAGCCATAATCGAGCTGATTTCATATGATTTAAATATGCATCTCGCCCTGTTAAACTCAGTGTTGATAATACGGATTGTCCAATGATAGTGGCAAGTTTATCTACCGTGCAGCCAATCTTATTGGCAATCTCATCAGATTGGTCTACGTCGAGATCGAGGTACACATATTTACCTTGATATCTACCATCAAAGAAGACCTCATTTACGGCCTTATTTATTTGATTGTATGAAACTCCATTTTCTACCATCTAATACAGCCCAGTATTCACGTAAGTAGTTAATTGCTAGGTTAAATTTTGAATATTTTTAATCTTGCAATTTCGTATTTTTTATTGGCTTGGTTAAATACAGTTTATATTCTTGTATTTCTCTTCCCACAGAATGAATCGAGTTTTAAAAAACCTGCTGACTTTAGGATTAAATTTTAATTTGCGCTTAATATCTTCCTTTTGGAGTATATTTACACCTGATAATGGCTTACATACTTTCTTGGACATTAAATGAATATAATGTCGCTATTTTAACTCAATGCAGGTCCGACATTGCGCGCTAGTACGTCTACAGTAACTTTTTAATAAACATAGTTCCCATGTTATAAACGAATGGCATTGAGAATACAAGATTCTCTTTTTCCGTAGAGGGATAAGTCTGAACCTAAGTCCTTGAAAGCCGTGTTAAAATTTCGGTGTTGCTTTTATGAGCTTTTCCTACCTTCTAAAACTAAGGAAAACCTCTTTCTTTACAGTTACTTAACAGTTCTTTGTACAGCCTGTCCGCATTCTTTTTATATTTTTCAGACGCTTCTTTGGTTGCTGAATATTCATTCTCGGACTTGTCCGAGATGTTCGTTATCCCTGAAAGCCGTGCGATTTCGTCTTCGACTTTGACTTTTTCATAGTGCTTTTCCAGCATACTGACGCTGGTTCCGCATTGCTTTGTTAAAGAGAATGTCTCTATGCCGTCAATCAAATGCCACGTTATAAATGAATGTCTCAGAGAGTACAGAGTCTTAACGCTTTCACCCTCGCGTCTGATGTTGAGCCGCTTTAATACGTTGGTGAAATACCTGCTGATGTTTTCCTTTGACGGTCTCGTTCCGTCTTTAAACCGGAATAGGTAATCGTCCTTAGTCCGCTCTGGAAAATTTTTGGCCATTTGGTTTATAGCGGCAATGAAGCTGGTTCTAACAATAATTGCTCTCGGGCCAGTTTTCCCCTTTTTAATGATCACTCTGAGTGCTGGTATGCCATTTTCCAGTGTTATCTGAATGTCACCCCATTTTACGTTGTAGTATTCTTCTCCAGCTCGGACACCACTGCATAAAATAAACTCCATGATGTCGAACAGTATCGCTGCTGTTTCTCTCTCATTAGGGTTTGGTGAGGTCTTCTTGGTCGCAATCAAATGGTCTTGGATGCGGTCAATTTCTTCAAGAGTAAATGCATCTCGTGGACTGGCCTTACTACCATTGTTTTCAAGATTTCGAAGATCAATTCTTATGGGTATGTCTTTAGCTATTGCTCTGGTAAAAACCTTTCTTAATGCAATATTGTGCTTGTTTAGCGACGACTTTGATAATGCACCATAAGTCGCTTCACGCCATCTGTAATAATCCTGAATATTTTTGTTCGTTATTGATTCAATCTCTAAGTCTTTAAAAAAATGTTCAGTGAATTTTGTGATTAAACTGGCATAGTGCTTTTCAGATTTATTATTCGACGGGTCAGACTCAATCTCTTTGATCACTTCATCAGCAAGCTTCCTAAAGGAATGTCCCTTTCCTTTAGCCATACTCGAACCATTCAAAGTAAGTTCGGTATGCAGCTTTACAGCCAGAACGGTCGCTTCTTTTTCGGACTCAGTTTTAAGTGATTTGGTAATCCATTTGCCACTTTGTAACCGAACTCTGGCGCGCCAGTAAATTGAGTCGCTGTGAAGCGAAACATTCAAGCCATCAACACCGAGATCTAATGCTTTGACTACGCGCCCCATACTATTCCTATATGTATTGCCTGCTGCGGTAGTTTTTCATCCAAATTTCCATTTCTGTCAATAACTTTGTTGTATATGTCACATGGCTAAGTTCTGCTGTCACCTTTAAATCTTCACCCAAATCAACGCCTGAAAGTTTAGACCTAAACATTTTCGGCACCACATGGCTGTAATGTTGTTCAATCATCTGGATACCAGTCCCGCATTGGCGTGCAATGACGTCAATTGTGACGTTTTGAGCCATTAGCTCCCAAGTGATGTAGCTATGCCTGAGTGAATAGAGCGTGCGTTGGCCTTGTTTTGACTCCTTCAATCCTGTCTCACTTAGGGCCCTGTCAAAATGTCTTGGAAGTTCTTTCACTGGTTTACCGCAGGGTAAGACAAAGATTTTGTCGTCCGCTCGTCGATGAGGAAATCGACTGGTCAGTCTGCTAATGACGTTAACAACGGCCTCCTTGCATACGATCTCTCTGGTTCCTGTGTATTTGGTGGTTTTACCTTTTCGGACAGCGACGAAGAACAGCAATTTTGAGTGGTTTAGTTCCGGCTGTAGGTCAGACCAAGTTAACTGGTCAATCTCAGTTCCAGGCCGCATTCCTGTGCATATCGCAAAGTCCATGTAGTCGAGTAGTAACTCTCTGATTTGCCGAGTTACTTCTTTCCTGCTGTTGAGCATCAATTGTTCAATTTGTTTTCGTACAGTCAGGTATTCTTGGGGGCTCAATGCAGCTCTGCGTTGGCCGCTCACTCCCTTGTTTTCCAGTGTCGGCACCTGACTTGGTAACAGCCACTTTTTCTTTACTGCATAGTCAAAAATCTGCATAAAAGCAGCATTGTGGTTCAGGATCGTCGATTTGGCAGGGACGCGGCCAAGCTTTTCGATTCGCCATTGGTTAAATTTTGCCAAGAGTTCGTCATCAATATGAGTGATAGCGACGTTTTCGAAAAAGGGGATATGGTACTTGCATAAGGCGTTGATGTAATCGGCGTAGATGACTTTGCCTTGCCCCAGACCAAGGGCTGTTTGCATATTGCTGATGACCTTTCGGGCCACAAGCCCAAACCGCTTGTTATTTACCAGCATCAGGTTAGAATTAACCCTGATCTCATATTCAATCAGCAGCCTGAAAGCGCGTTCTGTGGCTTCCTGTTCGCAACTGGTTTTGGTTGTGCGTGATATGTACGTTTGGTTAACCTTCATTCGTGCTATCCAATTTGCTGAATTGCTTTGCACGAAGATTGAGAGGGTTGGTGAGAGCTTTTTTCGATGAATTACTGTGGCCATAACGACTGCTAGACACAGACTTTTGTGTAAAGTCCGTGTAAAGTCTGCTCCTTTGATCTATAACTTGTTGTTTATCAAGGTATAAATCGTAAGCGCAATCGATTCAAAATCCGCCGGTAGAAATATCGTGTCGGTTCGAGTCCGACCCCAGGCACCAAAATCACCACTGCCAATACTGATTAAATATCCACAAATATTTGCCCGGATTAGTACCGACATTTTTCACCCTGACAGCTGCCATGATTTACCTGAACGTTTTACAGCACTTTGCAGTTACCACTGTGCATACATCAAAACAGCTTGATTCTCAGGCATTTCAACAGCAGCAAAACACATAATTCATCAGCTCCATTTTTATTGAAATTTCCGCTTGACCTCAAGTTAACTTGAAGATTTATGCTGCAACCGAACTTTAACTTTGTGAGGTGATGTGATGCAAAATTCAGCGCTTGAACACTTTATTAGCCAGGTGAAAACAGCCTGGTCCGGACTGAATACTGAAACTGTGGAATCGGTCAGGCAATTGTTGATAAACCTGACCAGAGCCGCCAAAGATGAACCATGGTTTCAGGACATGCTGAGCGGGAAGCCTGCCGCCAAAGAGCTGTATCGGGACCCTGAACATGGCTTTATCTTATTGGCACACACTGAAGAAAAAGGCACTTACCGCCAGCCTCACAATCATGGTGCCGGTTGGGTGTTTTATGCCGTGTTATCTGGTGAAATGGCCATGCGTACCTATCAGCAAGTGACCACTGTGACGGGTGAAACTCATTTGGTGTCCAGAGGTACAGATTTGATGCAGGCTGGCCAGTGCCGGGTATTTTTACCAGGGGATATTCACGACACCCGGTGTTTGTCGGACGCTTTTGTGCAATTGCGTCTTACCAGCACGGATTTTCAAAAAGAAATGCAGGAAGGCCGTTTGGTCAGGTTTAGCAGCCCATCCGCTGCGCCGGTATAAAAATCTGAACCCGGGCTTATAAGGAAACAGCAAAAGTTTATTTTGCCCCTTTTACTGTTTCCTTTTTAGCTGTAGCACCACCTGTTGTTTTGTGTTTTCTGGCCTGATCTTTACCGGCCACTCTTAATAACTGCTGAAACCTGGGACATTCGCTGTGGCTGGGTGCCGTGCATTTTGCTGCGTGCTCCAGACAATGTTGTATGGCCACCAGCTGTTTAACGCGCTTTGCTATCTCATTGGCTTTTTCTAATAACACCTCTCTGTTTACCTCAAAACGTCCTTTGGTGGTCAACATCGACTGGATATCTTCAAGCGCAAAACCCGCCCTTTGCCCCAGCGCGATAAACTGCAGCTGGTCCAGCACCTGAGTATCAAATAAGCGTTTTAAACCCACTCTGCCCACAGATTTGATCAGCGCTTTTTCTTCGTAATACCTGATAGTCGAAGCTGGAACGCCTGATTTTTTGACCAATTGTGAAATATCGATATCACCCATGATAAAGCCCTTGACTTAAAGTTCGCTTGAAGTTGTACCTTACAAAAACGGCCATGCCGCTGCAAGCAGATTGAGTGCTTGTTGTATCTTTGAGGTATCACTATGTCTGATAACATCACCCATCCATTGAATACCCCGGCGGCAAAAGCAGGTGGCAGCAACGCAGCACTGCTCAGTCTGGCTTTTGCTGTATTGCTGCCGTCGCTTGGTATGAGTATCGTAAACGTCGCACTCCCCACACTGGCCAGCAGTTTTGCCGCTTCTATGGCTTTGGTAAATTGGGTGGTGATTGCTTATTTACTGGCGCTGATCACTTTTGTCATAGGTGCAGCAGTGCTTGGGGATATTGTTGGCAGAAAACTGCTGCTGTTATGCGGCATTGGTATTTTTGCCGGTGCGTCCTTGATGTGTGCTGTCTCGACAAACCTGTGGATGTTGGTGGCTGCCAGACTTATCCAGGGGCTGGGCGCCACTTTTATTTTGTCACAAACACTTGCCCTTGCCAGCTCTGTGCTGCCCAAAACACAAACAGGTTCAGCCATTGGCCTGCTTAGCAGCACTGCAGCTATTGGCACTGCGCTTGGGCCTGTTGCAGGCGGCTTGCTGCTGGACTTTTTTGGCTGGCAAGCTATGTTTTGGCTGCTGTGTCTGCTTGCTGGCCTTAGCTTTATTTTGTGTGCCCGTTTGATTGCTGCGGATGAATATCAGTCGGCCCGTTCGCTGAAACACTTTGATATAACCGGAACCCTGTTACTGGCATTAAGCTGTTTGTTTTATGCCATGTCGGTCACAGACAACGGCCAGGTTCTGCCTCTGTCCGGTCCCCTACTGCTGTTATTCGCTTTGCTGCTTTTTATTGTATTTTTGCGAACTCAGCGTCAACGTCAGTATCCGCTCATCGATCTGCGTTTTTTCCGCCAGCATTTACGTAACCTGACGCTGGCTGCCGGTTTTGTCGTCGATGCTATTGCCATGTCAACATTGCTGATCGGGCCTTTTTATCTGACTTATGCTTTAGCCCTGTCGCCACTTGAAGTCGGTTTATTAATGTCGGTTGGGCCGCTGGCTGCAGCCTGCTCGGGCTATCCGGCCGGCAAATTAGTGGATCGGCTTGGGGTAAAAAATATGATGTTTTTCGGGCTGACTCTGATGAGTCTTGGTGCTTTTTGTTTTGCTTATTTGCCTGTGTTATTTGGGGTTTATGGCTATATCGCAGCTTTACTTATCATGACACCTGGCCGGCAGTTTTTTCTCAATGCAAACCACAGTTATGTGATGAACAGCGTTTGTGAACAGGATAAAGGCCTTGCATCCGGCATGCTGAACCTGACAAAAAATCTTGGACTGATGACGGGCGCTGCGCTGATCACCGGCCTGTTTAGTGCGCTGTTACACAACACAACGATGGCAGAGGCAAGCCCAGAGCAGTTAGGTTTTGCGTTACACACCTGCTTTACGCTAAGCGCCGCTGTGCTTGTGCTGTCGCTGCTCAGCATTTATCTGCTGAACAGGCACCATCATAAACTTCAGCAAACAACGGAATAAGCGAAAACCACAATACCCAAGCCCAGGCTAGCAGCAACCTAACCGCAATTGCAGGCGGTTAGGTGATGCTCCGGACACAAACGCAGCAGCAGGCCAGGTTTTAAGCCACCTTAAACTGCGCCGCCAGTTGCTGCAGCTCTGTGCCAAGCCGGCTTAAGTCGGTACTGGCGGTGGCGGTTTGTTCACTGGCAATGGCAGACTGCTCAGCCACATCGCGGATGCTGTAAATACTGCGGTTAATTTGTTCGGCTACTGTCGCCTGCTGCAGCGCTGCTGCAGCAATTTGCTGGTTCATATGCTGAATACTGCTAATGGCCTGATTAATGGCGTTAATTGCGGTACCAGCTTCGTCAGCACTTTGTAATGTGTCGCCGGCCAGGTTGGAGCTTTTATGCATATTGGCCACTGCAGCTTCGGCTTTTTGCTGCAGATTGCTAATCAGCTGCTCAATCTGGCCGGTAGATTCCTGAGTTCTAAATGCCAGCGCCCGCACTTCGTCGGCCACCACAGAAAAACCACGGCCGGCATCCCCTGCCCGCGCAGCTTCAATGGCGGCATTCAGTGCCAGCAGGTTGGTTTGGTCGGCAATACTTTTAATCACATCCAGTACAGCGCCAATGTTATTGCTCTGATCTTTCAGCTCAACAATAGCCTTTGCGGAACTGGCCACTTCATGCGCCAGTGCTTTAATTTGACTGGTGGTTTTTTGTACAACCATCCCCCCCTGAGTGGCCTGCTGCGCTGACTCAGTGGCTGAAGCTGATGCTTCTTCGGCATTTTTTGCCACATCCTGCACAGTTGCCGCCATTTCGTTCATGGCCGTGGCCACCTGCTCGGTTTCTTCTTTTTGCTGGCTAACACCGGCAGAGTTTTGCTCTGAAATAGCGGCCATTTCTTCAGTGGCCGCCGCCAGCTGGGCAATACCGGCAGTAAGGCTGTTGATCAGCACCCGCAGATTTACTGTCATTTTTTGCATAGCCTGCATCAGCTGACCAGGCTCATCCAGCCGGTCTGTCGGTAAATTGCCGCTTAAATCACCTGAGGCAATTTTTTCTGCCACCTGCACCACCTGCCGGATTGGAGTGACCACCAGGCTGGTGATCACAGAAGCGGCCAGCATGCCAATCATCAGTGCAACCAGCGCACACGCAATAATCAGCCGCTCTTTATTCTTTACTTCATTACGCATAGTGGCAATCTGACGTTCCACCGAACGGGTGCCTGCCTTATCAGCAGCTCTGGCTGCCACTGTCATTTTTTCTTCAACTGCAAGGGCAGCTTCTTTATTGTTTTGCATATCAATAGCTGCCAACTGAGACAACAGCTGCTGGTAAGTGTTGAGCTCAGCTAACAACTCACGCATTAAAGCAATACTCTCAGCAGTGGTAAAAAGAGTCAGGCTGGTTTCACCCAGTTGTTTGGCTTTATTGCTAAGGTCTTGCGCTGCCTGGTAATACTGGCGGTCATTGCGCAACAGAAAGTTTTTTTCCTGCTGCCTTGCTTCGCTAATCAGCAGATTGGTTTCGCTGACTTTGGTCACCATTTCAAAACGGGCACTTAAGCCTTGTAATGATTGATAACTCAGCGCAGAGATAAACAACAGGATCAACAGCACTAAGCCAAAACCGACAAGAAGTTTGATTCTGATACTCAGGTTTTGTAATAAGGTTATGATTGAAAGCATAAAAATCCTCATTCTCGTACATGGTTTAAAACAGAGTGCACTATCAACTGCCGCTGCATGCCATTGCCCGCTATACAGTTCTGTATTGCTTTGTTTGTCGCTCCTTGCCTTGGCACTTTGTTCGTTTAAAGACAACTACTGCGTTATGGCCAGCTGCAAAAGCGGCACGCCCTATGCTTTAGCAACCTCACAACTTGTAACAAACTGTAGTCTGTCAGATGACTGATTGTGTTTTTATTCCATATATTTATGATTTAAAAGCAAAAATTAGTGTTGCAACCAATGCTCAGCCCGCATCGGCTGGCCATACAAATAGCCCTGAAAACGCCTGCAACCAAGCTGCTGCAAACTTTGCCGGTGCAATTCGGTTTCAACCCCTTCAGCTATCACTTCCAGATCCAGACTGCCTGCCATCAGTAAAATAGCGCTGACTATGCTGCGATCGGACATGTTGTCGGGCAAATCCCGCACAAAAGATTTGTCAATTTTCAGCTCATGCAGAGGCAATTGTTTCAGATAAGCCAATGAAGAATAACCGGTGCCAAAATCATCCAGCGAAAAAGTGATGCCACAACGATTCAGTTGCTGCATTTTGGCGACCACATCTTTGGGATTCTCCAGCAATAAACGTTCGGTCAACTCCAGATGCACTCTATTTGGGGCAATGCCTGAGCGCCGAATTTCAGTCAGTACTTCGTCGGTAAAATGGGCACTGGCGAACTGGCGGGCACTGATATTCAGCGACACCCGGCACTGTGCCAGCGCAGGGATACCTTGCGCCTGCCGGATAAACTGGCAGACCTGCTGCAACAACCACTTACCCAACATAAAAATGGCACCATTACGCTCCGCCAGCGGTATAAAAACATCAGGTGCAATGGCTTGCTCCTGATGGTGCCAGCGCATCAGGGCTTCAAAACCTAATAACTGGCCTGCCACGTCGTATTGTGGCTGATACACCAGATAAAACTGCGACAGAATGTCGGGTGTTCTTAAATACTGATCCAGCAGCGCATTTTGCCGCTGATGTTGATCAAGCCGGTGATCATAAAACGCAATACTGCCTTTACCGCCGGATTTTGCATAATGCAGCGCCAGTTCGGCGCTGCGGACCACTTCAGAATAAGTAAAATCTGCCGTCGAAAAACAAAAAGCGCCGACGGTGAAATTACAGCTGACCACATCACCAAACACCTGCTTTGGCCTGGCCAGAGCCTGTACTATAGACCCTAACTGTTGTTCCAGCGCAGGCCGTCCTTGATTGGTTTCCAGCAACAGCGCAAATTCGTCTTCGCCTGTTCTGGCCAGAAAATACAGTTCAAAGTCGCTCAGTACCCGCGCACATTGGCGTAAAAACTCATCCCCATGCTCAAAACCATAACCTTCATTAATCAGCTTAAAATCATCGGCATCCAGGCAAATCAGACAATACTGTGTGGCATTTAATGCAAGATTATCGATGCATTGATTAATTCTGCGGTTCAGTGCGGTTCGGTTTGGCAAAGCGGTCAGCGTATCTTGTAATGTCAGCTGATCAATAGCCTGCTGTTGCATCATCTTGTGACTTAAATCACGCATGACGCCCAGATAACTGCGGCCATGGGTGTTATCGAGTTCGCAGATCCTCAGCTCCACCGGGATCAGCGAATTATCTTTGTGTTTAGCCTGTACCACTCTGTTGCTACCGATAATGCGTTGCTCTTTGGTACTGGCGTAATGTTGCAGATACTGATCATGCTGACTGGCATGGTGTGCCCCCATCAAACAGCTGACATTTTTACCAACTAATTCGTGAGCCTGATAACCAAATAAACTTAATGCAGTTTGATTGGCATACATAATGATGCCTTGCTGGTTGATGCTGACCACTGAGTCGAGCATATTGTCCAGAATAGTGCGCGACAGCTCAGAGGATTTAGCCAATTGCGACAGCGCCAGCTCCCTTGCCGTCACATCATAAACAAAACCTGTCCAGACAATATCTCCGTCCGGCGTGACTTCAGGTGAAGAACGCGCCTCCAGCCAGATTTGCGCTCCGTCCGGTTTATGCAATGCAATACAACCATAAAACTCGGTTAAGTGCTGGCTTGAGTGCAAAATGTCGCGCATCAATACGTCACGCTGTTCGGCCGGCATACAGTTAAATAACAGACTGGCATCTTGCAGCAAAGCCGCCACAGGTAAACCGGTGATCAAGCTAAAACGTTCACTGAGTTTTACAAAACGAAACTGTTGGGTTCGGCTCATCAGGAACTGGTAAAACACACCAGGCGTAAATTTTGCGAGCGTGTCGAGAGTGCAAAAACTGTCGAGTGTGTCGCGCATAATTACCCTTCCTGAAAAGTTGAGAACTTTGTGCAAAAGCTGCTGGTTTTTAGTCGCGGCAAGGTCGTTTGCAGCTGACACCATCGGAAATATCAGCCTGTATTAAATTAATTACGCGTCTGTCTGCAAAACGATCAACCTTTTAGCGGTTTATTTTTTTTACGGTGATTTTAGCCTGCCTGCCGGCAGCCTGCTGCTGTGATCTTTAGCATCTGCTAATTTTCAGTCTGCCTCCAGTTGCCACATAAAATCTCAGCAGGCATAGTGCTTAAACGAAAGTGGCCAGACCAACCTGTTATGCAAAAGCCTTACCTGTCTTTTGTCCTGATGAGTATTTAAATGCGTTTATTTTTTCTGCTGTTTTTGCTGTTTTATACAGTATCTGGTGTTGGCTCTGAGCATATGAGCGATCATGAAAGTTTTTGTGCCAACAACAAAAGTATCAGCTGTGATTTATATCTGCAGCAACAGCTGGCTGGAACTAAACCCTATTCGGCACAGTGGTACAAAATCACCGCTTATCAGTTCGACTATTTATTTGATCATCACAAATTTACCGAACTGCAGCAGAGCATAGAACCATTGCTGGCACAGCAGAAGTTGCCGGAAAGTTTTGCGGTGCAGCTGTATTTTTATTACGCCAAAGTGATGAATCTGCAGCAAAAGCGTGAGCAGGCTGAGTTATATGCCAACAAAGCCATGGCGGGTCTGGAACAGATTTACCAGATGTTTGGTGAACCTTTCCGTTTGCTGGAGCTTGCTAATCTGCAGCATCAATTTGGTGCAGCAGATAAAGCAGCTGAAATTTTAACTTACACCGAACAACGTTTTGCCAAAAGCAAAGATCCGTTATTTCGCTTTGAACTGAACGCAAATAAAGCTTTGTTAAGCCACGCTGCCGGCAATCTGGAAAAAGCAGCAGCCGAGCGCCAGCTGTCACTGCAGGCAGCACTTGCCCTGGGCCATAACGGCAAACTGATAGTGGCCTATGGGAATCTGGCCCGCACTTTTCAGTTGCTGGGGCAGCTGGAACAGGCGCGTGATTTGTATCTGACGTCATTACCTTATCTGCAGGCGGAAAATAATCTGATTATGGCGGCTATTTATCAGCTGCGGCTGGCAGAAATTTATTGGCAACTCAAGGACAACACTAATGCCCGCCATTATCTGGCCAGAGTTAATCATCTGAAGTTGTCGGATGCTCATCTTCAGCTTTATCAGCAACTCAGCCGTGCGCTTGAACCGCCGGCAACACTTTAATTTGTGTTTTATCAGCCGAAAAGCTGGAGAGCAAAACCATAGTGCCAGCAACTTAACCAGCTTGCCCTGTTGTGGTCTGGCAGCGACAATACCTTTTTTGCCCAATAGGATCTATATGGATTTTGATGATGCACAAGACTGGGCATGGTGTGACAGCCAGCTGGCCGCAGTAGAAGCTTATGTAAAAGCACAACAGTTACCACATGGTGTGATTTGTGATAGCCCAGAGTGGTTTACCGCACCTTATGTGGCGCTTTGGGCGGTAGAAGATGTGGCAGACCCGGGTTATGTTGGTTTTTGGGTACTTTGTGGCGACAGCAGCGGCAAGCAACCACAGCCAGTGCCTTTTGATCATTTGCCAGCCACAGACATCAATGAGCCGAGGGAGGCCATAGCAGCTTTTGCCAAAAAATGGGCGCAACTTGCCGCTGCAGCGACCAAAGGACTAGCCTGGCAAGGCAGCCCGGAACTTGACGGCGATCTGCCACAACAAGCTAAACAACTGGCTCGCCAGGCACAGTTGCTGCAACTTTGGGCCAGTGATGATGAACTTTGGGATTTAGATTAATAATGTCAACCCAAACTGAGTGCTCGCGGACAACCAGCTTGTCGTCTGAACAACTAAAAGCCAGCCGCTAAAAGACCGCGGCCGGCTGCGCAGCTTAACGCTGGAAGGTGTTGTAGCTGGTGATCAAATTACGGTAGTCCGGAATATGGTTGGAAAACAAAGTCCCCAAACCTTCCACATCATTGCGCCAGTCCCGGTGCAGCTCACAGGCGGTGCCAAACCAGGTCATCAGCTGGGCACCAGCTGCTGCCATCCGCTGCCAGGCAGCGTCACGGGTCATCGCATTAAAAGTGCCGGAAGCGTCTGTGACAATAAACACCTCATAACCGGCTTCGAGTGCTGACAAAGCCGGAAAAGCCACACAAACTTCAGTCACCACACCGGCAATAATCAGCTGCTTTTTGCCTGTGGCTTTAATAGCCCGGACAAAATCTTCATTGTCCCAGGCATTGATTTGACCCGGGCGGGCAATATAAGGAGCTTCAGGGAACATTTGTTTTAATTCAGGCACCAGCGGGCCATTGGGGCCCTGTTCAAAACTGGTGGTTAAAATGGTGGGCAAGGCAAAATATTTTGCCAAATCAGCCAGCGCCAACACGTTATTTTTGAACTTATCAGGTTCAATATCACGCACCAGCGACAATAAACCGGCCTGGTGGTCAACCAGCAGCACTGCCGCATTGTTTTTATCCAAACGCTTATAAGAGTTGCTCATTTCTAATCTCCTTGCTGTTCAGGCAGGCCAGGCCTGCCCGGTTTTGCCCTGTGCTTTACAGCACAGAACAAGTGTAGTGCCATTTACCGCGCCAGGCTGCAGTGGACAATCCCCAGACTGGGCGGCTAAGGTTATGCTATCCATTGGTACAATATTGCGGTAGATAACTAAAATGGTACTCATCGTTTTAAATTTGGAACAATCAAGATGCCGGATCTGAATGACTTGTATTTATTTGCCAAAGTAGCGCAAGCCGGTGGTTTTGCTGCGGCCAGCCGACAGCTACAACTGCCTAAATCCACCTTGAGCCGCCGTATTGCCAGGCTGGAACAACAATTAGCAGTGCGGCTTATTCAGCGTTCAACCCGGCATTTTGTGTTAACCGAACTTGGACAGATTTATCTGGCGCACTGCAAAGCCATGCTGGTTGAGGCAGAAGCGGCGCAACAGGCCATTGACAGTCTGACGGCCGAACCTAAAGGCATTATCCGGCTTAGCTGCCCTGTGGGTTTATTGCATTTTCATCTTGGGCAGATGCTGGCCGATTTTATGTTGTTGCATCCGGGAGTGCAGCTCCACCTCGAGGCCACCAACCGCAGAGTGGATGTATTGGCTGAAGGTTTTGATTTAGCAGTGAGGGTAAGGCCGGCGCCGCTGGAAGATTCAGATTTGGTGCTGAGGATTTTATCCGACCGCGGCCAGTGTCTGGTTGCAAGCCCGGCTTTAGTGCAACAACAAGGTCTGCCACAACAGCCGGAACAACTGGCCAGCTGGCCGGCACTGAGTCGCACCAGAGTCAATGAACCGCTGCAGTGGTGTCTGCATCATACCGATGGCAGGATGCAAAAAGTGGATTATCAGCCGAGGCTTATCACCACAGATATGGCCACCTTATTGTCTGCGGCGCTGGCCGGTGTGGGGGTGGTGCAATTACCGCAGCTGATGGTTGGTCCTTATCTGGCGTCAGGTCAGTTGATCCGACTGCTGCCCGACTGGACACCCAGACGGGAAATAATTCATCTGGTGTTTCCAAGCCGGCGTGGTTTATTGCCGTCGGTGCGCAGCCTGATTGATTATCTGGTAGAACGATACGAAAAAATGCACGAGGATTAAGCTGTCAGGACATAAAGCCGGGTTAACAATAACTATTACTTACAATAACTTAGCTATTAGCAACCAGCACCATCTGTTCTTTTTCGTCTGGACTTAGTGCAAAGGACCGTTATTTTTCCTATCCATGATCAACACAACTGCGAGTGGCAAAAATACAGGTCATCGCCCATAGTAAAAATCCCGATTGCGGGGCCAATTTTCATTTTTGATTTATCCAGCAGGAGCCACAGGATGAAACAGCAACAACGGATGGTCTTTATTAACTTACCGGTCAATAACCTGAAAACTGCCATGGCCTATTATCAGGCGCTGGGCTTTGACAATAATCCGCAATACAGCGACCACACCTCCGCCTGTATGGTCTGGAGCGACAGCATTTATGTGATGTTATTAACCCATGACAAATGGCGTAGTTTTACCAGCAGGCCTATACCGGCGCAAAACAGCAGTGAAGTAATGCTGGCTCTGTCCTGCCAAAGTCGCACCGAAGTAGACACCATGCTGGCAAGAGTAGAAAAAGCCGGTGGTGTTATCGATGTTAATCCGCTTCAGGATCATGGCTTTATGTATAGCCGCAGCCTGAGCGACCCGGACGGTCATGTTTGGGAGTTATTCTGGATGGATGCCAGCCAACCGGCACAATAACGCAGGTATAAGCAAATTAACCTGAAGATAACAGCGGCAAGGAGAAAACCATTTATCCTTGCCTGTTTTACAGTGCAGACCCTTTGTTAACAGCGCTGTATTTGCAGTCACTTTCTTTGGGTCTCTCGGCAAAACGATCTGCAGCTAAACCAGGCAACTCTGACTAAAGCTCAACAACAGCCTTACAGCATTTTTTTCGCCAGGCTTTGCTCTTCAATAAATTTATCAAACAGCTGCATCACCGCAAAAATTTTATCGCCATTAAAAGGTTTGACAATAAAAGAAGCCGCACCTTCACTGATAGCACTTTTTACATTGTCCAGGGTGCTGACGCCACTCACCATCACGATAAAACAGTCTTTGCGGTGTTCTTTTAGTTGATGTAACAACTCCAGGCCGTTGCCGTCTGGTAAATCAATATCAAGAAACACCAGATCCGGCCGGTACAGGTTAAAAGCATAGGTGGCCTGAGCCGCAGTTGATGCCTGCAAAAAACTATAACGGCGCTGCACCAGTTTGGGCTCAGGTGCCACCGACATCAGCAAATTACGCAGCAGCTGACGGGTGTAATCCTGATCGTCAACCAGCAAAATTTTCCATTCACGTGGCACTGTTCAGCTCCAAATCAATTAAGTCTGATAACAACAGCAACTGCGACTGTTGTATTGGCTGATGCTGCCAGCACAGTTGCAAGCGATCGGCCTCCGCACTGATAGCCGCAGCACCAAAACTCGCGGCACTGCCTTTTAACTGATGCACTATAGTGCGGATGGTCGCTTCGTCCCCCGCCAGACAAGCCTGCTGCAACTGGCGCTGCAAGCCTGCTAATGCAGCGATAAATTGTTGTTTTAGCTCAGCACTGACACTGTAACTGTGATGCTGCACCCTGTGTTCACCAATCACCGCCAGCAAGTCTGAAAGCACAAAGGGTTTTAATAAACACGCATCCAACAACGGCGATTCGACCTTGTCAGCACTTAACAACAGCAGGCACCTGGAATAACCAAGCTGCCTTAACATAGCTGCGGCCTGCAACCCATCCAGCCCAGGCATTTGCCAGTCCAGCAGTACCACATCATAACGATAACTCAGCGCTTCAGTGACAGCTCGCTCGCCATCTGCCACCCACTCCACCTGAAATCCTTGTTGTTGCAGTTGCAACATCATCAGCTGGGCAAGCAGCACATCATCTTCGGCAATTAAAATCTGCAATGCTGTTGTCATTCCCTAGCCCCGGCAGCGCTGCTGTCATTATAAATAGCTACAAATTGTGGCTTACGCAAAAATAACTCTGTATTCGTTGCTATTAACTTAAATAAATTCAATGCTGTGCCTGCAACAAACCAGGCACAGCTGGCGCTTAACTTAAACTATCCCGCCAGATATTGGCTTCCAGTTGCCGCCTTTTCACCAGACCTGATGTGACAGGCCAGTATTTTTTCATTTCCAGCAGTTCATCGGCCACCGGCAGTAACAGCTGATTCAGCTCCGTGGTCGATTTACCTTGTTGCCTGGCCTGTTCGGCTTTATCGAGAATACGGCGGATATTGGCCATTTCTTCCCTGTTTTTGCCACTCAGCGCCGGCCCCCTGTTATACACCAGGCTCACCAGCACCGAAGCACAAAGGCCGGGCAAAGCGCCAATGGAGGGGTAAGCGACCAGCGTTTTTTTATAAAAACCAGGCAAGGTTTTACGCACAAACACCTGCCAGGCCGCATAAAAAGGCACTTCAATGCCCTGGGTTTTCAGCGCCTCAGCCCTTGCTGCACTGCCCTGTTTGCCAATGTCTTTACTCAGCTCCTGTATGGTGGTTGTGGCTAAATAATCACTCCAGTCACTGTAAAACTCATCGGCACTGTGAAAGCGCAAATCATAACCCACCCCAATAGTGATACCACTGTCGCCCCCCGGATAATGCGGGAAGCGTGTCACTTTCTGGTAATAAGCCAGACCGCCGGTTTCCTCCAGCGCAATAAAAGCCACACCATTGGTGTGAAGCGGGGCAAAAGGTTGTGGCTGCTTGTGTAAAAAATCCCATAAAGCGGCGTCGGCCACGCCTGTGACCTGCTGGCGCGCCACATCCTGCGCATAACGGATAGCTGCTGTGGTGCCGGGGCCATAATCGCCGTCAACTCTGAGCATAGCGCCCACTTTGTTTAATAATGTCTGTAAAGCACTGACATCTTTGCCTTTACTGCCCGGTGTTAATTTAGGGTAGGTCATTTGCGATCCTCCATAACGATGAATGGAAACACCACAAGGACAAAGCCTGAACCACAGCTCGCGCCAACAATCACCACAATCTGGCTGTTCACAAGAAAACAGGTGTGCCGGCACTGCAGACAACACCAGAGCCGACATCCTCAACCTTAGTTGTTTTTACTTTTTTGTCCAAAGCGATAGCACCACAGCGATAGCCCCACAGTGAGCTGCGCCAGCCAATCACACAGGAGTTATTTTCCGGGAAACAACAACACAAAAAACATGCGCCGGTTTATAGCCGCAGCTGCTGCAATGGCTTTTTAGCAAAAGGAGAGCCGTTTATGTTGCATCTGTATTCAAATCCAGGTCCGGGCATTCAGCCCGCTACTGCTGTGCGCCCCACAACCACACTGCGCCGTGCTGTTGTGCTGTTGTTAGGCTTGTTATTGCCGCTGCAGTTAGCAGCCCAAACTTTTAGCCTAAAGTCGCCTGATGGCAGGCTGGAAGTCGACATCAACACCACACCACAACTGCAGTATCAGCTGAAAGTGGATGGTGAAGTGCTGATCACCCCCTCCGCCATTGGGCTGCAATTTGCCGACGGTATGGATATTGGCAAGCAGCTGGTGGTGACAGGCCAACAACAAAAAACCGTGAATGAACAACTAAGGCCCGAAATAAAGGTGCGAACAGCGGTTATTCAGAATCACTACAACGAACTTATCATTGATTTTAAACAAAATTTCAGCCTAAACTTCCGGCTGTTTAACCAGGGTGCTGCTTATCGTTTTGTCGGTCAGCAAGCGGACAAAGCCGAGCTGAAAAACGAACAGGCCGAGTTTAATTTTGTCGCCGGCACTTACAGTTATTTTCCTTTTGAAAAAAACTTCCGCACCGCCACCCAACCTACTTTTACCCCGCTGCCGGCCAAAAATATTGATGGTGATGAGCTCGGCAGTTTACCGGCGCTTTTTGTGGCCAAAGGGGTGAATTTATTACTCACCGAAACCGATTTACAGGATTATCCGGGGCTGTGGTTGCGGGGTCAGGGTGATGGCCGCATTTATGGTGTGCATCCCAAAGATCTGGATCTCACCAAACAGAACCCGCAGAACCCTGAACAAGCCGGCGAGTTCACCACCCGTATTGCCACAGTGTCGCGTGAGCGTAATTTTCCCTGGCGTATTATTGGTGTGGCCCGCTCTGATGCTGAGCTGTTGAATATTCAGCTCAGTTATCTATTGGCAGAACCTTCCCGTATTGGCGCGCCCAGCTGGATAAAACCTGGCCAGATTGCCTGGGACTGGTATAACGAAAACAACTTTAAAGGCGTGGATTTTAAAGCCGGTATTAATACCGAAACCTATAAGTACTACGCGGATTTTGCTGCCAAATTTGGCATCGAAAATATTCTGATCGACGATGGCTGGTCAACCCATGACGACGTGCTGACAGTGCTGCCAAGCATTGATGTACAAGCCATTATTGCCCATGCCAAAAATAAAGGGGTTGATGTGCAGCTGTGGGTACCCTGGACTGGCCTTGATAAAAACATGGAGCAGGCGATGGCGCTGTATAAAAAATGGGGCGTCACCGGGCTTAAAATAGATTTTATGAACAGCGACAGCCAAAGTATGGTGAATTTTTATTGGCGCGCCGCCGCTATGGCCGCCAAATATCAGCTGATGGTGAATTTTCACGGCTCTTATAAACCGGCCGGTATTCACCGCACTTACCCCAATGTGCTGACCCGTGAAGGGGTTAAAGGGCTGGAAAACCATAAATGGTCGGACTCAATCACACCGGCGCATAACCTGCATTTGCCTTTTATCCGGATGATTGCAGGCCCCATGGATTACACGCCAGGGGCTATGCGTAACGCCCATCGCAAAGATTTTAATGCAGTGTTTTCCCGCCCTATGAGCCTGGGTACCCGAGCTCATCAGCTGGCGATGTTTGTGCTTTATGAAAGCCCGTTGCAAATGCTGGCCGACACGCCCAACAGCTATCTGGCAGAACCTGAAATTCCGGCCTTTATCAGCAAAATTCCAACCGTCTGGGACAACTTTAAAGTGCTGCACGCCAATATTGGTGAATATCTGCTGATGGCAAGACAAAACGGCAACAACTGGTATCTGGCGGGCATGACCAATGACCAGCCACGCACTTTACCGGTCAAACTGGATTTCCTGCCGAAGGGTTCTTACCAGCTGGAGCTGATAAAAGACGGCATCAATGCTGACCGTCATGCAGAAGACTACAAACTGGAAAAACGTGTGGTCAAAGCCGGTGACAGCCTGGATATCCCCATGGTGGCCGGGGGTGGTTTTGCCGCTATTTTAACGCCGTTGTGAGCCACATCCACACACAACAGCTGTTGTAATGGCCTCAAAGCCCGGCATTAGCGCCGGGCTTTTTTTTGCCCGCCCCTGCAAAATTTTTGTGCCTATAACATAGGTTGCTAAAGTTAAGTTTATGAATAATCCTCCCACCACAACTTGTCAGTGACTTTCCTGCACTACTGACAGAGCCAGTGTTTCTGCTGACAATGACAAATAACAGCTGCGAACTTTGGTATATGGTCGTGCTTTAGCGGCCACGGCAATGCACGCCCAAATGCGGGACGCCGCTCAGGACAAAATAAGCCATATTGTTGAAGAAGCCGATATCAGGTTGGATGCGGATACAACGACAGCCGCAACACGCAACTTCCAACAGGCCTACGGCCAGAAATAACACCATAATTTTTTTAAAGCTTTATATCAGGCAGCAGCAATGCTGCCTTTTGTCTGTGATATAAGAGGAAAGTGAAAATATAAAAAAGACAGCTTTCTTTTAAAAATCAGTGCTATAACTCTGATGGTAACGCCATAATCAATGCGCGCAGCCATGATGCTTAAACTTGGTGCGCAGCAGGTGTCTGACCGAATGGCCACAATAGCCCTTGAGCTGCACTCATACAGGATAAAACAGTGCCCCACAACAACAGGCGTCTTTCCGATATTGCCGTGCGTATCTGGCGTGGCTTCAAAGCACAGCTCTGGCTGCTGATGCTCTGTTGTTATAGCTGCCTGCCGGGCTTTGCTGCAGCCAAAGGCACTTTACCCAGAGTGCTGGTGTTTAGTTACACCAACCATCCGACAGTGCAAAAATATTATTTACCTATAGTGCTGCAGGCTTATCAGAATCTGGGCATTGAAATTCAGCTGGTTGAGATGGCTACCGAACGTTTTATCCAGTTGTATCAGCAAGGCAAAATTGACGGCGATATTGCTCGCATTGAGGCGCTGACCCAGCTGCTGCCCCAGCTGTTGTTAGTGCAGCAACTGGATCAAATGCAGGTCAGCTACCACTGCAGCGCAGTGGTGCATTGCAGTGCCGCCGACATCAACGACCCCAATCTGCTGATGTTTACCCCAGTGGTGAAAAAGGCGCGGCAACTGATTAAGCTGCAGGTGCTGGCCAAAACCTACGAAGTCAACAGCTGGCAGCAATTGCTGGATTTGTATCAGCAAAAAAAGGTCGACAGGTTTTTAATGGTGGATGGCGGGCGTTTTCACACCACTTTGCAGGTGAGTCCACAACGTTTTGAAATCGCCCATATGCCACTACCGTTTTATCATGTGCTGCACCATCAGCACCGCCAGCTGGCTCCGCTGGTGGCGGAACAAATCCAAAAAGTGCTGGCCGGTTACCCGCCTTTGCCAAAACCCTCGCACAACAAAGCTGCCATAGAGGCCACTCTCAAATAAAACACTCAGAGAAAACTCTCAGATAAAACAACCTGAAAAAATGCCCAGACGCAAACCGGCAGGGCATTGTTGAGGCTGGTGCGCTCAGAGCACTAAATGTAGTGGCCTGATGCCATCCCAGCTGTACTGACGGCTGCCCTGCCCCTGCACTTTCAGTTCCAGCAGATAAGGTTTATCCACAGAAGACTGTCGCTGCACACAAAGGTCAAAATTGCTGGCAAAAGCACGAATTTGCCGTAAACACATGTGATCCCAGCCGGTAGGCAATCTGGGTGCCACGGTAAAATCTTTAAAACCTGTAGGCTCGATGCCAAATAAACCTTCAGTGATCACCCGGGCATACAGTCCACTTTCTGCCGACAGATGACGTTGATCCCCTTCCGGCCAGGCTTCCACCGCAAATGGCACATGCTCACCCAGCAGGCGTTTACGGCTGTAATACTTCAGATATTTCATCGCGGTGTCGGTTTCACCCGCCACAAAAATGCCACGAAAGGCGTATAAGGTGGCTCTGTCCCAGAAGGTCTTCGCGCCGGACTCAGTTAAAATACCGTTTTCAGTCCAAAGCTGTGGCGATAACAACGCATCCAGCGTGCCTTGTTTTTGCTCATCAAAACCCATCACCAGTGGCAGTGCTATCCAGGCCCGCAGTTTGCTATTGCCCTGGTAATAACGGTAAGTGCGAAAACCCTCAACTTCGCCAGCAAAATAACGGTGAATGGCAGTACGCAGCTTTGCCGCATCAGCACCTAATGCTGTGGCTTTGTGAGGGTCCCCCAGCGCCTGATATAAATGCGCCGACGACACCAAAGCACCATAAGCCAGCATATTGGTACTTAAATTGACTTTGCCGGCCGGAAAACGGTTTTCCAGTTCATCGGTGTCGGAGGCAATCACCCCATCGCCGGTCATTTTGTGTTTGTTGTAGTCCAGACACCACTGGATCAACGGCAACAATTGCTGAGCCTGCTCAGCGTCGCCTGAGGCCAGCGCATAACGGCTGGCACCATAAGCCACCATGGCACAGTCGCCCCTGTCGCCCACCCCATTCCAGACATCCAGCCCCTCGGCCACAATAGAGGAAGGCAAAGGTTTAAACTGTGGATTGATAAAACGGGCAAAATGAAAAAAGCTGACCCGCGCCGACTCATTGCCGTTGGCATCTCCTAAAAACGGGAAAAACGGATTGACATATTCGGCCTGATCATTGGCCCAGATAGCCGCATAATAACGGCCGCCACCAGGCCCATGCATCAAACCACCTTTGGTGCGGTAAATACTTTCGGCGGCACGCAGCTTGGCAAATTCAAACATTTGGTTGAGCACAGGATCCGGCGTTTCCAGCTGTAACTTTTGCTGCAAAGAGGCCAGATACAACTGGCGTTGCAGCAAGGTATCAGCAGCTTCTTTGGCGCTGATGGTAAAGCCTGCATCCGACTGCCGCACTGCACTGAACGTTAGCTGATAACTTTGACGTCCACCTCTGGCCAGCGTGATGCTGCCGCTAAAATCACTACGGGCGCGGATCAGATAGCTGCCGTCTACTCCCTTGGCTGCTTCTGTGTTGTGGCGATAATCCAGCGGGGCCACCTGCACTGTCAGCGGGCTATTGCCCCCGTTATGCAGTTCATGCTGTTCCACCAGAAAAGCGCCGGTTGGGCTGGGGCTTAAGGTTCTGGTTAATGTCAGGCCAGAACCCAGTGCACTGTGAATTTTCAGCAAACCATCATATTGCACCCAAAGCGGACGTTCCTGAACCAAGGGTTGGCCATTGATGCTGAGCGCGGGCGACAAGGCCAGGTCAAACTGATGGATTAAACTGGCGTGGGTGTCATTGGGAATAGTGCGCAGCATAGGCCAAACCACTTTGCGCTCTAATATCAGATTGCCTTTTGTGTCAGCGCCGTAATAAATAATGGCCGACAGCTGCTCACCACTAAACTCCAGATGGTCCTGATGTGCATCCTGAACCTGCCAGCGGATAGCGCCCCGCTGCAGTTGCCAACGGTCGGTCAGACTATTGGCAAGCTGGTTCAGATCAGATTTGGTAGCTGGATGTGCGGCTGAGTGCACAGCCTCTGCACTGCCCTGCAATCTGGCATTAGAGGCCACGACAGCGGTAGGTTCCTGACTGGTACAAGACCACAAAGTTGTACAGCACCAGAACAAACCGGCACCAATTGCCGGTAACTTTGGATTTTTCATCTTCACTCCTTAAATACAGCGGCCAGAGCAAGGGCCGGCAGTTCTGGCTGTTATTGCAGCATGGTGTGAAGCGGCCTGACTTATGGCTACAGTACAATTCACTCCCAAATAATAAGCAGCACAGCAAACCCAGCGATCCGAGCCCGGAACAGCCTTAGCTGCCGGCATCAGGCGCTGATCTTCTGCGTTTTATTGCGATATTGTTGTGGGGTCATCTGCAGTTCTTGCTGGAAAATATCGTAAAACCTGCTGATGGAGCCAAAACCGGCTTCAATGGCAATAGTAAGCACCCCTTGTTCGGTGTCGACCAACAGCGCCTGGGCGTGTAATAACCGCAAGCGGTTAATATATTGTTTAATCGAGATTTTCATCACACGGTGAAACAACTTCATCGCATAATTGGGGTGCAGGCCAGTAGCAGCGGCTACATCAGGAATGGTAATTTTTTGATCATAATGGTCGGCGATATACCTGAGCATAGTGTCGATATGCGACAAACCTGCCACCGGATTTTTTTGCTCTTTGCCTGTGGTTTTGTCGGACACGCCAAGTGTTTGATAACCTTCCACCGACATGCGGCGGATACGGCCACGGATCTCACTGACCACCTGCGCTGTCAGAGCGTCGTTTTTTTGTGCTAAATCTTTATCCCAGAGTTGGGTCAGTGCCACGTCGGCCGCATGACTTTGCTCAGCGACCAGCACTTCGCCCCTTAATAAAGCGCCAATAAACTCACTGGGAAACTTCCACTGCTGAAAGGCCTGCAGCGGAATATAAATATTCACCATATAACCGTCACCAACACTGGCCGTCATCTGATGCGGAATGGAAGCCCAGAACAGGATCATCCGCCCTTGTGGCAGATAAATTTTGCGGCCATTCATTAAATATTCGGCTTCGCAGTTAAACAGGAAATTCACTTCAATATGGCCATGCCAGTGGCTATGCGGCATCACGTCGGGGCTATGAATACGAAAACCAAATTTATCTTCGTTGCCCTGGCGGGTTAACGGGCTGCTGTAGTCAAAAATAATGCGCTGTAACCACTCTTGCATCGCTTGCCTCCTGTGATGGCCCTGTGCTGTATGGCAATGGCAGAGCGCTACAGCGCCGCTAAAGGCAAGGTTTTCCCCTAACCCCAGCCTTGTTCCTGCTCAGCCACAACAGCCTGTTCGCCTTATTGTTTTAGTTCAAGCTGATACTACATACTGTATACAGTATCCGCAATTTATAGCTTAGAAAACAGGAATAACTGCGTGTAAAACGGGATGTGGTTTTGCGATTGTGCCTGTAATAGGGTCTGAGGGTGTTTTTGCTGGCAGCTTATGGCGTTATGCCGGGGGTATGTTGCATTTGCCGATATGGTGTTTGTTTTAGCTTGCAGCTAATGGCGTTATGCAGGGGAATGTTGCATTTGCTGATATGGTGTTTGTTTTAGCTTGCAGCTAATGGCGTTATAGCAGCGGGGACTCGCCCCCGCAGGCGAGTCACTTTTTGGGCCGCCAAAAAGTGACATAAAAAACTCCCCCGAGATCGTTCGAAAGCCCGTAGTTTTGACTCGATTTTGAGGCGCCGCCAAAACTAGGCAAGCGCTAGCGTCGCTTGCCTCAAACAGTTGTCGGCTTAAAACCTCAAAACCGGCCAAAACCACGGCTCACTTGACGGGGAGGAAAAGCGCAGGTTTGGGGATTGGTTTTTCCTATTTAGCCAGCAGCACTTTACGGCCTTAACTGTAAGTGATCTGTCGCAAATTAACTATGCGGGTTTATCCACGCTTTCGCGCTCTCCAAAAATAACAACTGTTACAACCACTTGTCGCAACTCATATTTCTGTGTAACTTCAAAACATCGTCAAAAGAAAAAAGGGACAAACCACGATTTAAAGCATGGTTTTTCCCGTTGATTAAGCTGTTATATGCAAAGGAAGGTCTTGTGACTCTGGAAGCCACATGCTGTTGTAAGCAAGTATCTATCTCTGTTTCAGAAAACCCTGTAATGAACTCTGTTTGTAATTGCACAAACTGCAAGCTTCGGACCGGTAGTGCATTTGGTATTTCGATGTATTTCAAAACTGAGTCAGTCGTAAAAATAACAGGAGAAACAAAAGCTTATAAGCTTTGGCATAAAGAGCTAAGCCACGAACAGAATCGTCATTTTTGTGTTCAGTGTGGCACTACGCTGTTTTGGTATATATCCACAATGCCTCATTTAATCGGTGTGGCTGGTGGCTGTTTTGCGGGATCGAATGTTTTTGAACCAACACATTCGTTAAATCATTCACAAAAATGCCAGTGGGTGAATTTTCCATCAAACTGGCAAATAAACGGGTAGTTTGCATCCCTAACAAGCCGCGTCATTTGCAGCCTACGGCTGCGGCGACGCTCACAAGTTCGCGCGCTTGCGCGGGTAGTTATAACTCATGGAGCTTCGTATGAAATTTTACTTTTACCCAGCTGCCGAAGAGAAATTTAAAGCTGATGCGCTGAACAACTTTGTCCGGACGTTAGTTTTCAATGAGCTGTCCGGTGAAATTGAGGTCAGCTTTTTACGGCAGGTAAAGACTCTATGGCAGCAAACTTGCAAAAACAATATTGAGACAGATCATCGCATTAAAGAACTCAATGGTGAGCATTATCAAGTATATAGCTGGGTAGTAAGAAGCAAATCTGACATTCAGTTGCCAGCTTTTTCGCTGTCGGAAAGTAAATGAGTTATAACAAGGTGCGGCCGCTGTGACGCTCACAAGTTCGCGCGCATGCGCATAGCGTTATATGCAAGACCTTGCTACGGAGTAATAAATGGATGTATGGGAGATAGACAAGCTGGTTCTGTTTATTGCGTTCGTGATTCCAGGATTTATCAGTATAAAAGCTTACCAACTGGCTTTTCCTGGAACTGAAAGAGCAACATCAGATCAACTGATTGACGCGATAGCATATAGCTCAATAAATTATGCGCTGCTAATTTTTCCAATAATTTCAGTGGAATCAGGAAAGCTGAGAGATGAATGTCGCTCTCTTTACTATCTGTTCTACATTTTTGTTCTTTTTATAGCCCCAATTATTTGGGTTTTGTTGTGGAAATATTTAAGAACTAGAGATTTTTTTCAGCGCAATGCGCCACATCCTACTGCTAAGCCATGGGATTATGTATTCGCGCAACGTAAACCATACTGGATCAAGGTTACTTTAAAAGACGGAACTGTTATAGCTGGCCGATACGCAGACAAGTCATTTGCCTCTAGTGCTCCAGCACCAGAACAAATCTACCTTGAAGAAACTTGGGTGTTAAATCAAAACGGTGGCTTCGAAAGACGAAAAAATAACACGGCAGGTGTGCTGATTTTATCCAGTGAAATTTCCCATGTTGAACTAAGACACTAAGGAGGCTTTATGACTGACGAGAAAAGACCAATAAATGAAGGCTACGTACCTCAGAAAATTGAGAGAGGGTATCAGCCGGCTAGTCAACCTACAGGAGATCAAAATCCACAATATGGCTATGTTCCCACAACAAGTGGTGGAGATAATCCTACAAATAATCCAACCCCCCCAGGTGATGAGTAAGCATGTAACAAAAAGCGCTGCGGAAAGCCTAAGTATTGCTTCCGCTTCCGCAGACCTTGGCCTTAGGTAACAGATGAAAATTTCTCTTTCTGCCTTAATGTTGTTGCAGGCTTTATTGATTGCTCCTATGGCGTGTGCGGAGCCGTCATCAGAATTTTGTCAGCTTCTGCAATCATTTGTTACAGCAGTAAAACCGGACAAAACCAAAGAGTTTGTCTTCCGCACTTCCTGGGGTTCTAACTTTAAAGATGCACAGGAGCAAATATTGCTCGCTAAACGTTGTGAGCCCAACGACGATCCTGCTGCTAAAAAAGTTTGTGCATATCTGATGGAAAATGCATCGGCTGAGTTCACCTCTACTGCGGTAAAAGAGACAATATCCTGCTTGTCGCCAAATAGTCATTTCGACACTCAATTGACAATTAAGAGTGGTTCGTTTTCCGTTAGTTATGGTACACAAGAACGTGGTTCAATCGTTGATATCACATTCAGAGAAGACAGCAAAGTTGGTGGTATAGCTTTCAAACTTGCAGTTAGTGGTTATTAAACCAGTACCGGGCAAACTAGCTCGCTCAGGCCAGTGCAACCTGCGACACTCTCAAGCTCGTGCACATGTGTCTATCGTTAGTTCAGTACTAAGCCCCAATCAAAAATACACAATCTGCACCGCTTTTCTTCCCCGTTTAGCCGAGCCGATCAAAATTGAAAGTTTGAGGTTTTAAGACGCCAACTGTTTGAGGCAAGCGACGCTAGCGCTTGCCGAGTTTTGGCGGCGCCTCAAACTTTTGATTTTTAGCGGGCTTTCGAAGGCTTACCGGGGTCGTTTTTTGCGTCACTTTTTGTCGACACAAAAAGTGACTCGCCTGCGGGGGCGAGTCCCCGCTTCTACAGCACCAGCAGCTGCAAGCTGAAACAAAGCCATGCCGCAGGCATAAGCTAAAAGGCATCAGGCAACAGCTATGTCCTTTGCAACAACCGCTGTTGCAACGAACCACCAAACACATTCACCAGCAGGCCAATAATAATCACCAGCGCGCCGAGCATTTGTTGTGGCGACAACCTTTCGCCAAGGAGCAAAGCGCCGCTGAACATACCCACCACAGGCACCAGCAGCGACAGTGGGGTAACACGCCAGGTTTCGTAGCGGCTAAGCAGGTAACCCCAAATGCCATAACCAACAAAAGTCGCGATATAAGCTAAATAAAACAGTGCCAGCACAGTTGGCAGTTGGATATTGACCACACTGGCAGTCATCACAGCCACACCATCAAATAACCAGGAGCAGGCCAAAAACGGCACTATCGGCACCAGCGCACTCCATACCACCAACGACATCACAGGGGTTGGATGGTCACGCATAATCATTTTATTGCTGATATTACCAAGGCCCCAGCAGAGCGCCGCAGCCAGAATACAGAGAATAGTGGTGAGGGTAATGCCCCCTGTTACATAACCTGGTGTGATCCCGACCTGGCTGGCATCGCTTTGCAAGCCTGCAGTTGCCAGAATCACCATGCCAAACACAGTCACCAGCATGCCCAGGATATGGTACCAACACAGTTTTTCCGCCAGCAGCAGCACCCCAAACAAGATGGTAAAAAACACCTGCGCCTGCAACATCACAGAGGCCAGGCCAACCGGCATGCCAAGCTTGATGGCAAAAAACAAAAATGCAAACTGGCCAAAGCTGATGGTCATGCCATAAGCAATCAGCCAGCGCAGCGGCACCTGAGGGCGTTTGATAAAAAAGATAGCGGGACATGCCACCAGCACAAAACGTAACGCGGCCAGTAACAGCGGCGGCATCTGCTCAACACCAATCTTAATCACCACAAAATTCAGGCCCCAGACCACCACCACACAGAGCGCTAATAACTTATCTTTAAATGACATCTATCCCTGCATCCTTGTTGGCCCTGTAATCACCCAAGTATCAGCACAGTGTTGCTCGCTGGCAGCACAACAATCATCACCTGCCACAGATAAAAAATCACTGACTTCTTCAACAAAATGGGCAATATATGCAACCTGCTATATTCCTTAGGAAAAATAAGGTTATTATGCTGCTATGGTGGTTATTGCCACTAAGCCTGCAGGGAGCTGACTAAAATGTCTTTGTTTTACCGGTATTTTTTCTTGTTTTTTATGCTACTCGGCGCTGTGTCGGCCAAGGCGCAGCCAGGGCAGAAATTTCAGATTGCAGCAGCTGAACTCAGTGGTTTGTTTAATACGCCTGACATGACTTCACAAACCCCCTCCCAGCAAGGAGTGTATTATCAGCTGCTGTCACAAATGCTTCAGGAAACCGGCCTTGCCAGTCGTTATGAGCTGGTGGTGCTGCCGATGAAAAGAGCCAAGGCCGATTTTGCCAAGGGACTGTTTGCCTGTTATGCCCCTGGTCTGGATACCTTTGATGCCCCAGAGCGAGAGCTGCTGGACTCTCAGTTGTTAAGCAGTACCCCCTTTAATTATGCCATGGTTAAAGTGATCAGCAGGCCTGGCACAGCCCTGGTCACCAGCGCTGCTGATGTGACAAACAAAGATCAGGTCAGTATTGTGCGTGGTGTGCCCATTAGCCCACAGATGCAGCGTATCCTGGATAATGCCCAGCATTTTTATACTGTTGGCAGTGAACTGGAAAACCTGCAGATGCTGATGTCCGGCCGGGTGAAATACAGCCTGGTGTTTTATCCGGACGTACTGGCCGCTTACCGTGAGCTTGGCCTTGAGCAGCAATTTCCCTATGACCACAACTATTCACCGTCCACTATCCGCGACAATCTGATTTGCCATGCCCAGCACAAAAATGCTTTTGAGAAAATAAACACTGCGATCCAGCGTTATCAACAGCAGGGCAAACTGAAAAAGGTACTGCAGGAATATTATTTACCGCCTGAATTATTGCCTTAACCGCAGCTGGTCAGTGACAGCCGGCAAAACAACAGGCTCAGGCCAGCCGGCCGGTAAAAGGCAAAGTAAACCAGAAAGTACTGCCGCCCCCTGCGGTACTTTCGTAACCACAGTTGCCGCCTAACTTCTGACAAATACGTCTGACAATAGACAACCCCAAGCCATGACTGTCGCTGCGCACCTGATGCAGTCTGGAAAATTCAGCAAATAATTTATCTTTTTGCCCGGCCGACTGTGCCAATAGCTAAAAACAAAAAAGACCCGGCCTAAGCCGGGTCAAACTCCAGGTGTACTACTTGTTTTCACTGCTCCTGAAGTGATGGGAGCAAACAACGATGTGCAGAGAGCTCACACAACCCGATTAAAACTTGGCGCGCAGCCCCAGTGAAAAACGCCGGCCATAAGTGGCGGCATACTGAATATGCGACGGGTCGCCTAAATAACGGGTATCAATTTTGTCCTGCAGGTTGGCGACATCCCCACGCACAGTGATGTTGTCGGTGAGGTCGTAACTGACCCCCAGGTCCATCCAGCTGGTGTTGTTATTGTGCAGCGCTTCGGCCACCCAAACCCCACCAATCACCGACCAGTTGTCCCAGGCGTAATAACCAGAGCGGCTGTTATAGGCAATACGGGCTTCAAAACCATTGTGTTCGTAAAAAGCCACCAGGTTGGTCTGGTTTTTTGATAAACCGCGGAATGGCTTTTCATTGCCTTTGTCGTCTTTTTCACCAGACACACTGTTGTTGTAGGTGTAGTTGGCCTGCAAACCAAAACCGGCTAAGTAGTCAGGCAATATCTCATCAAAGGTTTGTAAAAACGCCAGCTCATAACCACGAATGCGCGCCGTTTTACTGCTGTCGTTATAAGGTTTCCACACTTCAAACGGCTGACCGTCAATGGTTTCACTGGTTTTATCCCATTTGATAAAACTGGCCACTTCTTTGTAAAAAGTGGCAAAGGTCACAGTGCCACTTTCGTGGTAATACCATTCCAGCGCTGTATCAAACTGGTCTGCGGTATAGGGTTTTAAACCCGGGGTGCGGGTTTCGTAATAACGTACACCCTGATCATTAGGTTTAACATTGATGTAGGTATAAGGTGCCAGTTCGTTCAGCGACGGCCGTGAAATCACCTGAGATGCTGCAGTGCGGAAAATCACGTCATCAGTCAGGTTCATTTTAAAGTTCAGGCTTGGCAGAATATCCTCGTAATCCGACTCTTCCTGCACCGGCTGTACCGCTTCCCAGCTGTTGTCGACCGGTTTGCCATCAGCACCAAACTTCAGATTATGAATATTCTGGCTATGGCCGCTGGATGACACATCAGTGCGGGTGTAACGCAGGCCCAGATTGAGCAGATAAGGCATGTCCAACACCTCATCTTCAATATTCATTTCAACAAAAGCATGGGCAATTTCTTCTTTAATAATAAAAGACTGCGATTTAGCGATATCGGTTTTGAGTAAATCGGCAGCAGCAGGATCCAGCTCCCCCAGAAACTTATACAGGTTGTCCATATTGACCGTGGCCCAGTTGGCCGGGATCAGCGCTTTGGTATTGCCCATAAAATTACTGATATTACCGGCATCCAGCGCATTGGCCGGTAATCGCCACCATTCATGGCCATAAAAGTTCACCAAAGCAGATCTTGGCGCGTTAATTTTCGCCAGGTTTTCGCCGGCAAAAATAGAGGCATTACGCGAGCGGTGGGTAATACGCTCTTTTTCCTGACTATCTAAGCCTGCACCAAAGATCACTTTGCTGACCAGACCATCGTTTTCCCAGGTGCCGGTCACAGCGGCATTCTGGGTGGCGTCATTCACACCAGTGCCGTCGGTATTGGTGTACCAGGCACCAAACACACTATTGGGGGTCACTTCTTCCGACAAAATAATATCAGGCACCGCCTGGCCGTTATTCCAGTTGATGCTGGCCGACTCCACACCTGAGCGCGCCACCACATATTTGTTATCACCGTTGTTTTTGTTTTGCGCTTCTGAACTTGAAATATCAAAGGTATAGGTCAGGTCGTCCAGCATCCAATTGACATTCACACCATATTGATAAGTGGTGTTGCGCCTGGGTGCCCTGGTATCCACTATGTCCATCAGCGCCGGGCCTTGCCAGGCCAGCTTATTGGCCCAGCCATCGGCAGCCACATCTACGTCGGTATAAACACCGTTTTTAGCCGGTAGCCAGGACTCAGAATAAGTGACCACCGACAACTGCCGGCCGTGTGAATTAATGTCATACACACTGTATAAAGCGTCAAAATTCACATCAATATTGTTGGCCGGCCGCCATTGCAGCGCCATGGTGCCGCCGGTGCGGGTTCTTTCATCTTCATAAGAAGTCAGCTGGGCATAACCCGGGAAACGTACTGCCTTGTGCTCCACTACACCGTCGCGGCCAATATCCACGGCCCTTTCGCTAAAACTCCAGGCCTGATAACTGTCGTGGCGGTTGGTGTAATTGGAATGGGTAATAGAGGCCAGCGCACCAAAAGTATCGTCGTTAAAAGTGTCGCTGATAAAAAATGACGCTCTGGGGTCGTGACTTTCTGCCCTTTCGTTATAAGTGCTGTTCAGTGATCCCGACATCACAAATTTGCCAATATCCAGAGGCCGCGCCGTTTGTACGTTCACCACAGCACCAATGCCACCCTCCGGCAAATGGCCTTGTGGTGTTTTATGCACCTGCACACCGCTGATGAGTTCAGAGGCAATCACGTCGTAGTTAAAATCACGCGACGGGTTGTCGGACGCCAGTTTGCGGCCATTTAAGGTGGTGATGTTGTAGTCGCCGGTTAAACCACGCACTGTCACTGTCTGACCTTCACCATTGGAGCGGGTCACGCTGACGCCCGGAATACGCTGCAACGCTTCAGCCACGTTTTCATCGGGGAACTTACCGATATCTTCGGCCACTATGGCGTCAATGACGTTGTCGGCCAGTTTTTTAATTTCCTGGCTCTCTTTTAAGCTGCTGCGAATGCCGCTGACGCGGATCACTTCCACCTGCTCATTCGCCGCTGTTTTCTTTTTGTTGTTTTTGGCTTTTTTCTCAGTGGTCGCAGTATCACTTTCCTGCACTTGTTGTGCAGAGTTGTTTTGATCCTGAGCCTTCACTGCCAGTGGCCATGCCAGTGCTGAGCTGATCAGAACGGCCAGATAGGTTTTTTTCATGCTGTTGCCTCGTGTAGTCAATAAATCTGGCCTGGCTTTTTTACCCGGCTGTGCAGCAGCGATAAAAACCGTCGGCCAAAAGTTGGGGGGCAACCAGACGTCAGGTCTGATTGCTGTTCAACGCTGGAACGGTTTTATTAATCCGCCTTTTTACCGCTGGATGCCTCCTTAAATCCTCCGGCTATTTCTTGAAAAATAAGCAAAACAACAACAGCTGCCAAAATGGGCCGACCGCTGCCACCGTATCAGAAACAAAGCCTTAACAAAGGTGCTGTGGTCCCTGCCGGGCCTTAGCGGCTGCGCTTTTTGGCCGGAATATTCCTGCTTTCTAACCTTTGCGGCTTCTGTCGTTGACGCAGCCAAAGACGCGGCGCTAAGGTCGCGCCATTCCAGGCCAACACCAGGGGAACTTATGAATATTTTATTGACCGGCGGCACAGGTTATGTCGGTTCACATTGTGCTGTTGCATTGCTGCAGGCGGGTTATCAGGTGACGTTGCTGGATAACTTATCCAACAGTGATTTAACTGTGGTGGCACGTATCGGCCAGTTAGCTCAGGGTAACAGCGGCAGCAATACCCGGCTGCCGCGTTTTATTAAAGGGGATATCCGCGACGCAGAGTTGCTGGACAAGGTACTGGCCGACGGCAACTTTGCTGCGGTGCTGCACTGCGCCGGCTTAAAAGCTGTGGGGGATTCCTGGCAGCAGCCGCTGGATTATTACCAGCAAAATGTGGCCGGCAGCCTGTTGCTGGCATGTCTGACGCAAAAACACCGGGTGCCTTGTTTGTTATTCAGCTCCTCGGCCACTGTTTATGCCGTTTCTGCCGAAGCCCTGGATGAACAAAGCCCTTGTGCCCCGGCCAGCCCTTATGGCCGCAGCAAATATTTTGTCGAAGCTATGCTGACGGATCTTTGCAGTGCAAATCCGGCTATCAGTGTGATTTTATTACGTTATTTTAATCCGGCCGGCGCCCATCATTCCGGGCTGTTAGGCGAAGCGCCAAGCGGTATTCCCAATAATCTGCTGCCTTTTGTGGCGCAGGTGGCCAGTGGTGAACGCAGTGAAATTCAGATTTTTGGCAATAACTACCCCACAGCAGATGGCACTGGGGTGCGAGATTATATTCATGTCGAAGATGTGGCCAAAGGCCATCTGTTAGCACTGCAGCACCATCTGACAGAGCCTGGCCTGCATCTGTATAACCTGGGTCGTGGCCATGGTTATTCGGTGCTGGAGGTGATCCGCGCTTTTGAACGCTCCTGTGGCCGCACCTTGCCCTACCGTGTGGTGGCAAGGCGGCAGGGCGATGTGGCCAGCTCTGTGGCCTGCGCCACCAAAGCCAGGCAACAACTTGGGTTTGTGGCAGAGCGGGATTTACAACAAATGACAGATGATGCCTGGCGCTGGCAACAACAATCAGGTCGCAACAACCATCAGCCGCACAGCGCCGGAGGGGCGGATGAATAAGCCTGTTCAGAGCACAGCGTCAGAGCTGCGGACACCGGTGTTTATGCAACACGAACATCCACACCGGCGCTTCAATCCGCTGACGGGCGACTGGGTGCTGGTGTCACCGCACAGAGCCAAACGCCCGTGGCAAGGTCAGCTGGAAAACCCCGACACTGACGTACTGCCCTCTTACGACCCTGAGTGTTATTTATGTGCCGGCAATGTGCGGATCAGCGGCGAGCGCAACCCCAACTACCGCAGCCCTTTTGTGTTTACCAACGACTTTGCTGCGCTAAAAACCGATGGCCCCTGTTATCAGCATAATCAGGATGATTTGTTTGTGCTGCAGTCGGTGCAGGGCACCAGCAGAGTGATTTGTTATTCAGCCGACCACAGCAAAACCCTGCCTGAACTGAGCCAGGCAGAAATAGTGCAGCTGATCCAAAGCTGGATCAGCCAATATCAGCAATTGTCGGCGCAGTATCGCTGGGTGCAGGTGTTTGAAAATAAAGGTGCGATCAATGGCTGCTCCAACCCGCACCCCCATGGCCAAATCTGGGCCAGTAACTTTATCCCTACTTTGCCGGCCAAAGCCGACCAGGCACAGCGTCAGTATCTGCAGCACCATGGCAAAAATCTGTTAATGCATTATGCCGCTGCTGAACTTCAATCCCAGGAGCGGCTGGTGTTACAGAACGAACACTGGCTGGTGGTGGTGCCTTATTGGGCCAGCTGGCCTTTTGAAACTTTGTTATTGCCAAAAGCACAGGTGGCACGGATGGAACAACTGAGCGCTGCCCAGCAACTGGCTTTGGCCGACATTCTGCAGCGCCTGACCAGCAGGTACGACAATTTATTTCAGTGTGCTTTTCCTTATTCAATGGGCTGGCATGGTGCTCCTTATCTATCTGCAGACCATAAAGAACCGGATAACCCCCAACACTGGCAATTACACGCCCATTTTTATCCGCCGCTGCTGCGCTCCGCCAGCATCAAAAAGTTTATGGTAGGGTATGAAATGCTGGCCGAAGCCCAGCGGGATATGACACCGGAGCAGGCGGCTGAGCGCTTGCGCGCCCAGAGCGACATTCATTATAAAAAACAACGGGTTGATTCCGCCCGCTCAGGAGCAGAACATGGATAAGCAGCCAGCACAGTTTGAGGCATTACAACAGGCTTTTGCCAGCCATTATCAAAAGCCGCATCAGCTGGCCTTTCAGGCGCCGGGGCGGGTGAATCTGATTGGCGAACACACCGACTATAACGACGGTTTTGTGTTGCCTTGCGCCATTAACTTTTACACCTGGGTGCTGGCGAGGCGAAATAACACGGCAACAATCCGCGTGCTGGCGCTGGATTATCAGCAGCAGGATGAATTTGACCTCAGGGCGCCGATACCGGCTCACCCCTGTTTTGGCTGGGCCAACTATGTGCGGGGCGTAGCCAACAACCTGCTGCAACAGGGTTATGAACTAGAGGGGTGTGATATTGCCATCAGCGGCAATGTGCCCAAGGGTGCGGGTTTAAGCTCGTCGGCTTCACTTGAGGTGGCGCTTGGCCTTTGTTTTAGCACTGTCAGCGGTTTTGTGCTGTCAGGGCGCGACAATGCGCTCAACGGCCAGCAGGCGGAAAATCAGTTTGTGGGTTGTCAGTGCGGCATTATGGACCAGCTGATTTCAGCGCTGGGCCAACAAGGCAAAGCACTGCTGATTGATACCCGAAGTTTAGAGTGCACAGCAGTTGGTATTCCACCGTCATTGTCGGTGCTGATTATTAACTCCAATGTAAAACGTGGTCTGGTCGACAGTGCCTATAACCAGCGGCGGCAACAATGTGAAGCAGCGGCCCGCAAACTGGGGCTGGTGGCGCTGCGTGATATCAGCGATCTGGAGCTGAACCAGCAGCAATACAAACTCAGCCCGATTGAAGCCAAACGTGCCCGTCATGTGGTCAGTGAAAATCAGCGCACTAAACTTGCCGCCAAAGCCTTGCAACAGGGTGATATCCGTTTGTTAAGCACGCTGATGGCTCAGTCGCATCAGTCGATGCAGCAGGATTTTGAGATCACTGTACCCGCTATTGATTTGCTGGTGCAGCTGATCAGTGCTGTGGTCGGTGATGAAGGTGGTGTGCGGATGACAGGCGGTGGTTTTGGCGGTTGTGTGGTGGCGCTGCTGCCCACAGCCAAAATAGCGCAGGTGCAGGCGGTGATCGCGGCAGAGTATCAGGCAAAAACCGGCTTACAGGCCGATATCTTTGTCTGTGAAGCCAGTCAGGGAGCACAACAACTGTGACCAGGCCGGGGGCAGCAGATGCTGCATTTCACTGCCTCACGCTGTTTACTGAGGCCGGGCTTGAGGTCGATGTGTTGCCTTTTGGCGCTTATATCAGTGCTATCCGCTGTTTTGGCCAGCAGCTGACCTTAAGCTACCCCACACCGGCCCAGTATCACAGCGACCCTTATTATCTGGGCGCCACAGTAGGCCGTTATGCCAACCGCATCCGCCATGGCCGCTTTTGTCTGCAGCAGCAAAGCTATCAGCTTGATAACAATGCCAAGGGCCATTGTTTACATGGGGGTGCTGGCCAGAACGGCGCTTTACACCAGCAGCGCTGGCAGCTGCTTTGGCACACAAAAGACACACTGCAGCTGTATTTATTGTCACCGGACGGCAGCTGTGGTTTTCCTGGTGAGCTACAGATCTGGTGCACAATCAAACTGCAGCACACCAAGCTATTTTGTGAATACAAAGCGCTGAGTGATAAAGACACAGTGCTGAATTTAACCAACCATTGTTATTTTAATTTAAATACCGACGGCAGCTGCATCGACAATCACCTGCTGCACTCGGGTGCCAGTCATTACCTGCCGACAGATGCCGATGTGCTGCCCACAGGTGACATTAGCCCTGTGGTGGGTACCGTCTTTGATTTTCAGCAACCCACAGCACTGTCAGAGCGATTGCAGCAGCCGGCAACGGAACTTTCGGCTAAATCCGGTTTTGATCACTGCCTGGTCTGGCCGGCAACAGCGGCGCAAGCCGGGCCTGAACTGACATGGCGCGCCAGCTTATGGTCACCACAAAGTGGGATACAGCTTCGGCTTTTTAGCAATAAAACCGGTTTGCAGCTGTATACCGGCCAGTTTTTAGCCACACCTTTTTTGCCGCGTCAGGCTTTGTGTCTGGAGGCACAACACTGGCCGGATGCACCTAACCAGCCGCACTTTGCACCGGCGTTATTAAAGGCCGGCCAATGGTATCAGCACCAGCTGTGTTATCAGTTTTTACAACATCCGGCTGAGCTTTGGCCCACAGAGCCCAGCAGCCATCAGGTCACAACGGGGACAGATGTATGACACTCAGTACTTTAGATTTAATGATTGTTTTTTGTTATCTGCTGGGGCTGTTGCTGCTGGCTTATCAGGTGTCGCGTGAAAAAAGCGGACAAGCCAAAGGCACCAACGACTATTTTTTGGCCGGCAACAGCCTGCCCTGGTGGGCAATTGGTGCCTCGTTGATCGCCGCCAATATTTCGGCTGAACAAATTATCGGCATGTCGGGTTCGGGTTATGCCATTGGTCTGGCCATTGCTTCTTATGAATGGATGGCGGCCATCAGCCTGATTATTGTGGGTAAATATTTCCTGCCGGTGTTTTTAAAACGACAAATTTATACCATGCCGCAGTTTTTGCAGCAGCGTTTTGACAACAGGGTGCGCACTACACTGGCGTTGTTCTGGCTGGCCGTTTATGTACTGGTGAACCTGACTGCTGTGTTATGGCTTGGCGCCCTGGCGGTGAATGCCGTGACTGGCCTGGCGCTTTTTGAAAGTATGTTGTTGCTGGCGCTGTTATCGCTGACCTATTCGCTGTATGGCGGCCTGAAAGCCGTGGCCTTTACCGATATTATTCAGGTGGTGTTGCTGGTGGCCGGCGGTTTATTTTTGTCTTATATCACTTTGCAGCAAATTGGCGCCGGTGCCGGTGTACTGGCAGGTTTAGACCTGCTGATGCTGCAGGCCCCCGATAAATTTGACATGATTTTAAGCCCGGACCATCCGCATTATGTCAGCCTGCCCGGTTTATCCGTGCTGCTGGGCGGCCTTTGGGTGATGAACTTATCTTATTGGGGTTTTAATCAATATATTATTCAACGGGCGCTGGCCGCCAAAGACTTAGCTGAAGCCCAAAAAGGCATTGTTTTTGCTGCTTTTTTAAAAATTCTGATGCCGTTAATTGTGGTCTTGCCCGGCATTGCCGCAGTGTTGATCCTGCCTGATTTAACCAAACCGGATCAGGCCTATCCTGCGCTGATGAACCTGATGCCATCAGGAATTAAAGGGTTAATTTTTGCAGCTTTAGTGGCGGCCATTTTGTCGAGCCTGGCCTCGATGACCAACAGTGTCGCAACTATTTTTACCATGGATATCTACCGTCAGCTGCAACCGGCAAAGTCGCAGCTGCATTATGTCAAAACCGGCCGTATTGCCGGTGTGCTGGCACTGGCGCTGGCTTTAGTCACCGCCAAACCGCTGCTTGGCGATTTTGATCAGGCTTTTCAGTATATTCAGGAATTCACCGGCTTTTTTACCCCTGGCATAGTGGCGCTGTTTTTATTGGGCATGTTCTGGCCCCGCACCACGGCCAATGCAGCTTTAGCCGCCGCTATTGGTTCGGCGCTGTTGTCGCTGTTGGCCAAACAATTCTGGCCTGAGCTGCCTTTTATGGACAGGGTGGGCCTGGTGTTTTTAAGTTGTGTGTTGCTGGCTGTGCTGGTGACTTTAGCCGAGCAAAAACCGGCACCACAAACAGCAGTCCAACTGTCGGATATCCGTTTTGACACTAAACCCGCTTTTAATCTGGCGGCAGTGGCGGTGTCGCTGGTGGTGGCCAGTTTTTATTATGCCTGGTGGTAAAGAAGCCGGCTGTTTTCCGGTCAGATAAAAGCGCAGCACAGGGCAAGCGGTCTATCCCCCTTGCCCTGTATTGTGATTATTGGGGTGTGAAAAGCCCGGAGTCAGCGGTTGCAGCTTCATTCTGATGTGCTGACGCCGGCTGCCTTGCTGTGGCAAACAGCTGATAACACAGCGGCAGCACAAAGAGGGTAAACAAAGTGCCTAACAACATACCGGCCACTAACATAATGCCAATGCTGTTGCGGGCTTCGGCGCCGGCGCCACTGACCAGCACCAGCGGGAAATGGCCCAGCACAGTGGCGGCTGTGGTCATCATCACGGGGCGGAATCTGCTGACCGCAGCTTCAATGGCCGCCTGAGCCCGGCTTAACCCGGTCAGTTGCAGATGATTGGCAAATTCCACGATCAGGATGCCGTTTTTTGCCACCAGCCCCACCAGGGTCACCAGCCCAATCTGCGAATAAATGTTCAGCGTGGTGAAGTCCAGATAAGACAATAACATCGCCGCCGACAACGCCAACGGTACACTGCCACACAGCACCACCAGCGGGTCACGGAAACTGTTAAATTGCACCGCCAGCAGCAGATACACCACCAGCAATGACAACATCATGACCTGCAACATCGAAGTGCCTTGCTGGCGCAACTGACGGGACTCACCGGCATAATCCAACAGGTAACTTGGTGGCAGCAACTTGTGCGCTGCAGCTTCCAGTGCCTGTAATGCACTTTCTTTAGTACTGCCCGGGGCTACGCCACCATAAATCCGCACCGCATTTTGCTGGGAAAAACTATTCAGCTGACGGGGCACTGTTTGCCAGTGCAGCTGGGCAATATCAGACAAGGGCAACAGGCTACCATCCGCTGTTTTGATGGGTAAATCCAGCAAGCGGCTGACATCAGCACGTAAGTTCTGGTTCAGCAGCGGGATCACCTGATAGGCCTTGCCCTGTGCATCAAACCTGTTGACATAATTACCCGACAACAACACCGACAACTGCTGGCTGACATCGGCAATCTGCAAACCTAAATCGGCAATTTTTTCGCGGTTTAACCGCAATTCAGTTTGGGGTAAATCAATTTTTAAATCGGTGTCGGCATATAAAAAATGGCCGCTGGCAAAGGCTGCGCCAACCAGTTTATCGGCGTACGCTTTCATCTCCTGATAAGGCGCATTGGCTTTAACCACCAGCTCCACATCAAACTGACCGGCAGTGGGCAATGGTGCCGGCATAATAGGCAAAGGCTGAATACCGGGCTGCGCCGACAATAAACCATACACCTGGCCTAACAACTGCTGGGTACTTTGTTCCCGCTCTGCCGCCGGGCTGAATTCAATGCCGCCAAAAGCGCCATTGATAAAAATATTCTGCCACATCTGGGTTGCCCCCGGCAGTTGCAACAGTGCATCCACCATAGGCCGCATTTGTTGTTCGTTATACAACAAAGACGATTCTGGCGGCGACTGCACCAGCACATAAATACTGCTTTGATCTTCCACCGGCGCCAGCTCTTTTTGCGAGCCCTGATAAAGCGGCAGCAATAACAGGCTCAACAACAAAGCGCTGCTTAATAACTGCAGGCGAAACCGCTGCGCCCACACCAAGGAGCGCCGGTATAAATTGCTAAAGCGACCAAAACTATGGTTCACCCTCTGGCTGAACCTGCTTTCCCGCCCCGCATCGGCAATCACCCAACTGCTCATCACCGGCGATAAAGTGACGGCAACCACTCCGGAAATAATTACGGCAATGGCCAGGGTAAAAGCAAACTCGCGGAACAACACCCCGCTCAGGCCTGACAATAAACCAATAGGTGCATACACAGCAGCCAGCGTCAGTGTCATTGCCACTATAGGCGTAAACAACTGCCGGGCGCTGAGTAAGGCCGCCTGATAGCGTGAATGGCCCTGGCGTACCAGCCTTGCCACGTTTTCCACTACCACAATGGCGTCATCAACCACCAGCCCGACCGACAATACAATGGCAAGCACTGTCAGCAGGTTCAGTGAAAAACCAGCCAGACTGATGGCGGCAATGGCGCCGAGAATAGACACCGGAATAGTGACCAAAGGCACAGCGGCAGTGCGCAATGAGCCCATCATCAGCAGCACCACCAGTGCCACCAGCAAAATGGTTTCGGCCAGGGTGATAAAAATTTCTTTAAGCGCATCACGCATATACAAAGTGCCGTCGTAAGCGTATTGGATCTCAACCCCATCCGGCAGTGTTGGGTTCAGCGCCGCCGTGGCGGCATAAAGTGCATCCCCCACGGCAATTTCATTGGCACCGGGCAAAGGCCAGACCGACAAATACACTGTGTCCTGCTGATCAAGCCTTGCAGTCATTGCCGCCTCTTCATGCGAAAGCTCCACTGTGGCCAGATCCCGCAGGTACACTGTTTGCCCTTCAGCCTGACGCACTATCAGGCTGGCAAAGTCTTCTGCTGTTGCCAGCTGAGTATTGGCAACTAAATCAATGCGTTGTTTGCTGGTTTCGGTAAAACCCAGAGTGGCAATACTGTTATTGGCGGCCAATGCCTGCCAGACATCATCAGGGCTTAAATGAAAGGTACTGAGGCGGTCCGCATCCAGCGTGACCCGCATCGCCGGGGTGCGCCGCCCTTCAATATCCACTTTTTGTACACCGGGAATATTGCCAAGCACTGGGGTGACCTGTCGGGATAAATAGTCGGTTAACTGACTCAGTGGAATGCCAGGCGCACTGACATTTAAATAAAACAGCGCATGGGGCCGGTCTGCCCTTTTGACATTGACCAGCGGATCTTCAGCCCCGGCAGGCAACTGATACCGGATCTGGCTGAGTTTGCTATTCAGTTCGGCCAGCGCCCTGGTGCTGTCTTCATTCAGCCGCAGATAAACTGTCACTTTGCTTTCACCTGCTTTACTGACAGCGTCAACATAATCCAGCCCCGGAATAGTGGCGGCCACCCGCTCTACCGGATCGGTAATAAAACCCTTGACTGTGGCCGCCGCCGCCCCTGTATAACGGGTGCTGATTTCCAGCGCCGTGCTTTCCAGACGCGGAAACTGTAAGACGGCAATTTCTTTTGCCGCCCACAAACCACCAAAACAAATCAACAATGAAAACACAATGGCAAGAATAGGACGACTGACAAAAATATCGGTACTGCGCTGTGCTGAGCTGGTCATGTTCAGAGCTCCGCCGCCGCAGTCAGGCTGTCGGGTGCTGCAACCGCCACTTGTGCCCTTAAACCATCGCGCAGTTTAAAAGCCCCCTCATTGGCAATCAGCTGCGCCTGTTGCAGGCCCGCTGTGACCAACACCTGCTCACCCAGTCTGGCGCCCAGCTGCACCTGTTGCCTTCTGGCCCTGAGCACGCCGGCCTGGTCTTTTTCCAGTAAATACACATAATCACCCAGTTGATCACGCACCACAGCAGTGGCCGGGATCACCGGCAACAACCGGCTTTGGCCTGTGGCAAAATCAACCTGCACCAGCTGGTTGGCGCGCAATTGTTGTTGGCTGCCTGGCAAACTGGCCCGGTATCTGAGCTGACGCAGCCTGCTGCTGACTTCTGCTTCCACTGAAACCACCTGCGCCGTCATCGCCTGTGTTTTGCCGGGCAGATAAACATCCACTTTGTCGCCGGCTGCCAGTTCAGGTAACCCCTGGGGTACCGAAAAATCCACCCAACTGTGGTCGGTCAGGCCAACCAGCGTTGTTAACACCAGATTACGTTCTAAAAACTGGCCTTGTTGCAGATCATGAATACCGGCTCTGGCACGAAACGGTGCCCTCAGCACTTTTTTGCCAATGACTGTCTGCAACACCTGTTGCTCAGCCTGCAATTCACTAAGGCGGGCCTGCGCCAGCTCCAGCGCTTCAGTACTGACTTTTTGTCCCTGGTACAGTTGCTGATAACGGCGCACCGTTTTTTGCTGTTGTGACAGCCGCACTTCAGTGGCTGCCAGCCTTGCCAGTTCTTCCTGATGATCAATTTCCAGCAACACCTGATCTTTTTCCACTACAGCGCCTGAACTGAAATTGATCCTGCTGACGGTGCCGGACAATTCATTGGTCAGTTGCAGATATTGGGGCGCTTTGAGCACCCCACTCACCTGACGCCTGGGCTGATAGGGCTGACTGGCGACAGTCTGGGCCGTGACAGTAGCAGATTGTTCAGCGCTGCTAACCGGGCCGTTTTGCTGCCACTGGCGCAACAAAGTAACCACAGCAGCAAGCAAAACCAGCAAAATAACGGTGATAGACCATGGCATCAGTTTCATCGGTGTCCTCCTGACAGGCTGACTCTGACACAGAGCAGCAATGTTTACGTAAAGTATCTTTATATGAAGATATATAATGAAATTTTTTTTGTCAACCAAAAGCCTGGCTGCCAGCTTGCTGCTGTCGCTGGCAATAACGGGCATGCACCACGGCAAGTTCAGCAGCCACTGCTGTGGTATGGCACAACACTGCGGCATTGGCCTGCGCCGATAAACCGGCTGTTGCCTTCTCAACGGCTTTCATAATAAAACGGGTCAGGCCGTTGCCACTGATGCCAGCTTGTGCCGCGGTCTGCGTGGCTTCGCCAATGGCTTGCTCCACCAAAGCGGCGTCTAAAGCGTCAGCCTCTGCTGTGGGTGTACAAATCAGGGTGCTAAGCTGTGGTGCCAGTGCAGCTTGCCATTCAATAGCGGCGGCCAGCTGCCATGGGTCGTCCAATCGTCTTGGCGCTTTAAAACCGGAAGATCGACAATAAAACGCAGGAAAATCATCAAACTGATAAGAAACGACCGGCACATTATGGGTTTCCAGAAACTCCAGCGTCAGTCCCAGATCCAGGATATTTTTGGCACCGGCACAAACCACAGCCAGCCCGTTCCGGGTCAATTCAATCAAATCACCGGAAATATCCATACTCTGTTGTGCACCACGGTGCACCCCACCCAGGCCAGCCGAGGCAAAAAAGCGGATGCCGGCATGGGCCGCAATTTGTAAAGAACAGGCCACAGTGGTGGCACCACTGCTGCCGCTTGCCAGCACAAAAGCCAAATCACGGCTGCTGATTTTGGGGGTTTGCGGCCGGGTGGCCAGATACACCAGTTCGTCGTGCGTCAGACCAACCCGGATTTTGCCATCCAACACCGCCAGTGTGGCCGGCACAGCACCTTTGTCCCGCACTATCTGCTCCAGCGCCAGTGCCGTTTGCAAATTCTGCGGGTAATCCAACCCCTGACAAATCACATTGGACTCCAGTGCTACCACTGCTTGCTGTTGCGCCAGTGCAGCCTTCACTTCAGCACTGTAATAAAGTGGCAGCTGCTGAGTGGCCCTGCCGGTAAAAAGGGATTGTTGCATAATGTTTTCCTGATGATTCAATGCAGGCCGGGCGAACCGGCCGCCGGATTAAAACCCCGTGCTTTTGCACAGGGGGGTTTGGATGGGCCTTTTCAGCTCAGGCAGACTGCAATATTTCCAGTTGCCGGCTCAGCTGCTGGTAACGCTGAATGTAACCACTCAGCTCTTTCATACCACTGGCCTGCAACAGGGCGTAATGACAAGCTTCCAGCTGTACTTCAACTAAGCCCAGCTCACGGCCAACCGCCTCAATAAAGGCGTAATCATCGCCGCTGGCTTTAAACAGCACAGGGGCTACCTTTAGCCGGCGCTGACTGAGTTCGGCAAAGGTATAACGGTACTGATAGGTTTGACGCACCAGACTGACAATATTGTCCACCAGCTGTCTTGGCAAAGTGCGGTAGTGCTGACAGATAAAATCGACAAAGGAGTCCTGACAACGGGCCTGTTGCAGACATTGTTGTAACAAAGGCCCGCTGATTTTCTGTGCAAAAACCGAATACAACACTGTGACAAAAGCCGGTTCGGTAAAATCAGCCAAACCACTGTGATTTTCACACTGTAGTTTTGGTGAACCCGGTGCCAGTAAAAATAACTGCTCTACCACATCCCCCTGTTGCTCCAGCTGATAAGCCACTTCAAAGGCCACCCGGGCGCCAAAAGAATAACCCCAGATCCGGTAAGGCCCTTCTGGCTGCACCTGTTTCAGCAAAACAATATCCGCCTGTGCCATGGCACTGATATCGGGCTGGATCTGTTCACCAGGCTCCAGGCCTTCAGCTTTTACCCCATAAAAATTCTGCCCGCCGGCAGTGGCTTCGGCCAACAAACGCAGATTCATCGGATAACCACCAAGGCCGGGCCAGCAGAAAATATTCTGTTGACTCTGTGCCTGATGCAGCGGCAATAACCGGCTCTGCTCTTTGCCCTCTGTTGCGGCTTGTTGCACCAATTCGGCCAAAGCAGCGATATTGGGGGCAGTAAAAATGGCCTGCATCGGCAATTGCAACGCAAACTGCTGATTGATTTGGTGCATCAGCGCCACCGCTTTTAACGAATTGCCACCACAGGCAAAAAAGTCATCCAGCACCGACACCTGAGCCAGCCGCAAACTTTGCTGCCACAGGCTCAGCAATAAGGTTTCTGTGTGGTTCCGGGGGGCCAGCATTGGGGCTGCATTGTTGCTGCTTTGCACCTGAGGGGACTGACGCAGCGCCTGCAAGTCAATTTTGCCGTTGGCGGTGTGCGGGAAACGGTCAAACACCACAATATTGTTGGGCACCATGTAAGCGGGCAGACTGTTTTGCAGTTCATCCCGCAAAATTTCGGCTGGACCACGCATATGGATACTGTCTTCCTGCATACCAGTGCAGGCTTGCTGCTGCAGGCTCACTTTGCCGCCTATGGCAAAATAAAATGCCGCTTTTGGCATTTGCCGGACGTCACAAAGTGCATCCATCCGAAGCGCGGCATTCAGCGGCGCACCCGATTTTGAGCTATAGCCCGACGACATCAACCCCAACTGCAAGCCATTTTGTTGCAGTTGCTGTAACCGTCGTCCCAGCGCAATGTACTGATACCAGTTGTCCTTGCTCTGACTTAATAAACCAATGCCAAAACTGGCGCGTTGATACACCTGCTGATTGATAGCAATCACGTCCGATTCTTCGATGCGCTCTTCATCGAGGAACTGTAAACTGGTGCCTTGCCACAGATACTGGCCAGCAGCCAAACCCGGCACAGCATCGGGCTGCACCTGCAAAATCTGGATCACAGGGCAATCCGGTGCCACCCAGCTATCCACAGCAAAAGACCCCAGATACAAGTCCTGTTCATCAACGGCCAACAGCGGTAGCAGCTCTGGCTCAAAACTCTGTGCTGTAATACCAAGGCCAAAACCAGGCAGCACCTGATCAAACAGCCCCAGCATATGGCCGGCTTCCATCTCCAGCACTTCGGCAATATTGTTTTGATACACAGGTTCAATGGCACTCACCCGGCCGAGAAAATGCAATTTCAGGCCAGGTTTTGTCGCTGCTGTTTTAGCCGCCACTAAATACAGGCTGTGCTGCTTTGGCTGGTAATAATAAAAACCACTGTCCAAGCCAAAAAGGCCGTCAATTTCCAGATAAAGCTGAGTGGCGTACAAAGCGCCGGGGGACGCAAAACCATATTTGGGTAACAACCGTTCGCTGCTGTGAAACTGGCCAAAATAACGCAGCAGATAACCAAAATCGGCAAAACTCAGGTTGGATAAAGTCTGCACTTTGGCAGGCTTTGGTGCTGTACTTTGTAATAAAGCGGTTAAATCTTGCTGACTGACGGCGCCGCCCTGAAAAAAGCGGTAAGTTTTACGGGCAAATACCAGCGCTTTTTGCCCGGCCGTTGCTTCTGCGCCCGGCAGCGGTAACTGGCTGTAACCCAACAGCTGATGGCTCTGGCGCAGGCCGGCATCGGACAGCTGAGCTTTAACCTGTAATTTGTTTTGTTTTGACTGATGGTGCGCCCCCTGACGGCCCTGATCCATCAGGCTGGCTTGTTGTTTGTCCAGTTCGATACAGGCAATCAGCTGATCACTGCCGGTACGGCTGTCTTGTTGCACCAACACCGCAGCATTTTTGATCCAGCGGTGTTTTTCAATCTGCAGCCGAATTTCATCCAGTTCCACCCGGTAACCACGCAGCTTCACCTGATTATCCGCCCGGCCAACAAAATGGGTATTGCCATCCGCTTCCACCCGCGCCAGATCGCCGGTGCGGTACAGGGATTGATGCAGCGGATCCGCACTGTGTGGATTGTCGATAAAACGCTCGGCCGTTAAATCCGGACGCTGATAATAACCACGCGCCAGCTGAACACCACTGATATAAAGTTCACCAATTTCACCGGGGGCAACCTGCTGTAAAGCCGCATCCAACACATAATAACGGGTGTCTGCCACCGGATAACCAATAGGCACCGCCAGCGGGATCTGTGCCAGCTGCCTGGCTGTCACTTCAAAAGCAGAAGAATTAATAGTGCACTCGGTCGGGCCATACAGATTTACCAGCCGGCACTGTGTAAAAGTGTGCAGCAGCTCAGACGCCAGTTGCCGGGTTAACAACTCCCCCCCGCTGAAGATAAACTTTAAACCAGTGGCCATAGTGCAGCCCGGTACTTCCAGCAACGCCTGTAATAAGGTTGGCACGCCCTGCAGCACTGTGACCCCAAGCTCAGCCACTGTATCTAATAAAGCCGGTGGGTCACGGTAGATACCCGCTGCTCCAACCACCACAGTCGCCCCCATGGCCGACGCCAGAATTTCCCACTGCGCCGCATCAAAACTAAAAGGTGTTTTTTGCAATATGGCGGTGCTGTGATCAAAACCATATTCTGTTGCCAGCCACAGCAGCTGCGCTGTGATACTTTGATGTTCAATCATCACCCCTTTTGGCTTGCCGGTGCTGCCTGAGGTGTAAATCATATAAGCCAGCTGCCGGGCATTGAGCCGGGGCTGAAATGGCGGCAACGCTGAAGGTAGATCTTCCACTGTTAAAATCGTCAGCGCCTGCGGTGCCAACTGCTGCAGTTGTGCGCGTAAATGCCGCTGGGTTAACACCACGGACACTTTGGCATCTGCCAGCATGTATTGAATACGCTCGGCCGGATATTCGGGGGACAATGGCAGATAACAACCACCGGCAAACAGAATACCCCAGACACCTCGGATCAAGTCAGTACCAGGTTCCATAAACAAACCAATACATTGCTGCTCTGACTGCATCCGGCCGGCCAGCTGCTGCGCTATATCACCAGCCTGTTGCACCAGGCTGGCAAAACTCAGTTCTTCCTGATGGGTGCGCACCGCCACTGCATCTGGCTGCTGCTGGCATTGCCATAACAATAATGTGGCCAAGTCACTGCAACCCTGTGCAGATTGTTTATGCAACTGTGTCTGAACTGGGCGCATTAAAACACTTGCCCCTGACTGTACTCTTTCCATTCTTTTTGCCTCCTTGTCGTTCGATAAAAACTTACCGGCGGCTGCTTCACCGCCGCTGTTGAAAACTGCCATGTCAAGATAACAGTCAAAATCTTTATAACAAGTATCTTTATATGAAGATTAATAATTTAATGACATTGTCATAAAGCTGAGGACAATCAAACAGAATCATGCCGTTTATCATTGATTTATAATGTCTTTGTTAAGTTTTTATCCCCTGCCGCCAGCTATTGCTCAGCGATCAATCACAAGCTAATATTCCTTCTTATAAAGAAACTTCACGGGAAGATAAAAATGACAGATGATTTAGTGGATCTGGTGATCCAGCAGTGGCAGCAGGAGCGTCCTGATCTCAACCCGGCACCTATGGCGGTGATGGGCCGGCTGGTGCGCAGCTGTGCATTATTCGACCGGGAACTGAGCACAGTTTTCAGTGAATTTGGCTTAAATGGCGGCGAGTTTGATGTGATTGCCACCTTACGCCGCTCAGGCAAACCTTATACCTTAACGCCCAATCAACTGTTGCAAACCCTGATGCTGACTTCGGGTTCTATGACCAACAGAATTGATAAACTTGAAGAAAAACAACTGGTCATGCGAAGCCCGGATCCACACGACCGCCGTGGTGTGCTGGTGTCTCTAACGCCAAAAGGGCTGGAGATTATTGATAAAGCGCTGGTCAAACATCTGGCAAAAGGCGACCAGCTGCTGGCAGCACTGAGCCTGGCCGAGCGGGAGCAGTTGGCGCTGTTGCTGAAAAAACTGTTGCAGTCGCAGGGGATGTAAATAACAGGCCCTGTGACCGGGCCTGTTGTCCACACCAAAGCCAGTAAAGCCCGGCTGTTTTATTCAGCTCAGACTTTCAGGCTCGGCCCGTGGCGATAACTGCAAAGTCGGATAATCGGTATAACCTGTGGCATCCCCACCATAAAAAAAGCTGGGATCAGGCTGGTTATAAGGCCCGCCACGCCGGCTTCTGGCTACCAGATCCGGATTGGCCAGAAATAAAGCGCCAAAGGCCACCGCATCTGCCAGATCCTGCTGCAGAACTTCTGCGGCAATTTGTGGGGTCACAGGACCGGACTGGGCACTGTGGTGCGGGTTCAGGATCAAACAACCCTGCCATAACTGCCGTATCAGCAAGGTCATATCGCGGTTTGCCGCTTCCATCAGATGCAGATAAGCCAGATCTGCTGGCAACTGACGGCATAAGGCCGGATACAGCGTCGTTGCATCCGCTTCCTGCATATCATTGTATGGATTTTGTGGCGACAAGCGCACGCCGGTGCGATGGGCGCCTATGGCGTCAGCGACAGCAGCCACTACTTCCAGTGTCAGTCGCAGCCGGTTTTGCACTGAGCCACCATACTGATCGGTCCGCTGGTTACAGTGTTGTGTCATAAACTGGTGCAGCAAAAATCCGTTACCGGCATGAATTTCCACACCGTCAAAACCTGCTTCGATGGCAAAACGGGCGGCAATAGCAAAATCATCAATACATTGCCGGATATCAGCACCTGTCATAGCCCTGGGCACCGGATAAGGTTGCGGGCCAGCGGCGGTATACGCCAAACCATTGGCCGCAATAGCCGAAGGTGCCAGTGACTGATGGGCACTGGCATATAAAGACGGATGACCGATCCGGCCGGCGTGCATCAGCTGAGCCACAATACGGCCCCCCTGACGGTGGACAGCTGCGGTGACAGGCCGCCAGCTGTCGGCCTGTTGCTGGTTGTGTAAACCTGGTGATTGTGCAAATCCCTGGCCTGTGACACTGGGCTGAATGCCTTCACTGATCATAAGGCCGGCACTGGCACGCTGGGCATAATATTGCGCCATCAGCGCTGTCGCCAGACCATCGGCTGTGGCACGGTTGCGGCTCATCGGAGCCATCACAAAACGGTTTTGCAGCGCCAGAGCGCCTGTTGTCAGCGGACTATATAAAGATGCCATCAGAATTTTCCTTTAGGTAAGGGGGTCAACGAAGTGTCAGCAGCCGGCACCCCAGGTGCCGGCGGACGTTGTGCCAGCACTATCGCCAGCAAAATAGCCACAGCCCCCAACGATTGCTGCAAAGTAAGCTGCTGATTTAAAACAAGGTAGCCAAACAGCAAAGCCGAAACCGGGCTGGTAAAGGTTAAAAATGACAAAGTCACTGCCGGCAAACGCTGTAAAGCTCGGAACCACAACAAATACGCCAGCACAGCACCAATCAGGCAGAGATAACTGTAACCGGCCAGATTTTGCTGGCTGATCTGTGCAGGTAAACCTTCCTGATACAAAGCAAGCGGCAACAACAACAAACCGCCGGCCAGCAGTTGCCAGCCGGTAAAAGTCACCAGGCTGATATGGGCTGGCTTGGGCCATTTTTTGCTGAGCACTATGCCAAGCGCCATTGAAGCAGCGCCGAGAACGCCGGCCACCACACCTGTCAGCGACAACGCCGCCCCCTGCACCGAAACCAGCAAAGCAACACCCCCACTGGCAATACCGGCGGCAAGCACAGGCCGCAACCGCAGTTTTTCATGTAATAAAAACACACTGAACAACATCACCAGCACCGGCTGACAAGACATCACCAGCGCCGCTACCCCACCCGGCAAATGATAAGCAGCCACAAAAAGACAATAAAAAAACAAACCTATATTCAGGCTACCCAGCAAGGCAGAGCGCCACCACCAATGGCCATGTGGCAACTGGCGTTGCCATAACAATAACAACAGCCCGGCCGGCAAGGCGCGGGCAAGCGAAGCCAGCAAAGGTCGGTCCGGCGGCAGCAGTTCTGTGGTGACAACATAGGTGCTGCCCCAGATCACTGCAGCCAGCCCCCCACACAGCAGCGCCAGCGTGTAAGACCTGCTGCTCATACTGCCTCCGCCTGCCAGGTACCAAAATAGCGATCGCCAAAGTCACCAATACCCGGCAGCATATAAGCATGCTCAGTCAGCCCCTGTTCAATGCTGCTGGTGATGATCTGCACCCCAGGTTGTTGCTGCGCAATGCGGGTAAGGCCGGCCGGTGATGACAATAAATTCAGCAACAAAATACGGTCCGCTCTCACGCCTTCTTCCAGCAAAACATCCAGCGCGCATAAGGCCGAACCACCGGTCGCCAGCATAGGTTCAAATAACATCACATAACCGTCAGCGATATTTCCCGGCAGTTTGCTGTAATACAAATGGGGTTGTTTGCTTTGTTGATGGCGCTGCACCAGAATTTTGCCAATAGGAATGTCGCGGTTAATACGTTGCAATTCAAATTCCATACTCTCACCGGCCCGCATCACAGAAACAGCGCAGAGCCCGGTCGCCAGACGTTTGCCCTGATAGGGCACTCCCAGTGGCGTGGTCACCTGATAATCGCTAAAGGGCAACAAGGCATAAGCTTGCTCCAGCAACAAGCGGATCACCTGATCAGCATAAAAGGTAAAAGTAGACTGACAGGCTCTTTTATCCCGCATCTGGGCATGCAGAGCACGCAGGCGGTCAGTTTGTGCCAGTTCGATTACAGGCAGTGCCGGGCCGCAATGCAGCGGGGTCACCGGCAGAATTTGTGCAGACATAAGATGCTCCTTGCAACAAAACAGCCCACCGGCAAAGGGCGGGCTGACAGGGGTTAGGCGGCCAATTCGGCAAAAGCCTGACGGGCTTGTGCAACAAAACGACGGATCCTCGCCACATCCTTGCGCCCATCCGGCCCTTCCAGCCCGGTATGGGCATCAACAGCTGCCGGACGGACATGACGGATGGCTGCAGCCACATTATCCGGGTTCAGACCACCGGCCAGCATCAGTGGTTTTGGCGAGCGCCGCACCAGTTCAGCACTGACATCCCAGTTGTGGGTTAAACCTGTCGCCCCTTTTGCCCCCGTCTTCGGGTTATAGGTATCGGTAATAAACATATCGACATATTCTGCACACTGATCCACCAGTTGCAGCAGCTCGTCAGCGTTATCCTCTTTCACCACCAGGCTTTTCAGAATGCACAGATCAGGTCTTAACTGACGCAGTTTTTGCATTTCAGCAACACTGATATCACCATGCAGCTGCACTGCGGTCACACCAAGCTGGCGGCAAAATGTACTCACCTCTTCAGCGTCCGTCATATAACTGATCAGCACACCGGCATGTGGTTGTTCCAGCCCGGCAATAATATCGATAGCAGCCTGCTCGCTGATATCGTCACGACCCGACGGCAGCCGCAATGGAAAACCCAGCCACTCCACGCCTTCATCGACGATCAGTTGTGCTTCCTGCCGGTCGATAATGCCGGCAACCTGGATCAGATGTTTCATTTTGCTCTCCCTTCGAGTTCTTGGCCTGTATCTCAATACAATGTATCTTCACCTGAAGATACATTTATTTAATACATGAAGAATCTTTATGTCAAGACATAATCTGATAGCAAGAACAAAAGGCAATACCCAACGACCAAAGCCGGCAATAACGACATTTGGCCTGAACTGATAACACAGCGGTGACGGGAGAATAAGGACAACAGCGCCTGAGGGCAGAACAAAAAAGTGGCTGCAGCAAAGCGACCCGGCTTGCCTGACTCAGGTCGCTTTACTCTTTGTGGTTATTCAGCTGCCGACAGCGGCAAAAAATCAGCGGCACTGTGGCGCTCCGGCAGCTGCTCGTGCGGCTCTCCCCAGTTGCGGTTCACTTTAACACCGCGTTGTACCGCAGGACGGGCATCAATGGTTTTCGCCCAGCGCTGCAGATTGGGATAACTTTGCACATCAAGAAATTCAGCGGCGTTATATAAACGGCCTAATACCAGGGCACCATACCAGGGCCAGATGGCGATATCGGCAATGCTGTATGCTTGCCCGGCCACATAAGGCTGCACCGCCAGCTGGCGCTCTAATACATCCAGCTGCCTTTTGCTTTCCATCGCATAACGGTTAATGGCATATTCGAATTTTTGCGGGGCATAAGCGTAAAAATGGCCAAAACCACCGCCTAAAAAAGGCGCACTGCCCATTTGCCAGAACAACCAGTTCAGCACTTCGGTGCGCTCTGCCAGAGTGGTTGGTAAAAAAGCGCCAAACTTTTCTGCCAGATACAACAAAATATTGCCGGACTCAAATACCCTAAGCTCAGGCTGTACCGACCTATCCACTAAAGCCGGAATTTTGCTGTTGGGGTTAATGGCAACAAAACCCGAGCCAAACTGATCTCCGTCGCGGATACTGACCAGCCAGGCGTCATAGTCAGCGCCGGAAAAACCAGCCTCCAGCAGCTCTTCGAGCATAATGGTCACTTTGACACCATTGGGAGTGGCCAGCGAATAAAGCTGCAGCGGGTGCTGGCCTGTAGGCAGCGTTTTTTCATGGGTGGCGCCGGCAACAGGCCTGTTGATACTGGCAAAAGCACCGCCGTTTTGTTGATCCCAGACCCAGACTTTGGGTGGTATATATTCATCTTGTTGTTGCATCACCTATCCTCGTTGTTGCGCGCTTTGCTGCACTTTCTACAGCACTTGTGCTGCACTTTATCCGCTGTTTAACACAGCTGCTGTTATTTGGCCTGTAATAACTTCACCACTGCGGCACCTACTTCGGCGGCTGATTGTGGGTTTTGTCCTGTCACCAGCCGTTCATCTGTCACCACTTTCACCTGCCAGTCGGCGGCTTTTTCATAACGGCCACCTCTTTGACGCAGTTGATCTTCCAGCGAAAATGGCACCACTTTTGTCAGTTTTACGGCATCTTCTTCAGTGTTACTAAAACCGGTCAGCCTTTTGCCGTCAATTAAATATTGGCCATTGTTCAGCCGGATATTTAATAAAGCCGCAGGACCGTGACACACAGCAGCCACCACACCATTTTGCTGGTAAATGGCAGCAGCCAGCTGCTGCAGCGCTGTATCAGACGGGAAATCCCACATGGTGCCGTGACCGCCGGCAAAGAGCACAGCTTTGTAAGCTGTTGGCGTTAACTCACTGAGTTTTTTACTGTTGTTCAGTTTATCGGCGTGTTGTTTATCTGCCAGAAACCAGTCATTGACCGCATCTTTTTCCGCCACACTCCGTGCATCCAGCGGTGCTTGTCCACCCTGAATACTGGCAATATCCACCTCAAAACCGGCTTGCAGCAGTTTTTGGTATGGATGGGTGACTTCGCCCAGCCAATAACCGGTTTTTTCACCACTGTTGCCAAGCTGTTGGTGGCTGGTGACCACGATCAGCACTTTATCTGCCGCCAGCGCCAGCTGACTGCCAAGGCTGAGCACTGCAGCCAGCATTAATTTTTTTACCATTAAAAAGTTGTTCATGCGTCACTCCGGCGCCGGCGCTGCCGGCATTGTGGTTCAGGTTGTTTACTGCAGCGGGGTTTTGGCCCGTCCAGGCTGCGACTGGTGCAAAGTGTAGACAGCAGCTAACATCACGGGAAATGAATAGATTAAATCTGTGTAATTCAAATTATGAATATTCAACACAAAGATCTGAACCTGCTGCTGTTATTTAAGGTGTTATTTGAAGAGCTGAATGTCACAGCTGCAGCCGAGCGTATGGCACTGAGCCAGCCGGCGCTCAGCCATAAATTAAATAAACTGCGCCACGAATTTGCGGATCCCTTGTTTGTACGTTCGGCCCGCGGCCTGACTGCCACTCCTAAAGCTATCCGGCTGGCACCGCAGGTGCTGGCCCTGGCCAGTCAGCTGGAAGCTTTTTATCAGGACAGCCAGAGCCTGGACTTTTTGCAGCAGCAACGCCGCTTTTATCTGTACAGCACTGACTATATTGAAAGCCTGTTATTACCGCCGTTATTACAGCTGTTGCTGGAAAAAGCGCCCGCTGTGCAGCTGGTGACCCGCAATACCATGGGGTTATTACCCAGGCAGGAGCTGGAGCGTGGTGAATGTGATTTGGCTATTGCCGGTTTTTATACCGATTTGCCCCAAACCTTGTATCAGCAGCAGCTGTATCAGGAAGATTTTGTTGTACTGTTGCGCAGCCAGCACCCGCTTGCCGGTGCACCGCTAACACTACAGTCCTATTGTCAGGCGCAGCATATAGTCACCACCCTGACCGGTGATTTAGACGGTATTGTGGACAAAGAGCTGGCTAAATTCGGGCAAAAACGCCATGTGTGCGCTGGCATTTCCAGTTTTATGGCACCGCCTGCGCTGGTGCTGCACAACGATGTGTTATTAACCTGCTTACGCTCTGTGGCTGAAACCGCAGTGGCACAGCATGACAGCTTACAGCTGCTGCCTTGCCCTTTAACGCTAAAACCGGTGCAGATCAGCCAAATCTGGCACTCCCGCTGTCAGGACGATTTGTTGCATCAGTGGCTGCGCCGGCAAATTGCCACTTTATGCGCCAACAGGTTCAACAGAGCCACAACCGCAGCAACAGGCTGAACTATAACAAGCAGCGACTTTATTGAGTCTGGATCAGAGGTCTAACAAAACAGCTCAGAGGAGGAAGAAGTTCTGCAAGACAATAAAAGAACAGTCGAACAACCCCACGGCAGAGCCATACCGCCTAAGCCATTTTACTCAATGTGGCGCGGAATCTGGCCAATGATAACCAGAACAGGGTGGCCGCTATCAGGCTTAATGCCAAAAGCTGCGGCCATACCACAGCAAAACCGGCACCACGGTATAAAATGGCCTGTGACGCCTGCACAAAATGGGTATTGGGTGCAGCCAGCATCAGATATTGCACCAGCTGCGGCATACTTTCTCTGGGGGTCATACCGCCCGACAACAACTGCAGTGGCAATAACACCAGGATCATCATCAAACCAAACTGCGGCATGGAGCGGGCAATGGTGGCCATAAAAATGCCCATCGAAGTGGTGGCGGCCAGCTGCAAAGCGGCACAAGCTAAAAACAACAATACTGAACCTTCAATCGGCACCTGCAGCACACCCTGAATAATAAAATGCAGCGACAAAGCGGTGGCAATCAGCACCACAGCGCCCATCGACAAAATTTTTGCCAGCATAATTTCCGCCGGTGTCACCGGCATCACCAATAAATGTTCAATGGTGCCATGCTCACGCTCGCGGATCAGCGCAGCGCCCGTCAGCACTATTGAAATCATCGTCACCATATTAATCAGCTCCATCACAGCGCCAAACCAGGCACTTTTCAGGTTTGGATTAAATCTGGCCCTGAGCACCAGCTCCACCGGAAGCGTTGTGTTGCTGCGGTGTTTGTGCTGATATTCACTGATTTGTGCTGTCACTATCTGCTCTATATAACCGGCGCCGCTAAAAGCCTGGCTGATACGGGTGGCGTCCACACTTAACTGCAGTGCAGGCGAACGCCCGGCCAGCACATCCTGCTGAAATTCAGGCGGAATATTCAGCACAAAACTATAACGACCGGCATCCAGCGCAGCGTCGGCTTCATCCAGTGCCAATAACGCCGGTTTGACAAAATAAGGGGGGTAAAACGCACTCTGGATACGCAGTGACAAAGGCGACTGATCTTCATCCACTATGGCAATAGCGGCTTTATGTAAGGTTTCGGGTAAAGACGAACCGGCCAGGTAAATGCTGAGCGAAAAACTCACGCCAATCAGCAATAACATTACGGGCTCACGCCACAGGCTCCATAACTCTTTTTGTAATAAAAACCAGATATTTAACAGCTTTTGCCGCCAGCCCTGTTGTGTTGTTGTCTGCTGTTGTTTCATCTTAGCGCTCCTGCTTTTTTAACAGCAACAGCGCCGATAGCAGCACCACAGGCACTGCAGCGGTAATCGCCAGCAACGAAGGGTAAATATCGGCCAGTTGTAACCCCTTGCTAAAAACCCCGCGGCTGATGGTCAGCATATGGCTGGCTGGATGCAGTTCACCAATCAAACGCCCGCCGCCTTCGAGCGCCGACACCGGGTTGATCATGCCGGCAAACTGCACCGCCGGAATAATGGTGCCAAGTACAGTTAACAAAATGGCGGCTATCTGGCTGCGGGTAAAAGTAGAAGCCAACAGGCCAAAAGCAGTGGCAAAAATCACAAATACCAGCACGCTCAGCGACAACGCCAACAGCGAGCCGGTAAAAGGCACGGCAAAAAGGGTCACGGCCATCAGCAGCATCAGCGCATAATTTAATAGCGCCAGCAGCAGATAGGGCAGCTGTTTGCCCAATAAAAACTCCAGTCGGCTGACCGGTGTCACATACAAATTAATAATGGAGCCCAGCTCTTTTTCCCGCACCACCGACAGCGCTGTTAACAGCGCAGGGATCATCAGCAGCAACATCGGGATCAGCGCCGGCACCATGGCCACTAAACTGCGGATATCCGGGTTATATCGAAACCTGGTTTGCACCACGGCCTGCTGGCTCAATGTGCTGCTCCCGCCATGCAGCCTGGCTTGCTGCGCCAGCCAATACAGATGCATACCCAGCACATAACCTTTGGTGGTTTCGGCCCGGGTAGGCATGGCACCATCTATCCAGGCACCAATTTCAACCGGCTCCCCCCGGCTTAAACGCCGGCCAAAACCAGGTGGAATTTCCAGCGCCAGTGCCAGTTCACCACTGCGCATTCGGGCATCCAGCTGTGCCTGGCTGGTTAAATCCGGTTTTTGAATAAAATAACGGGAGCCGGCCAGGTTCTGCACATAGTTTTGACTTAATAACGACTGATCCTGATCTAGCACGGCAAAAGTTAAATCATCGACATCCATGGTGATGCCGTAGCCAAAAAACAGCAGCAATACCAGACTGCCAAAGAGCGCCAGCGCACCACGGATAGGATCACCTTTAAGCTCCAGCGCCTCGCGGCGGGAATAACTGAATAACCGCCGCCAGCTAAAAAGCCGGTTGCGACTGGCGGGCTTTTTAGCTGGCACGGCTGTTTGATCCAGGGTTACAGGCTCCGACACAGCAGCAGGAGGCGCACCAGCTCCGGCCTGCTGCAAATACCAGATAAAAGCCTGCTCCAGCGAATCCTGATGATCAGCGGCTAAATTGGCCGGCGTGTCGCTGACCAACACCTTGCCGGCGTGCATCAGGGAGATACGGTCACAGCGCTCTGCTTCATTCATAAAATGGGTGGAGATAAAAATAGTGACTTTGTCATTGCGGGCTAAATCCAGCATCAGCTGCCAGAACTGGTCGCGTGCTATCGGATCCACACCCGAAGTAGGTTCATCCAGAATTAACAGCTCCGGCTGATGCACCATAGCCACCGCCAGCGACAAACGCTGGCGCATCCCCAGTGGCAACTGATCAGGCAGGCTGTGTTGCTGCGCTTTAAGTGAAAAACGACTGAGCATCAGCTCAATACGTCCGGCAATTTGCTCTTCCGGCAGATGAAATAACCTGGCATGCAGTTGCAGGTTTTGCCTGACCGTCAGCTGGTTATACAGCGAAAACGACTGCGACATATAACCCACCCTGTTGCGGATGGATAAATCATGGCTGGTCAGCTCCTGACCAAAAAGCCAGGCCTTGCCGCTACTGGCCGGCAATAAACCGGTCAGCATTTTCATGGTGGTGGTTTTGCCACAACCGTTTGAGCCTAAAAAACCAAAAATTTCGCCCTGCCGGATTTGAAAACTCACGGCGTCAACAGCGACAAAATCATCAAACTTCATCGTCAGCTGCTCGGCCGCTATGGCTATCACAGGCTCGGCTTGTGCCGCCAGCGGGCTCACCAGCACCGGCTGATGTAAAGCGCGAAGCTCAGGCGGCAACAACTGAATAAAAGCCGCTTCCAATGTGCTACAGCCGGTTTGCTGATACAACTGAGCCGGGCTGCCTTGCGCCAGCAAGGTGCCGGCATTCATCACCAACAAATGGTCAAAATGGCTGGCTTCGTCCATATAAGCTGTGGCCACCAGCACACTGAGATCAGGTTTTTGTGCTCTGATATGGCCAATCAGCTGCCAGAACTGACTGCGGGATAAAGGGTCCACCCCTGTGGTGGGTTCATCCAGGATCAATAACTCAGGGTCGTGGATCAGGGCACAACACAAACCCAGCTTCTGTTTCATCCCGCCCGACAGCTGTCCGGCCGGCCGGTTTAAAAAGCCGGCAAGACCTGTGGCCGCTGTTAGTTCATCAATACGGCGGCGCCGCTCAGCAGCATTATGGCCAAACAATCTGGCAAAAAACTGCAGATTTTCTTCCACCGACAAACTCAGATACAGATTTTTGCCAAGGCCCTGTGGCATATAAGCAATGGCCGGACAAACCCGCCGGCGGTGACTGCTTTTGTTGATATCACCGCCCAACACTTCAATCCGGCCTTGCTGGATTTGCCGCGCGCCGGCAAGGAGCGCCAATAAACTGGATTTGCCCACCCCATCAGGCCCGAGCAATCCAACCATCTGACCGGCCGGGATTTGCAAAGTCAGATCCACAAGCGCCACAGTGTTGCCATAACTTAACGACACCGACTGCACTTTTACGACAGGCGCAGCAACTTTGCTGAAATCAGCCAGACTCGACCCGGCCTCAGACTCTGCGCTGGTCACTGCGCCAGCTCCGGCAGCGTGTCAGGCCAGGGCAGGCTGTCATCGAGGCGAAGATAAGCCACTCCGGGCAAACCGGTTTTTACTTTCTGAATATGCTTTTGCAGCAGTGCCGGGCTGATTTTGGCTTTTACCCTGAACATCAGTTTTTCCCGTTCACTGGCGGTTTCTACAGTTTTGGGGGTGAACTGCGCCACATCAGCCACATAAGACACTTTGGCCGGGATAGACCTTTGTGGCACTGCATCCAGCACCAGCCGCACTTCACTGCCAAGGGCAATCTGGCCGGCACTGGCGGACGGCAGAAAAAACGTCATATACACGTCCGTTAAATCAATCAGACTCAGCACCTTGCCACCAGCCGCCACCACTTCGCCACTTTGGGCAATACGGTATTGAATCCGACCGGCGCGGGGCGCCGTTAACTGAGTGTCCCTAAGCTCCACTTCCACTCTGTGTACTGTGGCCACAGCGGCCTCCACTGCCGACTGCGCCGATAAAATCTGCGCTTTGGCTGAAGTCATGGCCGCTTCTGCCGCAGTGATCTGTGCCTGGCCGGCGCTGAGCGCAGCTTTGGCACTGGCCACCTGGGTGTCATTGTCATCGGCCTGCTGCCTGGACACTGAACCACTTTGCGCCAGCGCCTCAGTGCGGCCGGCTCTGGCAAGGGCAGCTTGCAGCTCAGCTTCACGTTGTTTCAGCACGGCCTTTAAGGCATTTTTTTCACTTTCTCTTTGTTGTAACTGGCTTTGCGCCGTTAACAACATACTTTCGCTTTGTTTTAACTGCGCCCGCGCCTGGGCCAACTGCGCCTGCAAAGCGTCGGACTCCACCTCTGCCAGCAACTGGCCTGCACTGACAAAATCCCCTTCGTCCACCAGGATGGTTTTAATGCGGCCCGGGCTTTTGCTGGCGATGGCAATTTCGGTCGCTTCAATACGGCCATTGGCGCGCAGCACGTTGTTGTTGCCATTTTGCTTCGCATAATGCTGAACCCAAAAACCGGCCGCTACGATAAGCAGCAGGCCCAATAGCCCCAATAACAGCAGATTGCTGCGCCCTTGTGGTACATACACCGAGTTCTGTTGTTGCATCTCTAAGTCCCTGAAAACGGCCAATTTTGACGGTGCTTCTAACGGCTTATTGCGTGCGTTTTTCACGGCGCTTTTTACGGCGCTTTTTACGGCGCACCGCCTGGGCCTGGGCCTGGGCCTGGGCCTGGGCCTGGGCCTGGGCCTGGGCCTGGCAAAATTGTGGCGGCTTGGCTTTGTTATTTCACTTTATGGCATATCAAAGGCAATTTGTGCAAAAACTCAACAGTGCTTGCGCTAAAACAATAAAATTGTGGCCAGACCGCATAACGCATGCCGCAATATCGTGGTTTTAGTCAGGTAAAATTCAGTTTTGTCCTTTACACTCGCCTGCACTTTTTCTCTGTAAGCCAATAGCAAAGGCTATTGGCAGTCGAATCCGGTAGTTGTTTAAACACAGCAATTGCCTCTGGTATCAAGGAAGCTGATATGAAAAAAAATACCCTGATGATGATGGCAGCAGCGCTGCTGAGCACTCCGGCACTGGCCGGTGAATTTATTCCTGCTGCAGGTTTTGGCCCGCAATATGGTGATTTAGGCGCCAAAATCAGCTATCGCGAAAACAATCTGGCGTTTTTTGCCGGTGTCGGCATTCATGGTGCGGCACTGGGTGTACAAATGGCGCCTGCGGCAAGCAGCCCGCATGCTTTTGGTGTGATGTACGGCACCGAATCTGACATCTTTAATGCTGAAGAGCTGGTGTTAGTCACATACGACTATCACTTAACCAGTTTTAGTGGCCGCGGTTGGGTGCTGGGCGCAGGTTTAGGCCAGGGCGATCGCACCGACAAAGGTCGGTACGGCGACAGCAAAACTATTGCTGTGCTGAATATTGGTTATAAATTCTGATCCTCAAAGCAGCAGGGCCAATGACTGGCCCTGCTGCTTTTTTGCTCCCGCCCTGTTAGCGCTCTCTTTTCTGAGCTGCTTCAAACAACAACCTGAGCATAAGCTCTGCAGCAAAATCTTTACTCTTCGTGAATTAATACCAACAACATCAATAGCTTCTTGCATCATTGTTTCGCCTGAAAAGCTGTACCAGCAGTTTAGAAAACTCTTATACTCAGCCTATCGTCCATCGGAGATCGCTGATGAAACTTCTGTTTGCCGTCTTATCGTTGTTCAGCATGCCGCTTTGGGCCGCTCCGCTGCAGATTTGTTATGAAGACAACGAACATTCACCGGCTTTACCCAAACAAATGGTGCAGGGTGTTGCAGCTTATGGCGCCCATAGCCAAACCGCCACTTTGGCTTTTAGTCTGGCTGATGTACCTATTGAGCTACATCGTATTCCGTGGAAACGCTGTTTGCATGAAGCCGCTATTGGCAAAATGGATGGCGTCATTGGGATTGGCTGGACAGCGCAGCGCCAGCAACAACTGGCTTTTCCGCTGGATGCACAGCAACAGCCTGATGCCAGCCTGAGCCTGATGCAGGTCGATTATCATATTTATACTCATCAGCAGCAGCCTTTGTCCTGGGATGGCAGCAGACTGTCAGGGGTTAAATTTGGTTTATCAGCACCGCAGGGTTTTGTGGTGGAACAAAAACTAAAACAGCTGAATGCCCTGAGCACCCTGCCCTCCGGCCTGAATGCCGGGCTGGAGCTGGTGCTCAATCGCCGGTTGGACGGTTATGTGCTGGCCGAATTTGTCGCAGACGCCCAGCTCAAACAGCATCCCAAAGCGGCACTGATTAAAAAGCTGCAACCGCCTTTTTATCAGCAGCCGCTGTTTCTGGCATTTAGTCTACAACTGGCCCAACTGCAGCCTGATGTTATCAAGCAAGTCTGGTTACAAATTCCCAAAGCGCGCGACACTATCGCCAAAGAAGTCGAGCCACTGAGCAAGCCGCCGGCACAGCTGCCAGAACACCAGCCGAGTGTCAACTGCTGTCGCTAGTCCGGAGCCGGAGGCCAGAAGCGGCTGCGAAGTTATTCCGCCTGCGGCAACAACTGTTGTAATAACTGACAATCCTGCACTTGCTGCAACGCATAACGGCGGCAGACAACGGCAAGCTCCGCCTGATGCTGCTGTAGCGCGGCTGCCATTCGTACCTCAAATCGGCAACTTCGCCTGTCACTGCGGCTATGCGCCAGCGCCAGTGCCACAGCACAAGCCTGGGCATACTGACGCATCGACAGCGCCGGGTTTGTGCCATGCAGGCAGATATCTTCCGGATCCAGATCCACATTAGCGTGGTGTAATGAACGCATCAGATAATGTGCACCGTCAAACTGATGTTCATCCAGCACTAAATCCGGCCGGCGTTGCATCAGGCGCTGACAATCGACGGTCAGGTGAGCATCATTAAGCTGATTCACCGGACTTAACTCGGCAAAAAATGCCAGCGGCGCTGAGCGGCGTTGTTGTTTAGCTTCCACCACATGATAAAGCGCCAGATCTTCGTTGCTGTGCCACTGTTTGGGCCCCACCAGCAAATAATAACGCTGCAGATTCAGCGAACCGGTGCCTGCGCCCTGACGCGCCACCAAATCCACAATGTCATCGTCCACATAAGGGCGGAAACTGGTCAGCACCCGCTGATAGTCCTGCTCGCTTAACCTGGTAAATTTGCCAGCATCGGCTTTAAACCTCAGTGGTTTTTGCGTGAAGTCGACAGTTTTAGCCAGGGTACTTTTGGTTAAAAATTGCTCACCTGCAGCCGATCTTTTAATGGCTTTTTTCAGATAAGGTTTTAATAAATGTTCTTTGGGAAAATCGTCCTGCGCGTAAAACCTGCGCTCCGGGTCGTCGCTGATGCGCAGCAGCTCCTGCTGATACTCACGGAAAAACACCAGCATGGCTTTGTCGGCATCTTGCTCGGTCGCCGCTTTTAACTGACTAAAATCAACACTGTCGTCGGCCTGATAACGGCCATCGGCCAAACCACGGCAATAGTCAGCCGCCAATAATAAACTGACGGCAAAACGGCTTAAATCCCAAACAGCGTGACCAACACAGGCATCGTCAAAATCGTTGGGGCCAAAAATCACCCTGTCGCCACTGCTGCCTTCTTCAGTAAAAAAACCAAAGTTTGCCAGATGACAATCGCCCATCACCCTTACCAACGGCACTTCACACAGTGCTTTGGGCAATGCCAGTAACTGGCGATGGATATCGGCGTAAAACAAACCTGAGCTGCCGCGCAAAAACCGGAACGGGCTTTGGGTCATTTTTCGGTGTTTCACTAAAGGCGCTGTGGCGGGATCTGTGCCGTCAGTGCGGATAAATTCTTGTTGTAACTGGGAGATGCGAAGACTTGCTTCAACATAAGTACTCATCTGGGTAGTCCTTCACTGAATCTGGAACCGGGGCAGTTCCTGCGGTGGCCTTGTCTGTCGCCGTCATAAGAAGGCTGCCACCTTACAACTGCAAATGTGATAAGCCGGATGCTAGCGCAACAGCAGAAAAAACTCAGCAGCTGGCGTTTAATTTAAGTCAAAATAATGTAAGTAATTGTGCTTTATCGCAAAAGTGCCGGCAGCTTACAGACACAATCTGTAACCCACCCCGGCTTCGGTAGTTAAATAACGCGGTGCTGCCGGATTGTCTTCCAGCTTTTGCCGCAGCTGTGCCATATGCACCCGCACATATTCAGGCCGGCCCTGATATGCCTCGCCCCACACCTGTTGCAAAATCTGATTATGGGTTTGCACCACTCCGGCATGGCGCAGCAGGCATAACAACAGTTCATATTCGGTTTTGGTCAGATGTACCCGCTCGCCGGCTTTAGTCACAGTATGTTGCACCGGGTCCAGCTCTACAGTGCCAAATTGCCATTGCCGCACTGTGCCCTGACGCGGCCTGAGCGCACTGCGCATCCGCGCCAGCAGCTCACCGGCACTAAAAGGTTTGGTGACATAATCATTGGCCCCCAAATCCAGTGCCTGCACTTTATCCTGCTCTTTACCACGGGCCGAAATAATAATGACCGGAATAGCCGACCATAACCGCAACTGCGTTAACAACTGCAGGCCGTCCAAATCAGGTAATCCCAGATCCAGCAGAAACAGGGCATAATCCTGCTGTGCCAACAATTGCAGCCCTTGTTGGCCTGAGGCACAGATGTCTGGCAAATACCCCTGACTGGCCAATAAAGTCGCTAAAAAACTCTGCATGCCGGCGTCATCTTCCAGCAGCAAGACCCGGATTTTCTGGCTCATAACGGCCACTCCAGCACAGCAACGGCCTTAGTCGGTTCTAGCGAAAAACTAAAACGGCCCTGATGCAAAGCGGCCACAGTTTCACAAATCCGAATGCCAAGGCCATGACCGGCGTCAGCAGCATTCACGCTGGCTGTGCCAGGTGGCGGCAGCTGGTTGTGAAGCTCCAGCCTTTGCCACTGCGCCTGCTCCAGCAAAGTGGTGTCACAACAAAGTTCAATAATGCCAGCGCCATATCTCAGGGCATTTTCCAATAAATTGGCCAGGGCAATTTCCAGTAAATCTGCATCGCCACAAAGTTCAAGCGCCGGTGGGCACTGTAATCTGGCGGCTATCTCTGCGGCAAATTCACTGCGTCTGGCCAAAGCGCCGGCAATTAAATCGTCGGAACTAAAATGACTGTATTGCAATTGCACATCGGCCAGCTGTGCTTTGGACAGCTCCAGCACTTTTTCAAAATGTTGTTGCAGCAGTTTGCTATGGCGGTAAATATTCAGTGCTTGTTGCTGGCGCTGCACGTCCGATAAGGTCAGGCTGGTGTCGGCTAGCATGCTGGAAGCGCCCATAATAGTGGCCAGCGGCGTGCGTAAATCGTGGGATAACGACCTTAATAACATGGCGCGTTGTTGCTCCGACTCAACCCTGAGCAGATTTTTATTGGCTTCATACTGCAGCTCCAGTGCAGCATGGCTCTGGCTTAACAATGACTGCGCCGCATGCAGCAGATTATGGTTCGGCAACAACAGCACTTGTGGCAACACCAGCCAGCCAGCCGGCTGCGGTTTGCCCAGTGGCAGCTGGCAAAAACCAGCTTCTGCTGCAGGAGGCACTGCGCTGGCATAGAGCCTGACCGGCGCGCGCAGGCGACGTGACAATAATTTTTGCGCAAACGCACATTGGCCTGGCCAGTCACTGCGACCGGTTAAACCTTTCGCCAGCATATACATACCCCTCAGCTGCGACATCAGATTGCGGGTCTTTTGCAGTTGCCGGTTAATACGATCAGATAAATAACTGATAAAAATACCCAGACTTGCCATCACCACAAAACTAATCAGGTTGCGGGTGTCGTGGACATGCAAAGTGTAATAAGGCGGCACAAAACACCAGTTCAGCGCCAGCACCGACACTAAAGTGCTGGTGATAGCCAGAGTTTTGCCATAACGCTGCGCCATCCAGCTGATCCAGACCAGTTGCAGCATGGCCACATCGGTTGGGCTGATATGCTGGCGTAGTGGGATCAACAACACAGTAAAGAGCACAGGCCAGACAATGGCATGAAACCAGCCCCAGAGTTTTTTGTCAGGCCGCATCCGGTACAGCCGCATCTTAATAACGCCAGTAAGAAGGGGTAAATAATATCAGCAAAGTTAAAATCTCCAGCCGTCCCATCAGCATGCCTAAACTTAACCACCATTTGGCCCCGTCCGGCAAGCTGGAAAAATTACCGGCAGGCCCAATAATATTGCCAAGGCCTGGGCCAACATTGGCAACTGCAGTGGCGGCACCTGTCACAGCTGTCACTAAATCCAGCTGATAAAACGACAAGGCCATGGCAATAAAAGCAATAGTGGCAAAATAAATAAAACAAAAAGCCAGCACAGTACCCAACAGCTGGTCGTCAACTTTTTTGCCGCCATAACGCTGATCCCAGACTGCTCTTGGATGAATGAGCAACTTCATTTGTTTCACCAGCAACATAGCCGCCAGCTGTATCCGGAATATTTTTAAGCCACCCGAAGTAGAACCAGAGCAGGCACCGGCAAAGGTCAGATAAAAAAACAGCATCACCGCCAGATTGCCCCACAGCGTATAGTCTTCTGAGGCATAACCACAAGTGGTGATAATAGACACCACATTAAACAAACTATGGGTAAGCGCATCAAACCAGGGCCGGTTTTGTTGTTGTACCTGATAAAAAGTCAGCGTCAGTGCCGCCACCAGCACTATGGCCATAAAAGCCCGCACCTGAGGGTCACGCCACAACGCCAGCCGGTTGCCTTTGACCACACTGACAAAAAGTACAAAAGGCATAGCCGCCGCCATCATAAAAAAGCTGCTGAGCCAGAAAATCAGCGGTGTGTCTTTAAATTGGCCAAAAGAAGCGTCGTAATTGGCAAAACCACCTGTTGCTACTGTGGTCATGCCATGGCTAATGGCATCAAAACCTGTCATACCGGCCAGATAATAACTGAGCATGGTCAGTGCACTCAGCACCAGATACACCATGCCAATAGCGGCCGACATCGACGAGCTGCGCGGCAGAATTTTTTCTGAAGTGTCTGAGCTTTCAGTTTTAAATAACCGCATACCACCGATTTTTAATGCAGGTAAAATGGCAATGGCCATCACAATAATACCAATGCCGCCTATCCAGTTCAGCAAAGCGCGCCAGAACAACAAGCCTTTGGGCATCTGATCCAGACCGGATAACACAGTAGAGCCTGTGGTCGTTACCGCAGAAACGGCTTCAAACCAGGCGTCGGTAAAACTGCAATCCGGTACTATCCACCAGATGGGCAGAGCAGCAAAAAAACACATCATCAGCCAGCTTAGGGTGGTTAATAAAAACAGCTGCCGGCTTTTTAAATCACTGGCCCCCCGGCCAAGATAAATCAGCGTATAACCCACCACTGCGCCCAGCACTGCACAGGTTAAAAACACCCAGAAGATACTCTCGTGGTAATAAATCGCCACCAGCATGCCAAGCAGCTGCACCAGCGACAGCAGCAACAATAAATAACCCAGCACCCGGTACATTAAATACCGGCCAGGCACCAACAACACACGGGACATCACAGCAGTCGTCATCACAACACACCAGAACAGCAGATAACTGCGATCTTATAAGTTGTGGCAAAGCGGCATTATAAAGATTGTATAAAGATTCGGATTTGAGCAGAAAAAAGCACTGTTGGCTTGAGGGCACAAGCCTCAATAGCAAGGCTGACAGCTGCAGTATTTATCCCTGCTGCCAGCCTGTTTGCCGCAATTATTTCACCAGGCGCCAGGTCAGCGGAAAACGATATACCAGGCCTTCACTGGCAGTTTTGGCGGCAATAATATAAAGCACCACAGTTGCCAGCCATAATACCGGCATCAGCGCGACACCTATCACCGAAATGCCCAGCACTATATAAACCAGCAGCACAGTGATCGCAAAATTCAGCCCTTCTTTGGCGGTGCTTTTCACAAACTCATCGTCGGATTTCATCAGATACACCAGTAGAGGTGCCAGAAAAGCAAAAAAGATCGAAGCCACATGGGTTATCGCCGCCAGGTTTTTACTGTCTTGTCCCGGTTCCTGCACATAAGTTGACATAAAGGTTCCTTGTTTTCTGCCAAGCCTGAACGCTTGATATGAATGCCATCAGCTGGTGTTTGCAGTCATAAGCAAAAGCACCCGCTCAAGGCTACCAGTTAAAACATAAGCCAAATCAAACAGCTTTCGCAAGTTGCTTTTAAACAGCAACACCAATGCAACATCAGGCCCTTGCTGCGGTGCCACGCACCAATGAAACAAAGACTACCGTCCCGGCACAGACTCTGGCATATTGCGCACAAATCATCCGGAGTTTGTCAGATGCGGTTGCCTTTGCCTGTGTTTTGTTTATTGTTCTGTTGTTTATTCAGTGTGCAAAATCTGCTGGCGTCCCCTCAACAACTGAGTCTGACCTTATATACCGAAGAGTTTCCGCCATACAGTTTTTTACACCAGGGCAAAATTCGCGGCATTAACGCTGACATACTGCAGGAAGCCTGCACTCTGGCACAGTTAAAATGTGACATGGTCAGCCTGCCCTGGCTGCGTGCATTTGAACGCGCCCAACAAGACAGCCAAAGTGGTTTGTTTCCAACAGTCAGAACGCCCAAACGCAGTGCGCTGTTTCAGTGGGTTGGCCCTATCGCCTCCGCCAAAGCTTATTTATACCGGCTAAAAAGCCGGCCACAGATTTCCCCCCAAAATCTTAATGAGGCAAAAAACTTTGGCATCGCAGTGGCCAGGGGGGATGTTTATGAAGAGTATCTGACGGAACAAGGTTTTAAACGTGGTGTGAACCTTTTGGACTTTGCCACCAAATCAGAACCTATTCCGCTTTTTTTACAGGGAAAAGTAGACCTGATTATCGGCTCGGAGCTGGTATTGCCAGACTGGCTGGCCAAATATGGCAAAGATCTGCGTCTGGTGGAGCCGGTACTGGATATTTCGGCCATTGGCAATAACTTTCTGGCGCTGAATAAAGCGGTATCACCGGGGCTTGCCCACCGCCTGCAGCAAGCCATTAATGAGCTCAAACACAATGGCCGTTTTGATGCGATTATCCGCCAGTACAATCAAAACCCGGGCCAGTTTCAGCACTAAATCCATTACAGCAAAATACCCGCATCAGGCTGTGGCTGTTATTTTTTCTGCATCAGATACACAGAAACCGCAATAAAAATGCCGCTGGGCAACACAGCGCCAAGCACAGGCGGTAACTGATACACCAGCGCTATAGGGCCAAACACTTCATTGGCCATATGAAAAGCAAAACCGGTCAGAATACCCATCAGCACCCTTGCTGCCATAGTCACGCTGCGCAGCGGGCCAAAAATAAACGACAACGCCATCAGCATCATTGCCACTATGGTTAAAGGCTGGGTGGCTTTACGCCAGTACGCCAGCTGATAACGGCTGCTGTCCTGCTGATTCGCATCCAGATAATCCAGGTAACTGCTTAAGCCCTGCAAACTCAGAAGTTCAGGTTTAACACTGACCACGCCAAGTTTGTCCGGTGTTAAACCCGAGCGCCAGCGCTGCTGCGCCCATTGATGCTGCTCTACTTTGTCATCCCGAAAATTCAACCGGCTGACTTGTTCTAATTGCCAGACACCGGCGACAAACACCGCCGACTTGGCATTAATAATGCCCTGCAGCACTAACTCCGGCGAAAACTGATAAATGGTGACATTTTTCAGACTGCCATCATCAGACACCTGGCGGATATTGACAAAATCGTCACCATCTTTGGCCCAGACCCCTTGCTGCGCTGCAAATAAATTACCGCCGGAAATGGCTTTGGTTTTCAGCTCTCTGGCAAACTTTTCCGAAGCAGGCGCCAGCCACTCCCCTACCGCCATCACCAGCACCATCATCAATAACGCGGTTTTCATCACAGAGCCGATAATATTCAGCCTGGACATGCCGGAGGCCTGCATCACCACCAGCTCGCTGTTGCTGGCCAGCATACCCAGGCCAATCAAAGCGCCAATTAATGCCGCCATCGGGAAAAACAACACCATATCCCCTGGCACACTAAATAAACTAAATATCGCAGCAGTCAGCGCTGTGTAATCACCGCGATCCACTTTAAGCTGATCGATAAAACGGAACATGCCGGATAAAATCAGCAACACAGACAAAGACAAAGCCGAAGTGGTCAGAATACTGCGACCAATGTAAATATCGACAATCTTAAGCATGTTCACCCCGGCCAAAAATTCTGGCTTTGAGCCGCTGCGCACCGGCCCGGTTTTGCAGCAACAACAGCACCACCAACGTCAGCATCAGGCCATGGATCCACCAAAGGCCCGCCAGCTGAGGTAACTTTTCTTTTTGCAGCAAATTGGTACTGACAATCAGCAGCATGTAATACAGCAAAAACAACGACAAAGCCGGCAACAAACGGCCAAACTTGCCCTGACGTGGGTTCACTTTACTGAGCGGCACCGCCAGCAACATTAAAATGGGAATAGACAGCGGAATGGCCAGCCGCCAGTGCAGCTCAGCCACAGCCTCGGGGTTATCGCGCTGCTGATATAAATCCATGGTGGGTAAACTTTTTAATTTACGCCGGCGCTGCTCGACCTGCTGCTCGCGGATTTGCAAATCATAACGGCCAAACTCCAGCACATCATATTGTGGTGCATCCACGGCGCCGGCATACCTGCGGCCATTGCTCAGCACCAGTCGCTGCGCCCCGGTATTATCCTCCAGCACTGTGCCGGTCTGGGCATAGACCACCGAATGCTGACCACCGTCTTCAGTGGCTTGTTGCGCCAGAAACACTTTGGACAGGCTGTGGCCGTCACGGCTGATATCCTGGACAAACACCACGGCTTTTTCATTGGACGTTTGCTGAAAACGCCCGGGGATCAGCGTGGATAAACCGGGATCGGACGACACTTTCTCCAGCAGCTGATATTCACGCTCCGCCGCCCAGGGACTTAAATACAAAGTTAAACCTCCGGCCAGCAAGGCAATGAATAAAGACAACACCAGTGTCATACGCCCCACCAGCCATTCGCTGACCCCGGTGGCATGTAACACTGTCATTTCACTTTCTGCGTAAATCCGGCCGTAAGCGATTAAAACTCCCAAAAATGCCGCCAAAGGTAAAATAAGAATGGCCATCTGCGGCAGTTTTAATGCCACCAAAGTGAGCACCAGTGAAGCAGGCAGCTCGCCCTCTGAGGCGTCTGCTAAGGTTTTGACAAAGCGCTGGCTTAAGATAATAGTGATTAAAATCAGAAACACAGCCAGCTGAGATTTAAATACTTCGCCAATCAAATAACGAAAAACAATCAAAATGCCCCCCAAAAACCAGTCTTTTTGCTGGCACCCTGGCAATTTTTAAGTAAACTGGATATTTATAGCAATTATTATCGACTAAAGTCCGGTGAAATCCGAGCTTTTTTATCAGCGCCAGCACCTCTTTTACTGGCCTAAAGCGCGGCGTTACCCCAGCATAGTCCATCAGAATCAGGAGTTGACATGGAGTTCAGCGTTAAAAGCGGAAGTCCGGAGAAACAACGCAGTGCTTGTATTGTTGTCGGCGTGTATGAACCACGCCGGTTATCTGCGGTGGCCGAACAATTAGATAAAATCAGCGAAGGTTATATCAGTAACCTGCTGCGCCGTGGTGATCTGGAAGGCAAACCAGGCCAGATGTTGCTGTTGCATCATGTGCCTAACGTACTGAGCGAAAGAGTTTTATTGGTCGGTTGTGGCAAAGAACGCGAGCTGGATGAACGCCAGTACCGCCAGATCATTGCCAAAACCATCAGTACTCTGAATGAAACCGGCTCGATGGAAGCTGTGTGCTTTTTATCCGAGTTGCATGTCAAAGGCCGCGACACTTACTGGAAAGTACGCCACGCTGTGGAAACCACCCAGGATTGCCTGTACACCTTTGATAAACTCAAAAGCAAAAAAGACGAAACCCGTCGTCCGCTGCGCAAAATTGTGTTTAACGTGCCAACCCGCCGCGACCTCACCATAGGCGAAAAAGCCGTTGAACATGGCCTGGCCATTGCGGCCGGTATTAAACAATGTAAAGACGTTGGCAATATGCCACCGAATATCTGTACTCCGGCCTGGCTGGCTGAACAGGCGCAGGGTCTGGCCACTATCAGCGACAAACTCAGCATTGAAGTGCTGGGCGTGCCCCAAATGACAGCGCTGGGGATGCATTCTTATTTAGCTGTGGCCCGAGGTTCTGACAACGAAGCCAAAATGGCGGTGATTAAATACCAGGGCGCCATGGATAACAGCGCCCCTGTGGTGCTGGTGGGCAAAGGTTTAACTTTTGATACCGGTGGTATCAGCATTAAACCCAGTGACGCCATGGACGAAATGAAATACGACATGTGTGGCGCCGCTTCTGTGCTGGGCACCATGAACGCCGTGGCATCTTTGGGTTTACCGCTGAATGTGATTGGTGTATTGGCCGCCGCAGAGAACATGCCCGATGGCAAAGCTTATCGCCCCGGTGATGTATTAACCACTATGTCAGGCCAAACGGTGGAAGTATTAAACACAGATGCCGAAGGCCGTTTAGTGCTTTGTGATGCGCTCACTTATGTGGAGCGTTTTGACCCGGATGTGGTGATAGACGTGGCCACTTTAACTGGTGCCTGTGTCATTGCGCTGGGTAAACATGCCACTGGCCTTTTGAGTAATCACAATCCGCTGGCGCATGAAATTCTCAATGCATCAGAGCAAAGTGGCGACCGCGCCTGGCGTTTACCATTGTGGGATGATTACCACGACCAGTTAGAAAGTCCTTTTGCCGACTTTAGTAACTTAGGTGGCCGCGCCGCCGGTACTATTACCGCCGCTTGTTTTTTGTCAAAATTCACCCGCAAATATAACTGGGCGCATTTAGACATTGCCGGCACTGCCTGGCGCAGCGGCGGCAAAGACAAAGGTGCCACAGGTCGCCCTGTGGCCATGTTGATGCAGTTTTTAATTAACCGTGCCGGCCATCATCCGGAAAGTTAAGCGAACTTCTCTGCAGTTATTTTGCGCAGCAACTGGCCCGGGAACCCTGGCCAGTTTTGTTTTTAGCCCCTGCAGCCTTTGGGCTGCCATAGCACAACAGAAGGCCACTGATGCAAGTTCAGTTTTATTTGCCCAAAGCAGCTGACCCCAGCGAAGCGTCGGCTGATCGCAGCGAAGCGCAGGGTGATAGCAGCGAAGCAAAGGGGAATAATCAGCTGCTGCTGGCCTGCCAGCTCTGTGCTGCTATGTACCGGCAAAATCTGAAAGTCTTTGTGTACTGCGCAAATCAGCAAGACGCTGAACAGGTCGATGAGGTATTATGGCAGTTTGATGCGCACAGTTTTGTACCGCATAACCTGGTGGGCGAAGGCCCTGCCCGCGGCGCGCCGGTTGAAATCAGCTGGCTGCCCCCCAAAAATAACCGTCAGGTATTAATTAATTTAACCGCTGCTGTACCGGCATTTGCCAACAGGTTCAGTCAGATCATCGAATTTGTGCCAACGGCTGAGTCTGACAAAGACATAGCCCGGCAAAAGTATAAACATTATCGCCAGCTTGGTGTGACACCCCAAACCGTGCAGGCCAGCTGAAACAGGTAGAAACATGGAAACGAAATTTAACCCAAGTCAAATCGAACAGGCGATGTATCAAGCCTGGGAAACCAAAGGCTACTTTAAACCTTCAGGTGACAATTCCAACGGCGCTTATTGCATTATGATCCCGCCGCCAAATGTCACGGGTAGCCTGCACATGGGTCACGCTTTCCAGCAAACCATTATGGATGCGCTTACCCGTTATCAGCGTATGCAAGGTAAAAACACTTTATGGCAAGTGGGCACAGACCACGCCGGTATCGCCACTCAGATGGTGGTGGAGCGTAAACTGGCCGCCGAAGGCAAACCAGACCGCCATGCGATGGGCCGTGACGCTTTTATCGAAAAAGTCTGGGAATGGAAAGCCGAATCCGGTGGCACCATTACTGAACAAATGCGTCGCCTCGGCAACTCGGTAGACTGGGACAAAGAACGTTTTACCATGGACGATGGCCTGTCTAACGCAGTGCAGGAAGTTTTTGTACGTTTGTATCAGGATGACTTAATTTACCGTGGCAAACGCCTGGTGAACTGGGATCCAAAACTGCACACCGCTATTTCTGATTTAGAAGTAGAAAACAAAGAACAAAAAGGCCATTTCTGGCATTTACGTTACCCGCTGGCCGATGGTGTAGTCACTGCCGATGGCAAAAACTATCTGGTCGTTGCCACCACCCGTCCTGAAACCATGCTGGGTGATACCGCAGTAGCGGTGAATCCGGACGACGAGCGCTACCAGTCGCTCATTGGCAAAGAAATTCTGCTGCCTCTGGTCAATCGCCGTATCCCTATTATTGCCGACGAGCATGCTGACAAAGAAAAAGGCTCAGGCTGTGTCAAAATCACCCCTGCGCATGACTTTAACGACTACGAAGTGGGTAAACGCCATCAGTTGCCAATGCTCAACGTGATGACCAAAGACGCCACCATCCGTGCTGCGGGCGAATGTTTTAGCAGCAATGGCGAAGAAAACCCGAATATGGCAGCGCCAATTCCGGCAGAGCTGGCCGGTTTAGACCGTTATGCCGCCCGTAAAGCTATAGTGGCCGCTTTTGATGCCGCTGGTTTACTGGATAAAATTGAAGATTTAACCAACACTCTGCCGTACGGCGACCGCTCTGGTGTGGTGATTGAGCCTATGCTGACCGACCAGTGGTATGTGCGTGTTGCGCCACTTGCCAAAACGGCGATTGAAGCTGTGGAAAACGGCGATATTCAGTTTGTGCCAAAACAATACGAAAACATGTACTACAGCTGGATGCGCGATATTCAGGACTGGTGTATTTCACGTCAGCTGTGGTGGGGTCACCGTATTCCGGCCTGGTACGACAATGACGGCAAAGTGTATGTTGGCCGTGATGAAGCCGAAGTGCGTGCCAAACACGGTTTAACACCTGATGTGGCACTGCGTCAGGACAACGACGTGTTGGACACCTGGTTTAGCTCAGCGCTCTGGACTTTCTCAACCCTGGGCTGGCCGGAACAAACTGAAGACTTAAAAACCTTCCACCCAACAGATGTGCTGGTGACAGGTTTTGACATTATTTTCTTCTGGGTTGCCCGGATGATTATGATGACGATGCATTTTGTTAAAGATGAAAACGGCAAACCTCAGGTGCCCTTTAAGACTGTGTACGTCACCGGCCTTATCCGTGATGAAAACGGCGACAAAATGTCAAAATCCAAAGGCAACGTCATTGACCCGCTGGACATGATTGACGGTATCAGCCTGGAAGACTTACTGGCAAAACGCACCAGCAATATGATGCAGCCGCAGCTGGCGGAAAAAATTGCCAACCAGACGAAAAAACAATTCCCTGAAGGGATTGATGCCTGTGGTACCGACGCTTTACGTTTTACCTTAGCGGCACTGGCCTCTACCGGTCGTGATATCAACTGGGATATGAAACGCCTTGATGGGTACCGCAACTTCTGTAACAAGCTGTGGAACGCCAGCCGTTATGTCACCATGATGACGGAAGGCAAAGATGTAGGTCTGCAAGGCGGCGAGCTGAAACTGTCGTTAGCCGACCAGTGGATCTTAAGCCAGTACCAACAAACCGTAGCGCAGTTCCGTCAGTATCTGGACAGCTATCGTTTTGATATGGCCGCCAATACGCTGTATGAATTTACCTGGAACCAGTTCTGTGACTGGTATTTAGAGCTGACCAAACCTGTCCTCTTTAAAGGTGACGAAGCGCAGCAACGTGGCACCCGCCATACCCTGCTGACAGTGCTGGAGTCGTTATTGCGTTTAATGCACCCTATTATGCCTTTTATCACTGAAGAGATTTGGCAGCGGGTTGCTCCGATGATCCGCACCGATCTGAAGGCAGGCGACAGCATTATGCTGCAGGCTTATCCAGAAGTGGACCAGACGCTTGTTAATGACAACGCAGCAGCCGATATTGAATGGGTGAAAAACTTTATTGTGGCCATCCGTAATATCCGCGGTGAAATGGACATTCCGCCAACCAAACCATTGCCGGTGCTGCTGCGCAACTTATCCGTTGACGACAGCCGTCGTCTTGAGCACAACCAGGCACTGCTGTTAAATCTGGCCAAGCTCGACAGCATCACAGTGCTGACAGCCAACGACACTGCCCCTGCTTCTGCCGCGCAGCTGCTGGGCGCCATGGATATTCTGATCCCTATGGCCGGCCTGATTGACAAAGCAGCAGAACTGGCCCGTATTGCTAAACAGCTGGAAAAAATGCAGCAGGAAGCAGCCCGGGTTGCCGGCAAACTGGCCAACGAAGGTTTTGTCGCCAAAGCGCCGGAAGCAGTGCTGGTCAAAGAACGCGAAAAACTGGCGGAGGCGCAAGCGGCTATTGCGAAATTACAGGCACAACAAGCGGAAATTGCTGCGCTGTAATTTAGCAGAAAAGGCCAGACATACAAAAGGCGACCTTCCGGTCGCCTTTGTTTTTTTAAGCTACATGCCGCATCAGCCTTGGCCGGCAGCTCAGGTGTCAGGCTCTGACTCAGCAGCGCCTGACACAGCACTTTGTTCACCCTGAAATGATGCAGCGGCTTTTAACCGGCCTGATTGTAATAACGCCTGATGCAGCAAATATTCAATCTGGCCGTTCACACTGCGAAATTCGGCATCAGCCCAGCTTTGCAGCTGCGCCAGCACCTGCTCGTCAATGCGAAGCGCAAAGGCTTTTTTTGCCATCAGACAACCTCATTACACAAAACGCGTGCCGGATAGCGGCAACGCGTTTTATCTTGTTGTATTTAATATAAAGTTCCGGTGTTTACCACAGGGGTTACACTGTGATCACCACAAAGCACCACCAGCAAATTGCTGACCATGGCCGCTTTGCGCTCTTCATCCAGTGTCACCACATCTTTTTCCGCCAGCCGGTTCAGCGCCATTTCCACCATACCCACTGCCCCTTCAACAATTTGCTGGCGCGCCATCACCACAGCACGGGCTTGCTGGCGCTGCAACATGGCACTGGCAATTTCCTGGGCATAGGCCAGATGGCTGATGCGGGCTTCAATCACTGTGACACCAGCTTTTTGCAGCCTGTTCTGAATTTCAGTGCGTAATAAGTCGGTAATTTCATCACCACTGCTGCGCAGGCTGATATCGCTGGCCTGCTCAGCTTCATAAGGATAACTGGACGCCAAATACCGGATAGCCGCTTCACTCTGAATAGTGACAAAGTTTTCGTAATCTTCCACTTCAAACACAGCCTCTGCGCTGTCGACCACTTTCCATACCACAACTGCAGCAATATCCACCGGATTACCGGCATGGTCGTTCACTTTTAATTTGCTGCTTTCAAAGTTACGCACCCGTAAGCTGACTTTTTGTTTGCTGAAAAACGGGTTGGCCCAGCGCAAACCATTGGTAAAGTCAGTGCCAACATAACGACCAAACAGCTGCAGTACAGCCGACTGATTCGGCTGCACCATATAAAAACCAAACCAACAAATGGCAGTAGCCAGCACCCAAAGCAAGGCGATGATTTTCATCGCGCCGGGCAACACCACTAAAGCAGCCACAGACGCAATTTGTGACAACAACAACAGCGCTAACATGGTAAAACCCGACGAACTACGGGCAGGCATTTCTTTATGCATAACTCACCTCAATGTGATATTAAATTGATATCACATTAGATCGAACCTGGTTAAAATGCAAGCAAGCTGTTTGTTTGTCCCACATTTTTAAAACAAAAAACCGCCAACAGGCGGTTTTTTACAGCAGCAGCGGATGATACCGGCGTGACTTTAAACAAGTCTCACTTTAGGCCATTGTCATTTTAAACCAGCGTCACTTTGGCAAACTTACGTTTACCCACCTGGAAAATGGTGCTGGAGCCTTTGGCAAATTCCAGTTTGGCATCTTCCACTTTAGTGTCGCCGTTCAGTTTGACTGCTCCCTGTTTAATCATCCGCATTGCTTCTGAGGTGCTTTCGACTAAACCGGCTTCTTTTAATAACTGCGGAATCGCAATCACAGCAGTTTCAAGAGTTAAGGTCAGCTCAGGAATATCATCCGGCAAAGCGTTTTTGGAAAAACGCTGGGTAAAGTCGGCGTGCGCCGCTTCGGCTGCTGCTTCGTCGTGGAAACGGGCGATAATTTCTTTCGCCAGCTCAATTTTAATATCCCGTGGGTTGCGGCCTTCGGCTGCTTGTTGTTTCAGCGCGGCAATATCTTCCAGTGGGCGGAAACTCAGCAGATCGTAATAACGCCACATCAGATCGTCGGTGATGGACATCATTTTGCCAAACATTTCGGTTGGGCTATCGGTAATGCCGATATAATTGCCCAGTGATTTTGACATTTTCTGCACACCGTCCAGACCTTCCAGCAAAGGCACCATAATGACGGTTTGTGGACGTTGACCTTCATCTTTTTGCAGTTCACGACCCATCAGCAGGTTAAAACGCTGATCGGTGCCGCCCATTTCAATATCAGCTTCAAGCGCGACTGAATCCCAGCCCTGTACCAGTGGGTATAAAAATTCGTGAATGGCAATAGACTGGTTATTGGCATAACGTTTTTTAAAGTCGTCACGTTCCAGCATCCGGGCTACTGTCTGGCGGGCTGCCAGTTTGATCATGCCAGCGGCACCCAGTTTTTCCATCCATTCGGAGTTAAAAGCAATTCGGGTTTTTGCCGGATCCAGGATCTTAAATACCTGATCCTGGTACGTTTTGGCGTTGGCCAACACGTCTTCGCGCGTCAGCGGTTTACGGGTAACGTTTTTGCCGGTTGGGTCACCAATCATGCCGGTAAAATCACCAATCAGGAAAATAACTTCATGACCCAGCTGCTGGAAAGTGCGTAATTTGTTGATTAAAACTGTGTGCCCAAGGTGTAAATCCGGTGCCGTTGGATCAAAACCAGCCTTTACTTTTAACGGTTTACCTTCCTTTAATTTAGCAATCAGTTCTTCTTCTAATAACACCTCTTCACAACCACGCGTGATCTCGGCGAGGGCTTGTTGCCACTGCGTCATGCGGTACTCCTTCGGATAATTTTTCGCCTGAATTTATAGAACCGCATTCTACTGCAACATTCCCTGCGATTAAACGCACAAAAGTCTTGGATCTTGCAAAAAATCGTTATATGCTCATTTTTTACGTGGTTCTTGTCATAATAATAAGAGATGCGCCTTTCATGTTTTCATCTTTGCCCACAAAACATCGGTTTATTATCGCTGGCTTAGCGACCTTTTTGTCTGTACTGCTGCTGATCCCTTCAGATCCTGCAGAAGCGTCAAAAGACTCAGATAAGAGCAGTCTGGAAATTGGCAAACGTTATAGTTTAGCCGTACCTGTTGTGACAGATTCATTACCTCAGACACAAGCCAACACCCTGCCGCAGGAAGACAACTCGTTGGAGTGGGTTTCTGTGGAAGTGAAAAAGGGCGATGTGTTAGGCGCTGTGTTCCGTAAAGCCAATATTGACGCTGCCACTATGCAGGCCATTCTGGATACCGGCAAAGACGCCAAAACCCTGACCCGTTTATTCCCTGGTGAACAATTAGAATTTGGTTTGGCAAGCGACGGCAGCCTGCAGGAATTACGTTACACCATCAGCAATTTAAAAACTTTGGTGGTGCAACGTACTGCTGAAGGCACTTTTACCGCTAAACAACTGCAAAAAGAAATTGAAGTGCGCACCGAAGTGGTGGCTGGTGTGATCAGCGGCAGCTTCTGGGGCTCGGCGATGAAAGCAGGTTTAACCGAAGCGCAAATTCTTGATTTAGCAAACGTTTTTGGTTACGACATCGACTTCGCCTTAGATATTCATTCAGGTGACACTTTCAGCGTGATGTTTGAACGCAACTATGCTGAAGGCCAATATATTGGTAATGGCGCTATTCTGGCGGCTCAATTCACGAACCAGGGCCAGGTGTATCAGGCAGTGCGCCACACCGACGGTAACTACTACAAAGCAGACGGCGGCGGCATGCGACAGGCGTTTTTACGCGCCCCAGTCAACTTCCGTTATGTCAGCTCTAACTTTAATCCCCGCCGTTTACATCCAGTGTTAGGTAAAATCAAAGCGCACAATGGTGTTGATTATGTCGCGCCAATGGGCACGCCCATTATGGCGGCCGGTGATGGCAAAGTCATTGAATCTGCAATGAAAGGCGCAAACGGTAATTATGTAGTGATCCAGCACGCCAACAATATTCAGACCAAATACCTGCATTTGTCTAAACGTGATGTAAAACGTGGCGAAAAAGTAAAACAAGGCGACATTATCGGTCGTTTAGGTGCTACTGGCCGTGTCACTGGCGCACACTTACATTATGAATTTGTCGTAGGTGGTGTTCACCGTAACCCTCGCACCGTCAAACTGCCGCAGGCCGAACCGCTGCAGGGTGTGGCGCGCGTGAACTTTGCCAACAACGCCAAACAATTGATCGCCCAGTTAAAATCACATGAAAGTGTGGTACTGGCCGCCAATAACTAAGTTTCTTCAACACTTCGCATGAACGGCGACCAGCTTTATATCGGCATCATGTCAGGCACCAGCCTGGATGGTGTTGATGTGGTGCTGGTTGATTTTGCCGGCGACCAGCCAAAACTACGCGCCACTGCACTGCTGCCCTACCCTGCCGCGCTTCGCGCCGAACTTGCCGCCATCAGCCAGCCCGGTGACAATGAAATAGAACGCCTTGGTTTATTAGAAGCCGATCTTGCTGATGTTTATGCCACGGCAGTGGAAACTTTATTAAAAAACAGCGGCCATCAACCAGAGCAGATCCAGGCTATTGGTTGTCATGGACAGACCATCAGACACAGGCCCAATGGCCGCCAGCCTTTTAGTTATCAGATTGGTGATATGCACCGGCTGGCAATGCTGACCGGCATCCGGGTTATTGGCGATTTTCGCCGTAAAGACATTGCCTTTGGTGGTCAGGGCGCCCCTCTGGTGCCGGCTTTTCATCAAGCCATTTTTGCCACAAGTGACAAAGGCCGCTGCATTCTCAATATTGGCGGTATTGCCAATATTACGCTGCTGCTGCCGCATCAACAGCTGCTGGGTTTTGACACAGGCCCTGGTAACTGTTTGATGGATAACTGGGTTGAGCTGCAGCAGGGCAAAACTTATGACGCTGACGGCGCATTTGCGGCCAGTGGTAACTTACAACCTGAGCTTTTGGCGCAGTTGTTTTCTGATCCTTATTTTGGCCAGACCGGACCCAAAAGCACAGGACGGGAATATTTTCAGCTGAACTGGCTGCAAACACATTTGTCAGGCCGCAACTATCAACCCGCTGATGTGCAGCGCACCCTGTGTCAGTTTAGTGCCGGCACTATGGCCCTTGCCATCAGCAAATACGCAGTTTCGGAAGTGTTTGTGTGTGGGGGCGGCGCCAAAAACCGGCAGTTGCTGGCCGATCTACGGCAGTTGTTACCACAATGCCGGATCAGCACCACGGATGAGCTGGGGGTCGACGCCGATTATGTCGAAGCTATGGCTTTTGCCTGGCTGGCGATGGCTTATGATTTGCGTATTCCTGGTAATGTGCCTGCAGTGACAGGCGCACGTCAGGCCTTGGTTTTAGGGCAGGAATTTTTGCCTTATTAGCTTTTTAACATCATCCTAATTCACAATAAAAAAGCCAGTGTGATGCACACTGGCTTTTTGGTTTTTATTCATTCTGTATTGACGCTTATTCAGCCGCTTTAATTTTAGCGGTATCAGCTTTAAGCAACTGCGCTATATCTTTGCCCTGACGCTGCCATAATTCGCCAAGTGCCGCCACTAACGCCGGATAACCGTCATCGGCTTGTGGTATCTGCAACTGGAATTGTTGCTGGATAATGCCACTCTGGCCGCCCACCAGTGTTGTGCCCTGTGCCGGCATCAGGCTAAAACGACCACTAAGCAGCACAGTGCCTTCCAAAGTGCCGTGAAACTGCTCCACCTGCACCAATAACCTTTGTGCGCCGGCCACAGGGCGCTCTGTCACCCGGTAAGCTGGCAATTCTGCCGCTAAAGTGCGCTGCAAAATACGACTCAGCTGCTGATCTAAAGCTTCAGCCCATTGTTGCTGCTGTGTTTTCACCAGCTGTACTTCTGAGGTTTGTAAAATCAGCGCATTGCTATTAAGGTAACTGGCCACCATCACAGGCTCTACCACCAGCACGGGCGCATCGACAGCAGGGCTACTGGTGCTGATGGCAGGTTGTGGCAACTGAAAATAGTTGATAGTGACAGCTGAGCTGCATCCTGCTAATAAACCGGGCAGCATCAGCAATGCGACCTGTTTAGGCTGAAGTTTAATCATGGCTGAACTCCCCGCTCCGGCTCAGGATCCGACACCGGATCTGCGCTAATTACCAGTGCATTACTTTGTTGATTCATCGTTTGTACCACGGGCTGTAAATCACGCAGCACTTTATCCATGGCCTGCAAATTGCTGTTCAGCCGCTCATACACAGGTGAACCAGGGCTTACCCCTTGCAAAGTTTGTTGCAATTGCTCGAGCGTACTTTTTAGCTCAGCCGGCAGTTGTTGTGTGCTGTCTTTGTCAATCAGAGCGTCCAGGCTTTGCACCAGCTGTTGACTTTGCTGCATCAGTGCCCGGGTTTCATTGAGGGTGGCGGAGCTGTCAGCAAGCACCTGCTCCACAGGTAAGTTGTTGATTTTATCCAGTGCCTGCAGCACTTTTTGTTCAATATGGCCAAGACCACTGCGGGCCGTTGGCATTAAACGGTAACCGGCAAATTCATCCAGTACAGGCGCAGGCATGGCTGCTGCTACAACGCCGCTGTGGGTGTTGCTGCCAGCGTCGGCATCAGTGCCTGCCAGTTCATGTACTTTGCCAGTTGCAGGCTGAGCAGTGTTCTGAGGGGCGGCCGTATTGTCGGCGGCACCTTCGACAATATTTAAATCCACATACAAACCGCCGGTTAACAGGTTGCCGGTTTTTAATACGGCTCTCAGTCCCTTTTGCACAGCACTGTCGAGTTCCTGCTGTAATTCCGGCAAGGTTAAATTGTCATATAAACGTCCCGACTCCACCCGGATCAGCACCGGGATGCCGCGGTTAAATGCGATTTGCAGCGGTTTTTTCATATTAAAAAAGTACGGCACTGTCATCACAGTACCAATACGTACACCACGGTACTCGACCGGTGCGCCTGAGGTTAAGCCCCGCACTGATTCGTCAAAAAACAGCAGGTATTCCAGATATTCGTTATATAAACCGTCCTGAATGCTCTTTTTATTCTGAAACAGCTGAAACTCACTGTTATTGGCCGCCTGCTGCCCTTTGGGCCAGCCGTCCAGCACATCAAAAGTCACACCACCACTTAACAAAGTCGCGACTGAGCCCATTTCTATCCGAACCCCTTCGGCCGACATATCCAGTGCCATACCGCTGGCCTGCCAGAAACGCACGTTTTCAGTGACCAGCGCATCATAAGGGGCACGGATAAACAGCTGATACCGCATAGAACGTGCTTTGGCGTCAAATTCACCCAGCTCCACTGTGCCCACGTCATAACCTCGGTACAACACAGGATCGCCGACCGACAACGAAGTGGCATCTCCACTGGTGAGAAACACCCGCACCCCTGGTGCATCAGGCGGCGCTATCGGCGGGCTTTCCAGCAACTCAAAGTTAAACTTATTGCTGGCACCTTTGCCTGGCTGTAGCTCAATATAAGCGCCTGATAACAAAGTGTTTAAACCGGTAATACCACCGCGGCCAACACTGGGTTTCACCACCCAGAGCTGGGATTCGTCGTTGAGCAGCACGTCTGTGCCCGGATTCATCCGCGCTTTAATCACCACTTGTTTTAAATCCTGCGACAGCTCTACCGACACCACCTTGCCTACATCCACACTGCGGCTTTTAATGGCGGTTTTACCTGGCACCAAACCTTCGGCATTGCTGGCAAGCAAAGTTAAAGTGGCCCCCTGATTTTTGTAGGTGTGATACAGCATCCAACCCCCAATCAGCACCGCCACTACCGGTACTATCCAGATCGGCGACCACTGGGTGATTTTACGCACCCTGGCCTGCACTGAAGCATGAGCCGGGCCGCTTTTACCGGCAGCTTGTGGGTGATCTTTTGCTCCATGGCCTCTGTCTTTCGAAGAATGCCCTTGCTGTTCAGTCACGCTCTGTCTCCATTTGTTCGGACGGACTCGGGTCCCATAATAATCTTGGATCAAAACTCATCGCCGCCAGCATGGTAATAATCACCACACAGGCAAATACAAAGGTGCCCATGCCAGGGTAAACCCCAACCAGGGCATCAAACCGCACCAGCGCCGCCAGAATGGCCACCACCAGCACATCGACCATTGACCAGCGGCCAATCCAGTCGACTACCGGATAAATCCAGGTGCCGTGCTGGCTACGTTCACTCAGCGGCAAAGTTGTCAGATAACACAACCAGAACATCACGGCGATTTTTAAAATCGGGATCACCACACTGGCCAGCAATACCACAATAGCCACAGGATAAGCTTCGTCCTGCCACATCAGAATAATGCCGCTGATAATGGTGGAATGAATACTCTCACCAAGCGACACAGTTTCCATCATCGGCAACAAGTTGGCCGGTATATACAAAATACTGGCGGTGATCAAAAGCGCCATAGTGCGCTGAATACTATCGGGAATACGCTGACGCACCTTGGTGCCGCAACGCGAGCAGTGTACTTCGTTCAACGGTACTAATGCAGTGCAGCAACCACAGACTTTCAGTTGCTGGCTTAAACCGGTTTGCCCGGCCACTTTGCCGGCCACAGGCTGAGGTGCAGGTGCAATCCGCGACCAGAGCTCGTGACGGTCCACCACCTGAAAAGTGCGTAAATGTAATAAACAAAATAAACAAAAAGCCCAGAAACTCATGCCCAGCGAAATATCAAAGTGACTCAACAACTTCACAAAGCTGACAATAAGCCCCATCAGGAAAATATCCACCATACTCCAGGGTTTGAGCATGTATAAAAGCCGCGCCATTTGCACCAATGCCGGCAAGCGGATATACATGCCCAGTTTCAGGTAAATAATGGCCAGCATACAAAAACAGGGAATAGCCTGAATAAATAACCACACCAGCACCGCCAGCCAGGGATGGTCTTCGTCCAGCAACACGGCTGAAGTATCAAGAAAGTTCATATCTCTGTGGCTGCCGGCCGCGTCCATACCGACAAAAGGAAACAGATTGGTCAGCAGCAACATAAAAAGTGCGCTGAGGGCATACAGAATAGGGCGTAGCGCCGACTCGCGTTGTCTGGCATCCAGTTCGTGGCCGCAGCGCTGGCAGTTGGCTGCTTCGCCATCCTGTAACGCCGGAAGTTGTTGTAATAAATCACAATAACGACAAAGCACCAGCTCAGAGTCCGGTGCTTTGTGGGGTTCAGGCACAAAAGCCTGAGAGGCCGAGATGGTCTCTGACACCAGATTAAATCGCTTCTTCGTCTTCTTCGCCGGTGCGGATCCGAATGACCCGCTCTACGTCAAACACAAAAATTTTACCATCACCAATACGACCGGTCTGGGCTGTTTTCATAATGGCTTCAACACAACGGTCAACCTGATCGTCGGCCACCACAATGTCCAGTTTCACTTTTGGCAGAAAATCGACCATATATTCAGCGCCACGATACAGCTCGGTATGACCTTTTTGCCGGCCAAAACCTTTGACTTCGGTCACTGTCATACCGGTGACATTAATGTCGGCCAGCGCTTCACGTACATCATCGAGCTTAAAAGGTTTGATAATAGCTTCAATCTTTTTCATATACTGATTCTACCGCTGTTTGCGCATGGCCGAAGTGATCGGATAGCGTCTGTCTTTACCAAAGTTCCGGCTGGTGATTTTAGGGCCCACCGCCGACTGACGTCTTTTATATTCATTTAAATCAATCAGGTTCATCACACGTTTCACTGTTGCTTCAGCATAGCCCATCGCCGTTATCTCCAACAGCGATTTATCCTGCTCCAGATAAGCATCAATAATGGCGTCCAGCTCATCATAAGGTGGCAGATTGTCCTGATCGGTCTGACCCGGTGCCAGCTCAGCTGAAGGGGGTCTGTCGATAACCCGTTGTGGGATCACAGCTGAAATGCTGTTGCGATATTGTGCCAAACGAAACACCAGGGTTTTTGGCACGTCTTTAATCACGGCAAAACCACCACACATATCCCCATACAAGGTACAATATCCCACAGCCACTTCACTTTTATTGCCTGTGGTTAACAGCATTTTGCCGGTTTTATTCGACATGGCCATCAAGAGCACACCGCGCAAACGGGCTTGCAGGTTTTCTTCGGTGGTATCCACAGCTTTGCCGGCAAAAAGCGGCGTCAGCTGCTGCATGTAACTGTCGTACATAGGCTCAATCGACACTATGTCAAACTTTACGCCCATGGTGTTGGCCTGGGCTGTAGCATCTTCCACACTCATCGACGAGGTATAACGGAACGGCAACATCAGCGCCTGAACTTTGTCGGCACCAATAGCATCCACGGCAATAGCCAGGGTTAAAGCCGAATCGATGCCGCCGGACAGGCCAAGCACTGCACCCGGAAAACCGTTTTGCTGAATATAATCGCGGGTGGCCATCACTAAGGCCTGATACACCTCGGCCTCAAAAGATAAAGGCTCAGACAGCACCAACTGATGACTGGCAACAGCATGGGCAGAATTTTTATGAAGCTCTGCCCGGTAAATATCCCGTGCAAAGGCAGGTGCCTGTAGCACCAGCTTGCCATCCGGATTGACCAGCATAGAGCTGCCGTCAAACACCAGTTCATCCTGGCCCTGCGCCTGATTCACATACACAAAACCCAGATTTAAACGTTCTGCCAGCGTGGTGAGCAGATGCTGGCGCTGGGCGATTTTACCGGTTTCATAAGGGGACGCATTTAACACCAAAGCCCAATCCGCGCCTGCGGCTTTGGCTGCAGCTGCCGGATGACCATGCCAGACGTCTTCACAAATCAGCACCGCAAATGTTTGATTTTTAATGGTAAAAGTGCAGACATCTTCGGCATTGCCAGGTGTAAAATAACGTTTTTCGTCAAACACACCGTAGTTAGGCAGTTCCTGCTTAAAATAACGGCCAATCAGCTTGCCGTTTTGGATAACGGAAGCGGCATTGTATAACAGGCCATCCTGACGCCATGGATGCCCCACCACCAGTACACCTGGGTAGGCTGCTGCCTGAATGTCCTGTAACCCGGTTTCCACCAGACTTAATAAATCATCACGGAATAACAAATCTTCCGGCGGATAACCGGTGAGTGTCAGTTCAGGAAAGATCACCAGATCTGTGCCTGCGGTGTTGGCCAGTTCAATCACCTGCAACACGTTTTGCCTTACTGCACCTATGGGAAACTGCTGTTGCACCAGACTGATGGAAAGAGACTGCGACATAAGGCCTAACCTGTTCAGAAAAATTCCGCGCTATGGTAGCGATTTTTCAGTGGATTCTCAAACCAGATATCAGCCCGGCAGCACTACAAATCCTCGTCAAGTAAGGCATCTGGCAAATTTGCCGCAACTAAAAACTGCGCTATGGTTATCTGTAACAGCTCCACAAAAAGGATTTTGTGATGCCCGCTTTCACTCCCCCAAATAACGCCACCTCAGGTCAGCGGCAACAGCAAGGTTTTAGCCTGCTGGAACTGATGATAGTGCTGAATCTGATGCTGCTGTTACTGATGCTGGGTTTACCGTCGCTACAGGAAATGGTGGCCAGGCAACAGGCAGAAAGTTATGTCAGGCAATTAAAACAACAGCTGCAATATGCCAGGGTGGAGGCTATTAGTTCCGGCAGCACTGTCACTTTTTGTCCGCTTAAGGGCAATCAATGTGTGAATCAATGGTGGCAGGTGCCTATTCAGATCCTGCGTCAGACACCCGGTTCAGGCGCACTGGCAATGCTGCAGCAACTGGACAAACCCATCAATTCACATTGGTTGTATTACAACAGAGAGCAACTGCAGTTTCGCCGCGACGGCAGTTTAAATGTGCTGCAAAACGGCACCTTTATATACTGTGCTAAACAATATCACTGGCATTACAAACTGAGTATCAGTCAGGCCGGCCGCAGCCAGCTGCATTATGTCGATACCCCCTGCCCGCAATAAAGTCTGTATTGTTGCCGGTTCAAACAACAAAAATCCTCCGCCCTGAGTATCAAAGCGGAGGATTTTTTGATTCTGCCCTGGCCTACACCAAGACAGCGGTTGTTATGGTAACCAACAGTCGGCGGCCGGTTGACTGCTTTTCACGCCATACTGATCCAACTGGAATAACTGGCAATCGCTGTCTTGTTGCTGAGCCCCTGTGGCCATGGCGCTGAGCTGATAACCCTGACTGGTTAACACTGCCGAGATGCGAAAACGTCCTGATTCGGTCAGATAACTGCTGTGGGCAAAACCAAACTCAGTGAGATCGGCGCTGTACCTGTACTGTTCAGCCAATAATAACTGCTGCATATTGGCCACTTTTAACAGCTCAGCACAGGCTTCGCGCCGATAACTGCCCAATACATGCTGCTGATAACCGGGCAAAGCCACTGATAAAATAATGCCAATCAGCGCCACCACCACCATAATTTCAATCAGCACAAAACCAGGGGCTGTGGTTTTCACGGCGGCCATCAGTACACCTCTTCCTGACGGTAGATGGCAAGCTGCCGCCATTGTGATAACTGCGCCACATTGAGTTTTTCAGTGCAGCCGGCACAGCTCTCGCTTACGCCTTGCAGCCGCTCCAGTACCACCACATTGTTACCACTTTGCTGTAACTGCAAACTGCCATCCGCTGCCAGCGACAGCCGAAGCGGCAGCTGCATCTTTTTATCAAGCACTGCTTCGCTGTAAACCGCGCTGGCCTGATACAAATGAAGCGCCAGCAGCGCGTCAGCCTCACGTGCATCGGCACACACTAAGCTGCCTGATACCGCACTTTGCAGTGGCAGGTACAACACGCCGGCTATCAGTTGTGGCAGCCATACCGGCTGACCAGATAACGGCAAAAACCAACCAAAAGCGCCCTGCTTTAGTTGCATCAACTGAGTTGGCTGAGCTGCTGGCGCTGTTTGTGGCTGTGTTTGTGCTGCCGCCCCTGCTTGCTGTAAATCACTGAATAACACAGGGGAACTGATGTTATCGGCTAAAAATAACACCAGCAGCTGATACTGACTCTGACTTTTTGCCAGCAGTACCAACACATCCACCGCCTGACGGCTGGACACTGCAGGCAAGTTGCCTGGCAGCATAGCCCGTACCGCCAGCAAAGGCGTTGCAAATACAGCATTGTTCCCGGACAAATCAGCGACCAGTGCACTTCGGTAACTCAAATCAGTGCTGACATCAAGCCGCAGCAATTGTCCTTGTTCATCAATCTGATAAACACGGTCAAAAGCGCCGTCCCCGTCCAGATCCAGCGCTGCCGGTGCTGCTTTTAATGCAGCAAGCCCGGCTGCAGGCTGGAACCCCTTCTGGTACTGCTGTTGCAGATCAAATTCCGCCAGCAGTTTTCCTCTCTCTGCCTGCAGTAGCCACAGCGCCGGTGTGCTTGCTGTGCCCGAATTAATCAACAGCACTTGTTGCTTATCCAGCCGCTGCAGCACCGGCGTTTGTAACCAGGGGCTTTGCTGAGCCAAAGGCGCTGACCAGCGCCACTTTAAACGTGGTGCCTGCAAATCGGTTAAATCTGCCCTTTGGTACTGATTGGCCGCCAGATCATGCCAAATCACATCAGGTGAATGCACAAGGCCGCTGTTGAGACCACTTGTTACGGCATCTGTCAGCAATAACGGCGAAGTGATGGCTTCAGCAGGTTCGGGCAAAACCGAAGTGGCTGCGGTAGGCACACTGGACACTAATACACCCTGCTCTGTGTCGCCAAACCAGCGTAGCTGGCCGTTCTCATTGCTCAGCTGCAACCACAGCGGTTTACCGCTACTGTCGTGATAACGCACTGGCGCAGTGTCGGGACGTGGCATGGGACAAAGATTGGTTGCCAAAGCCTGGGGCAGCTGCTGATAAGTTAAATCGGCTTGCAACTGATACCAGCGCTGTGTTGTTGCAACAGAAGCTGCTGCTCCCGATGCGCTAGCGCCTGCTGCAGTTACCTCAGCGGCCATCAGCTGCAGCAGCAGGCCCAGCATCACAGTAAGGATGTGAAAGCTGCGCAACAAAAATCTGCTTTTCATCACACACCTCCTGCCAGAACAGCGGTGAGATCCGGCCGCCATAACAAAGTGCCCCAGGGCTCAGCGTCATCAGGCGCAGTGGCGCTACTTTGCAACTGCAGCAACTGGCACTGCAACTGCGGTTCACTCCAGACCGCCAGTTGCGCCGGACAGCGGATCTGGTCGGTACCGCTTTGAGGTGTTGCAGCCAGTTGTTGTAACTGCTGCAAGTGTTTGAACTTCATGCTCAGGTAGCGCTGCGTTTGCAGCTGACCTGCCATACCTATCCGTTGGCTGAGTTGACTGATGGTCAGGGCGCTGAATGCCATGGCACTAACCATCACGATAAAACACAAACAGACAACAAGCACAAATCCTTTGGCCTGCATCTTGATTGCTCCTTCAGTTAGTAGTTGTGAAAGGTGACTGCGCTGGACACCAATAAACGGCGGTAATGGTCGCCTGGTGCCTGGAACAGCCGTTTTCCCAAGGTGTACTGCTGCACATTGGTATAGGTGTTGTCTGGCATCACACTGCGTACCAGCACATAAAAACGCAGTTGTAATACCTGACCACTGCGTTGTTGCCAGACATCGGCTGAGACTTGTGCAACATCACTGAGATAATCCACCTGGCCGTCAAAATTACTGTCGATGCCGGCTTCAAAATGCATCATCTCTACGCCATCCAGCACTGAATCTGTGTCCATTGTCAGCTGACCGCTGGCCTGACGCACCAGACGTTTACGCATCAGTACCGGCACCTGTTGCCGACCCTGACTTTGCAGTGCCACATAAAACAGCTGATGCAAATAAGGCCAGTAGGTGGCAGCTGCTGAAGAAGCTTGACTGACAAAACGATAAGAGCGTCCCTGTTGCTGCAGATAGACTCTGTTATTTTTGGCCGCTGCCGCCGTCAGCGGGGCTCCGGCCAGACGTTTGAGCTGTAAAAATGCCGAGCCTTTGTGGGCTGACGTCAGACAATCCGGGGTATGGGCAGCACCAACAATACCCGATAGCACAGGCACAAATACCATAGCGTTTTTTGGAAAACTGCCGCTGTCGAGCGCACTGCGGCAATCTCCCTGCACGTGAAGACCCGCAGGGTGCAATAACCTGGGATCTGCACCGGCCCAGAAATTCTGGTTTAACAGCTCCTGCTGAAAAAAACCAAGCACAAACTGACCCGACTGCTGCATTTCCGCCAGCTGACTGGTTTGTTTAAAAGCCTGATAATTCACTTGCCAGCTATTCACCAGCAGAAGGGTCAGCAATAAACTGAGTGCCATCGCAATCAGCATCTCAATGAAAGTCCAGCCGCGATCATGACAAACATTCATCTCAAAGCCCCCTGCCTGACATCAGTTCCAATTGAAAATGACCATTTTTGATTGGGCACAGGCTGGACTTGCTTTGAAAAGGTGCATTTTGAACCGGCTGCCAGCTCAAACTGATTGCCGGACCAGCCGCGCCGCTGCGGATACAAAGTTGGGCCTGAGGTAAGATGGCCGAAGGCTGAAACACCTGGCCAAGACTGGCGGCCAGTTGCGCCCGCAGCAGCTGCTGACCATCACAAAGACCGGGCTGATCACAAGGAGCTATGGCAGGTTTTTGTTGTATATCGGCCTGAAAACCACGTGAACTGGCCGACACCGACTGCAAAGAAGACATAACGTCGGTCGCCACAGCCGATGCAGCTAACCGTTGCTGCGCCAGCAACACCTGCTGCCTGGCATAAATCTGACAACTCAGAGCGCCAAGCATGCCGAGGCTGAATAACAAACAGCAGATCAACAACTCAAATAAGGTGAATCCTTTCATAAACGGTGCATCCTTACACCGATTTGATTACCTTAAATTTACAACTTAAAAACAAAAAATCAAATTTATGCGAATTTTTATCCCCAGCATTTTCGTACTATGGCTGCGGTGTTGGCACCTGCAGCGGTACGAATACCAGCCTGATTTAAAGTTAAAGTGGCACAACTGGTATCTTTCTGCTGGGGGCCTTTTGGCGCTGCCGTCAGCAGAAAAGTCTGGGCGGCAGCATTGAGGCTAAAAGTATAAAAGTCAGCCAAATCAACACGACAACTGGTTTCTGGTAGCACTGTAGGCACCCCGTTGGACTGGCTGTAGTTCATTGAGCCGGTATAAACCCGCTCCATAAACTGCGCCAGTTCATTCATACAGGCGGTGGCTGATGTTCTGCGGGTTTCCAGCACATATTTGCTGTAAGCCGGCATCGCCACAGCAGCAACGATACCAACAATAGCCACCACCACCATCATTTCCATCAAACTGAATCCACGCGACTTATGCATTGTTACCCCTTGATCTAATTACTGATTTCATGCCAGGACAACATCTGCCTCGCCACGGAAGCATTGACCGCTGTGCCACACATATTGACGCCGTCACAGTTCGCCAGTGCCAGCACATTGCTGCCATTTTTGGCAAATGTCACCACACTGTTCAAACTGCCAACCCGGATCCCGCTGACATCAGTCGCTGTGCCTGAAATCTGTACCTTGTCGCTTGAATCAAAGTTTTTGTCGCCTGAACTGTCAAAGAAGATCTTCTTCAACCGGCTACCGCTATAGGCAGACACCGCCATAATGTAACCAGAACCACTCGGGTTACAGACATTGGTATCAGGAATTGTGGTATTTAGCACCAAATCACCGCCCAGCATGGAAGGCATATCCACAATCCGCTCATGTTTGTCGACTAAATCCATATACCAGCCTTTTTTACCTGCGCTCAGCTGAGCTGCATAACTGACAACCCGCTTGTCGCCAACTGTGGTAATGGTGCGTGCATCCAGCTCGGCTCTGGAGCTGACAGTGGCACCATCAATAATGCCGTACATGGTTTGTTGTTCGGTATTGGACGGGTCGTCCTGATTTAAATAACGGCCAGTGCCAAAAAACACCCAGGCTTTGCCGGTTTTAGGGTCTATATTGGCCAGCACACCACCTGTAATAGCTTGTCTTTTGCTCTGGGCATTCACAGCTGAAAACAACGGCTGACCATTGTTGGCAATGGCCCAACCTGATTCACTGGCTGCCGACAAATCAAATTTCCAGACATGACCGTGCAAGTCACCGCCGTACACCCAGTCGATGTTGCCATCGTTATTAATATCCAGGGTACTGATTTCTGACATGCCGTTGGAGTCGCTGGCACTGCCTTTGCCGGTGGGCAATTTCTTAATAATATTGCCGGTCAACACATCAATTAACAAAATGCCAGACTGATCAGTGCTGTTGTTATAACCATAACCGGCCACTAAGGCCCAGTGCCCACTGTTCAGGCGGAACACCTGAGGCTCACCAAGATACAACCCAAGCTCGGCAAAAGTTTTATCCCACAGCACGTTATTGCTACCAAATCGTTCAGGATTGGTGACATCCAGCGCAAACAATGCATTACCGCCACGGCCCTGTCCCCCCAGCAAAATACTTCTCCAGTTGTTGCCGTCAAACACGTCCACTACTGTCGGCGAGCCGTCTACAGAAAACAGATGCTGATAATTCTGCTCTGAATATTTTTTCAGCACATTGACCGTTTGACCGCCAATAGGAGCAACCACTGCTGCAGGAATAAAGGCTAATAACTCGCGGCCGGTATCTGCATGAAAGCCATGCAACATACCGTCATTGCCACCAACATAAATCACCGGTGGCCGGGTTTTGGCACTACCTTCCAGAAAACTGCGATAAGATGCAGCACCAGACCAGTTATACCTGTGATAACTCATATCCACAGGCGCAGAAACCAGCTCAGGTGACGAGTTCACCAGATCGCCGAGCAGGCTGGTTCTATCACGATACAGGCCGCCGTTTTTCTTTTCTTTACTGCGATCGCCGCGGATGTAATCCACCACGGCCGCATCGTTGTTAAAGGCTTTTTGTTCAGCGGCACTCATTTCACTCCAGACAAAAGCCTTGGCATTGCCCATACTGCCGCTACTGCCAAACCAGATATTCCGTGCAGCAGGTGCCGGCAGTTGTTCACTGGCTTTCCATACCGGGGTACTGACATCATCTACTTTGTAGGACCATAAATCACCGGCCCATTCACCGGCAATAAAACGCGCCTGATATACATTGGATTCCGTCTGTAACGAGTTAATGGCTGTTGCCGCAATATTCGAAGCTGAACCGGCACGGGCTGAAATATTGGCCAAGGTATTGGCTAAACCCGAGGCAAAGGTACTGGGTTTGTTGGCACTAAAAAAGCCTCCACGACCATTGACACTGGCGTGCAATAAATCATTGATTTTGTTTTGCTTCTCAGTTCCGCCCCACCAATTTACTGCACTTTTGCTGCTGATTGCATCAAAACCCTGTTGTGCTGTGACCGAACCTGTCACGCCCAGGCCAACGCCAAAAGTCACCATATGTTGCCAGAATGCCGGGTTCAGATTCGGCAGCGATACCGGTACTGTATTGGCTAAATCAGTGCGCAAATCAGTTTTCCAGTATTTCATCGCCACATCGGCCAGAGTGTTACTCTCACCATCACGAAACGGATCGCTGGCTTTGTAGGTATAATCCGGGTTATTCGGTCCAGTAATGGTTGTGCCGTCACTGCCATCCTGATTGCCACCAACGTCGACAGTGCCATCGTAATAACCGTCTGTCATCAGAATGGTAAAACTCTGCCGGCACTCCAGTTTGGCTGAGCTCGGATCTGAAGGCACTGTCAGCCAGGGTTTGTCACTTTGGTAATATTGACCTGCAGTGTCCAAAGCCTTCAGCAATGGCGTCCCCCCCGTCGCTTTTTTACCGTGTAACCAGGTGAAAAAGCCGGAACGGTTGCCGCCACCAAAGGGCGCAACGTCTGCGGTGATCACCCCACTGTTAATTGCACCATAACCTACCCGCATCGACTGCAGCTGACTCTGGAAAGCACCGGACACACCAGCTTTGGCCAGCATCAACCTGGTGCGGTAAAACGAAAACCAGTTGGCAAATTTTTGTTTTTCCGCTGCGCCCAGATTTGCAACATTAACATAGTCATAACAGCTATCACTGCGTTCGTGCTGAGTACAACCTGTTTTATATTTAAAATAAAAAGCCGGACTCGGATTGCGATCAGAAGTACTGTCACTGACGGCAAAACCATAAGAACCATTAGCATTGGGATAAAAATAATCAGCAATCAGCGCATAATACTGGCTGCTCAAATCGACTGTTGAAGCGCCTGAGTCGTAACCATTGTGGGGCGCACTGGTAAAAGAAGGTGTGGGATAAGGAGTGACACCATCCGGTTTCAAGGGTACCGGATAGTTTTCTGCCGGGTCAAAATACACTGTGTTCAAATGACTGGACGCAAGATATTTGCGGCCACTGGCACTGCAAGCCAGCGCTTTGGCACCGGCATAATCCATGGTTGAACTACTACAGTCATGCCCGAGGTTAAAACTGGTGTCCAATTCATCCGGCATAAAACCCCAGCGCATTGAGCCTGAATCGTCCAGCACAAATAAAATATTTGGATCAACCGCCGTACCCGTTTCCAGCGGTGCCTGCGCAATATTGATAGCAGCTTGTGCTGTGCTGGCCGCAAACAAAGCACTAAACAGCAGCCAGCTGCTGCGAACAGCAATAGGTGTTTTTGCAAATGACATCATGGTTCTCCCGCCATCATACTGCTTAAATCCGCCAGATAGCCTGAATGGTTACACTGGCCCGCCCTGCCTGAGGCGCCGTTCTTGCCGTCACCCTGTAGGTTTGTTTTTCACACAAAGGATCTGTCACTTTACAGGTTGGATTTTGTGGATCCGGCCACATGCCGAGGTTCTCCACCATAAATTCGCCGGTATAATTAATGCCATTCACCGCCACTGCAATCTGGCCACGGTTAGCCCAGGCCACAGGGTCTTGCCATAAATCCGGCGCACCAGCGACTGGCGCTGGCAATGTGGCTCTGTACCAAGCCGCGCCTGGAGCCGGTGGTAATAAATTGGTCCCAACCTGCCGCACTGTGGCCTCCGCCACCTGCTTGGCAATTTCCCTGTCGTTAAAATTGGCCGCCATTTTTTCCTGTAAAGTGGTGCTTCGCATGGCACTCACCGCCAATAAGGTCATGGCCACCAGCAACAACAAACTCACTACCAGCGCCATACCCCGACTCTGAGATAACGCATGTTTCATCTTACTGATCCCTTCTGTTGCGTAAGTTCACTACCTGACTGATTTCCCGCAATGCCAGGGCAACAGGAGCATTTGGATTATCCGCAAGCGTTAATACTGCACGCACCGACACCACAGTTTCCCAATCCACCACCGCAGATGCATCGACATAGTTGGGTGTGCCCCGTTGCAAGTACTGCAACTGCAGATTGCTGACATTGGGGACAATTTCTTCCACCCGAAGCTGCCCTGCCACCACCACCACCCGGTATAACGAAGTAAGATTATTGCGGGTACCGACAAACCAGGCCGCTGACTCCATCGGCATGACAAAACCTGCATCACTACTGATATTGCGCTGATAAGTCATCCCATTGGGCGCCACACCAAACTGCAGGGTGCGGTTCCCAGGCGCACCTGCGCCTACCCCATGGCTCAGGCTATTGCCGGCTACCGCCGTCACCTGAAAAATCAATCCCCATTTGGAATCGCAGGACATCACAATATCGTTGGCCACTATGCCGGCAAGGTTCTGATTAATGACCATGGCAGGGTTACCGGTAGCATTGTGGGAAACCACAGAAGCACTGACACCTCGGCCATACATCACCTGCAGCGCGTCAGTATTAGGCAGCGGCACCACAGTACCATTACTGAAATCCGGAAAAGCACCAAACTCAAAACCCTGTAAACCACCGATCCAGCTATTCCACCAGGCCAGCGGTGGGTTCAGCGCATTAAACACATGCGCCGCCATCACATTGCCACAACCGGCGTAACCTGCATGCTGCACATCCTGGCTCAATAGCTGAAAACTGACCTGACTTGCTTGTTGTAACTGGCTGATCTGCTGATTCACCCTGTTGGTGCTGACGTTCGACAAATAAACACCAATGACACCAGCCACTAAAAAAGAGCCCAGTAGCAAGGCCACCATCAGTTCGGTCAGTGAAAAACCCCGCGCTGTTTTTTTACTGCACAACCTCATCATTAAATCCTTGCCACATGGGTAATAGTCATAGTGGTACTGCCACCCAAAGCTCTGGAGTCGTCCCACTGCACAGTCACAATGTAAGTGCGGGTGGCGGCGTTATAAGTCACGCCGCCACAGCTGGTGCCTGAGTTGCCAAAAGCCGTCATAATTTCCGTCAGCCAGCTGGCGTGCTCCACACTCTGAATAGAAGCGCCAGCCGACATAGCGCTGCAACGCAGGGGTAAGGCAAAATTACCATTGACCGCTGCTGTGGCGTTGGCGCGAATGCGTTCAGCCATACTGCTTGCTAATAACACCGCCATAGTGCGCTGATGGGCACTTTGGGTATTACGGATATTGGCGGTTTGCAAACCGGCGACACCCAATAAACCGAGCGACAATACCAATACCGCAATCAGCACTTCCAGCAAGGACACACCACGTTGCAGTTTCAGCCTGGGGTGATGCCCCCTTTTTGGCTGGCGGCAAGCGAATTTCATCAACTATTCCTCCATCATCAATGTTGCGCTTAAGCGCATACACCCGAAGCATCGGATGAACGAAGCACAATGCGGCCACCGGAATCAAACTGCAGATCTCGGATATTTGGTTTGGTTTGAGCCTGTGCGACACAAAAGCGGATTTGTGCCGATAATGGCGTATTACTGGCCGGCATTCTGGCCAGCCCCTGCGGGGTAAAACGAATAATGTGGCCGGCTGCCGTCAGGTTGACATCTGAAGTCACTTTCATCGGAGCTGGCGGGAAAAAACCGGCACGTAATGCAGGTACTGCCGGAGCAGCCAGCGCCACTGTTGCAGTTTGTACTATCCAACCTTCCCAGCCATTGGCGCCAGGCACAGTGCAGGTCATATTGTTATTGGAGTGGCAAAACACCACAGCCTGATTCAGCCGGATAGCTTCACTACGGGCATACACCAGCGCAGTGCGGATCTCGTCAGATTGGCCAACAAGTTTATTGTTGCCGATTAAAGCGCCAAATGAAGGCAGCATGATGCTGAGACTAATAGCCAGAATGGTCATAGCGACCAGTAATTCAATCAGGGTCACACCAAACTGAGATTGATATTTTTGCACCGGCATTGTTGCCTCCCACCCGCCACAAGATAACGACAAGCAACAAAGTTGTTGCGAAATCGTAATCTAATGGAAGTAACTGGCAAAATTACAGCCTTTTCGGACCAAAGGTCAGAACAGCCGATAAACGGTCAATTGGTGTAATTGGCACTGCGGTGGCGACTGAGCAAAACAAAACTGAGGTGATAATAACTGCAGCGCAACCTGGGTTAACCGGCACAGAGCAACTGGCGGATTTTTGGCAGCTCCCGCCGGCTCACTTCAAGTCGCTGAGCGCACTGCCAAAGCTCCAGCAGATGTTTACCTTCTTGCTGATGCAGCGCTTTGATGCGGCGTTTGAGCACCAATGTATTGCGGTGAATACGGATTAAATCCTGTGGAAACTGTTCTTCCAGCTGTTTCAGGCTCAGATCGCTCAAGGCCTCACCACCGGCAAACACAAAACGCACATATTTGTCTTCGGCCTGCAGATAAAACATCTGCTGCAGTTCAACCCGCTGCAAAGTGTTGCCACTTTTATAACTCAGCCACTGCTGCGCCTGTTGTTTTTGCAGATGAGCTTTGGTCGTCAGGCCAATACGCTGCAAAGTGGCGGCCAGTTGTTCAGCACTAACGGGTTTGAGCAGATAACCGGCCGGCGCTACCTGATAAGCTTCCAGTGCATGTTGTGGGTGGGCGGTTAAAAATACCACTGCTGGTGGCAACGGCAGATGTAATAACTCGGCTGCGACACTTAAACCATCACGACCCGGCATTTGAATGTCCAGAAATACTAAGTCAGGCTGCAAATTGCTGGCCAGCGCCAGTGCAGTGTCACCGTCACTGGCCTCCCCTACCACCTGATGTTCAGCAAATGCCTGTAATAATCGTTTTAACCTGGCACGAGCCAAAGGCTCGTCATCAACCAGCAAAATGTTCATCGGAAACTCCCGCTAAGACCTGCCAGTGGGATCACCAGCTTCACCCGAAACTCAGCCGGCTCATCACCACTTGGCGCACGGCTATGGGTACTGAGTCTGGCGGCATCACCAAACTGCAGCTCCAGCCGGCGCTTGATATTCTCAAGCGCCATACCGTTTCCGCCTTGCGTCGGTGTCGCCGGGATCGGATTGCTAATCACCAGGGTGATAGAAGTGGCAGAAACCTGCAGTTCAACGCGGATCAGCCCCCCTTGCGGGCAGGGCTCCACCCCGTGATGCACGGCATTTTCCAGCAGAGGTTGTAATGTCAGACAAGGCAGCTGCGCCTTAGGTAGATCGGCCGGCAATTGCCATTGCAACCTGAGCCTGTCACCCAGGCGCCACTGCTCCAGCGCCAGATATCTTTTGGCAAGGTCCAGCTCTTGCGCAAGTTCAGCCACAGCACCAGCATTCAGTGCTGCCCGGAATAAACTGGCTAAATCCAGTAAAGCGGTTTCAGCAGCTGCCGCATCCTGCTGAGTCAGCTCGGCGACAGTGTTCAGGCTGTTAAATAAAAAATGGGGTCTGATCCTGGCTTGCAGTGCATCCAGTTCAGAACGTGACTGCGCCTGCAAACGCCAACTGTGTTCAATATAAAGGGCGAATAACTGAATGCCCATGCCACCGACCAACAGCGCGATCAGCATGGTTTGTAATAAAAAGGCAAAATAATCGGCGCGGCTTTGCCAGCCATGATGGCTCAGCAAAGCAAAAGCCGCAGTACTGACCAGCCAGGTGATCAACAGCAGCAGGAGCAGCGCCACACTGCTGAGCTGGCGCGGTTTCAGATGCAACAAAGGTTTTTTTAACTGGCATAACAGCGCCACTGTTAACAACGCAACCCAGTGCACAAACAGCGACATCAGACCCAGCCGTGCCCAGAAGTCCTGATCCAGCGTCGGTGCCAGCGCCAGCAAAATTGCCAGCGCCTGGGCCAGCACCAACACCCGGATCACAATACGGCCCTGACAAAAAGCCGGCAATAATTGCTCAAACTGCAAACTGGATGCCGGTTGAGCTGCCATCAGGGAGCCTTAACGCAGTTCTGCCGGCACGGCAAACACCACGTTTTCTTCACGGCCTGGATGTTCAATCACCTGTTTGCCGCCCCAGGCTGTTAACTGTTGCACAACTTGTTGCACCAGAACCTCAGGTGCTGAAGCACCAGCGGTAACACCCACAGCGGTCACGTCTGCCAACCAGCTTTGCTGAATATCTGCAGCGGTATCAATTAAATAAGCGATGCAGCCCATTTTTTCAGCCAGTTCACGCAAGCGGTTGGAGTTACTGCTGTTTTTGGCACCAACCACCAATAACAACTGCACCTTGGCCGCCAGCTCGCGCACTGCATCCTGTCGGTTTTGCGTGGCATAACAAATATCGTCTTTACGCGGCCCTTCAATATCAGGGAATTTTTTGCGTAGTGCATCTATCACATCAGCGGTATCATCCACCGACAAAGTGGTTTGACTGGAGAAACACAGCTCATCCGGATTTTTCACCACCAACCGCTCAACATCTTCCACCGACTCCACCAGATAAATGCCGCCCGCCGGATTGTCGTACTGCCCCATGGTGCCTTCCACTTCAGGATGGCCGGCGTGACCAATCAAAATACACTCCACCCCTTTGCGACTGGCGCGGGTGACTTCCATATGCACTTTGGTCACCAGCGGGCAGGTGGCGTCAAATACTTTTAAACCACGTTGCTTAGCATTTTCCCGCACCGCCTGAGAGACACCATGCGCTGAGAAAATCACGATATTGCCATCCGGCACTTCGTCCAGCTCATCTACAAATACAGCACCACTGCGGCGCAGGCCGTCCACCACAAATTTGTTATGCACCACTTCGTGGCGCACATAAATCGGCGGCTCGTACAGTTCTAAAGCACGGGACACAATGCTGATGGCGCGGTCAACACCGGCACAAAAACCACGGGGGTTGGCGAGAAAAATATCCATCTTTAGTTGGTTACCTGCACAATTTCTACATTAAAGGTCAGCGTCTGACCGGCCAGTGGGTGATTAAAATCGACAGTCACTGAATCGCCAACCACTTCGCGGATAAGGCCTGGCAATTCAGAACCATCCGGCATGGCAAAACCAACAATCATGCCCACCTGCGCTGGTGCTTCCAGCGAAAACTTACTGCGGTCAACATAATAGATATTGTCGGGGTTTGGCATACCATAAGCATCTTCAGGTGCCAGGGTAAAAGTTTTTTTATCACCGGCCTGCATGCCGGTTAATTGGGCTTCAAAAGCCGGTGACAAAGAACCATCACCCATTTGCAGCCGCGCCGGTTTGTTATGCACCCTTGTACTTTCTGCGGCACTGCCATCCGCCAGTTTAATATCAAAGTGAAAAATGACAGTACTGCCAGCTCCAATCAACATAACTCAACCACTCTTATTTTGTTTTATCCACCACATCGGGTGAAAAGCTGTCCCAAATTAACAAGGCTGCACCAATGGTAATGGCACAGTCGGCAATATTAAACACAGGGTAATGCCATTCCTGATAATAAACGTGCAAAAAATCAACAACATAACCATAAAGGCTGCGGTCAATCAAATTGCCAATGGCACCTGCAACAATCAGCACCAGCGCCAGCGACAATTTCCATTCGGCACGTTGTAATCTCGATAACCAGACACTGAGTACGACAGACACCACTACGGCGATCAGCGTAAACAACCAGCGCTGCCAGCCACCGGCATCCCCTAAAAACGAAAAGGCAGCGCCATAGTTGCGGGCATAGGTAAAGTTAAACACCGGCAACAACTGAATAGATTCACCCAGTTCAAAACGCTGCAACACCCAGATTTTGGTCAGCTGGTCTACCACTAACACTAACAGGGCCAGCCACCAGAAGCGCCAGCCCGACTCTTTAAACAACGTCATTATGCAAAAATCCTTGTTTCACCGGCGCCTTCGACGTTGTCAACACAACGCAGACAAATCAGCGGATGAGCCGCGTTGGCACCAACATCGTGGCGATGATGCCAGCAACGATCACACTTGGCCGCAGTGGAGGTCTGTACCTGCACCTGTAAACCGGCAATAGCAGTGGCAATAGCATCCGCTGGTGCTGCACCTTCAGCCACTGTGGCTGTTGAAGTGATCAGCACAAAACGCAGCTCATCACCCAGCTGACGCAATGCCTGCGCCAGAGGTGCATCAGCATATAAGGTTACTTCGGCCTGTAATGAAGCGCCGATACGGCCTTCTTTACGCACAGTTTCAATAACGCGATTCACTTCGTCCCGCACCTGAAGCAGCTGCTGCCAGAATGCATGGTCAACCTTGCCCTCTGGCACCTTGGCAAAACCTTGATACCAGACACCGGTAAACACAAATGGCTCGCTGCGCTCTGGCAGACTTTCCCAGATTTCCTGCGCAGTAAAGCTCATTACAGGCGCCATCCAGCGCACCATGGCTTCAATAATATGATAAAGCGCAGTCTGACAAGAACGACGGGCATGCCCTTCGGTTTTTGCCGTGTACTGCCGGTCTTTAATCACATCCAGATAAAAACTGCCAAGCTCAACAGTACAGAAATTCATCAGTTTCTGACTCACCTGATGGAACTGGTAATCGTCATAATCGGCAATAATTTCCTGCTGCAATGATGCTGCACGTTGCACCATCCATAAATCCAGCTCCACCAGTTCGTTCAGCGGCACTAAGTCGGTTGCCGGGTTAAAACCGTTGAGGTTAGCCAGAATAAAACGGGCGGTGTTGCGGATACGGCGGTATTTATCAGCGGCGCGGTTCAGAATTTCATCCGACACTGTCATTTCCGAGGTGTAGTCTGTGGTGGCCACCCATAACCGCAGAATATCGGCACCCAGTTTGTTCATCACATCCTGCGGCGACACTACGTTGCCCAAAGACTTCGACATCTTGCGGCCTTCACCGTCAACAGTAAAACCGTGGGTTAACACTTGTTTATAAGGTGCATGATTTTTAATAGAAACGCCGGTCATTAACGATGACATAAACCAGCCACGGTGCTGATCCGAACCTTCCAAATACAAGTCGGCCTGAGTGGCACCGCCAAATTCAGGGCGTGGGTCGATAACACAAGCGTGGGTCACCCCAGAGTCAAACCACACATCCAGCGTATCTGTAACTTTGACGTACTGCGCAGCTTCGGCGCCTAACAAAGTGGCGGCATCTAAATCAAACCAGGCCTGAATGCCCTGTTGTTCAACCAGTTTTGCCACCTGCTCCATCAGATCTTTGCTGTTTGGATGCAAAGCACCTGTGTCTTTGTCGACAAAAAGCGCAATAGGCACACCCCAGGTACGCTGACGAGAAATACACCAGTCCGGACGACCTGCCACCATTTTTTCAATACGCTGCTGACCCCAATCCGGGATCCAGCGGGTATTTTCAATTTCGCTCAAGGACTTAGCCCGTAAACCAGCCTGTTCCATGCTGACAAACCACTGAGGGGTGGCACGGAAAATAATCGGCGTTTTATGGCGCCAGCAATGCGGGTAACTGTGGTTATAAGCTTTATGCACCAACAGCGCACCGGCCGCTTTTAACGCTTCCACGACAGAGTCATTGGCTTTAAATACATGCTGACCGGCAAAAAGCGGCGTGTCCGGCAGATACACACCATTGGCACCCACAGGGTTCGCCACTTCCAGACCATATTGCTGACCCACCACAAAGTCTTCCTGACCATGACCAGGTGCAGTGTGCACAGCGCCGGTACCAGAATCCGTAGTGACATGGCTGCCCAGCACCACTGGGACGTGAAAGTCATACAGCGGGTGTTTTAACTGTGAAAGCTCCAGCGCTGCACCTTTGCAAAAACCCAGCGCATGATATTTTTCAATGCCGGCACGGGCCATCACGTCTTTGACTAAATCTGTGGCCAGCACCAGACGCTCAGCGCCATTCGGGCCCTCTTCGACCTGCACCAGGCTGTAATTTAACTCGGCATTCAGTGCAACAGCGCGGTTGGCCGGAATAGTCCAGGGGGTGGTCGTCCAGATCACCACTGACACCGGGCCCTGACCACTATGACCTTGTGGATGATCAAACTTATCAACCACAGCTTCATCCACAAAACGGAAGCGTACATCAATGGCCGGAGACACTTTGTCCTGATATTCCACTTCAGCTTCAGCTAAAGCAGAACCACAGTCGGTACACCAATGCACCGGCTTAAAGCCTTGTTGTAAATGGCCATTTTCAATAATACGTGACAAAGAGCGGATGATATTGGCTTCAAAAGCAAAATCCATAGTGCGGTATGGATTGTTCCAGTCACCCAGTACACCTAAGCGGATAAAATCAGTTTTTTGCGCTTCAATTTGCGTTAACGCGTATTCACGGCATTTTTCACGAAATTCTGCCGCCGATAACTTCACACCGGGCTTGCCGTATTTTTTCTCAACCACCAGCTCAATCGGCAAACCGTGACAGTCCCAGCCCGGCACATAAGGCGCGTCAAAATCGTCCAGTGTTTTGGCTTTAACAATAATGTCTTTCAGAATTTTGTTCACGGCATGGCCAATGTGAATATTGCCGTTTGCATACGGAGGACCATCATGCAGAATAAAGGTTTTTTTGCCTTTTTTAGCAGCACGGATCTGGCCGTATAAGTCAGCCTTGGTCCAGTTTGCCAGCATTTGCGGTTCACGTTGCGCCAGGTTGGCGCGCATGGCAAAAGCCGTATCCGGCAAATTCAGCGTTGCTTTATAGTCTGTCATCCGATTATTTCCGTGTTAGTTCTGTGTTGACCCGCTTTGGCGTGCCTGCAAATTTTAATTGTTATGGCTGAAAAACTGCCGCGCCGCAGCAGCATCCAGCTGAATTTGTTGTTGTAACTCAGCAAGCGAGGCAAATTTACGCTCGGCTCTGAGCTTGTGGCGCAGCAGCACTTCAATCTGCTGGCCGTATAAATCACCCTGGAAATCAAAAAAATGCGCTTCCAGCTGTTCCTGTTTGCCTTTAAGCGTTGGCCTGGCGCCAATATTGGCTACACCATGAAAATGGCCATGGGCGGTAAAAGCTTCAATAGCGTACACACCCCGTACCGGCAATTTATTGCGGTATAACCAGACATTGGCTGTAGGGAACCCCAGCTGACGCCCGACTTTTTCGCCATGGCGCACCCGCCCCATCAGCGAAAATGGCCGCCCTAACATTTGCTCTGCCTGTGTCAGATCATTCTGCTCCAGCGCTTGCCTGATCAAAGTGCTGGATACCCGCTGGTCGTCCTGCTTTAAACTGGCGGTGCTGGTCAGGCCAAAACCATACTGTGCAGCGGCTTGTTGTAACAAGGTAAAATTACCGGCGCGATTTTTACCAAAACAAAAATCATCACCGACAATCAGGTGACGCACGCCTAGTTTGCCAAGCAATAACTGCTCAATAAATGCCTGTGGCTCCTGGCCGGCAAAATCAGCGTTAAAATTCACACAAAGCAGCCGGTCTAAACCTAATCTGGCCAGCCAGTGGTATTTTTCCCGAAAACGGGTTAACCGCGCCGGCGCGGCATCGGGTTTAAATAATTCCAGCGGCTGCGGCTCAAACACCATCACCACCGCAGGCAAACCCAACGCAGCTGCAATCTGTTTCACCTGAGCAAGCACTGCCTGATGCCCCAGATGCACACCGTCAAAATTACCTATGGTCAGCACACAATCACGGTGACCAGGTTTGATATTATGCAGGCCGCGAATAAGCTCCATGCCGGATTAACTACTCTGTGTTGCTGTCTAAACGGCCGATTATAACTGCATCAGCTTTTAGTTTCAGCAATTGTCTGTCTTTTCAGCTGACTGATACGCACGCCAAAGAGCCAAAGCAGGCCAAAATAGACCGGCACGGCCATAGCTACCAGCCACAACAAGGTCCAGGCTTTAGCCGCAAAAGCCATGTCAAGCCAGCCTGCAAGGTCGGGCGAACACCAGTACATCAGAGCAGCCATCAAAGCCGCCGCCAGCACGGCTTTGCCAAGCAACCACAAAGTGGTGCTGTTTAGCCGGTAAATATCCCGTTTCACCAGGCCATGGTATAACAACCAGGCATTGAGCGAGCCCGACAAGGCTGTTGCCAGCGCCAGCCCAACATAACTGATAAAAGGCGCCAGCATCAGGTTAAACGCCATATTGGCCACCATCGCAATAATACCAATACGCACCGGGGTCTTAATGTCCTGTCTGGCATAAAAAGCCGGTGCCAGTACCTTAATCAGCATTAATGGCACCAGACCTGAGGCATAAGCAATCAGGCTTAAACTGGCCTGGCTGGCATCAAAAGCGGTAAATTTACCGTGCGCAAACACCGTCAGCAAAATAGGCTCGGCCAGCACTATTAAACCGGCCATCGAAGGCAGGCCAAGCAAACAAATCAAGCTAAAAGACCAGTCCAGCGTGCGTTTAAATTCATGTTGATCATCGGTGGCAAATTGCCGCGACAAATTCGGCAAAATAACAGTGGCAATAGCAATACCAAAGATACCAAGCGGAAACTCCAGTAAACGGTCAGAGTAATACAACCAGGCAACAGAGCCCGTCATTAAAAAAGACGCGATAACAGCATCCAGCAATAAATTAATCTGACTGACAGACACACCAAACAAAGCCGGGATCATCAGAGTGCGGATCCGGGTGACATGCTCGTCTTTCCAGGCCCAGCGAGGTCTGACTAACAAACCGGCTTTTGCCAGAAACGGCAGCTGAAACACAAACTGCAACAAACCGCCTAAAAAAACGCCCCAGGCCAGTGCAGTGGAAGCATCATCCAGACAAGGCGTTAATAACAAAGCCGCTGCTATCATGGCGATATTCAGAAACACCGGGCTAAAAGCGGCAACAGCAAACTTGTTATAAGTGTTCAGAATGGCGCCGGATAAGGCGACAAAAGTAATAAACCATAAATAGGGAAATGTGATTTTTAATAAAAAACTGGCATGGCTATATTTTTCGCCCCCGGCATTGCCCTGCAGATAGTCCTGGAACCAGCCCATACCAAATAACGCCATCAGCACAGGCGAACCAATCATGCCCAATAAAGTCACGACTGTCACAATCAAACCCAAGGTACCGGCGGCCTTGGCCATCAGCTCCCGCACAGCGTCATCACCATGTTTGGCTTTTACTTCGGACAACACAGGCACAAATGCCTGAGAAAACGCACCTTCGGCAAATAAACGTCGTAAAAAGTTAGGAATACGATTGACCATCAGGAACACGTCAGCCATAGCGCCGGCGCCCAACACATTGGCAGTCACCACATCACGCACCAGACCAAGCACCCGCGAAATGAGCGTCATTACACTGACAATCATGCCTGATTTTAATAACTTAGCTGACACAAAACTCTCCTTTTTCCTGTTGCGCGCTATTGTCGCCTGAGCCTTGTGTGAATACCAGTACAACAAGGATTTAATTCTGCTTTAGGCTGGTAAAATCATTTGACAAGGGCCTACAAAATAGGCATATTATGCGGCCTTTAAAGAGTCCCGGTTTAGTTTTTAGGAGTGTTACCTTGGCTAACATTAAGTCTGCTAAGAAACGCGCTATTCAATCAGAAAAGCGTCGTCAGCAAAACGCAAGTCAGCGCTCAATGATGCGTACTTTCATCAAGAAAACCTACGCAGCAGTGTTAACTTCTGATGCAGTAGCTGCGCAAGAAGCGTTCAAGAAAATGGTTCCAGTGATTGACCGTATGGCAGACAAAGGTCTGATCCATAAGAACAAAGCTGCACGTCATAAGTCACGTTTAAATGCCCACGTTAAGGCATTGGTAACAGCTGCTTAATTGACACCAACAAAAAAACGCCGAAAGGCGTTTTTTTGTATCTGCAGTTTATGGCAACCACTCAGACTAATAAGTCCTGCTATTGATATGCGTTTGGTCGCCAATAAATACCAAAAAGCCAGCAACAGCTGGCTTTTTTTATGGGTTGTACTCAGGGTTACAGTGTCGGCTGCACAACTACACCGGCATTTTTGCACAATAAAGATGGTGCATTAAACCGATCACTGCTTCTGCTTCTTTGCTATTCATACTGTAGAACACCGTTTGTGCTTCTTTACGGGTTTTTACCAGCTTATTACGACGTAACAACGCTAAATGCTGTGATAAAGCCGACTGACTGAGCCCGAGCTTATCATTCATTTCCCCAACAGATAACTCACCTGCCAACAAATGACAAAGGATAAGCAGTCGACGTTCGTTAGAAACAGCTTTCAGCAGCTTTACTGCCTTGGCTGAATTATTCAACATATCTTGTAAGTTCATTTCAGTTACACCGTGCATGTCTAGACGTCTCATTATCTACTAGCAGCAATTAAAAAAACAACACATTAACCCAAACAAAATAATAAATTAACAATAAAAACTAAGGTACTGATACTGTTATTTGAGTCTGATAAAAATGCGTTTTTGCTGGCCTTCCATAGCCTTCAGCCTGATATTGCCTGAGGACGGGCTGAAGATTTTCGCATTATACTCCGCTAATACAGCAAAAACACACCTACGTTTTGTTAACTTTTGTTTCTGTTCTTTTTAAATGCCTGCCGCCCTTGTCAAAAACGCTGTCATAAATGAGTTCAGAACCATAAATACACCGACAGGTTTACTGTCGGCAAATCCGTTCCTCATGGTAAAGTCGACGATGACTTAACATAAGAAAAACAGGTTCTTGGAATGAAGCAGCACACCTTATTATTCACTGCAGCCGCACTCTGGCTCACTTCGTTGCCCTCCATCGCAGCAACAGACAATCAACTGGCGTATCAACTGGTTGAAGAGCTTACTGTGGAAATTGGTCCCCGGCTGGCAGGCAGCCCGGCAGATGCCAAAGCTGTGGCATGGGCCAGCAACAAGTTTAAATTACTGGGCTACGACAAAGTTTGGACAGAGGAGTTCAAAACCCCGTTCTGGCAAAGGGGCCAGGCCAGGCTGGAAGTGACCTCGCCTTTTCCACAGTCACTGGTATTAACGGCACTTGGCGGCTCAGTTGGCACTGATGCCAATGGTATTGATGCCAGTGTTGTGATGTTTAACAGTCTTGATGAACTGATGCTGGCCAAACCTGAGCAGGTGCGCGGAAAAATTGTCTTTATTAATAAAGCAATGCAAAAAGACAAATTGGGTTCACAATATGGCACTGTGGTCGGCGCCCGCTCTAAAGGTGCCGTTGAAGCCGCGCGGCTTGGCGCTAAAGCTCTGCTGATCCGCTCTATCGGCACCAGCAGCAACAGATTTGCTCACACCGGCAAAATGAGTTACGAGGACGGAGTCGCCAAAATCCCCGCAGCAGCTATTTCAGTACCGGATGCGATACAGCTCAGTAAAATTCTTGCGCGGGCACCAGAAGCTAAACTCAGGCTGACGATGCAAACAGAAAGTCAGGATGCCATCAGTCATAATGTGATTGCAGAAATTACCGGTTCAGAGCGACCTGACGAAATTGTGTTGATTAGCGCCCATTTAGACTCCTGGGATCAGGGCACTGGCGCTCTGGATGACGGTGCTGGTGTAGGTTTAGTGATGGCTACCGGCGCTTTACTAAAACAACAAGGCCGGCCAAAACGTACGGTTCGGGTTGTGCTTTTTGGCAATGAAGAAGGCGGTTTGGTTGGTGCCCGTGCTTATGCTGCTAAACATGCAGCAGAGCTGAAAAACCACGTGCTGGCAAGTGAATCTGATTTTGGCGCCGGCAAAATCTGGCAGTTTGAAACCAAGTTTGGCCCTGAATCTTTAGCAACTGCGGCCAAAATCCAGCAACAGCTGGCACCTTTGGGTATAGCTTTGGGCGGTAATAAAGCTTATGGCGGTCCTGATGTGTCGGTATTAGCTGCTTTAGGCGTGCCAGTCGTTTCGCTGGAACAGGACGGTACCGATTATTTTGATTACCACCATACACCCAACGACACCCTGGATAAAATTAATCCGGCAGATCTGGAACAGAATTTACAAGCCTGGTTGCTGATGACCAGAGCAGTAGCAGATTCAGCCACTGATTATCGCAAATAGCTACAATACAAGAGGCCCGAACGAATCGGGCCTTTTGTTAATTTGAACTGTGGAACTACAAATGCGACATACGCTGGGCCTGAGGAAGCTGATGTTTACGCTGGCTCGAGCGCATCACAAAAACCTGAGCGCCCACCACAATAAAAATAAGGGCAAATGGATACACAAACTGGTTGTTACTAAATTGCCAGCATAACAAGCCGGCAATCACATATGCAAAGGGTTGTATTTCGTAAACCCAGAACGGCAGTACACCAGATTTGAGCTGTAGTTTATGTCGGTCACCCCGACGATGTTCAGAACGAAGGATCCAGACTAAAGCGCCGGCCAGAATCAACAAGGCCCCTGACAAAGCTGCAACATAACCCGGAGTGAAGACTACAGCGGCTGCGCCTGCTGTCATATAGCCATAAGGCAGGGTTTCATACAAATAATTTGGTAACATCGGAAACTCCTGATTCAGCAGTCGTACAAATTTCAGTGTAGAGCAAGAAATAACCAATGCCAGTACCCCATTCATTTAAGTTCAAAGTGAACTTAGGTGTTTTTGGCGGCAAAGCCGCAAAACCAACTGGCTATGTTTGTCGAGCAGCTGAAGTTATAATTTAAACCTGACAAAGATTTGGAATCAAAATGTATGGCCAATGAAGATCTTGAGTTGTTTTTACAGGAAATGGCCGACGTAAAACCACTCAAAGCCGATGTTCTGAGTGATATCAATGGTGAACATGCGCCCACTATGGCCCAGCTGGCAAGGCGCAAAGCGGCTGAACTTGAACCTGAATATGACGCCAACTATCTCAGCATGGAATATGTCGACTTAGTGGCACCGGATGAGGTGCTGGCGTATAAAAAAGATGGGGTACAGGAAGGCGTTTACAAAAATTTACGGCTGGGTAAATATCAGGTTGATGCTACCCTGATGCTGCTTGGTAAAAATCTGACAGATGCCCGCCGCTCTTTATTTGAGTTTGTCGCCGACTGCCATCAGCGCGGCATCCGCACCCTGCTGATCCATCATGGGATGGGCAGAGACAGCAAACCACATCCGGCCATCCTGAAAAGTTATTGTTTTAAATGGCTGCAGCAAATTCCGGAAGTCTTGGCCTGTCACAGCGCACAAAAAATTCATGGCAGCAGCGCTGCAACTTATGTGCTATTGCAAAAAAATGCCGAACAAAAACGGGAAAACCGCGAACGTCATCAAAAACGCTGACCTGTACTTATTACCGGCACCATAAAAAATACCCTCAGCTGAGGGTATTTTTTATCCGCGAAGTACAAAAGTACCACATCAAAACAGGCTGCAAGCCTCGGCAGTGGTCAATACTGCCGATAACGCCATCAAAATCACCAGGATAGCGATTGCGGTAAAGCCAAAACCCCGACTGGACGCTTTACTCATAAAATAAACCTCTGCATTTTTATTTTTTATGTTCTTTTTGGTTAGCAGCTAAACCAAGTCAGCACTAACGTCAAGCAGTGTAGACAGTTTTTTCGATGTATACAACTAAGAAACACGACTAAGTGCTTCATCTGCTGAGTTTTTTAGACATTGCTTATTGAGGCTGAAAATAATTCAGCCGCGACCAGACAAAAGGCCGGGCCAATGCAGCTTCGGCGTAATCATCGGGCATCTGCTCCTGCTGCACCTCGGTATTCACCACAGTAAAACCAGCTTGTTGATAGGTTTTCAGGGCCGAGGGGTGATCTTCAGAGCAGGTATGCACCCAAACCCGGCTGGCCTGCCACTGCTGCGCCAGCGCTATAGCAGCCTGTGCCAGCATTTTACCCAGCCCCTGGCCGATAAAAGCGGGCAACAAACCAAAAAACTTCAGCTCCACAGAGAAATCGTCATGCTGACGCAATTCGACAAAACCAGCCGGAGTGCCTTTTTTATACAACACAAAGGTACGCACTTTGCCGGAAGATAAATAATCCAGCCACTGCTGATAGTCCCAGCTCAGACGGCTGAACCAGCGCCAGTGATGACCAACAGCACAAAATAAAAACTGACTGAACTCAGGGCTTGGCAGGCAAGCCTCAATCAGCTCCACCTGTTGTGGCCACTGCGGTAATTGCAGCTGCGGCCCCAGATAATCCAGATACCAGGTCGTCACTTCAACACTTGCCATAAAACTCAGAACTTCCTTTTGATTTTTTCAATCAGAGCAGCAATATGCTGCTGTGCTTCCGGTTGCTGCAAACTATGAAATTGTTGCCGGAACTCAAAGGCAACAGCGTCATCCTGCCGGCTACAGTGGCGCATCGCCAGCATGGTATTTTTAGTTTGACGCACTAATTCGGTGGGCAGAGATTTTAACCCGGTGGTCAGTTGTTTCGCACGGGTTAATAGTTGTTCTTCCGGCCATAACTCTTTTACAAAACCTGTTTGCAGCGCTTGTTGCGCCGATAAACGTTCACCACAAAACACCATAGCAGCCGCCTGCTGCCAACCAACCAATTGCGGCAATAACCAGGTGTGACCGCCGCCCGGATGAATGGCAAGCTGGAAAAACCGGCTTTCAAACCAGGCTTGTTCGCTGGCAAGGCGAATATCACAAGCCATCGCCAGATTCATTCCGGCGCCAAGGGCCGGGCCATTTAATAAAGCAATGGTGAGTAAAGGACTATGTGCCACAGAGGTAAAAGCAGCATAAATTTGTTGTAGCTCTTCACCATCCCCAAAGGCTGCCTGCTGTAAAGCGGCTAAATCTGCACCTGAACAAAAAGAGTCATTGCGGCCTGTAACCGCCAGCGCTTTAATGGCTGGATCATCCGGTAATGCATTCACCGCCTCTGCAATCGCCAGCGCACTTTGGGGTGTCAGCAAATTGCGTTTTTCCGCGCTGTTTAACGTTAACACCGCCAGATGATCGTATTTTTCCAGTTGAAACGCCGCCATTAATAACCTCGTTGTTTGTCGACCAGATTGAACATGGGCAAAGCAGCCTGCACTCTGCGGTAATTTTCTGCAATTTGTAACACTGCAGTATCGGCATTGGTGACCGCTGAAATGTGGGGGGTCAGCAGCACTGCACTGTGCTGCCAGAACGGATGTTCTGCCGGTAAAGGTTCAGTACGGAACACGTCCAGACAAGCGGCAGCCAGCTGACCACTGTCAAGATTTTGTAATAATGCCAGGTCATCTACTATAGCGCCTCTGGCCACATTCACCAGAATAGCGCCGGGTTTAAACTGCGATAACCTTTGATCATTCAGCAAATTTTCGGTTTGGGCTGTCAGGGGTAATAAACAAATCACCACATCAGCTTCTGCAACGGCTTTAGCAAATTCGTTTAAACCGGCATAACAGACAACACCGGCAATTTGTTTAGGGCTGGCTGACCAACCACTAAGCTGATAACCCAAAGCCTGAAAATACAAGGCGGCTGCTTTGCCAAGCTCACCTAATCCAAGCACACACAGCTGTTGAATTTTTCTCGGGCTGCGCGCTTTCCACTGCTGCTTTTGCTGCTGCATGGCAAACTGATCAAAACGCAGCTGATAATGCAGCAACACGCCATGCAGATAATTCAGCATAGAGCGGGTTAAATCGGGGTCGACTATACGGGCCAGCGGCACATCGGGTAATCCGGGATCTGACAGAATACTGTCCACCCCGGCTCCAAAAGACTGCAGCGCTTTTAACTTTGGAAAAGCCGTCAGGCTATTGGCTGGCTGGCGCCACACCACCGCAAAATCAACAGCCTCTGGTTTGCCGATCTCCGGCCAGATTTCAATCGTCACTCCGGGCAATTGTTGTTGTAATTTTTGTTGTAACTGATCGAGCTTGCGATCGGGGATCAGCAGGGCAATAGACATAAATACTCCTTCGGCCAATACCGCATTCTAACAAAGCAACTTTGTGCGTCCACCCTGTTATCACCCAGCCATCCCGCACAAGTCCAAAGCGAACGCAGGGCTTAATCGAGTGCAAGGCAAAATATTCAGCAAATTGCCATAAATTTGTGACCTGAATGTCATACCCGATGCTTAGCCTGAAGCAAATACAAGCCAAGCGGAGTGGGTATGATTAACGTTGATCAGGTGGTGGCGCAACATCTGCCACAGTTACAGCAAAAACCCTGGCTGGAAAAACCGGTGAAAGGGGCACTCAAACATCTGTTACATGAGCAGGAGTTCAGCGCTTTTGCCGAGCGTTATCCACACCTGCAGGGCATCGAATTTATTGAGCAGGTGCTGCAGTATTTCCACTTTAGTTATGCCGTACGCGACAACGAACTGGAACGTATTCCCACCCAAGGCCGGCTGGTAATTATTGCCAATCACCCTATTGGCTCGCTCGATGGCCTGGCGCTGGTGAAATTAGTCCACGAAGTACGCCCTGATGTAAAAGTGGTTGCCAACCAGTTGCTGAGTGCGGTCACACCCCTGCATCAGCTGCTGTTGCCAGTGAATAATATGCAAGGTGGCACCGAAAGACGTTGCCTGGATCGGATCAGTCAACATCTGGCCGGCGAAGGAGCTGTTATTGTCTTTCCAGCCGGTGAAGTGTCCCGCCTGAAACCTAACGGCATCCGCGACGGCAAATGGCATGCCGGTTTTTTACGTTTTGCCAAAGCAGCCAAAGCGCCGGTGCTGCCGGTGTATATCGACGCCCGCAACTCGGCGCTGTTTTACGGCGCTTCGATGTTGTACAAACCATTGGCAACTATGTTGCTGGTGCAGGAGATGTTTAAACAAAAACATAAAAGCATTGGCATCCGGATTGGTGAGCTGATCCCTTATGACAGTTTTGCCCAGCTGCCGCTGGAAACCCAGGCCTGTGTCAAACTGTTTAAAAAACACTTATACCGGCTTGGCAAAAACAAAGCGCCGCTGTTTAAAACCCAAACCGCCATTGCCCACCCCGAAGACCGGCAAGAACTGAAAAAAGCCATTGCAGCCTGCGAGTTATTGGGTGAAACCGCAGATGGCAAACAAATTTATCTGTATCAGTCGGCTTTAAGCTCGCCGATATTGCGGGAAATTGGCCGCCTTAGGGAAATATCCTTCCGTGCCGTAGGCGAAGGCAGTGGCCTGCGCCGCGACATCGACCGTTTTGACAGTTATTACGAGCAGCTTATTTTATGGGACAACGATGAGTTGGAAATTGTGGGTGCTTATCGTTTTGCCAATACCCAACAGGTGATGGCAGCACATGGCATTGAAGGTTTGTATACCGCTTCTTTGTTTCGTTTTAGTGAGCAGATGACGCCTTATCTGGCGCAGGGGCTGGAACTTGGCCGCAGTTTTGTGCAGCCCAAATACTGGGGCAAACGCAGCCTCGACTACTTGTGGTATGGCATTGGTGCTTATTTAAAACGCCAGCCCCAGCTGCGGTATCTGTTTGGTGGCGTCAGTTTGTCCAATGCCTACCCCAAGGCCGCGCGCGACTTGCTGGTGTATTTTTACACTTTGTATTTTTCGGAAGAAAATGACAGTGCTGTACCTAATCTGCCTTATCAGCTGCCTTTTGCCACTCTGGAGCAGCTGCAACAACATTTTAGCGGCAATAACTATCAGGCCGACTTTACCCAGCTCAAACACCTGCTGGCACATATGGGCCTCAGTGTGCCTACCTTGTATAAACAGTACAGCGAAATTGCCGAACCTGGAGGTGTGAAGTTTCTGGCTTTTGGTGTGGATCCGGACTTTGCCGATTGTGTGGATGGTTTGGTGCTGGTGGATTTAACTATGCTGAAAAGTGCGAAAAAACAACGTTATCTTGGCGAATCCCAACACGAGCAGGAAGCTGCAACTGCCGATATCTGATGGCAAAACACAGTAGCACAAGCGACAGCAACCCATAAAAAAACCGCCAGCCGGCGGTTTTTTATTGTCAGGTCACAACCTTATTGTTTTGGCACAGACCCTTTTAAACCGTAAAAACAGATATAAGCGTAACAAAGCACCGGCAGAATAAAGGACAGCTGCAAACCAATGGTGTCAGCCAGCACGCCCTGCAGCAGCGGTACTATAGCGCCGCCGACAATAGCCAGGCAGAGTACTCCACTACCCTGACTGGTGTATTTACCTAAACCTGTCACCGCCAGACTGAATATGGTTGGGAACATAATAGAGTTAAATAAACCCACCGCCAGAATGGCCCACATAGCGAGGGCACCAGAGCCGGTGATAGCAAGCAATACCAAGACCGCAGCGGCCACCGCATTAAAGGCCAGTACTTTACCTGCCGCAATTTTTTGCATCACTAAAGCGCCAATCACACGGCCAACCAGAGCTCCGCCCCAATAATAACTGATGTACTTGGCGGCATCGGCTTCGGCTAAACCGGCAATGTCCGGCTCACCAAGGAAGTTCACCAAAAAGCTGCCGATGGCGACTTCACCTCCCACATACACAAAAATACCCAGAGCACCCAACATCAGATGGCTATATTGCCAGGCCGATCCCGGGTTGGCATCAGCGACTTCAGTTTGGTGATGTTCTGTCACTTTTGGCAGTTTCAGCAGCGCAAAAATAACCGCCAGCACCAATAAGGCAGTGGCCAGCATCAAATAAGGCACCTGCACAGCGGCAGCTTCCTGCGCTTTAAATTCAGCAGTGCCCACTTCGGCAGTTGCAGCAGCCAGGATCAACAAACCGCCAAACCAGGGAGCAATAGTAGTGCCCAATGAATTAAACGCCTGGGTCATGGTTAAGCGGCTGGAAGCCGTTTCTGCTTTGCCAAGGGCTGTCACATAGGGGTTGGCTGCCACCTGTAAAATCGTGATACCGGATGCCAGCACAAAAAGTGCGCCCAGAAATAACGGATATTGCTGCAACGAAGCGGCCGGATAAAACAATAAACAACCGATGGCGGCAATAATCAGCCCTATCACAATACCGCGCTGGTAACCGGCTTTTTTCACCAGGAAACCGGCCGGAATGGATACCAGAAAATAAGCACCAAAAAAACAGAACTGGATCAACATGGCCTGGGTGTAGTTCAGGTCAAACACGTTTTTCAGATGCGGGATTAAAATATCGTTTAAACAGGTAATAAAACCCCAGATAAAAAACAAAAAAGTCAGGCTGGTCAGAGCAAAATGATAATTTTGCCCGGCTTCGCCCTGCGCTGCGCTTGCGCTGGTCGGTGTGGTTACTGACATACAATTTCTCTTGTTATGGTCTGTCTATCCTGTGATGTACCCGATGTGCGCTTTTGCAGTTCTCTCCCCCGCCAGGCTTGACTGCCAAGGCCTGCACGCATATCAGACTGTTTGTACTATACGCGCAGGCAGCCCGAATGCAAAGCACCACCCCTTGCATACGTATGTAATTTTTCAACAAAGTGAGTCAGTCCGGCACCATAGCAAACTTTGTTTTACATCAAATTCTGCACGGAAAATCAGGGTTACCTCCATTGTTCTTTGATCCAGCCCAAAGTTTTTCATCCGGCAAAGCGCACAATGCCTGAAGTTGCAAAAACGCACAAATCCTAAGGAAAACAAAGATGAAAACAGCTATCAGCGCTCTGGTTCTGGCTATTGGAACTCTGTCTGCCCCGGCTTTTGCCGGTTTATCGGTGAATGTGGGCGCTATTACCGTAGCGCCAAACGACAGCAGCAGCTCGCTGAATGTGGTGGAACAAGTGGCTGGCTTACCGGCAGGCTCTACCGCGGTCTCCGTGAATAACAATACGCAGCTTGGTTTAACGCTGGATTATGCCATCAACAAAAACTGGACTGTCGAGCTGATTGCCGCCACGCCGTTCAGCCATGATGTGGAAGTGAAAGGTTCAGCCATTGACGGTCTGGATATCGGCAATACCAAACATTTACCACCAACCTTAGTGGCGCAATATCATTTTGACTTGGGCGACAGCAAGTTTGACCCTTTTGTTGGTGTTGGCCTGAACTACACCAAATTTTTTGATTCATCTGCATCTGGCACGTTAAAAAGCACACTGCAGGCGCTGAAAGTCACCACCAGCGCGGATGACGTGGATTTAAAACTGGATGACAGCTTTGGTTTAGCCCTGCAGGCTGGTGTTAATTATCAAATCAACAGCAACTGGGGTGCCCACCTGATGGTCAGCAAAATGGACATCGACACTACAGGTGAAGTCAAAGTAAACGGCAACACTATTCAAAAAGTTGAGGTACAGATTGACCCGCTGGTGGTGATGGTTGGCGTACGCTGGACTATGTAATAGACAAGGTACCAGCATTTGATACCACACAAAAAAAACAGCGGCTGATGCCGCTGTTTTTTATCTGCTAAAGCAATTGCAATAAAAAACCAGCCGCAGCTGGTTTTTTACAAACACAGATGGCGCTATTGCCGCAGCAAATCACGCCAGGCTGACATTACCCCAGCCAAACCCGCGCGTTACGAAACATCCGCATCCACGGGCTGTCTTCCTGCCATTCATCCGGATGCCAGCTGTTGCTGACGGCACGGAACACCCGCTCAGGGTGTGGCATCATAATAGTGGCACGGCCATCTGTGGTAGTCAGAGCGGTAATACCATTTGGCGAACCGTTCGGGTTGTTCGGGTACTGCTGCGTCACCTGACCATAGTTGTCAACAAAACGCAGCGCCACTATGCCTTGTTGCTCCGCGGCGGCCAAAGCGGCAGCGCTTGCAAACTCGGCATGACCTTCACCATGTGACACCGCAATCGGCATCTGTGAACCGGCCATACCCGCCATTAATACAGATTGGCTTTGCTGCACTTGCACCAGGCTAAAACGCGCTTCAAAACGGTCTGACTTATTGCGCACAAAACGTGGCCATAACTCAGCACCAGGGATCAGTGACTTCAGATTCGATACCATCTGACAACCGTTACACACGCCCAGCGTAAAGGTGCTGTCACGTTCAAAGAAACGGGCAAATTCACTGCGGGCTTTGTCGTTAAACAGAATAGACTTGGCCCAGCCTTCACCGGCGCCTAAAACGTCACCGTATGAGAAACCACCACAAGCCACTAAACCGTTAAATTCTGCTAAACCACGACGACCAGACAAAATATCCGACATATGCACGTCAACCGCAGTAAAACCAGCGCGGTTAAAGGCTGCTGCCATTTCCACATGAGAGTTCACACCCTGCTCACGCAGCACAGCAATGCGTGGTTTTGCCCCTTTGAGGATATAAGGCGCTGCCACATCTTCATTTAAATCAAAGCTTAACTTCACGTTCAGGCCAGGATCGTTTTTATCTGACTTCGCCACAAACTCTTGTTTGGCACAATCTGGGTTATCACGCAGTGCCTGCATCTGATAGGTGGTTTCTGCCCAGATAGAACGTAAACGGGTGCGTGAATCGCTGAAAATAACCTTGCCATCACGTTGTACCACCAGATCATCGCTGTTGTTGACAGCGCCTAACAGATGGCTGTTGGCCTGCAGGTTAAAGCTCGCCAGCACTTGTTGTACATAAGCAAGATCACTGTCAGCCACCTGAATAACAGCACCTAACTCTTCGCTAAACAACAGCGCTAAGTCGCTTTGGCTGTTTTGGCCTAAAGCCGCAACATCAACTGTCCAGCCCGCTTTACCGGCAAAAGCCATTTCAGCCAGCGTTAACAGCACACCACCGTCTGAACGGTCATGGTACGCCAGCAGTTTCTGCTCTGTGGTCAGCTTCTGAATGGCATTAAAGAAATTGATTAACAAATCTGGTGTGGCTAAATCCGGTGTCGTCTCGCCCAGCTGTTTGTATACCTGAGCTAAACAAGAAGCACCTAACCGGTTTTCGCCCAAACCTAAATCAATCAGCAATAACGACGACGCGCCTTTGTCAGTGCGCAGTTGTGGCGTCACTGTTTTACGCACATCTTCAACCCGGGCAAAAGCGGTAATCACCAGGGATAATGGTGACGTGACAGCTTTGTCTTCGCCGTTTTGTTGCCATTTGGTTTTCATCGACATCGAGTCTTTACCGACCGGAATCGTCACTTCCAGCGCCGGGCATAATTCTTCGCCAATAGCTTTAACTGCGGCATATAAACCAGCGTCCTCACCCGGGTGACCGGCAGCAGACATCCAGTTGGCAGAGAGTTTAATGCGTTTGAGATCGCCAATATCAGTGGCTGCAATATTGGTAATAGCTTCTGCCACTGCCAGACGTGCAGAAGCTGCAAAGTCTAACAGCGCCACAGGTGTACGTTCACCCATCGACATGGCTTCACCATGATAGGTGTCCAGTGCCGCTGTGGTGACAGCGCAGTTAGCCACAGGCACCTGCCATGGGCCGACCATCTGGTCGCGCGCCACCATACCAGTCACTGAACGGTCGCCAATGCTGATTAAGAAAGTTTTTTCAGCGATGGTTGGTAAACGCAATAAACGCTCAGTGGCCTCTTTGATACTGACACCGGCAAAATCCAGCGCTTTACCCGCACCTTTGGCACTTGTCACGTCACGGTGCATTTTTGGAGCTTTGCCCAGTAATACTGACAACGGTAAATCAATAGGCGTATTGCCAAAGTGTTTATCTGACAGTGTTAAATGCTGCTCAGCTGTGGCTTCACCCACCACCGCATAAGGCGCACGTTCACGTTTACAGATTTGCTCAAACACCGGCATTTTGTCGGCCGGAATGGCCATCACATAACGCTCTTGTGATTCGTTACACCAGATCTCCAGCGGCGACATGCCTGGTTCATCATTGGGTACGTTGCGCAGCTCAAATTTACCGCCAACACCACCGTCGTTGACCAGTTCAGGGAAAGCGTTGGATAAACCACCGGCACCCACGTCGTGGATAAATACAATAGGGTTGTCTGCGCCCAGCTGCCAGCAGCGGTCAATCACTTCCTGACAACGGCGTTCAATTTCCGGGTTTTCCCGTTGTACTGACGCAAAATCTAAATCTTCCGCCGACTGACCTGAAGCCATCGACGAAGCGGCGCCACCACCCAAACCGATATTCATCGCCGGGCCACCTAACACCACCAGCTTGGCACCAACAGGTAACTCACCTTTTTGCACATGTTCAGCACGGATATTGCCTAAACCACCGGCCAGCATAATTGGCTTGTGGTAACCACGCACTTCTTCACCATTGTGGCTTGGCACTTTTTCTTCGTAAGTACGGAAATAACCTAAAATATTCGGCCGGCCAAATTCGTTGTTAAAAGCAGCGCCACCCAGTGGGCCTTCAATCATGATATCAAGCGCGTTGACAATACGGTCTGGTTTGCCAAAGTCGCTTTCCCACGGCTGTTCAAAACCCGGGATACGTAAGTTAGACACCGAAAAACCAACCAGACCGGCTTTTGGCTTAGAGCCAACCCCTGTTGCACCTTCGTCACGGATTTCACCACCAGAACCAGTGGCCGCACCAGGGAATGGTGAAATAGCGGTTGGGTGGTTGTGGGTTTCAACTTTCATCAGCACATGAATGTCTTCATGGTGATATTGGTATTCCTGTGCATCAGGCGTGGGGAAAAAACGGCCTGCTTTGGAACCAACCATCACAGCGGCGTTATCTTTATAGGCCGACAACACATAATCCGGCGTTTTTTCGAAAGTGTTTTTAATCATTTTAAACAGCGACTTGGGCTGTTTTTCACCGTCTATAGTCCAGTCGGCGTTAAAAATTTTGTGACGGCAGTGCTCAGAGTTGGCCTGCGCGAACATATAAAGTTCGATGTCATTTGGATTGCGGCCCAGCGCGTTAAAGTTGCTGACCAGATAATCAATTTCATCTTCAGCCAGTGCTAAACCCATGCGGATATTGGCTTCAACCAGTGCTTCACGGCCACCGGCTAAAATATCAACTGAAGCTAAAGGTGCAGGTTCAGCTTTGCGGAACAGCGCCTGTGCCTGATCAAGTTCGGTAAACACCGACTCCATCATGCGGTCATGTAATAAAGCGGCCAGTTGTTTGTGCTCTTCGGCCGTTAAAGTACGGCTGGTGGCAACATAATAAGCCAGACCACGTTCTAAGCGTTTGATTTGATTTAAACCACAGTTGTGTGCAATGTCAGTGGCTTTGGACGACCAGGGCGATATAGTGCCGGGTCTTGGTGTCACCAACAATAAAAATCCTGTTGGTTGATGGCTGGTGATGGTTGGTCCGTAGGTCAATAATTTGTCTAGTACATGCTGCTGTTCGGCAGTTAATTCGCCGGTGACATCGGCAAAATGGACAAACTCGGCATAAATTTCGGTGACAGGTAACGCCGCTTTGGCGCATTGATCGATGAACTTTTGAATTCTGAACTCGGACAGTGCTGGTGCACCACGCAGGATCAACATAGGCTTTTTTCCCGTGGGTTGAACGTCGATGGAACCTCAAATCAGGCGCTGCATTATATAGAAGAACCAGCATAAAGGGTATGAGTAAAAACTGACGACAAGGCGGAATTTTGATATAACTGGCGGCTCAATTTTGTAAAAGGCCTGAAAGAATGCGTTGGAAAGTGCTGTTGCTAGTACTGATGATCATGCTGATGCTGAGCCTGGCTGCTTGTACGCCAGCGCCTGAGCCTATGCATTTACATCAGATTTATCAACGCGATAGCATTAGAGTTGGCATTTTAAACGGCCCTACCAGTTATTATGTAACCGCCGATGGCGCCACAGGTTATGAATATGAACTGGCGGTGGCACTCGCGGAAAAACTGGGTGTGAAATTAGAGCTGGTCCCCAGCTTTCATTTAGAAGAACTACTGGAAAAACTGCGCACCGGCCAGGTGGATGTGATTGCGTCGGGTTCCACAGTTTCTGAAAGTTTGCGCGCCCAATACCGGCTGGCGCCGGCCTACCAGTGGAGCGACGAAGTACTGGTATTTCGTCAAACTGAAAAAAAGCCCAAGTCGCTGGCCGAACTCAGCGCTCCGGTGGTGGTATTAAAAGGCTCCAGTCAGGCAGAAACCATGCTGAAAAAGCAGGCAGAATTGCCTGAGCTGGCGCTTAGCCTGAACGAAACAGACGATGCCACTGAATTATTGCAACAAGTGGCCGATGGCAAAATTCAGTACACTGTGGCCGACTCCCACTTGTTGGCGATCAATCAGCGTTTTTATCCCAATCTTGGTGTCGCCATGGTGCTGAAAAACCAGCAACCTGTGGCCTGGTTATTGGCCAAAAATCATGATGACTCGCTGATGAGTGTGCTGGTGGAATTTTTTGGCCGCAGTTACGAGGGCGCGGAATTATTAAGCCTGGAAGATAAATATTTTGGCCATGTCCGGCGTTTTAACTATGCCGACACCCTGGATTATATTGAAGCCATAGATAAAGTCTTGCCCCGTTACCGCGCTTTGTTTGAACAACACTCCGGTACTTTAGACTGGCGCCTGCTGGCTGCTATTGCTTATCAGGAGTCGCGTTGGGATCCCAAAGCCCGCAGCCCACAAGGGGTGGTTGGCATGATGATGCTCACCGTGAACACCGCAAACTCGATGAAAGTCACCAGCCGGGTAGATGCAGCACAAAGCATCAGAGGTGGCAGTAAATATCTGCAAAAACTCATTGATCGGATGCCGGAGCGGGTAAAAATGCCAGACCGGCTCTGGTTTGCCCTGGCCGGCTACAACATTGGTTATAACCATGTGGAAAGTGCCCGGATGCTGACGGAAAAAGACGGTGCTGATCCGGATAAATGGGCTGAAGTTAAACAACGTTTATCATTATTGCGCCAGCGGAAATATTACAGCCAGACCCGCACCGGTTACGCCAGGGGCGATCATGCGGTTTATTATGTGGAAAATATCCGTCGTTATTTTGATACCCTGCTTTGGGTTGACGAGAAAAAACAAGCCGAATTAAAAATTCAGCAACAAAAACAAAAACTGGCGGAAGAATACGGCGAACAACTCGAAGCCGCTGCAAATAAACCGGCCAGCAAAAACACTAAAAAACAACCTGACAACAAAGGTAAAACTGGCTCAGAACGCAAAAACTAACCACAGCAACCACAGATCCGGGCTGTTAGCCGTCAAGCCAGCTTGAGATCAACACTGGTGCTGTTTATAGTTGCGCTTCGTTTTACCCTCAGCTGGAGTGCTGCATGCTTAAACGCAAAAGACCTAAAATGTTAAAAAAGCGCCGCATTATGGATGTTGGTGCTGTGCGTCGTCGTATTAAACGTAATGTGGCTGTGCTGAAACTGCATCGCCGGCAACGTAACTTCCAGACCATACTGCAATCTGAACAACAAAACGAAGCCGTTAGCTAACTTTCACTGTTCCCCTGATTTTCCGGATCCTGTGCCTGTCGTAAAGCTTTGGCCGCTTTATGTTCCTGCCGGCGACGCCGGAAAAAACTGGACAGTTTGTCGGCGCATTGCTCAGCCAGCACCCCGGAAGTCACTTCCAGCTGATGATTCAGCACCGGATGGCGCACTAAGTCTGTGACTGAACCAGCGGCTCCGGTTTTAGCGTCAAAAGCGCCAAACACCAGTCTTTTCACCCTGCTGTGCACCAGCAAGCCGGCGCACATAGCACAGGGCTCCAGTGTCACATATAAAGTGGTGTCCAATAACCGGTAGTTCTGCACCCGCACAGCCGCCTCACGGATAGCCAGCATTTCGGCATGGGCCGATGGGTCATGCCGGCAGATCGACATATTCCAGCCTTCGCCAATCACCTGATTGTCTTTGACCAGCACAGCCCCGACCGGAATTTCGCCGGCTTGTTCGGCTTTGTCGGCAAGCGCCAACGCATAGTGCATCCAGCGTTCATCAGTTTGCTGCTCAGTGACAACTTGTGGTATTTCGGACATCACACTACTTATCAAAATCCCGGGGATGAAAAATTTTACCACCAGCCACTGACAAATTTGACTATTTTCTGGTGAAGTTGCTAAATCCGTGAAAAGATGTTTTTACAACTTATTGTTTTTATTAAGTTATAACTTTGGTATAACAATTGCCTTTCCTCCTATCATTTCAACAATAAGGGAAACATCATGGGTATATTTGATATTGGTTTTGTTGCTGTGGTTTTGGCTTTTGCTTACGCTTTTTATGAGCAGCGCAATAAAACAAAAGTGAAGTTACAAAATGCCGGCGCCGGCAGCGAAGCGTTACAACAAGAAATTGCAGATTTAAAACAAAGAGTGGCGACACTGGAAGCCATAGTGACCGACAAATCTTATCACCTAAAACAACAAATTAATCAGCTGTAATACAAAGCTGAACAACAAAAGAAAGTGCAAGCACTGCGGATAAAAAAAGGAGCCATTTGGCTCCTTTTGTATTTGCTCAGGCCGTCAAAACGCGCCTGCGCTCGACTTATTCCCACTCAATAGTGGCTGGTGGTTTACCAGACACGTCATACACCACGCGGGAAATGCCGTTTACTTCATTAATAATACGGTTCGACACATGACCCAGCAGCTCGTACGGCAGATGCGCCCAGTGCGCTGTCATAAAATCAACGGTTTGTACCGCGCGCAGCGACACTACCCAGTCGTATTTACGGCCATCGCCCATCACACCTACTGATTTTACCGGCAGGAATACAGTGAAGGCCTGGCTGACTTGCTCGTACCAACCGGACTTATGCAACTCTTCAATAAAAATTGCATCGGCTTTGCGCAGTAAATCACAATATTCTTTTTTCACTTCACCCAATACCCGCACCCCTAAACCTGGGCCTGGGAACGGATGACGGTACAGCATGTCGTAAGGCAGACCAAGCGCCAGACCTACTTTGCGCACTTCGTCTTTAAAAAGTTCACGCAAAGGCTCAACCAGGCCCATCTTCATTTCGGCCGGCAAACCACCCACGTTATGGTGCGACTTAATCACATGGGCTTTACCGGTTTTTGAGGCGGCAGACTCAATCACGTCAGGGTAAATAGTGCCCTGTGCTAACCATTTGGCGTTGGTTAATTTTTTTGCTTCTTCGTCAAAAACTTCCACAAAAACACGGCCGATAATTTTGCGTTTGGCTTCTGGTTCATCCACACCTTTCAGTGCGTCGAGGAAACGATCTTCGGCTTTCACATGGATAATGTTCAGACCAAAGTGGTCACCAAACATATCCATCACCTGCTGGCCTTCGTTCAAACGTAACAGGCCGTTATCGACAAAAACACAGGTCAGGTTTTTGCCAATGGCACGGTGCAGCAACATGGCAACCACGGATGAATCCACGCCGCCGGACAAACCTAAAATCACCTGATCGTCGCCCACTTGTTGTTTGATGTTCACAATGGCGTCATCAATGATAGTGGCCGGCGTCCAGAGTTTTTCACAACCGCAGATATCAACAATAAACTGTTCCAGCATCCGCAGGCCCTGACGGGTATGTGTGACTTCAGGGTGGAACTGTACACCGTAAAACTGTTTGGCTTCGTTGGCCATGGCGGCATGCGGGCAAGTTGGCGTTTGGGCTGTGGTGACAAAACCTGCTGGAATTTCAACAACTTTGTCGCCATGACTCATCCACACATCTAATAAACCGTGGCCTTTGTCATTAACGTGATCTTCAATACCGGCAAACATCGGGTTCGAAGCAATCACTTCCACCTGGGCATAACCAAATTCACGTTTATCTGAACTGGCCACTTTACCACCCAGCTGCTCTGCCATGGTTTGCATGCCATAACAAACACCAAGCACTGGCACATTGGCTTCAAACACATACTGCGGTGCCCGCGGTGAACCTGCTTCGGTCACACTTTCAGGGCCGCCGGATAAAATAATACCGGTTGGGTTAAATTCAGCGATTTGCTCTGCAGTGACATCCCAGGCCCACAGCTCACAATACACGCCAATTTCGCGGACACGACGCGCGATCAACTGGGTATATTGCGAACCAAAATCGAGGATCAGGATACGATGGAAATGGATATTTTTGCTCATATCAACCTTGTGTTGGTAGCTGGCCGGAGCGCTCCGGCTGGAAAACTACGCCGGCATGCACCAGCGATAAAAACCACACCAGCATAGCTGCCAGCGTTTTATCCCCGTCATCCTTGAAGCCGCGGGGTTGTTGGCCGCTTTCACTCACCCTAATCGCATAGCTCACTATGCTCATAGGGATTTGTTCAACTGCCGCCTACCCGCATCATCAATGATTTAGGGGATAGCATTAGCCAATACGGTAGTTTGGCGCTTCTTTGGTAATTTGCACATCATGCACGTGTGACTCGCCCATACCAGCAGAGGTCACTTTGACAAACACTGGTTTGGTACGCAGCACAGCAATGGTTTCACAACCGGTCAGACCCATAGATGAACGTAACCCGCCCATCTGCTGGTGAATGATGTTTTCGATTGGACCTTTGTAAGCAACACGGCCTTCAATACCTTCAGGTACCAGTTTTTCCGCATTGTTGCTGCCCTGGAAATAACGGTCTGAAGAACCATTACGCTGTGCCATGGCGCCCAACGAGCCCATACCACGGTAAGATTTGTAATAACGGCCCTGATACAACTCTACTTCGCCCGGCGCTTCTTCAGTACCGGCAAACATAGAACCGACCATCACACAATGAGCGCCGGCTACTAAAGCTTTGGAAATATCACCGGAGAAGCGGATACCACCATCGGCAATAATACAAACATCAGTGCCTTTTACCCCTTCCACTGCATCGGCAATAGCAGTGATTTGTGGTACACCACAACCAGTGACAATACGGGTGGTACAGATAGAACCAGGGCCAATACCGACTTTGACTGCGTTAGCACCGGCGTCGGCCAGTGCTTTGGCGCCTTCAGCTGTGGCCACGTTACCGGCCACAATTTGTAAGTCAGGGTACAAAGCGCGGGTTTGTTTTACCCTGTCAATCACCCCTTGCGAGTGACCGTGGGACGTATCAATCAGCAGAATATCAACACCGGCTTCCACCAGCGCAGCAATACGCTCGTCAGTGCCTGGGCCTACACCCACAGCTGCACCAACCCGTAAACGGCCAAACTCGTCTTTACAGGCGTTTGGTTTACTGGCGGCTTTGTAATAATCACGAACGGTAATTAAACCTTTAAGTTTGAAGGCATTATCAACCACCAACACTTTTTCGATGCGGTGTTTGTGCATTAAGGTCAGGGCGTTTTCGCGTGGTGAATCTTCATGCACTGTCACCAGACGCTCGCGTGGTGTCATCACAGAAGCAATAGGCGCCTGCGGGTTTGATTCCACATTTAAATCACGGCCAGTGACAATACCCACCAGATTATGATCAGCATCCACCACTGGGAAACCGGAAAAACCGTGTTGTTGTGACAGCTGCTGTACGTCACGCACTGTTTGTTCAGGACGTACTGTCACAGGGTCAGATACCACACCACTTTCGTATTTTTTCACTTTACGAACGTTGGCCGCCTGCTCTTCAATCGTCATGTTTTTATGGATAAAACCAAGACCACCTTCCTGTGCTAAGGCAATAGCAAGGCGTGCTTCGGTCACTGTATCCATCGAGGCAGACACCATCGGGATATTCAGAGTGATTTTGCTGGTCAGTTGAGTTCGCAGATCTGCGGTATGGGGTAACACTGTGGAGTGCGCCGGCACAAGTAACACGTCGTCAAATGTGAGGGCTTCTTTCACGATCCTGAGCATTGCAACAATCTCGCTGTGTGAGTTAAATATCGGGGAATGTTGCGGCGCTATTTTAGTCGCTTTTACCGAGTGTCACAACGCATTTTTTACTTTTGTGGTAGATTAGCAAAAGTTTTTGTTAAAGCGCTTTGCCAGAACCCCAGCTATGCAACAAGCCGATATCTACACAGTTTCCCGGTTAAATTCCGAAGTTCGCCTCACTTTAGAGCTGCAATTCCGTCAGTTATGGCTGGTGGGTGAAGTGTCAAATTTTGTCGCGGCAAGTTCAGGGCATTGGTATTTTTCGCTGAAAGATCAAGCGGCTCAGGTGAAAGTGGCGATGTTTAAAACCAGCAACCGCAACGCCGTTTTTACTCCACGCAATGGTCAGCAGGTGATGGTGCGGGCCCGTATCAGTGTCTATGAACCCAGGGGTGAATATCAGCTGCTGGCCGATTTTATCGAACCGGCCGGTGATGGTTTATTAAGACAACAATACGAGCAGCTCAAAGCCAAACTGGCCGCTGAAGGCTTATTTGCGCCGGAACGGAAAAAAGCCCTGCCGCTGCAGGTGAAGAAAGTAGGTGTGATCACCTCCCCTACGGGCGCTGCTATTCGCGACATTTTAACTGTGCTACAACGCCGTGCCCCGGCGCTTGAAGTGATTATTTACCCTTCTTTGGTGCAAGGTGCCCAGGCCGCCGGCGATTTAACAGCGGCACTGCAGCATGCCATTCGCCGCAACGAATGTGATGTTCTGATCATCGGCCGGGGCGGTGGTTCAATAGAAGACATGTGGTGTTTTAACGACGAAACCCTGGCCCGCACTATAGCAAACTGCCCTATTCCTATTGTCAGTGCTGTTGGCCATGAAATTGATTTTTCCATCAGTGATTTTGTTGCTGATGTTCGTGCCGCCACGCCTTCAGCAGCCGCTGAACTGGTGTCACCGGATCAGCAGCATCAGTTGCAGGTCTTGCTGCAATTAAAACAACGCCTGACGCAGAGCATACGCCAGCACTTGGGGCAAAAAGCCCAGCTGTTTTTACATCAGCACAGTAAACTGCAGCTGTTACACCCGGCCAGAAGATTACAACAGCAGCAACAGCGGCTCGATGAATTGCAGATCCGTCTGCAACAGGCGATGCAACACAAACTGCAACAGCACCACCAGCAGTTACAACTGCAGCACAAAGCGCTGTGGTTGTTATCACCAGAGCAACAGCTCAAACGTCAGCAACTGAAACTGCAACAGCTGCAACAAAGGCTGACACTCAACCTGAACCAGCAGCTGCAGAAAAAGCAGCAACAATGGCAGGCCCTCAGCCGTGAATTGCACACCGTCAGCCCGCTGGCAACGTTACAGCGCGGTTACAGCATAGTGTTTGATGCCAAGAGCACTGTGGTGAAGTCGGCATCACAACTGCAGTCTGGTGATAAAGTCCGGCTCAAACTGGCTGACGGTGATATTGCCGCCGAAGTCACAGAGGTCAGCATACCGCCATCTCAGTGATAACCCGGTACCACTAAGGGTAGAATCAACGGCTGTGGTGGTGGCCAGGCTTTAACACTGCGCTAAAAAACGCTGTAACAACTGCACCCGTTCAGGGCGCTGAAACAGCTGATACAGCACCAGCCAGTCGTCCGCCAACATCCAGGGCAATTGATGTCTCCACTCAAGACGCCCGGGCTGGAATTGCCAGCAGCGCAGCTGCTGAGCCTGCTGCACCCTGATCCCGGCCATTACATCCACTTCAACCCCTTCGGTACTCACAAAACGGGCAAAAGCTTCACTCTGATACTGCGGATGTGGGGGGACCTCGACCGGAGTCAGGCTTGCCGCAAGCGCGGCCTTCAGCCGCGGAAAGTCAGCCAGACTGCAGACCAGATCAAGATCACGTGCTGTGTTGAGTAAGCCTAACTCCAGCAATAATAAACTGCCGCCAATACCAAAAGTGATGCCTTCAAGACTGGGTTGTAATTGCTGTGCCAACTGAAAAGGGGCACTTTGCTGCAAGAGCTGCAAAGTTGCTGGCACTAGGTCAGTTTGAACCGTCGCGGTATCAGGGGTTCTGCTCATTAAGATTGCTCCGGCAAAAGCCGTTTTATCATGTTTGGGCTGCAGTTGCAGACTTGTCATCATAAATACCGGGCATCAATTCACAACAAAAAACCGCCAACAGGCGGTTTTTTATCAGAACAGCGGCCATTATCAGCCTGACTGGCCTGGTTTCTTTTTATTCGCCAGATTCGCCCGCGCTTTTAAAATACGCTCACGTTTATATTGCTGATTTGGTGTTAAGGTGTTGCGACGCTCCGCAAATGGGTTGTCACCACCACGGAACTCCACCCGCACCGGTGTACCCATCATTTGCAGCGATTTTCGGAAATAATTCATCAGATAACGTTTGTACGAATCCGGTAAATCTTCCACCTGGTTACCGTGAATAACAATCAGTGGTGGGTTGTAACCACCGGCGTGAGCGTATTTCAGCTTGACCCGGCGGCCTTTCACCAATGGCGGCTGGTGATCTTCCTGCGCCATCATCATAATTTTGGTCAGGAGCGCTGTGCTGACCCGGCGGGTGGCAGAATCAAAAGCTTCTTCCACAGATTCAAATAAGTTACCAACACCAGAGCCGTGCAGTGCTGAGATAAAATGCAAACGGGCAAAATCGATAAAACCTAAACGACGATCCAGTTCACGTTTCACTTCATCTTTAATGCCATCGTCCAGGCCATCCCATTTATTGACGGCGATCACCAGAGAACGGCCGGCATTGAGTACAAAACCTAAAATACTTAAGTCCTGATCTGAAATACCCTGGCGGGCGTCCAGCACTAAAATCACCACGTTGGCATCTTCAATAGCCTGAAGTGTTTTGACCACCGAAAACTTTTCCACCATGTCGTCAATTTTGCCACGACGACGCACACCAGCGGTGTCAATCAGGGTGTACTTACGATCGCCTCTTTCCATAGGAATATAAATGGCGTCCCGGGTGGTGCCTGGCATATCAAACACAATCACCCGCTCTTCACCCAGAATACGATTGGTTAAGGTGGACTTACCCACATTAGGCCGGCCGACAATAGCCAGTTTAATATGCTGATCCCTCTCGGCTTTTTCAGCATCTTCGTCAACAACAGGTTCTTCCCCTGCTTCATAAGCCGCTAAACGGGCCGCCTGTTGTTCAGTTAATAACGGCACCAGCGCCTGTTGCAGCAGGTTGGTGACACCCCGACCATGGGCAGCAGCAATAGGATACACTTCACCAATACCTAAGCTGTAGAAGTCGGCAATAGCGCTGTCGGCATCCAGACCATCGGTTTTGTTGGCCACTAAAAACACAGTTTTATTAATACGGCGAATATGGTTGGCAATGGCGATGTCAGCCACTGTGGCACCGGCACGGGCGTCCACCATAAAAAGAACCACGTCGGCTTCGTCAATGGCGCGCAGCGACTGCTCGGCCATTTCCAGTTCAATACCTTCTTCACTGCCGTCGATACCACCGGTATCCACCACAATAAACTCCAGGCCTTCGTAATCGACTGAGCCGTATTTACGATCCCGCGTCAACCCCGGAAAATCCGCCACTAAAGCATCGCGGGTGCGGGTGAGACGGTTAAATAATGTAGATTTGCCGACATTAGGACGGCCAACCAGGGCGACTACCGGTAACATGTAAATTCCTCAATACTCAGGGCTACCTGTTTCAGGTAGCTGGATTTTTACCCTCAGGGGTAAAGTGCAGCAGCATGCTGCCTGATACAGCTTCAACGCTGCTATCAGTAAAAAATGACGGTCTTTTACAACAAAAAAACAGGCCTGCAAGCAGGCCTGTTTCTGCAAATGTACTTTTTGCGTTTATTCAGGCACGTTCAGTAAGGTGATTTCACCGTTACGGCTTTGCAATAATAAATGCTCGCTGGTGGTAACAGCTTCAGCATAAAAGCCTGAACTGTCAAACTCATGCCGCGCCAGATATTCACCGCTGGTTTTGTCAAACCAATGCAGATTGCCTTCGTTATCACCCACTACTACATACTTTTTGTACACTGCAGGCGCTGTGACAAAATGTTTATGCAATGTCAGCTGAGCCCAGGTTTCCAGACCGGTACGGGCATCAACGGCGTACAACTTACCAACAGAATCAACCAGATAAAGAACGTTATTCTCTAACACCATATCGCGGAAACTGGCATATTCACGTTTCCACATTACACGGCCACTGCGTAATTCCATCGCGACCAGCTGGCCGTTGTAGGCAATGGCGTAAATTGTACCATTGTCCACTATAGGTGTCGCGTCTACGTCGATGATCCGGGCTAAATCAGTAGCACCTTTGGCGACAGTAATGGCTTCTTCCCAGGCCGGAACCCCTTTATCAGCGATTAAAGCGCCCACTTTGCCATTGCCGGTACCATAAATCACACCGCCACTTTGCGCCGACACCTGACTGATGCCACGCAAAGTTAAAATAGCGTTTTCGGTTTCGTGCATCCAGCGCTGCTCGCCTGTGTCTGGTTGCAGCGCAAAAATACGGCCACCACCGGTATTGACCAGCACTAAACCTTCAGCGGCAACAGGGGCTGCCAACACTTCACCTTTAACATTGACCGACCAGAGTTTTTCGCCGTTTTGTGGGTTCAGAGCAATCACCTGGCCGTCTTCGGTGCCCACAAAAACTTTGTCGAACCCTACTGAAACGCCGCCGCCAATTTTGGCAGAACGGTTATTCCACCAGTGGCTGATGCCACCAAACAAAGGCGCATCATCACCATCGCGTAAATCAACAGACCAAAGGTTGTCGCCGGATGCCAGGTCAAAAGCAGATACCTTGCCATCACGGCTGGCAGCAAAGACTTTGTTATCAAAAATGGCGGGTTTAAGTCTGGAGTCGTAATGCGCAATGCCATTGCCGACCGAACTGCTCCACACTTCGTTTGGCTCGACCTTGTTGCTGATCTCCGGCAGTACCAGCTCTTCTTCATCATTCGACGAACAAGCTGTTAACGCCAGCACCAGCATCAGCGGGGCCCAGGTTTTTACCGATAACTTCACAGCAACCTCTTAACCGGCGACGTGGGCCAGCTCGTTTAATTTAACTTGTAACAGCGGATTTTTACCCGCTTCAGACGCCGTTAACGCCGCCTGATATGCGGCTTTGGCTTTGCTTTCGTCTCCGGCTCTTAATAACACATCGCCTTTAAGCTCTTGCTGCTGAGCAACAAAACTTGCAGGTACTGTGGTCTCCAGTGTTTTTAACGCCGCTTCATAATTAGCTTGCTCCAGCTGCAAACGGGCCTGACGCAAAGTTGCCAGTGCAATCACTTCAGGCGCTTTACTGGTGGCGATCACAAAAGCCAGTTGTTTTTCAGCTGCGGCATAATCCTTCAAAAAGGCCGCTTCTTTTGCTGCAAGCAAGGCTGCAAGCACGCTGTAGCTGCTGCCTTTGTTGGCATCAATAAACTTTTGCGTTTCAACCAGCCAGGTAGCTTTATCAGCACCTTCAGCACTGGCCTGCTCAATTAACGCAGCATACTGACCAGATTGAGCCTCCAGAGCGCCCAGTTGTTGCGTCTGGTAATAGCGAAAACCATAAAGGCCGGCCAAACCAATAGCGATACCCGCCAGAATTGAAGTACCGTTGTTTTTCCAGAAACGTTTAATCGCTTCAACCTGTTGTTCTTCGGTGTTGTAAATTTCCATCCATCACTCCGTTACGACTGCATTGAGCACTGTGGCCAGCTCAGTTATTGCGACTGTTTGTTGTGGTTTGTCAGCTCTGAGCCATTTTAAGGTCACCTGACCGCTGGCCAGTTCGTCGTCACCCAATAATAAACCTACAGCTGCGCCAGACTTATCAGCCCGTTTTAATTGTTTTTTCAGGTTACCGCCACCGCAGTGCATCACAATGCGCTTACCCGGTAAGGCGTTGCGAAGCTGTTCGGCAACCGAAACTGCGGCAAGTTCCGCCGCTTCACCCAGTGGCATTAAATAAAGGTCTGCATTGTTACTGACCGCCGGCACTAAGTCCAGACTTTGCAGCAATAACACCAGCCGTTCCATGCCCATGGCAAAACCAACGGCCGGCGTGGCTTTTCCGCCTAATTGCTCCACCAGACCATCATAACGGCCACCGGCGCAGACTGTGCCTTGTGAACCCAGGTTGGTGGTGACCCACTCAAATACGGTTCTGTTGTAATAATCCAGCCCGCGCACCAGACGCGGGTTGATCTCAAAGCTAATGCCAGCCGCGGTCAAACGCTGTTTTAAACCTTCGAGGTGAGAAGCAGATTCTTCATCCAGATGATCCAGCAACTGCGGCGCTTTTGACAACATCTCGGCCATAGCCGGATTTTTGCTGTCCAGTACCCGCAGTGGATTGCTGTGCAAGCGGCGCTGGCTGTCTTCATCCAGCAGTTCCTGATGCTGTTCCAGATAAGCCACCAGCTTGTCGCGGTAAGCGGCACGGGCAGCATTAGAGCCCAGTGAGTTCAGCTCCAGCTTGACATAAGGCGCCAGCCCCAACTGCTGCCATAACCGGGCCGTTAAAATAATCACTTCAGCGTCAATATCCGGGCCCTGCATACCAAAAGCTTCCAGACCAAACTGGTGGAACTGGCGATAACGGCCTTTTTGTGGCCTTTCATGGCGGAACATCGGCCCCATGTACCACAAACGCTGTTCCTGATTGTACAGCAGACCATGCTGATTACCGGCGCGCACACAACAGGCGGTACCTTCAGGGCGCAGGGTCAGGCTGTCGCCATTGCGGTCTTCGAAGGTGTACATTTCTTTTTCAACGATATCAGTCACTTCACCGATAGAACGTTTAAAAAGTTCGGTCATTTCCACAATAGGAAAACGGATTTCGTCATAACCGTAGCTGCTGACGGTACTTCTAATCATTTGTTCCAGATACTGCCACACCGGCGTATCCTGCGGCAGACAATCATTCATGCCACGAATTGCTTGGATATCTTTAGACACTTTTAATCCTGACTATAAATGGCCGGCCCGCAGATGCAGGCTGCCTTCAATTCAAATTCGGAAACTGGTTAATCCACAGCTTTGATATCAATCAGCTGTTTTTGCTGCGCCAGATAAGCACGGATCTGTTGTTCCAGCTGCTCGGCCACGCTGTCGTTGTCGATGCGTAATTTTTGCCTTTCACCTTTAAGGTAAAAACCACTTTTGCGGTTGGCACCGGCCACGCCTAAATCGGAAATCAGCGCTTCACCCGGGCCGTTGACCACGCACCCTATCACAGAGACAGTTAAAGGGTCGACCACATCTTCGAGCCGTTGCTCCAGCTCGTTCATGGTTTTAATCACGTCAAATTCCTGCCGTGAACAACTGGGGCAAGCAATAAAATTAATGCCGCGGGAGCGGATGCGCAGTGACTTTAAAATATCAAAAGCCACTTTTACTTCTTCAACCGGATCTGCTGCCAGTGAAATCCGTAAAGTATCGCCAATGCCTTCGGCCAATAACATGCCTAAGCCGATGGCCGATTTAACTGCACCGGCTCGGGCACCACCGGCTTCGGTAATCCCCAGATGCAACGGCTGTTCAATCTGTTTGGCCAGCAGTCGATACGCCCCCACAGCTAAAAACACATCGGACGCTTTGACACTGACTTTAAAATTATCAAAATTCAGCCGGTCTAAAATCTCGACATGGCGCATGGCCGATTCCACCAGCGCTTCAGGTGTTGGCTCGCCATATTTTTCCTGAATATCCGCTTCCAATGAACCGCCGTTAACGCCAATACGGATTGGAATATTGTGGTCTCGTGCCGACTCTACTACAGCCCGGATGCGGTCTTCCCGGCCGATATTGCCAGGGTTAATGCGCAGGCAGTCCACCCCATACTCCGCCACTTTGAGCGCAATACGGTAGTCAAAGTGAATATCAGCCACCAACGGAATAGGCGACTGCTGTTTTATCAGTTTAAAAGCTTCAGCAGCTTCCATAGTGGGCACAGACACCCGCACTAAATCAGCACCCGCTTTGGCAATGGCCTGAATTTGTGCCACAGTAGCGTCTACATCTGTGGTTCTGGTGTTGGTCATCGACTGCACTGCAATAGGTGCGTCACCGCCGATCAGCACATTGCCAACACGGATTTGTTTTGATTTGCGGCGGATAATAGGACTTTCTGCAAACATATTAAGGCTGTCCACCTAAGGTTAAACGTGCGACCCGTCCGGCGGCATAACCAGACAAATCAACAGCAACATCATTGAATTGCACTTTGGCTGCTGCCGCATTGCCAAGCAGTACTTTAAAAGGCGCAGTACCGGTTAAAACGTCATTTTGACCGGCCTGACGGGTGCCATAAGCCAGTCTTTTGCCGGTGGCATCTGTCACTTCCAGCCAACATTCGGCGCTAAACTGCAGGTTTAAGCGGGCAGAGCCTGCACCTGCTGCACTGTGGTTCTGTGCTGCATTGGCTGCTGGGGTTTCAGTTGCAACAACCTCGATTTGTGCAGGCTGAGCTGGCGAACTTGCGACAAGCTCCGGCTGATTTTGCGTTGGCGTCGCACCGATCTGCGGTGATGTATTGGCAGCTGTTGCTGCAGTGCCGGTGTCAGTGCCAGCATCAGTGACTTGCTGTGTCTCAGTATCGCTGACAGCATCTGCAGGAGTAGCGGTATTTTGCGCTGCAGTTGCAGGCACAGAAGTATTTTGTGTTGAGTTCAAATCGGCCTGTGCAGCATTGGCATCAGGTTCCGCTGGCGTTGCAGCTATAGTGCTTGCCAATTCAGCAGGTGTCAGTTCAGGCAAAACGGTCACAGGTTTGGAATCGAGCAGATGGGTTTGCCAGAACCAGACCAGAAACAACCCTATCAATAGTACCACCAGCAAATAACTGGCAAGCATAAATCTGTTATCCACAGCATCCAGACTGGCTTTATTGGAAAAGCTGTGCATTGGTTTGGCCTGGTTGCGTAAATAAGCCGCCTGTAATTCAAAGTTGGCCAGAATTTCTTTTTCCGGCAATTTCATTAATCTGGCATAAGCCCGCAGATAACCCCGGATGAAAGTGGCTGAGACTGCAGGATCCCACTGTTCTGCTTCGATCTGTTCAATCTGGCTGACTTTCAGCCGCAATTGACTGGCAACTTCAGCTGTGGTCAGGCCGCGCTGTTCGCGGCTTTGTTTTAGTAGGGCGCCAACTCCGCCCTGTTGTGATTGCGCTTGAGTACTCATAATGACGAAGTGGCAGGATCCCGAAGATAAATCGTTTGACCAATCGACAGTGGCTGGTCCACCGTCATGTTGTTCCATTTTAATAAGGTATCAAGTTTGATGTTGTATTTATAAGAGATGCTGAACATCGACTCACCGTCTTTCACCTGATAGGTGGCAGGGATATCCTCACTCGCTTTTTCCATCGCAGGCCTTGTTGCTGCAGAAGTTTCCCCTGTAGTTGCGGTTAACTTCAACACCTGCCCTGTTTTAATCAGCGCTGCATTATTCAGATTATTCATCGCCTGCAACTCAGACACCGATAAACGATATCTGCTGGCGATACTGTACAGGGTTTCACCGGCAGCAACTTTGTGGGTCCGTGGCGCAGTTTCTGCCGTGGCTGCTGAAGATATGTTCTGATCTGGTACAGCTTGTACAAGCTGCGCGGCTTGCTGCTGTTGCGGAACAATTAACACCGTACTTTCTGTGTTTACTGCAGCATTTGGTTCTGCCGATACAACCGCAGGAACCTGAGCTGTCATCGTTTCTGCAGGCATAGGCTCGGGAGCAGCCAGTGCCGCCAACTCTTCAGCATCTGAGTTGCCGCTCTTTGATGGAATAATGCTGCTATCCGCAGCGAGCTGCTCTGCCCCTGTGACTGGTTCAGATGCGGCAGGTTCAGGATTTCCTGCTACAGCGGCAGTGTCCGTGCTGGCCAATACTTCGGTGGGCGGTGTTTCAGCAGGCAACTGAGTGTCAGGTAACGCTTCAGCTACTGCGGGTACAGCAACAGTTTGGGCGGCAGCTGCAGACTTCCGTTTGACAATTTTCATTTTAGGTTTGTCGCTGCTGGACACTTTTGCAGAAGCTTCAGCATCCTGCATCAATGAACTTTTATAAGCCTTACGCATTTGCTCCGGTTTGCTCTGGCTAAAATCACTGGCCAGCAACATAGCGGCTTCGCTGCTACTGGGGTAGACAGACAACAGGAATTTTTCCGCCGTTTGTTGTTCAGTCACATCACCGCTGTAATAAGCCACTATATAACGTAATAAAGTGGCTTCCGGTGATACCTGTCCCAGCTGATGTAAACGACCTTGCCATCTTTTTGCTTCCGCCAGATTACCCATGGCATATTCCATCACCGCCATATTGTACAAAGCAGAGCTGCGGTTACTGTTGTGTTGCAACGACTGCTTCAGATACTGGTGATACTGAATATAGTTTTTTTGCTCCAGCGCACACAAAGCCAGGTTTTCATAACTGTCGGCTACCCGGATATAACCCGGTCTTTTAATGGCGGCTAATAATAATTCTTCAGCTTGCTGGTATTTTTGGTGCTGACATAAAAAAGCACCAAAGTTGTTATAGGTGTCGGCGTTATTACTGTCTTTGCGTAAGGCACTGCGGTAGGAATCTTCGGCTTGTTTCAGCTCGCCTACCTGCTCGTAATAGTAGGCCAGCGCGTTGTCAATTTCGGCCAGATCCGGCGCCAGCTGTTTGGCTTTTTCCAGATTATATTTCGCCTGAGTATTATCACCACGCTGCAAATAGTTTAAACCAAGCGACATCCGGGTGCGGGCGGCTTCTTTCATGTCCGTACGAGGTTGTCCCGGCCTGTCATTGCCCACAATGGTAGATTCAGACACACAGCCGCTTAACAGCAGCAGGAAAACACAACCAGCAACCGAAATTTTTCGCATCTTGGTGCACTAATCCTTGTAGTTATCACACTATTTTTACGGAAATCGCCTCACCTTTCATCTGTTTTTTCGCCAGACGTTTAGTGCGGTCAATCACATCACCCACCAGCTGACCACAAGCAGCATCTATGTCGTCGCCTCTTGTTTTGCGGACCATCACAGTAAAACCGTGTTCCTGCAGCACTTTATTAAAACGGTCAATGCGTGAATTGCTTGATCTTTTATAAGGCGATCCCGGATAAGGGTTAAATGGAATCAGGTTAATTTTTGACGGCGTGTCTTTTAACGCTTTTGCCAGCTCGTGCGCCTGTTCCATACTGTCATTGATGCCCTCAAGCATCACATATTCGACAGTCACTTTATCATTGGCTCTCGAATCTTGCACATATCGTTTTGCCGATGCCAGAAATTCTTCCATCGGATATTTTTTGTTGACTGGCACCAGCTGGTCACGCAACTCGTTATTGGGTGCATGCAGTGAAATGGCCAAAGCCACATCAATTTTATCTTTTAATAAGTCTAAAGCCGGCACCACACCAGAGGTGCTTAAGGTGACACGGCGTTTAGACAAGCCAAAACCGTAATCTTCCAGCATCAACTCCATCGCCGGCACCACGTTGTTCAGGTTCAGCAATGGCTCGCCCATCCCCATCATCACCACATTGGTGACAGGTTTAACGTCGGTATCACCGTAAGAACCAATGATTTGGCTGACACGCCACACCTGACCAATAATTTCCGACACACTCAGGTTACGGTTAAAACCTTGTTGTGCTGTAGAGCAAAACGAACAGTCCAGCGCACAACCGACCTGAGATGACACACACAAAGTACGGCGATCTTTTTCCGGGATCCAGACAGTTTCCACTTCCTGACCGCCTTTGAGTCCCATCACAAACTTGATAGTGCCGTCGGCACTGTCCTGACGTGTTACCACCACAGGAGCCTCAATCACACAACTGCGTTTCAGTTTCTCACGCAAGTCTTTGTTGATGTTGGTCATTTTGTCAAAATCATCAATGCAGAAATGGTAAATCCATTTCATCAGCTGATCGGCGCGGAATGGTTTTTCGCCCAGAGACACCAGAAACTCTTTCATCTGCTCGCGGGTTAAATCTAACAGATTGACTTTGTTTTCAACTGCGCTCATGTGGGGTTACTCCTGGTCTGACTTAGGGGTCTGGCGGTTGGATTTTGTCTGTGTCATCAACAGGTTGAGACAGATAAAATACAACCGGGTTCACTTCTTTAAAAACAGTACAACAGATAGACAGAAAGGGGGCCATGCCCCCTTTCTGTTATTCAACCCAATCCTGGGCTGAATTCACCTTAACTTAGCGAGTGCGGGCACACAGCTCAGCGTCAGTGAAGAAAAACGCGATTTCACGGGCAGCTGAAGCAGCAGCATCAGAACCGTGAACTGCGTTTTCGTCGATGCTGGCAGCATAGTCAGCACGCAGAGTGCCGGCAGCAGCGTCTTTCGGGTTAGTAGCACCCATGATTTCGCGGTTTTTACGCACAGCGTCTTCACCTTCTAACACCTGAACCATTACCGGGCCAGAAGTCATGAAAGATACTAAAGCGTTGAAAAATGGACGCTCTTTGTGCTCAGCGTAGAAACCTTCAGCCTGTTCGCGGCTCAGGTGTAACATTTTAGCGGCAACAATACGTAAACCGGCAGTTTCAAAACGGTGGTAGATAGCACCGATGTGGTTTTTAGCTACTGCATCTGGTTTTACGATTGAAAAAGTACGTTCTAAGGCCATCGAAGACTCCCTGAATATCTGATTAAATAACTGGTTAAAAATTAGCGGCCGCGAATTATACGCTATTGCTTATCAAATGCCTATTTGTGCATTAAAAAAATGCCGCTCCCGGCAAAACCCGATAAAAAAACCCGGCACTGGCCGGGTTTTTGGTTGAGTAGCAGGAAAAGGTTAAAACTTCGCCACAACTTTGACCGTTGCATCCACTGTTGCAGCGTCAATATAACCAATGGCATTGGCATCAGCGGCCACTGCCGCTTTCATCTCAGCGTCAGAATTTAACTCTTTTGGTGGCGTGCCTTTCCCGGTGAACACCAGTTTTGACCAATAAGCCTTCATCTGGCTGGACGATTTACCCAATACCTTGCTGTCAAAATCAGCACGGGCTGGGGCAGATTCAGACAAATTCAGTGGTGTGGCTTTATTGCCGTTATTAAAAGTGGCGCCGCGGCCGGTAAACAAACGGGTAATTTCAGCCTGATCAAGAGCAGCAGCATTTGACGGATGTACAATTACTGCTACTTCGGCAAATGCAGTGTTGGCAGCCAGCGCCGCAGTCAGCGTTATCACTTTGAACCAGTTCATGGTTTTCTCCAATACTAAAAAACTAAATCAACGCCCATGGTGATAGCTTTGCTGTCACCTGCCACTTGATTATTTCCAATGCCTTTATCATTCACGTCATCAAACTGAAATTTAAAGGCTGCTGAATTATGAAAATCCCAGCGCACGCCCACACTGGTGGTGTTGTGTTTTTCGCCTTCAGAATCAAAATCAGCATAAGAAACATAAGGGGTAAATTGTTGGATACGATAACCGGCTGACAACAAATAAGTGTCAAAGTCACTGCCATCCAGCGCCAGTCGGTTCACTTCGGACAATAACAACCAGTTGTTGTAGTCGATATTCATGGACAGGCCAGCAAAATTGCCTCTGCGGGTGTCTTCGCCATCCCAGAACACTCTTTGTCCGCCACTGTACCTTTCGTTCTGATAGGTCATATAGGTCAGGCGCAAATCAAACCAATCCCGGTTCAAACTGAGCACACCACCGACAATATCTTTCCAGATCTCACGCACAGGTTCAGAGCCAAAAAACTCCGACAACAGTTTGTTTTCGGTGTCGTCCTCACGACCTGTGTAGATATTGCCGGACACAGACCAATCACTGAGCTGATAGTTAAACTGGGCATTGACGCCGGTATAGTTAAAAATCTGCCAGGTGTAGTTGTCTGCCGGTGGCCGGATCCAAAGATAGGCGTAACTCACATCAAAAAAGTCGGAATAATAATACAAAGGCAAACGTTTTTTGCCAGCCTGCAATGTCCAGTGCTCGTTCAGCGTATAAGACAAATAAGCCCATTCAAAACCGGCATCAAAATCATCTGCGCCCCGCCCGACTAGCTGTGCCGTTGCTGTTAAACCTTCGGTTAATTCGGCGGTCATCTGCAAACCAAATTTAGAATCAGGTTTAAAGGTCCAGTCTTCCTCATAAACCCCAACGGTTGGATAATTGGCCAAAAACGTAGGTTCAAGACCAAACAGCGCCACGCCACTGCCACTGGTTAACTTACCCCCCATCACAGAAGCAAAACCAGAAATATCAACTTCAGCCTGAACCGGATAACTGCAGATAGCCGCCACCGCTGTTGCAAGTAAGAGCTTTTTCATGCTTACTCCTCATTGATTAATGTGATGCAGGTGCGAGCCCGCTTCATCAAAATACCAGGTCCACACCCACAGCCATCAGGCTATTTTTATCATCGGTCAATTTGTCTTTGGCTGAACTGAACTGCAGTTTTAATGCAGCCGACGGGTGAAAGTCATAACGAAGCCCCAGGTTCCAGGTGGTATTGTCAAACCACTGGCTGTTGACAATAGTGGCGATGGTTGGCCGTAACGGGAAATTAGCCGGTAAGTTGGCATAAATCTCAGGCTTGGCATCATCTTCGTCTTTTTCATAAGAAACATAAGGGGTAAAAGCGCCAAATCTGTGTCCTAAAGACAGATAATAAGAGTCCTGATTGGCGTAAAAACTGTCTTCAACTTTGACATGGGTATATTCAGCCACCATCAGCCAGTCATTACGGTCATAGTTCAGGCCAACACCAAAAAAACTACCGTCATCTTCATTAAAATCAATCTGTTGTGCCACTGTTCTCAAACCAACATTGGTCAGCGCCTGCAATAAGGGATTCAGAGAACTGGCGTTAATGCTGACGTCACCCATCAGATAAGCCATGCGCAGGGATAACCATTCCTGACTCAACTCCCAGGTAGCGCCCACGATATTGTTGATTTGCGCCGGAGCTTTAGTGCCGACCACAGTAACTTCGCCATCATAAGCGCCAAACACCAACTGCAGATTAGACTGCATGTCACTTAAACTGGTGCTGTGGTACAAGGACACACCTTCAATAGTATCAAAACCCAGGTCGTAAACACTTTGTGGTGTGCGAAGCCAATCATAGGCGTAACCTACATCACGGAAATCTGAATATTTATAAAAAGGTGTACGCAGGCGACCGGCATTTAACCGCCACTCCTCCGTCAGCTGATAAGTTAAAAAAGCCCATTCAAATTCAGCATCAAAGTCATTGGCACCACGCGCCATAATTTGGGCTGTCACCGACAATTTTTCGCCCAGATCAGACTGCACCTGCAGCGCAAACAAACTTTCATTTTTAAAGTCAATCTCGTCGGTATAGCCGTATAAAGTGTCGCCACTGCTGGCTTTACCCGCTTTAATTGAAGCAAAACCATTCATCTTCACTTCCGCTGTGGCTGTTGTGGCACAACAAGCCATTGCGACACATGCCGCAACCCAAGTTTTCTTCATATACAGATCTCCAAGCAGAATGCTTACAACTATGTCTAGCGTAGACAACGAAGCTAAAAAAACCAGAAAATTCAGAACTATAAATTTTAGTTCCCGACGGATAAAAATAAAATCGGCGGGAATTTATACGAATTTTCAATTATTTACAAGAAAATGCCAAATTTCGGCCAGAAAAAAGCCAGCATCAACGCTGGCTTAAAAATATGAATAAAAACAGGAGGATATTATTTAGTGCCACAATGGTATTAATGGCCTTCACTGACCATATTAATGGTGTATTTTGGAATTTCCACCACTAAGTCATCATCAGCAATACGGGCCTGGCACCCCAGACGCGACTCAGGCTCTAAACCCCAGGCTTTATCCAGCATATCTTCTTCCAGCTCGTCACTTTCGTTCAGGCTGTAAAAACCTTCGCGAACTATTACATGACAAGTGGTACAGGCACAGGATTTTTCGCAGGCATGTTCAATGGCAATACCGTTACGCAAAGCCACATCCAGCACTGTCTCGCCTTTCTCCGCTGTTAATGCGGCACCTTCAGGACAGAGTTCGGCATGGGGTAAAAAGATAATCTGTGGCACGTTACACCTCGTCTACTTTGTGACCCTGCAGGGCCTGCCGGATTGAATTGTCCATCCGACGGGCGGCAAAATCATCGGTGATATGATTGGTTTTATCGATAGCGGCTTTAATAGCGGCAGTATCGTCGCTTTGACTGAGTTGTTTTAACTCAGACAAGGCCTGTTCAATTTCTAATAGTTCAGCCGCGCCAAGCAAATGTGCATCAGCCGCCAAAGCTGCACTGACCGCTTCCCAGACTCTGCTGGCTTCCACCTGCTGTTCACGGAGCAAGCGTAACTGCATATCGTGTTTGGCATATTGCATCGAACTTTGGATCATGGTGGCCACCTGATCGTCGGTTAAGCCGTACGAAGGTTTCACCTGAATACTGGCGCTGACGCCACTGGATTTTTCCTGGGCTGTGACACTCAATAAACCATCGGCGTCCACCTGGAAAGTGACGCGGATATGCGCGCCACCGGCTGCCATCGGCGGTATATTGGTCAGGTTAAACTTAGCCAAAGAGCGACAATCAGCCACCAGTTCACGCTCGCCCTGCAGCACATGCAGTGACATTGCGGTCTGACCATCTTTAAAAGTGGTAAATTCCTGCGCCCGTGCCACCGGAATAATAGTGTTACGAGGAATGATTTTTTCCACCAAACCGCCCATGGTTTCTAAACCAAGCGAAAGTGGGATCACGTCCAATAATAAAGTGTCGGCATCTGATTTATTGCCAACCAGCACATTGGCTTGAATTGCAGCGCCAATAGCCACCACTTTATCCGGGTCAATTGAAGTTAAAGGTTCGGCCTGAAAAAACTCGGCAACCAGGCTTCGCACCAGCGGCACCCGGGTCGAACCACCAACCATCACCACTTGTGCCACTTCATCGGTGTCAACACCGGCATCACGCAGAGTTTGTTTACAGGCGCGGATAGTGCGGCGTACCAGAGGTAAAATCTGGCTGTCGAGTTCTTCACGACTTAAGCTCAAACTCAGCTCGCCTTTGGCTGTTGGCAGCACAAAACTATAACTTGCCAGTGAACTTAACTGCTCTTTAACCTCACGGGCCAGTTGCAGATATTGACGCAGTGCCTGATGTGACAATGCAGTTTCGCCACTTTGTTGTTGCAGCCAGTCAACAATCACATGGTCAAAATCGTCACCACCAAGGGCAGAATCACCGCCTGTTGCCAGCACTTCAAATACACCCCGCTTTAAGCGCAGAATGGAAATGTCGAAGGTGCCACCGCCTAAATCATAAACAGCGATCACCCCTTCCTGACCTGAATCCAGGCCATAAGCCAGTGCCGCTGCGGTAGGCTCGTTTAATAAACGCAGCACTGTTAAGCCCGCCAGCTTAGCGGCATCTTTGGTGGCCTGACGCTGAGCGTCATCAAAATAAGCCGGCACTGTGATCACCACGCCCGTCAGCTCACCCCCTAAGGTTTGACTGGCGGTATCGGCCAGCGTCGCCAGAATTTCAGCCGACACTTCCACCGGGTTTTTAATGCCCTGAGCTGTTTCTATCGCAACTAAACCTTGCTGATCCACCAGCTGATAAGGCAGCTTATGATCCTGCGCCATGATTTCGGCAAAACCACGCCCCATCAGACGTTTCACTGAGCTGATGGTATTGTGCGGGTCGCTGACTGCTGCCTGCTGCGCTGCTTTGCCCACCTGCACTGCGTCAGCGGTATAACGCACCACCGAAGGCACCATATCGTCGCCGGCACTGTTTTTCAGTGTTTTGGCTTCACCGCTGCGCACTGTGGCCACCAGTGAATTGGTGGTGCCAAGGTCAATACCTGCCGCCAGCTTATGTTGATGAGGTGCGGCGCTCTGGCCGGGTTCAGCGATTTGTAATAAAGCCATAATAGGATTTAGTCTTGTAGTTGCTGTTCGATTAACTCCAGCTCATGCTGCAGTTTAAAGAAAAATTTGAGTTTGCGGATTATATCAGCCGCCAGCAGATCCTGCTCGGGCTGATTGGCATCAAGTGCATTGGCTAACTGCTTGAGTAATAACTTTTTCTGCTGCTGGATTTGTTGTTCAGCTTCGTCTATCAGTGCATAGGGGTCTGTTGAATGCAGAATATCAGCCAGCAGCTCCCGCAACTCCATCTGCTGCATTAAAAACGCGGTGTCGGTAAAACTGCGTTGTTCATGACTGATTTTTACCCCACGCAGCGCCAGCAAATGTTCGGCTCTGAGCAGTGGTTGTTTCAGACTGTGATAAGCATCATTGATATTGGCGGCTTGTTGCACTGCTAACAACCTGTCACGTTCAGAGGCAGCGGCAAAATTATCCGGATGAAAATTCCGTTGCAGTTCTAAATAGCGGGTGCCGAGCTCAGTTAAATCAAGATCAAACTGAGCAGGCACCTGAAACAGCTGGAAATAATTCATCAGACCGCCAGCTTATACTGTGAAACTTTCGCCACAACCACATTCGCCGTTGACGTTCGGGTTATTAAACTGAAACCCTTCGTTCAGGCCTTCTTTGACAAAATCAAGCTGAGTGCCGTCGATATAGACCAGGCTTTTGCCATCAACAATCAACTTCAGATCGTCCTGCTCAAACACCTGATCGTCGTCATTTAGCTCGTCAACAAATTCCAGCACATAAGCAAGACCAGAGCAGCCGGTAGTTTTTACACCAACCCGCAAACCCAGACCTTTGCCGCGGTTCGCTAAAAAACTGCGAACCCTTTCTGCTGCTGCTGCCGTCATTGAAATTGCCATAACAACTTAGCTCCCGTGCCGGGTTTTATAATCAGCAATGGCTGCTTTAATGGCATCTTCGGCCAGAATAGAGCAGTGAATTTTTACCGGCGGTAACGCCAGCTCCTGCGCTATGTCAGTGTTTTTGATTTGTGCCGCTTCGTCCAGGCTTTTGCCTTTGACCCACTCGGTCACCAGCGAACTGGATGCGATGGCGCTGCCACAACCATAGGTTTTGAACTTGGCATCTTCAATAATGCCCTGCTCGTTAACTTTGATTTGCAGTTTCATCACGTCACCACAAGCAGGCGCGCCAACCATACCAGTGGCCACTGTTGGGTCGTCTTTGGCAAAGGCGCCAACGTTACGTGGATTTTCGTAGTGATCTATGACTTTTTCGCTGTATGCCATGGTACTTTACCTCATTAATCCGGATAACCCGCAATTGCTTGCGGGTGGACGCAGCTGTTGTCGCTGCGGATCAGTGTGCCACCCAGGCCACTGTGTTTAAATCAATGCCGTCTTTGTACATATCCCACAGCGGCGACATGGCACGGAGTTTTTCAATGGCTTCGTGCACAATTTTAATGGTGTGATCAATCTGTTCTTCAGTGGTAAAACGACCAATGCTAAAACGGATTGAACTGTGTGCCAGTTCATCGCTTAAACCTAAAGCGCGCAGCACATAAGAAGGTTCTAAACTGGCTGAAGTACAGGCTGAACCAGAAGACACCGCAATGTCTTTCAGCGCCATAATCAGCGACTCACCTTCAACATAGTTAAAGCTGATATTGGTAATGCCAGGTACTCTGTGTGTGGCATCCCCATTTAAAAACACTTGTTCAATGTCCTGAATACCGTCCCACAAGCGCTGACGCAGCTTGGCAAAACGCTCGTTTTCAGCGGCCATTTCAACTTTGGCAATACGGAAAGCTTCACCCATACCAACGATCTGGTGGGTTGGTAAAGTGCCTGAACGCATACCACGTTCATGGCCGCCACCATGCGTCTGGGCTTCTAACCGAATACGCGGTTTACGGCGCACATATAAAGCACCAATGCCTTTAGGACCATAAATTTTGTGAGCAGAAAACGACATTAAATCAATTTTTAATGTTTGCAGGTCAATGGCAACTTTACCTGCTGCCTGGGCCGCATCCACATGGAAAATAATGCCTTTGGCACGGCATAACTCACCGATAGCGGCCACATCCTGCACCACGCCGGTTTCGTTGTTCACCATCATAATGCTGACCACAGTGGTGTCTGGGCGCATCGCGGCTTCTAACTGGCCAAGGTCAACCAGACCATTGTGTTGTACATCTAAATAGGTCACTTCATAACCTTCACGCTCTAAAGCACGCATGGTATCCAGTACGGCTTTATGCTCGGTCTTGCAGGTGATCAGATGTTTACCTTTTTTATGGTAAAACTGCGCTGCACCTTTAATGGCCAGGTTGTTGGACTCTGTTGCGCCTGAAGTAAACACAATTTCACGTGGATCGGCGTTTACCAGATCAGCAATATGGCTACGGGCGATCTCTACCGCTTCTTCCGCCTGCCAGCCAAATCGGTGTGAACGCGAGGCCGGATTACCAAAGTCGCCGTCCATCGTCAGGTACTGCATCATTTTTTCTGCAACACGAGGGTCAACCGGGGTTGTTGCGGCGTAATCTAAATAAATAGGTAACTTCATCTTGGGCTCCGTCTGCTGTTACAACTGGCAGCTGACTTCAATTTCAGTTTCAGGGTTCTTTAACAGGCGGCTGTCCTGCCGCTTGGCCACGCTCTGAATTTCATTCTGGCTGACCAATTCACCCAAAGTAATTTGGGTCAGAAAATCTTCAATCCGGTGACTTAAGTCACTCCACAAGGTATGGGTCAGGCATTTGGCGCCGCCCTGACAGTCAGATTTGCCCTGACAACGGGTTGCGTCTACCGACTCATCTACGGCGCTGATCACTTCAGACACTGAAATTTCAGCGGCCGGTTTGCCCAGCTGATAACCACCACCCGGGCCACGCACACTGCTGACTAAACCCTGTTTACGCAACCGGGCGAACAATTGTTCAAGATAAGACAACGAAATTTCCTGCCGGGCAGAAATATCTGCCAGCGGCACCGGACCTGAACTGGTGTGTAGCGCCACATCCAGCATTGCAGTCACGGCATAACGCCCTTTCGATGTTAACCTCATCCTGACCCCATTAGCTTCGACCTGAGAATGGCGCAAATTGTACATTCCTGACTGATTTAGTCAAGTATAAAACCTACTAAAACAGTCAACTATTATGGTCATGGCACCGGATATAAATCTCAGATCCGGCTAAATCGTCGGATCAAACTCTTCATGCGCCTTTTTGCGTTGCTCGGCCGCTTCACGTTCAGCCGCTAAAAAAGCTTCATCACCAATATCCATGCTGGGCACAGCGTCACAAACGTTGCCACCTAAGTCATTGACACTCTTACAAAGTTCGGCCACTTTGTTGTCGAGGCAATGAATATGGTCCAGCATGCGGCCTATGGCATTGGCAACAGGATCCGGATTGTCACTGGCAACAGCATAAGCGTCAAAACCAAATTTTTTCGCCAGATTCTGCCGCTGCTCAGATACTGCTGAATCCTGTTTGGCGACAATACGGCCCGGGATCCCCACCACAGTGGCACCGGCTGGCACGTCTTTGACCACCACAGCATTGGAACCAATACGGGCGTTCTCGCCGACATACAAGGGACCTAACACCTTTGCGCCAGCGCCTATCACCACATTGTTACCTAAAGTGGGGTGGCGTTTACCCGGATTCCAGCTGGTGCCACCTAAAGTCACACCATGGTACAAAGTCACGTCATCACCAATTTCGGCAGTTTCACCTATCACCACACCCATGCCATGGTCGATAAAAAAACGCCGGCCAATTTTCGCGCCTGGGTGAATTTCCACCCCTGTGAGCCAGCGGGCTATAGTGCTTAAAAACCGCGCCAGCCATTTCCAGCCGGCCAACCAGAGTTTGTGGTTCATCCGGTGCCACCAGATGGCGTGCAAACCGGGGTAATTGGTCAGCACTTCAAAAAAACTGCGCGCCGCCGGATCCCGGTCAAATACACTTTTAATATCTTCTTTGATACCTGCAAACATGGAAATGTCCTTCGCCGCTGTGGCTTATTCGCTTTGGCTGTCTTGTTTTTGTTTACGCTGCACTGAAGTTAAAATGCCACGCAGAATATTCAGCTCTGCTTCTTCCGGCCTGGCTCTGGTAAATAAACGTTTCAGTTTGGTCATTACCACACCCGGATGTTGTTTGATAATAAAACCGGTGTCGTTCAGCGTTTCTTCCAGATGCACAAAAAACCTTTCCATCTGCAAAGACGTCGGATACTGGGTTTCATCAGCTTCAACAGCTACAGGTTTGGCGGCAAGTGCAGCTACCCGCACTTCATAAGCCACGATTTGCACAGCCATCGCCAGATTCAGCGAACTGTATTCAGGGTTAGCCGGAATACAGACGTGGAAATTGCACAGCTGCAACTCTTCGTTGGTCAGGCCGTTATTCTCGCGGCCAAACACCAGTGCCACCGGCTTTTGTGTTGCCTCCTGCACTGCTTTTTCACCACATTCACGCGGCTCCAGCATAGGCCAGGACAAAGTACGGGAACGGGCGCTGGCGCCAACAATCAGACCACAATCGCCGATGGCCTCTTCCAGCGTATCGACTACTTTGGCATTGGCCAGCACTTCGCTGGCACCGGCCGACAAGGCATAGGCCTGACCATCGGGCAATTCTTTGGGGGATACCAGCCATAACTGACTTAAGCCCATGGTTTTCATCGCCCGGGCGACAGAGCCGATATTGCCGGTGTGTGAGGTTCCAACCAGAACAATGCGGATTTGATCGAGCATAAAATGAAAATTCCCGGAAAAAGCATAGCGCCTGAAAAAAGAGCGGCATTTTAGCATAAGGATTTTACGACTGCGCGCAAAATTCGGATGTGTAGACATCCAAAATCAAACAAATTTCACTGGTCGGGGCAAATGGCGAATTTGTCCATTTGCCACTGCAAAGCTGAATCAGCTTTGCTAAACTAGCGCCTCCTCAACACAACAAGGATCGATCGCATGAAAGCTTTGACCAAGTTCGTTGTACTCGCAGGCTTATTCGCTTGCACTATCAATACCTTACCAAGTTACGCCGCCACTAACGCTTTAAGAGAAGCCATTAATCATCCAAACCGCAGTGCGGTGAATAAAGCGCGCGACGTGCACCGCCACCCATACGAAACCCTGAGCTTTTTTGATGTCAAAGCCGACAGCACTGTGGTGGAAATTTCCCCTGGCGGCGGCTGGTACACCGAAATTCTGGCGCCTTTATTAAAAGAAAAAGGCAAATATTACGCCGCGCATCAGCCTGCCGATGCCACCTCTGATTACGCCAAAAGAACCCGTGCTGCTTATCTGGAAAAACTGGCATCCGACCCTGTATACAGTGCAGTGACAGTGACAGGTTTTGCCCCGGATAAATTTTATGAAGTGGCGCCTGCCGGCACAGCTGATGTGGTACTGACTTTCCGTAACCTGCACAACTGGTACGAAAAAGACAAAGGTGAAGCCAGCCTGCTGACCGCTTTTAAAACTTTCCACACTGCACTAAAACCAGGTGGTGTTTTGGGTGTGGTTGAACACCGTTTACCGGAAAGCAAACTTAATACTGACTGGACTGAGTCGGGTTATATGCCACAAAGCATGGTGATCCGTGTGGCTGAGCAGGCTGGTTTTGTGCTCGATGGCACCAGTGAAGTGAACGCCAATCCAAAAGATACCGCGGATCATCCAAAAGGTGTCTGGACTTTACCGCCAGTGCTGGCGCTAAAAGAGCAGGATAAAGCCAAATATATGGCCATCGGTGAAAGCGACCGTATGACACTGAAATTCCGTAAAAAAGCTGAATAATTTATCAACCCCAAGCCAATTAAGTGGATGTATCGATGAAAGTTCTAGTCATAGGCGGCGGTGGCCGCGAACACGCCCTGGCGTGGAAAGCAGCCCAATCGCCAAAAGTCAGCCAGGTGTTTGTCGCTCCGGGTAACGCCGGTACTGCACTGGAAAACAATCTGCAGAATGTGGCCATTGCCGCCGACGATGTGCCGGCTTTATTGGCGTTTGCCAAGGCCGAGCAGATTGAGCTGACCATTGTGGGCCCTGAAGCCCCACTGGCCCGCGGTGTGGTGGACAGCTTCCGCGCTGCCGGTCTGGCAATTTTTGGCCCGACCCAAGCTGCTGCTCAGCTGGAAAGCTCCAAAGCCTTTGCCAAAGACTTTTTAGCCCGCCATCAAATCCCGACCGCAGCTTATGGTACTTTCAGCGATATCTCCGACGCCAAAGCTTATGTGGCTGAACAAGGCACTCCTATTGTGATCAAGGCCGATGGTTTAGCGGCCGGCAAAGGGGTGATTATTGCCCAGACTGAAGCTGAAGCTTTTGCCGCTATTGAAGATATGCTGTCCGGCAACAAATTTGGTGATGCCGGTAGCCGGGTGGTGATTGAAGAGTTTCTGGTCGGTGAAGAAGCCTCTTTTATCGTGATGGTTGACGGTAAAAATGCCCTGGCTTTTGCGTCCAGTCAGGATCACAAAGCCCGCGACGATGGCGACAAAGGCCCGAATACCGGTGGTATGGGCGCTTATTCACCAGCGCCAGTGGTGACTCCGGCCGTGCACGACTGGGTGATGCAAAACGTGATTTATCCAACAGTGAATGGTATGGCAGCAGAAGGCACTGTGTACACAGGCTTTTTATATGCCGGCCTGATGGTAGCCCCAAATGGCACCTGTAAAGTGCTGGAGTTTAACTGCCGTTTTGGTGACCCTGAAACGCAACCCATTATGATGCGTCTGCAGTCGGATTTAGTGGAGCTGTGCCAGAACGCCGTTGAGGGCAAGCTCGACCAAACGGAAATTGCCTTTGACAGTCGCGCTGCAGTGGGTGTGGTGCTGGCAGCCGGTGGTTACCCTGATGATTACCGTAAAGGTGATGTGATTAGCGGTTTGCCGCAAGCCGACAGCCGTGAAGCCAAAGTATTCCACGCCGGTACCAAACTGGAAGATGGCAAGGTACTGACAGCAGGTGGCCGGGTGTTATGTGCCACTGCTTTAGGTGCCAATGTCACAGCAGCACAACAAGCGGCTTATCAGCTGGTTGATCAAATTCAGTGGCAAGGTGTATTCAGCCGCCGTGATATTGGTTACAGAGCCATTGCCCGCGAACAGCAAAAATAACGGCTGGTGATCACTTTAATAAGCAAAAGGCAGCCGTCGGCTGCCTTTTTTATCGTTAAAATCCGGCACTTTATACCAAGCCCCTTTGTTTGTCTGGCCACTTTGATTAAGCTAAGCCGCTATCGCGCTCTGCTGCGCTTTTTCTGTCAGGACATTCCAATGAATTTTTCCACTGCTGCTCTGGTGCTGTTGCCCCTGAGTTGTTCTTTATTGTCGCTGCCGCTGGCTGCTAAATGCAGTAAAGAATTTACCGCCATTGCCGACATTCAGGGCCCTGGCACACAAAGCCCTTTAGTTGGCAAAACCCTGACCACTCAGGGGGTGGTGCTTGGCATTTTATATCAGCACAGCAAACAGCCGATGTTGTTGCTGCAAAGTGTGCAGCCGGATGACAATCCCCAGACAGCAGAAGCGATTTTAATCGCCGACAAAGAACTGGCCGGCCTTTATCAGCAAGGGCAAGTCCTCGAGCTGACCGGCACAGTGCGTGAATTGCAACACATGACAGCCTTAACCAATATCAGCCACAGCAGTGTTTGTGCTGACCAGCAGCCGGTGCGCAAAACCAGCCTGACCTTGCCGGTTAAGCAGTTAGCCGACTGGGAAAGTCTGGAAGGTCATTGGCTGAGCCTGCCACAACAGCTGGTGGTGAACGACAGTTATGGCCTGGCGCGTTACGGTGAGCTGTTATTGGCCGACAAAAGATTATTTGTCGCAACAGAAGTGACGCAACCCGGCAAAACCGCCAGCGCTTTTGAGCAGCAACAGCAGCTGCATGAAATTGTCATTGATGATCACAACAACAAACAAAATGCCGAACCTATTGCCTTCCCTACCGGCGGTTTAACTGCAGTGAACACGGTACGAGTGGGTGATAAAGTGCAGGGGGTTGAAGGTTATCTGGTGCAAACCAAAGCCGGTTACCGTTTGCTGGTCAGCAAAGCGCCAGAGTTTCAGAGCGCCAACCCAAGACAAACAGCCCCCAACACCAAAGCAGCCGACACTGTGCGGGTGGCCAGTTTTAATGTGCTGAACTTCTTTACCGGCGCCGGCAATAATCCTCAGTTTCCAACCAAAAGAGGCGCCAGCAACGCAGAAGAGTTAAAGCGGCAACAAGCCAAAATGCTGGCCACTCTAACGGCATTAAACGCTGATGTCATAGGTTTACTGGAAGTAGAGAACAATGGTGAAGCTGCTGACAGCGCCATTGCCACTATAGTAAGTAGCCTGAACCAGCAACTGGGCAGTGCACAATACGCTTTTGTCAGCACCAAGGTAAAACCTGGTGGTGACGATATTAAAGTGGCAATGATTTACCGTAAGGCCGTGGTCAGCCCCATAGGCGAAGCCGCAGTGAACCTGGATGCCCCTTTTAATAGTGGCAGCCGGCCACCTTTAGCACAAAGTTTCCGGCATCCGGCCTCAGGCACTGAATTTATCGTCAGCATTAACCACTTTAAATCCAAAGGCAGCTGCCCAAAACAACAAATGCCGGATAGCGATCAAAATGATGGCCAGTCCTGCTGGAACCCAAGCCGGGTCAAAGCCGCCAAAGCGCTGGCCAGCTGGCTGGCTAGTCACCCAACAGGCATTCAAACACCACATCAGCTGGTGATTGGTGATTTAAATGCATATCGGATGGAAGATCCGGTAAAAACGTTGGAGCAAGCCGGTTTTGTGCATCTGGCAGGTGAAGATCAGCACTGGTCTTTTGTCTATCGTGGCCGCTCCGGCAGTCTGGACCATGCGCTGGCCAGCCCAAGCCTTGCCAAACAACTGACACAGTTCCAGCACTGGAACATTAATGCCGACGAGCCGGCCGTGCTTGATTACAACACTGAATTTAAGTCAAAACATCAGCAGCAGAGCCTGTACGCGCCGACGCCGTTCCGCTCTTCAGATCACGACCCTTTGCTGATGGATTTTAAATTCTGATAACAAGCAGGAAACAACAAAGGGGCCAATGGCCCCTTTGTGTTAAGTTGAGGTTTGGATCAGGCCACAGCTAAAGCAGAGCGCACCAGCATGGTTAAAATAGCGGCACAGCCAAGGACCCACACAGCTGAACGTAAATAAGCTTTATCCAGCCAGTACAACAACACAAACAGCACCCGGCAAATCAGATAAAACACCGCCAGTTGCTGCATTAAAACATCAGTGTTGCCACTGGCGACACAAGCAATAAAAGCCGCCAGATACAGCTGTAAAGCTTCAAAACTATTGTGATGCGCCGCATTGGCACGCTGTCCCAAACCTTCTAGTTTGGCCTGTTGCGCGCGTGGATTATGGTAGTCATAACCGCCCAGTTTTTTTTGTGCCTGAATGACCGGAATACGCGCCAGGTAAATCACCAACACCAAGGCAAAAGCCACCCAAATTAATACACTCATGTTGCGCTCTCCACTTTTGGCTGACAAACAAAGGCCAGTTTCTGCTGATTGGGGCTGATGCTAAAACGGCTGACACTGCCGTTGCAGCTTTTGCTTAAATCCAGCCAGAGCTGCCAGCTGTTTGCTCCCGGTTGCCAGCTATAAATGCTGCTGCCGGCCGATACTAATAATGTATTTGTGTTCAACCAGCGCAGATCCTGCCCTGTTTGTGGCAACAATAACTGTTTGGATTTGAGTGTATTGCTGCCAGTATCAAACCAACTTAACGACAATCTATCCCCTTGTTTTTCAGTAAAGTATCCTTGCTGGCTGCCAGGGCGCCACGCCAGCGCACGGCCGATATTTTTTGCCAGCGTTTTTAATTCACCTGTACTACTGCGATAAGCAATCTGATGGTCGGCTTCGTCTTTGCCCAGAATAAATAACAATAAATCCCCTTGCGGGCCCCAGGCGTGATAACCCACGTCTTTTGGCTCGGCAAACAAGGCTTTGGCCTCGCCCTGAGCCGGAATACGCCATAACCGCTGAGTGCCATCGGCTTCCACCACGACAGCCGACAAGGCAGCGTCTGGCAAAACAGTAGGTGAAAATTCACTCAGTGCTGTGGCACGGTACAGACCGGTTTTGCCGGTGCTAAGCTCCAGGCTGGCAATATCCATCTGACTGGCATCGCCGTTTTTTTGCTCTGAGGTCCAGTATAAAAAGCGGCCATCACTGCTAAAAGCCGGCTGATTCTGGTAACCGCTGTTGTTATTCACCTTTTTGACATGACTAATTTTTTGCTGATGTAAATCAGCCAGATAAATATCAAACTGTGGCGCTGCCGTTTGTGCCTGAACCAGACTGGCAGCAGAAAACGTACTGATAAACAAAAGCTTTTTAAGAACAGCCATCAAGGTCCTTCCTTTATAAGTGATACGGCAGCTTTGCCCTGGCACGACAAAAGCGGTTGCGAAGTTTTCACTTTATCCTTTATGGTAAGGCCAAGGCAAATGAGGCAGAGAAGTTATGTCAGAACGCAATCCTATTATTGCCGTCACAGGTTCCAGTGGCGCCGGCACCAGCACCACAACTAACTCTTTTTCGCATATATTCAGAAGCTTAGGCATTGATGCTGCCATGGTGGAAGGCGACTGTTTTCATAAATTCAGCCGCCCGGAAATGGACGTTGCCATTCGTAAAGCCAAAGAGCAAGGCAAATACATCAGCTATTTTGGCGCCGAAGCCAACGATTTTGGCGCGCTGGAAAACTGTTTTGCCAGTTATGCCGAACAGGGCATGGCCAAAGTAAGGCGTTATCTGCACACCTTTGACGAAGCCGTGCCTTATAACCAGTTGCCGGGCACTTTTACGCCCTGGCAGGATTTGCGCCCCGACACCGACTTATTGTTTTACGAAGGCCTGCATGGCGGTGTGGTTACCGACCATCACAATGTGGCGCAGCATGTGGATTTACTGATAGGCATGGTGCCTATCGTCAATCTGGAATGGATCCAGAAAATTATCCGCGACACTTCAGAGCGTGGCCATTCGCGTGAAGCCGTGATGGCCAGCATAGTGCGTAGCATGGACGATTACATCAATCACATCACACCGCAGTTTTCACGCACTCATATTAACTTTCAGCGGGTGCCAACAGTGGACACCTCCAACCCCTTCAGTGCCAAAGATATTCCGTCTTTGGATGAAAGTTTTGTGGTGATCCGCTTTCGCGGCATTAAACATGTGGATTTCCCGTATTACCTGCAGATGATCAACGGCTCTTTTATGTCGAGGGTCAATACGCTGGTGGTGCCGGGCGGCAAAATGGGTTTGGCTATGGAGCTGATCTTAACGCCGCTGATAGAAGAGCTGATGCTCAAACGCCGTCAGGCCAGAGGCCAGGTGAACTGGCTGGAATAATGTTCTGGCCGAACAAGCATAAAAAAACCGCATGCAGCGGTTTTTTTATTGGCTAAGTATTTATCTGCACATCAGTTCATATCGGGCAGATTACGGCCGTAAAAAATTTCCCGCATTTCGCGTTTTACTTTTTTACTGATGTCTTTTTGCTCGTCACTGCTTAGCGAATCTATGCCTGCACCAAATAAATAATTATTTAAATCAAACTCTTTGAGCATCATTTTGGTGTGGAACAGGTTTTCCTGATACACATTCACATCCACCATCTGGAAGGCATTTTTGGTATTGGCATCCATAAAGTTCTGGATTGAATGAATAGGATGGTCGATATAGTGTTTAACGCCATTCACATCACGGGTAAAACCCCGCACTCTGTAGTCGATGGTGACAATGTCCGACTCAAAACTGTGAATAAGATAATTCAACGCTTTCAGTGGTGAAATCACACCACAGGTCGACACCTCGATATCAGCCCGGAAAGTACAGATGCCGCCGTGCGGGTGATGTTCCGGATAGGTGTGCACACAAATATGGCTTTTATCCAGATGCGCCACCACAGCTTCGGGCAACGGTCCTGGCTGCTCTGAGTTATCGCTTTTGGCGTTTTCCGGTTTATCAATCGGCTCTTCACAGACCAGAATGGTGACACTGGCGCCCTGCGGATCATAATCCTGACGGGCTACATTCAGAATATTGGCACCAATAATGTCTACCACTTCACTGAGGATATCGGTCAGACGGTCGGCGTTATATTGCTCGTCAATATAAGAAATATATTCCTGCCTGTCCTGTTCGGTCGGGGCATAACAAATATCGTAAATGCTGAAACTTAAGCTTTTGGTTAAATTGTTAAAGCCATGCAGCTTCAATTTTTCAAAAGGTTTTACCACGGTATTCAATCTCCACTGCCGGTGTCGGGCATCAGCAGTATAGTGTATTCAAACTTATCTCAGCTTTGCGGCTGAACTTCAGAAGGGTGGACGCTGAACGAGTGAGTTACTTCCATCGCTTGTTGCAACATAATAGACACTGAGCAGTATTTTTCTGCTGACAGGTTTACGGCGCGCTCCACGTGTTTTTCGCTGACATCAAAACCTGTTACTTCAAAATGAAGGTGAATTTTACTAAATACCCGCGGAATAGTGTCAACCCGTTCGCCGGTCAGTACCACACGGCAGTTCGTCACTTGTTGTTTGGCTTTTTGCAAAATGCTAACCACATCCACCGATGAACAGGCGCCGGCCGACATTAACAACATTTCCATTGGGGTTGGCGCTACGCCAGAATCTTTATTGGAATCAAACACCACCGCATGGCCAGTACCGGAGCGGCCAATAAAATTACTGTCGCCAGCCCAGCTTACCGTTGCATGTAATTGATTATCGCCTGCCATTTTGTTGCTCCATTAAAAATCAGGCGGTTATTCTACAAAATGTGGGCAGCGCAAGCCAGCCAATGCGGCTCTATTTGCCGGATTAATCCATCAGGTGGGCAATAGCGTTGTCAAACAGGTTTTTAATCAACAAAGCAACTTCGTTAATTAATTCAATTTGCTCTTCGGTGGCGGGACGGTTTAACACAGACGCAAGCACTTCCTGGAAGTCATACATAATTCCGTCTACTTCACGGATAATCTGGCTGCGGTGAATGGTTTCAAGCTCGGTATGCTGAGTGCAAAGCTGGATGATCTGCTCGGCAATACGCTCTTCAATAATAACACCCAAAGTTTTGCCATCAGAGGTGGCTGTGCCAGCTTTTTCAAACAAGGCTAAGTGTTCAGTTAAAAACTGGATCAGATGTTCATAACCGGGTTTATCTGTGACCATGCGATTAACCAAAAAAGCGAAGTAGTGAAAGAGTAGTCAAATCTGCCACAGAACGCGAAGCAGCGTAAAGCACTGAGCAAAAATATTTTTATTAAAAGCGTCGTTGCACGACGCTGGCAAAAAACTGAAACTTCAATTAAAAAAACAGGGGCATCAAAGTGCCCCTGATTTGGATGGCTCAAGCGCCCTGGTTAAAACTGCAAACCAGGTGATAACTGCGCCGGCATTTCCAGACGGTTCAGCTCCACTGACGCCACAGGGTAAGCACAATAATCAGCGGCATAATAAGCGCTGGCTCTGTGATTACCACTGCCACCTATACCACCAAAAGGAGCGGCCGAGCTGGCGCCGGTGATAGGCCGGTTCCAGTTGACAATACCAGCTCGGATCCGGCGGAAAAATCGCTGGTACAGCGCTTCATCATCCGACAACAACCCTGCTGATAAACCAAAACTGGTGTGATTGGCCTGACGAATGGCGTCGTCAAAATCACTGAATCTGAATACTTTCAGCAGTGGCCCAAAATGCTCTTCATCCGGCAAAGCCGCTGCATTGCTACATTCGACAATACCTGGCGTTAATAAGCCTGTGCCTTGCGCCAATAACCGCATCGGCAATAACACCTGAGCCCCCAGTTCCACCAGCTGTTTTTCCACTGCCAGCATACCAAGCGCCACTTTATTGGAAATCATCGAGCCAATAAAAGGTTGATCCTCAGCATCATACAAGCCCACTTTCAGCTTGCTGCTCACGTCCAGCAAACGCGCCAGAATGGCGTCGCCTTGTGCGCCTTGTGGTAAATACAAACGGCGGGCACAGGTACAACGCTGACCGGCAGAAATAAAAGCCGACTGAATAATGTCGTGCACTGCAGCGTCAATATCGGCCACTTCAGTGACAATAAGCGGGTTATTACCGCCCATTTCCAGCGCCAGAATTTTATCCGGCCGCCCTGAGAACTGCTGATGTAAAAAGTGACCGGTGCGTGAGCTGCCGGTGAAAAACAAACCATCAAGTTGTGGATGTGCCGCCACTGCTTTACCAGTGGCCACTTCACCCTGCACTAAATTCAGCACACCGGCAGGTAAACCCGCTTCCTGCCATAACTTCACCGTGGCTTCTGCTACTTTTGGGGTCATTTCACTGGGCTTAAACACCACAGTGTTACCGGCCAGCAAAGCCGGCACTATATGACCATTGGGTAAATGGCCAGGGAAGTTATAAGGACCAAACACCGCCACCACACCATGAGGTTTATGCCGGATAAAAGCCCGGCCCTGTGGCATTGGGTTTTCTTTTTCGCCGGTGCGCTCCTGATAAGCACGAATGGAAATATCAATTTTGCCAATCATGGCGGCCACTTCAGTGCGGGTTTCCCACAAAGGTTTACCTGTTTCCTCAGCGATGGTCAGCGCCAACGCTTCTTTGTGTTCATTGAGCTTCTGCGCAAAATTTTTCACCACGTCAGAGCGCTGTGTAAAGGACAAATCAGCCCAGGCTTCAAAAGCAGCACGCGCCGCCTGAAAAGCAGCGTCTACCTGAACTTCGCTTGCAGCCTGGCCTTGCCAAATCTGCTGATTTTTCGCAGGGTCTGTTGATACAAAAAGCTGGCCCTGACCCTGCTGCCACTGACCATTAATAAAATGAGTTGTCATGCTGAAAATTCCAATTGTTGCTTGCGCTTATAACCGTGCTAACCGCACCCAGTCGCCATCCTGCACCTGTAAACCCGCGGCAATATCCAGCGGCAAATTCACTTCGTCACTGCTTTCACTGACATGTAAATGCGCCCAACCGGCACGGAAATTCATCCGGTCGGTATTACAAATCAGATAAGGCTGACCACCGCTGACATCTTTGACCCGCACCTGCAAACGGCGGCTGTTGCGCGCTGTGCGGATATGCTCAAGCTTGGCTTCCACCGTAGGGCCGGCATCAAAAATGTCGACATAACCTGTGGTGGAAAAACCTTCAGAGTGAAGCAAGGCTAACGCCGGTTTGGTTTTTTCATGCACCTGACCAATCACCGCCTGTGCTTCTTTACTGAGTAAACTGACGTAAATCGGGTATTTGGGCATCAATTCAGCAATAAATACCTTCTGCCCTATGCCGGTCAGGTAGTCTGCAGTTGGAAAGTCCACCGAAAAAAAGTGCTCCTCCAGCCATTGCCAGAACGGTGAATTGCCTTTTTCATCCGACACACCACGCATTTCGGCGATCACCCGGTCGGCAAAACGCTCACGAAATTCCGCCATAAACAAAAAGCGGAACCTGGACAATAACTTACCATTATGTTTTAACCTGCGGTTTTCCCGAAGGAATAGGGTGCAAAGTTCAGTGGCACCTGTGTAGTCGTTACACAAAGTCAGAATATCAACTGTGTTGTACACCCCCAGCGCCCTTGACGTATGCACCACTTTGCCCAGGTGATAATGATAAAACGCATCATCCAGACCAACAGCGGCTTCTATGGCACTGGTACCACAAATATGGCCGGTGTCTGTGTCTTCCAGCACAAACAAATAACCTTCGTCACCGGGTTTTTGGATCTCTTTGGCAAAAGAGGCTTCAGAGCGGTTAATTTTGCGCTGCAACAATTCATCGTTGACCGGCAAAGAGGTAAAACCGTGGCCGGATTCGACTGCCATCTCATAGAGTGCAGGATAATCAGCAGCGCGGATTGGGCGAATAATCATCATCGTCGCTTACTCCAATTGGGTGGCAGGTGCTTCAGGCCTGCCATTTTTTTGCTTTATTAATGCTGTGCTGCCTGTATTGGCTTGTTGTCACAGCTGCTCATTTGACCCGCCTCAGCTGGCCGGGTTCGCTCAGACTGCCGGCGCAGTGCTGCACAGGCAATCCGGGCGGCGCTGCCATAGCAGCGCTTTGATGCTTAACCCTGTACGACCTTGGCTACAGCACGCTCAAACCGCGCCATACCTTCGATAATGTCAGCATCCGGGATCACCAGGCTGGGGGCAAAACGCACCACGTCGTAACCTGCCATCAGCACAAACAAACCCTGATCGGCACTGGCCAGCAAAAAGTCGCGCGAGCGGCCTTTAAATTTTTCATTCAGCGCTGCCCCCAACAACATGCCCTGACCCCGCACTTCAGTAAACACATCATATTTGGCATGAATACGCGAAAGTTCAGAGCGGAACAACGCTTCTTTAGCCAGCACATCCGCCAGCACCTTGGGGGTATTGATGGTATCCAGCGCAGCTTCGGCCACAGCACAGGCCAAGGGGTTACCGCCGTAAGTAGAACCATGGGTACCTACTTTTAAATGTGCGGCAATAGCAGTGGTGGTCAGCATAGCGCCAATCGGAAAACCACCGCCCAGGGATTTGGCGCTGGTCAGAATGTCCGGAGTGACACCATATTGCATATAAGCGTATAAATGACCGGTACGGCCCACGCCGGTTTGTACTTCATCAAAAATCAGCAGCGCTTTGTGTTTATCACAAAGCTCACGCACACCTTTAATAAACTCCGCCGTTGCCGGAATAATACCGCCTTCACCCTGAATAGGTTCCAGGATCACAGCGCAGGTATTATCAGAAATCAGCGCTTTTAAACTGTCCAGATTGTTATATTCGGCATGATAAACCGCACCAGGTTTAGGGCCAAAACCGTCAGAATAAGCCGCCTGACCGCCCACTGTCACCGTGAAAAAAGTACGGCCGTGGAAACTTTTGCCAAATGAAATAATGTCTTGTTTTTGCTCGCCGAAGTTATCCAAAGCCCAGCGGCGCGCCAGTTTTAATGCACCTTCGTTGGCTTCAGCACCTGAGTTGGCAAAATACACTTTTTCGGCAAAAGTGCTGTCAACCAGTTTTTTTGCCAGACGCAGCGCTGGCTCGTTGGTCATCACGTTACTTAAATGCCAGAGTTTATTGGCCTGAGTGGTCAGTGCATTCACCAAAGCCGGGTGACAATGGCCTAAACAGTTCACTGCGATACCACCGGCAAAATCAACATACTCTTTGTCCTGTTGATCCCAGACCCTTGACCCCTGACCACGCACCGGAATTAAATTGGCTGGTGCATAATTGGGTACCATAACTTCGTCGAATAAAGCACGGGTCACTGCAAATGTTTCAGACATCATCTTCTCCTGAGATAAGGTTGAACCGGGCCTGCAAGCCGCGGCACAGTCACAGCACAGGCTGGATCAGCCGCTGTTTTTTTGTTCAGATTGACAATTATTATTACAGAATAACATTTGAAAGTCTTGAATGAAAAAGCGCAAAACCCAAGAAAATCAAGGGCTGCAGATAGATTTGCAGTTCGGGTGAATAACTAAGCAGAGTGATAATGCAACTGGCTGCGGCAGCCTTGTTAGCATGCAACAGCCAAGCTGGGGTGCTCCCAAAGCTCTTGCTGTTGCATGAATATGGCAAAAAAAATTCGTTTTTTATTCGAGGCTGACTTTATCCAGCCGGGTATTTTGCAAAATTTCCAGGTATTCGGGCCTTAGTTGCACCTGCTGGCGCCACAATAAATCTTCGGCTTCTGATAACTGGCGGTGACGTTTCAGCCACTGGGCCTGCGCAAAATAATCGGCCTGCTGCACCAGTTTGGCTAAAGGTCCGGCGCCCTGAAAACCAACACCTTCAGCCAGCTGGTCTAAAGTCTGCCCCAGCGGCATCCGTTTTAACTGCCACTTCGACACTAAATCGGCGCTGATAAACGCAGAAAACTCAGCAAAACAACTGGTCAGGAAACTGGCATCGGCATTCAGGCTGTCCAGTGCGTTGGTCAGCTCAGTGTCGCGGGCATCCCTGGCTTTGAGTAGTGCATCCTGTTTCACCTGCGCATAAGTGCGCAGATAAGTACGGGTGACCACCAGATACCCCAGGCTCTGGAATAAACCGGTGCAAAAGGCGACAAAAGCGTTGTCGCCACTTTCTTCTGCCAGACGTTTTGCCGCCATCGCCACCGCCATGCTGTATTCCCAGATATTGGTTTTAAAGCGGGTAAAAGGGTCGGTGGAATGTGGTAAACAACGTTTAAACGCAAACAGCGGAATAATTTGTTTCAGGCTTTCAATGCCAAACATACCTAACGCCACTTTCAGCTCTTTGACAAAAGAAGTGGCCACTTTTTTGCGGTATTGCGGCTGATTGGCCAGTTTCAGTAAATCTTCTTTGAGCCAATCCACAGGATTGATCAAAGCTTCAAGCTGGCTCAGTGTCACAGCTTTAGCGCTCAGCGCATCCAGCACCGCAGGAAAACCATCGGCCAGGTTAAACACTGTATTAGACACAGTTTCAAATTTACTGAGTTTTAAGAACAGCTCTTCAGCCACCTGATCATGCAAATGGGCCTGGGTAAATTCCAGAAACTGTTGTTTAGCAACAACACCGGCCTGGCGGTTTTGCATGGCTTGCTGTTCAACAGCCAATAAAGTTCTTTTATCTGAGGCGGCAGCAGCTTGCTGCGAAGAACGTTTAACGCCGATCCGGGCTTGATCCGGACTGACTTCAAGGATGCAATCAAAAAAACGCTGTTGTAACACTACTGCAATCGACATGCTGTTTTAGCTTTCCCTCATTTAATAGCAGGTCAGTGTGCAATTACGCCTAAACACTGTCAACCAAGAGTCGTTTAACGGCGTGTTATTGCCAGAAAATTCGCCAAAAGTTGATGCCCCTGCTCGGTTAAGATCGCTTCTGGGTGAAACTGCACCGAATGCAGCGGCAAAGTACGGTGCATCATACCCATCACTTCATCGATACTGCCATCGGCCTGTTCAGTCCAGGCCGTCAGCACAAACTCATCCGATAAAGTGTCGGCGGCAACCACCAAAGAGTGATAACGGGTGACACTCAAGGGATTGTTTAATCCCTGAAACACCGACAAGTTGTTGTGTTTAATCAAAGAGTTTTTACCGTGCATCACCTGACGGGCCCGAACTACCTGAGCGCCAAAAGCCTGAGCTATCGCCTGATGGCCCAAACAAACCCCTAAAATGGGTATCTCCCCGGCAAAACGCCGGATGGTCTCCAGTGAAATTCCGGCTTCATTCGGGGTGCAGGGACCAGGAGAAATCACCAGATAATCAGGAGCCAATGCAGCTATATCTGCCAGCGAAATTTCGTCATTACGCCGCACCACAACATCCTGCCCAAGCTCAGCAAAATACTGCACCAGGTTGTAGGTAAAAGAGTCGTAATTGTCGATCATCAATAACATCAGATAACCCTTCTGTGCCCTGCAGTATTAAAGCGGTGGCAGCTGCGTCATAGGCCAGCGCGGTGTGACGCCTATGGTTAAATCCTGATGCTGTCCAGCCATCAGACGCTGATAACCGGCGTAAGCAATCATGGCACCATTGTCGGTGCAGAATTCTTTTCGCGGATAATACACTTCACCTTTAAGACTTTTTAACAGCTGCTCCAGCTGTTCACGCAGTGACTGATTGGCACTGACGCCACCTGCCACCACCAGTCGTTTCAGCCCCGTTTCCTGCAGTGCCCGCCGGCATTTAAATACCAGGGTATCTACCACAGCCTGCTGAAAAGAAGCGGCAATATCAGCCTGCACCTGCGGGCTATTGCCCTCACTGGCAATCACATGAGCGGCTGCTGTTTTTAAACCACTAAAGCTAAAATCAAGGCCAGGTCTGTCGGTCATAGGGCGCGGAAATTTGTATTTTTTGTTGTTTCCCTGCAGCGCCAGTTTTGCCAGTAAGGGTCCACCCGGATAATCCAGCCCCATTAATTTGGCTGTTTTATCAAAAGCTTCGCCAGCGGCATCATCAACCGACTCGCCCAGTAACTCGTATAAACCAATGCCATCCACTTTCACCAACTGGGTATGGCCACCGGACACTAACAGCGCAATAAAAGGAAAGGCCGGCGCATTGGCTTCCAGCATAGGGGCCAATAAGTGCCCTTCCATATGATGCACCGCCAGCGCAGGTTTGCCCCAGGCAAAAGCCAGACTGCGGCCAATAGCGGCGCCAACCAATAAAGCGCCGGCAAGGCCAGGGCCGGCTGTATAAGCAACCGCATCTATGCTATCTGCTGTGCAGTTTGCTTCAGCCAGCGCCTGCTGGATCAGCGGCAAAGTTTTGCGGATATGATCACGTGACGCCAGCTCAGGCACCACCCCACCATATTGGGCATGTAATGCAATCTGACTATACAACACATGGCTTAATAAGCCCTGTTTGCCGTCATAAACCGCAATAGCCGTCTCGTCACAGGAAGTTTCAATCCCAAGAACCCGCATTTTTTTGCCCCATTACTGACCTCGAAGCCGCGGATTGTAACGGGATCTGGGCAACAGAGCCAGCAAAGCATATATTTGCTTTACTTTGGGTCAGGCTTTTGAGTAAAATGCCGCACCAAATTTAAACGTATTGGTTAGCCGCTGACCAGAACGCGGTATCCAGATTAACCGAGGTGAGATTTTAATGCCTGTAGTGAAAGTAAAAGAAAACGAACCATTTGACGTTGCTTTACGTCGTTTCAAACGTTCTTGCGAAAAAGCTGGTGTATTAGCTGACGTACGCGCCAAAGAATTTTTCGAGAAGCCAACGTGGGTTCGTAAACGTAAGAAAGCTGCTGCTGTTAAGCGCCACATGAAAAAGCTTTCTCGCGAAAACGCACGTCGCATCAAGCTTTACTAAGATCGGATTCCTCAGATGGCTCTGTTAGAGCAACTTCAGGAAGCACAAAAAGACGCAATGCGTGCCAAAGACAAATTGCGTCTGAATACCATCCGTATGGCACTGGCTGAAGTTAAACAACGCCAGATCGACCTGCAAATGGTACCTGATGATGCCAACGTTCTTGCAGTTCTGACTAAAATGTCAAAACAACGCAAAGAGTCAGCAAGTCAATATACTGCCGGTGGCAGAGCAGACCTCGCTGAAACAGAGCTGGCTGAAATCGCGATTATTGAGCAGTTTTTACCGCAAGCCTTAACTCAGGCTGAGCTGAATGATTTACTGACGCAGGCAGTGGCCGCGACAGGAGCCAGCTCAATGCAAGACATGGCCAAAGTGATGGCATGGCTAAAACCACAGGTTCAGGGTCGCACCGATATGGGCGCTTTGAGCGGTCTGGTGAAAAGCAAGCTAAGCTAACCGCCTGAAACAACGGTAACCGCTGTTAAACTGCACACCGTGCCTCGCGCACGGTTTGTCTTTTTCTGAAATGAGCATTTTGTAGCAAAAGGAAAAAGGTGGCAGGACAAATCCCAAGGCCCTTTATCGACGATTTGCTGGCAAGAACCGACATCGTTGAATTAATAGATTTACGGGTGCCGTTAAAAAAAGCCGGTAAAAACCATACCGCTTGTTGCCCTTTCCATAACGAAAAATCACCTTCTTTTACTGTGAGTGCCGAAAAACAGTTTTATCACTGTTTTGGTTGTGGTGCGCACGGTAATGCCATCAGCTTTATGATGGCCTTTGAACAGCTCGAATTTGTAGAAGCTATTGAAGAACTTGCCAAAATACATCATCTGGAAGTGCCGCGTGAAGCTGGCTCTAAAGGCAAAACCTATGTTCAGGGCAGCGCTGACGATTACAGCCAGATGCAAAAAGCTGCACATATTTATCAACAACAACTGAATTTGCACCCTCAGGCTGCAGCTTATGTTGCCAAAAGGGGGTTGTCGGCAGCCACCATTCATAAATATGGGATTGGTTATGCGCCGGACAGCTGGGATTTATTATTAAAACAACTGGGGCAAGGTAAAAATAACCGCGACCAGCTGTTTGAATTAAAACTGACCAACCGTAATGAAAATGGCCGCGAATACGACTTTTTCCGCGACCGTATTATGTTCCCTATCCGCGATAAACGCGGGCGGGTGATTGGTTTTGGCGGCCGGGTGCTGGGTGACGGCACCCCTAAATATCTGAACTCACCGGAAACCCGGCTTTTTCACAAAGGCCGTGAACTTTACGGTTTGTATGAAGCCAGACAGCAGCAAGACCGTCTTGAGCAGTTGCTGGTGGTGGAAGGTTATATGGATGTGGTGGCGCTTTCTGAACACGGCATCCAGTTTGCGGTGGCTTGCCTTGGCACGGCCACTACTTCTGAACATATGCAAACCATGTTTAGATTCTGCAGCAAAGTAATTTGTTGTTATGACGGCGACAGAGCTGGCCGTGATGCCGCCTGGCGTGCATTACAAAGTGCACTGCCCAATTTAAAAGACGGCGTTGAACTGAATTTTGTATTTTTACCCGACGGCGAAGACCCGGACACTTTAGTGCAAAAAGAAGGCAAAGATGCCTTTTTAGCCCGGCTTGGTGATGCCATGTCATTGGGGAACTACCTGTTTGAGCATTTATTACAGGAGCTCGATGTGAACAGTGATGCCGGTAAATCGGCACTCTGGGCCAAAGCCAATGACATGATTGCGCTGATTCCGAGTGAGTTTTACCGTGACAGCCTGCAGGAACGCTTAGCCAATCTGGTGGGGCGAAAACGCACAGAACAACAAATCACTGCCGGCAAAAACCGTAAAGCAGCAGTGGTGGTACAAAAAACCAAAATTACACCAATGCGCCGTGCTATTGCATTGTTATTACAGTATCCGGCTTTAGCCCAAGTAATGCCGGTGGCGCCTGAACTGGCGCAGGCAAATTTGCCAGGTATGCCGCTGCTGATGGCGATCCAGCAACTGTTATTGGAAAAACCCCAGTTAACCACAGCCCAGCTGCTGGAATACTGGCGTGAGTTACCTGAGTACAACATTCTGAGCAAACTGGCACTTTGGGACCATCAGGTTGCCGAAGAACAGCTAACCCAGGAGTTTTTAGATACGTTTCGTTCAATCGAAGATCAATATTTGCAACAGCGCCTTGAATCCTTACAACGCAAGGACCAATTAAGCAAATTAACGGTGGCCGAGAAGCACGAATACGTGATGCTGTTAAAAGCATTTAAGAGCAAATAACTGCGGATAAGCGCGCTTCGCTGGCTAGAAAAGCCGCGCTTTGTTATAATCGTTTATTCGCATTTTTGAAATTTAACTATATTTGGGTGGAAGAACAGCCTCTATGGAGCATAATCCTCAGTCGCAATTAAAACTCCTTATCTTAAAAGGTAAAGAGCAAGGTTATTTAACTTTTGCCGAAGTAAACGATCACCTTCCACAAGATATCATCGACTCTGATCAGATCGAAGATATCATCCGCATGATTAACGACATGGGCATTCAGGTGTTTGAAACTGCACCAGATGCCGACGATTTAATTATGTCTGATGCTGCGCCGGATGAAGACGCCGCGGAAGAAGCTGCACAAGCACTGGTTAGCGTCGACAAAGAACTGGGCCGCACTACAGATCCGGTCCGGATGTATATGCGCGAAATGGGCACGGTTGAACTGCTGACCCGTGAAGGCGAAATTGACATCGCTAAGCGTATCGAAGAAGGCATTAACCAGGTTCAGACTTCTGTGGCTGAATACCCGGAAGCCATTACTTACCTGCTGGAACAGTGGGATAAATTTGAAGCTGAAGAAATTCGTTTAAGTGACATCGTTTCTGCTTTTGTTGATCCAAACGAAGTCGACGACATGGCACCAACAGCCACTCATATCGGTTCTGACGTGCCGGAAGAAGAGCTGGCTGACGAAGACGCCGATTTATCCGGTGACGACGAAGAAGAAGACGGCGACGACGAAGCCGACACTGGTCCGGATCCGGAACTGGCTAAAATTAAATTTGGTGAACTGCGCACTCAGTACGAAGTCACACGCAATTCAATCACACAAAATGGTCGTGAACACGCAACCACCAAAGCAGAAATTGAAAAACTGTCTGAAGTTTTCCGTTGTTTCCGTTTAGTGCCAAAACAATTTGACCGGCTGGTCAAAAACATGCGTGAAATGATGGACCGCGTGCGCGTCCAGGAACGTATTGTGATGAAGCACTGTGTTGAATACGCCAAAATGCCGAAGAAAAACTTCTTAAAGGCATTTACCGGCAACGAAAACAGCAGCGCCTGGATTGACGCCGAAATTGCCGGCAACAAACCTTATTCGGCCAAACTGGCTGATATGCGCGAAGAGCTGGTGCGTTCAACCGACAAATTACGCAAAATTGAAGAAGAAACTGGCCTTTCCATTTTCAAAATCAAAGATATTAACCGTCGTATGTCGATTGGCGAAGCCAAAGCCCGTCGTGCGAAAAAAGAGATGGTGGAAGCCAACTTACGTCTGGTTATTTCTATCGCGAAAAAATACACCAACCGTGGTTTGCAATTCCTTGATTTAATTCAGGAAGGCAACATCGGCTTGATGAAAGCTGTAGATAAATTTGAATACCGTCGTGGTTATAAGTTCTCTACTTATGCCACCTGGTGGATCCGTCAGGCCATCACCCGTTCAATCGCCGACCAGGCGCGCACCATCCGTATTCCGGTGCATATGATTGAAACCATCAACAAACTGAACCGTATTTCGCGGCAGATGTTGCAGGAAATGGGTCGTGAACCTTCGCCGGAAGAATTATCTGAGCGTATGGGCATGCCGGAAGATAAGATCCGTAAGGTGCTGAAAATCGCCAAAGAGCCAATTTCGATGGAAACCCCAATTGGTGACGACGAAGATTCGCATCTGGGCGATTTTATCGAAGACAGTGGGTCAGAATCACCACTGGATTCAGCCACCATGGAAAGCTTAAAAGCAGCGACCAACGAAGTGCTGGCAGGCCTGACCGCTCGTGAAGCCAAGGTACTGCGTATGCGTTTTGGTATCGATATGAATACCGACCATACACTGGAAGAAGTGGGTAAACAATTTGATGTAACGCGCGAGCGGATCCGTCAGATTGAAGCTAAAGCGCTGCGTAAACTGCGCCACCCTTCCCGTTCAGAAGTATTAAAGAGCTTCCTGGACGAATAGACCAAGGCTTATCAGCCTTTTGTGGTGAGTTATTATCATCACAAACATCATAAAAAGCGCCGCAAGGCGCTTTTTTATTTGGGGCTGACCACCATAAAAAACCACGCTAACGCCACACTTGTCAGCTCTCAATCGGTTGTCGGCCCGCAGCTGATTTGATGACCAAAAAGCGAAGACGTTTAAAAAACAAGCAATTGAAACGCAAAAGCCCAGATCAGCAAGTGACAACAACCACAAATCTTCTTATACTGCCTGCGTTTTATTGCAAGCGCATTCGTCGCTGCGCAAAGACAAGGCCCTATAGCTCAGTTGGTTAGAGCATCCGACTCATAATCGGCAGGTCCCTGGTTCAAGTCCAGGTGGGGCCACCATTTTCAGACCCTCTTGTATTATCCCTGATAGCTCCCTTGCTTAAACTGACATGATCTTTTCAGAAAAGCGTCACCACAGCGTCCGCTATCAACAACTGCTTTGCTATCACCTCAGCTGGTTTGCACCAATCACCCCAATTTTTCCTTGTACTGGCATCTGGCTTATCCGCTTTGTCATAAAAAAAGCAGCCAAATATCACAATTCAGACATTTAACTTTAACAATATCATCTTAAGTTCTGTGCGCCGGCTGCTGCACAGCATGTATTGCAGATCCACTACTTTTAACCACAAATCACTGCAATATTGCGAATAAATCAGACTTTATCTGTAGTAGCACGGCCCACAAAGTCGCAGCAGTCACCAAAGTGTGCTGCTGGCCAAAAACATTACCACTAAGAGCAATAATATGACCCGACTAAACCGCCGCGATTTTTTAAGAATGTCTGCTGTATTAACAGGCTCAGCCTGGCTGACCACCGTCAGTGGTTGCCTTGGCAGCAATGACAGCCTGCCGGACAATGCCACCACTATCCGTTTTGACCATGGTGTTGCCAGTGGCGACCCTTTGCAGGACAGAGTGATCCTCTGGACCAGAGCCACGCCGGCACAACCCGTCAGCACTGTGGCTTTATTGCTGGAAATAGCGACAGACCGTGATTTTACCCAGGAGCTGCAGCGCATCCGGGTCGATGCCAGTCAGCAGGCGGATTATTGCTGTAAAGTCGATGTCACAGGACTGCTGCCGGGCAAAAGTTATTATTACCGTTTTGCCGATCGACAAAGCCGCTCTGCCATAGGCCACACCAAAACCCTGCCCAGCGGCAGTCCGGAAAAAATACAGCTGGGCGTTGTCAGCTGCAGTAACTATCCGGCTGGTTATTTTCATGTATATCAGGAACTTGCTAAGCGTACCGAGCTGGATGCCGTTCTGCACCTTGGCGATTACATTTACGAATATGCCACTGATGGTTATGCCGGTGAAGATGCAGTAAAACTGGGCCGTACTTTAGCGGATGATAACAATACTGAAATTATCAGCTTAACCGACTATCGGCGCCGTTATGCGCGTTACCGTACAGATCCGGCGCTGCAAAAAGCCCATCAGCAACACGCATTTTTGCTGGTGTGGGACGACCATGAGGTCTGTAACGATGCCTGGCAAAGTGGTGCTGAAAACCACCAGAGCAGCGAAGGCAGCTATCAGGATCGCAAACTGGCTGCCTTACAGGCCTATTTTGAATGGATGCCAATACGACCCAAAGTAGACGCCGGCAAAGCCTTATACCGGCATTTCCGCTTTGGTGATTTGGTCAGTATTTATATGCTGGATACTCGGCTGGAAGCGCGCAGTCAGCCGCTGGACTATGCCAATTATTTTAGCGCCAGCGGTTTTGACAGCAACAGATTTGCCCAGGATTTAATGGCACCAGGCCGTGCGCTGCTTGGCACCAGCCAAATGCAGTGGTTACAGGCGGAAATGCTCAGTGCAGATACCAAATGGCAGCTGCTGGGCCAGCAGGTGCTGATGGCCAGAATGACCTTACCTGCTGAGCTGATTGCAGGTCTTGCAAATCCGGGGCCGGCGCTGCTGACACAAATGGCTGATTTGGCAAAGCTCAAAGCGCGTGAACAACAGAACGACCCAAGCCTGACCCCGGCTGAGCTGGCCAGGTTAAAACAACCACAACTACCGTACAACCTGGATGCCTGGGATGGGTACCCTGCAGAGCGTGAACAACTGTATGCTACTGTGCAAGCAATGAAAAAGCAGCTGATTGTGTTGGCGGGAGACACCCACAATGCCTGGATGTCAGAGCTGACCGATATGCGCGGTAAAAAAGTAGGGGTTGAATATGCCACAGCATCGGTGTCATCACCGGGGCTTGAGTATTATTTAAAACTGAACGAGACCCAAAGCAAACAATTTGCCCAGATGCTGCCGATGCTGATTTCTGAATTAAAACAATGTGATGTGCACCGCCGTGGTTTTATGCAACTGGCTATCAGCAAAACGCAGGTAGAGTGCCACTGGCATTTTGTCAGCAGTATCAAACAAAAAGACTATCAACTCGAAGCAGGTTTTAACCACAGCTATGCGGTTTAACCCTTCCAGCTGCCGGGCAATCTATGATTGCCCGGTTTTATCCCCTCCATCATGGCGGTATCACAGCACCATAATCCCTGATAAAAGCTCATAGCCTGCCACAGCCAAATCAACAGCAAAAACAGCAGTAGCGACTTCACCAGCCGGCCTGTTTAGCAGGCAAAAAAAAGCTCCATTTCAGGAGCTTAAACAAAGGAACATCATCCAGGACAAACATAAAGTGGCACAGCGCACTGTACTTGTCCTTATTCTGCGGATTGATGCTGACATTTTTATGGCTTTTTGATGACAAATTTAAGACGTACCCTATCAAGGGCCTTACAGCCAACAGCCACACAGTGAAGAACTATGATGACAGTTAAGGTGGTTATTCGCTTTGTGCTGGTAACATAGCTGCCGGCCCAGTTACTTCAGCATGCTTCACATCAGGCTTAGTCATCTTCGCCGGTGCTACTGCCGACTGCGGCGGCTGATACCATAAGCTGCGGTCTGATAACGGTGTTTCAGGCGGCAATAACGGATTTTTCAGCTCGATGATACGACGCTGCTCCAACCTGGCTTTTTGAATGGCCGCACCATAACGCTGTGAAAACAACTGATCAAACTGACCGTTTTTGCGCAAAATATGCAGACCACGCTCAAGATCAGCGGCCAGCTGCAATTCGGTTTTATTCAGAAAAAAGTACACAGCGGAAGGGTAACGGATCACCAGATCTGGCTCGACCACAAAACCTTGCCTGTTGTGTTGTTGTTCATGCTCAATTTCAATAACAGAACGCGGAAAGGCATTGCCTCTATGTCGCGCCAACATATCAAACAGCTGCTGCGGGTGCGGCGCTGTCAGCACCTTTAACTGATTAAAACGCAAAATTTCAGTGTCGGGCCAGTCGTAGCCCTGCAAAAAACTCAGCCGCTTCAGCCCTTTTAAACTATGAACACCTTCGGCGATATCAGCCTGATCGGCAGCCAATAACAACAAACGCCAGCCATTCAGACCTTTATCCAGCGGGATCCGAACCGGCAACAACCGTTTCTCCCGATCCACTGATGTCATACTCCAGTACACATCAACATTGCCAAGCTCAATTTCTTTCAGCACCCTGCCCTGCACCATATCGAGGTTGGCGGGTTTTAGCTGATAATTGCCACCGCTGGCTTTAAGCGCTGCCTGCAGCAGTTTAAAAGGATACATCTGAGCTGTTTGTTCGGCGCTCAGTAAAGGGCTGCCGTAGATGACAGTCCGGGCCTGGTTTTTTGCCGAAGCCGCTGTATTGGGTTGCTGCGCCGCACCAGCCGGAATGGTCAACAAGGCACAGCAAAATGCCAACAGACCAGAAAAAATGCCCAGAATATTCATCCGTATTGATTGTTCCCAAGGCAAAGCAGCAGCCGATAACTCACTATAACAAAGTCGCTGGCCACGCCCAAAAATTTCCGCACCAAAGCACTGAGTTACAACTTTTGAATTCTGACAGAATAAATCTGTGTTTTTATTAGATTTTCATAAAGAAAAACTGCTTGTGGTCACTACGGATTAATTCACCACACTGCGCTGATACACGACCAACTACCGGCCAAGTCCGGTCAATGGTCAGTCACAGGCTTGCGTTTTAGTTACACCAAATTATAGAATGATCGTTCATTCTATGTTTGGAGATCCTGCATGAAACGCCTGTTTGCCTTAGCCAGCGGCCTGCCTGCCCCGGTTTTATTGTCTGCCGCCCTGCTGCTAAGCGCCTGCCAGCCGGCATCACAACAAGCTACGCCTGCCGCTCAGGCAGCCGTTGAAGTGGCAGTGCTCAAACTGCAGCCTGAGGCCGTTACCTTAAATACCGAATTACCGGGGCGCGTCCATGCCTTTTCACAAGCACAAATCCGTCCTCAGGTTGGCGGTATCATTTTGTCGCGTAACTTTACCGAAGGTGGTGAAGTCAAAGCCGGTGATACTTTGTATCAGATTGACCCGGCCCCTTATCAAAGCAGTCTCAACAGCGCCAAAGCGCAGCTGGCCAAGGCCGAAGCCAACCTGATGCAGGCCAGTGCCAAAGCCAGCCGTTTTAAAGACTTACGCAAAAACAAACTGGTCAGTCAGCAAGATACTGATGAAGTGATTGCACTTGAACAGCAAGCGGCAGCCGATGTGCTGGCCGCCAAAGCCAGTGTTGAACAAGCCAGTTTTCAGCTGACGTATAGCAAGGTGCTGGCACCTATCAGCGGCCGTATTGGCAAATCGACTGTCACAGCCGGTGCGCTGGTGAACTCTGGCCAGACTGAGGCGCTGGCCACTATTACGGCGCTGGATCCGGTTTATATTGAAATTACCCAATCGAGCAAAGAGCTGCTGCAACTGAAACAAGCACTGGCACAGGGTCAGCTTAATGCTGCCGGCACTGAAGTGAGTTTAAAGCTGGAAGATGGCAGCTTGTATCCGCACAAAGGCCAGCTGCAATTTTCTGAAGTCAGTGTTGATGAAAGCACGGGCTCTGTGGTACTGCGCGCCCAATTTACCAACCCCAATCAGCTGTTGTTGCCGGGCATGTATGTGCGGGCTACCCTCAATAGCGGCATTAAAACCGCTGCTATTCTGGCACCTCAACGGGCGGTCAGCCGCAACGCCAAAGGTGAGGCCACAGCCCTGGTAGTGAATAACGAAGGCAAAGCTGAACTCAGAGTATTAACAACCCGCCGTACCATCGGCGATAAATGGTTGATTGAAGAGGGTTTAGCCGCTGGCGACAAGCTGATCGTTGAAGGACTGCAAAAAGTGCGGCCAGGAGCACCGGTAAAAGCCGTGCCTTTTAATGCCGCTCCTGCTGCCACAGAGCCTTCGGTAAAAGCAGCGGGCAATAACAACGGAGCCGCGTTATGAGTCGCTTTTTTATCGACAGGCCCATTTTTGCCTGGGTGATTGCGATTGTGATTATGTTGGCCGGTGTGCTCGCCATTAAAGGTTTGCCGATAGCGCAATACCCTTCCATTGCACCGCCAGCCATCAGCATTACTGCCAGCTACCCTGGTGCTTCGGCCAAAACGCTGGAAGACAGTGTGACTCAGGTGATTGAGCAAAAAATGAAAGGCCTGGATGGCTTGTTGTATATGTCATCGACCAGTGAATCCAGTGGCACCGCCACTTTAACCCTGACCTTCAGCGCCGACACCAACCCGGACATTGCTCAGGTGCAGGTGCAGAACAAACTGGCACTCGCCACCCCTTTATTGCCACAGGAAGTGCAGCGTCAGGGCGTGCAGGTGGCAAAATCTGCGCGTAACTTCCTGCTGGTGATGGGTTTTGTGTCAGAAGATGGCAGCATGAACAACATCGATATTGGTGACTATGTCTCAGCCAATGTGCAGGACATTATCGCCAGGGTGGAAGGTGTCGGTGAAGTGCAGATGTTTGGCACCCAATATGCCATGCGCATCTGGTTAGATCCGGCCAAACTTGCCAATTACAAACTGAACCCATCTGATATCAACACTGCTATTTTGGCGCAAAATGCCCAGGTATCAGCCGGTCAGCTCGGTGGTTTACCCGCAGTGTCAGGTCAACAGCTCAATGCCTCAGTCACAGCACAAAGCCGGCTGCAAAGCACAGAGCAGTTTGGCAATATTTTGCTGCGCATTAATGCCGATGGTTCAGCGGTGAAACTGTCAGATGTGGCCCGTATTGAACTGGGTGGTGAAACTTATGAAGTGTCAGCCCGTTATAACGGTAAACCGGCCATTGGTTTGGGTGTAAAACTCGCCAGTGGTGCCAATGCACTGGATACCGCCGATGGTGTAAAAGAAGCCATCGCCAATATGCAGCCCTATTTTCCGGCCGGTTTACAGGCGGTGGTGCCTTTTGATACCACGCCTTTTGTCAAAATCTCTATTGAAAAAGTAGTGCACACCTTAATTGAAGCCGTCGTGCTGGTGTTTTTAGTGATGTATCTGTTTTTACAGAACTTTCGCGCTACGTTAATTCCTACTATTGCGGTGCCTGTGGTATTGCTCGGCACCTTTGCCGTGTTATCGGTGTTTGGTTATTCCATTAATACCCTGACGATGTTTGCCATGGTGCTGGCGATAGGTTTGCTGGTCGATGACGCTATTGTCGTGGTGGAAAACGTCGAACGGGTGATGACCGAAGAAGGTTTATCGGCCCGCGATGCCACCCGTAAATCGATGGACGAAATTACCGGCGCTCTGGTGGGTATTGCGCTGGTGTTGTCGGCAGTTTTTGTGCCTATGGCGTTTTTTGGTGGTTCTACCGGTGTGATTTACCGCCAGTTTTCTATCACGCTGGTGTCGGCTATGGCACTGTCGGTGTTGGTGGCTTTAGTGTTAACACCGGCACTTTGCGCCACTATGCTTAAACCGTCCGGCCATAGCGGCGGCGGTATGCTGGGTCAGTTTTTCTCCGGGTTTAACCGTGGTTTTGATGCCACCAACAACAAAACCCAGTCGATTGCCCGACGCATGATCACCCAGCCCAAACGCTATTTATTGCTGTACGGTCTGATTGTCGGTGGCATGGTGCTGCTGATGTTACGTTTACCTTCGGCCTTTTTACCGGACGAAGACCAGGGTATTTTATTTAACCAGATTGTGCTACCGGCAGGTGCCACCAGTGAACGTACACTGGAAGTGGTGAAGCAAGTGGAACAACACTTTTTGGTGGAGCAAAAAGAAGCGGTGAAGTCGGTGTTTTCGGTCAGTGGTTTTAGTTTTGCCGGCCGTGGTCAGAACGCCGCCATTGGTTTTGTCAATTTAAAACATTGGGACGAGCGCCAGCGGCCTGACCTCACCGTCAAAGCCGTCAGCAGCAAAGCCATGGGTGCTTTTAGCCAAATCAAAGACGCTATGGTGTTTGCTTTTGCGCCGCCAGCCGTGGTTGAGCTTGGCACCGCCAATGGTTTTAACCTGCACCTGCAAGACAGAGCCAACTTAGGCCACGAAGGTTTATTGGCCGCCCGTAACCAGTTATTGGGCATGGCCGCACAGGAGAAACGCCTGATGGCCGTGCGGCCTAATGGTCAGGAAGACACCCCAGAGCTGAAACTTGATATAAACCTCGCCAAAGCCGGTGCCTTAGGCGTCAGTCAGACCGATATTAACCAGACCATCCAAACCGGCTGGGGTGCAAGTTATGTCAATGATTTTATTGACAAAGGTCGGGTGAAAAAGGTGTTTGTGCAAGGCGATGCCAAAGCCCGGATGGTGCCGGAAGATGTAGCCAAGTGGTATGTGCGTAACAGCACGGGCGAGATGGTGCCTTTTACCGCTTTTGCCAGCGCACACTGGAGTTATGGCTCGCCACGGCTTGAGCGTTATAACGGCATGCCATCGATGGAAATTCAGGGCATGGCAGGCCCGGGATTTAGTACAGGGGAAGCCATGTTGGCAATGGAAGAGTTAATAGCCAAACTGCCGCCAGGTGTTGGTTTTGAATGGACAGGCATGTCGTATCAGGAACGGATGACCGGCGACCAGGCACCTATGCTCTATGCACTCAGTTTACTGGTGGTGTTTTTGAGTCTGGCCGCTTTATATGAAAGCTGGTCCATCCCCGCTGCCGTGATGGCCGTGGTGCCGCTGGGTATTTTTGGTGCTTTGCTGGCCTCAACGCTGCTGAAACTGTCCAACGATATTTATTTCCAGGTGGGTTTATTAACGACTATGGGTTTGGCCGCCAAAAACGCTATTTTAATTGTTGAGTTTGCCAAAGGTGCTTTACAACAAGGCATGTCTTTAAGTGACGCCGCTATTGCTGCTGTGCGCTTGCGGCTTAGACCTATTTTAATGACGTCTTTTGCTTTTATTTTTGGCGTACTGCCGCTGGCAACAGCGTCCAGCGCAGGCTCAGGTGCCCAAAATGCGCTCGGCAGCAGCGTCATTGGCGGTATGTTGGCCTCCGCCATTCTGGCGGTGCTTTTTGTGCCGCTGTTTTATGTGTTGATTGGCAGAGTGTTCCCGCAGCTTCCTTCAACTGAAAGGACAACCGAAGAGGCAGCGGACGAAACAGCTGTAAAAACACTGGCGCAAACCCCAAACAAAGCCTGATAATCCCGGCAACTTACAACGGCAGCCCCAGCTGCCGTTTGTTTTGGAGTGCTTATGAATACTAAAACAAAAAAACATCAGGATCCGGCCCAGGCCGAAGCCAGGAGGCAACAAGTACTGACGGCAGCCGCCGATTGTTTCCGCCGCCGTGGTTACCATGGCGCCGGTATGGCGGAAATTTCCAAAACCGCGGGCATGAGCCCGGGCCATATTTACAATTATTTTGTGAATAAAGAAGCCATTATCGAAGCCATAGTGGCGCAGAACATGGCTGAGATGTTTTCAATGTTAAGCGCTTTTGCCCGGGTGGAAGGTGATTTGCTGGATGCTTTGGTGGATGGCGCCGACCATGGCGTGGAGAAAAACCTCAATCCCGCCTATTCAGCTTTGCAGCTGGAAATGTTATCGGAAGCTGCACGTAACGACAAAGTCGCAGCTTTGTTGCGTCATGCCGACCAAAGCGCACGGGCACAAATTAAAGCGCTGCTGACCGGGCCTGAAGGCACGTTGCGCAGCCTGCCCGATCATGAAGTAGAAGCCCGGCTGGAGTTGTTATCCTCGGTGTTTAACGGTTTATTGGTGCGGGCAGTGCTCAACCCGCAGCTGTCGCGCCACGAGCTGCTGCTGGCTCTCAAACCCTGGCTTCGGCACTTATTGTCGGCCTGAAATCTCTGGTTAGCTGCTGAGTCACACTGCTACCTCCGAAGACTGCTTGACAGCGCCGGGGCAACTTTGTAAAACGCCGCTTGAATTTGTTCCCTGTTTGCAGTTTGTCTGTATGGAGTCTCTGATGAGCACAGCAGTGTTTGACTGGCCAACCCGCCAGGACTGGATAAGCGACATCATGCCGGATTTTTACCAGCATGGGCTGGCGATATTGCCACAGGCTATTCCGGCTCAGTTATGCCAGGCGCTGCTGGAAGAGGTTTCTAAGCGGCAGGATTTAACCGCAGCAGGAGTTGGCAGAGCCGGAGCTCTTCAACAAAACACCGAAATACGCCGCGACCAGACCGCCTGGCTCGATGGCAGCACCGATGCACAACAACAATATCTGGCGCTGATGCAGGCACTGCAAACTCAAATGAACCGGCAGTGTTTTTTAGGCCTGACCCACCACGAATGTCATTTTGCCCGTTACCAGATTGGCGACTTTTACCAAACCCATCTGGACGCTTTTCGTGGCCGATCCAACAGAGTGCTGACCACAGTACTGTATTTAAACTCTGTGGCCGAAGGCGGCGAGCTGGTGATTTATGATGAAAACAACACCGAACTGCAGCGGGTATTGCCACAAGCCGGTTTATTGGTGATGTTTGAAAGCGAAAGATTCCCGCATCAGGTGTTACCGGCCAAAGCTTTGCGTTACAGCATTGCCGGCTGGTTTCGTAAGGATTAACTCACTAAAAACTTTGCCGGAAACAGGCAGCACTCTTGGCTTCAGTGTCAGCCTTAGCTCTCCTTAGCCATCACAGCACAAAACCTTGTTACATTCTGATACAGCCCAATTGTGGTAAAAACTTGCCCTGTTTAACAATTGACCGTTAAGCTGGCTGCACATCAACCAGCAGCCTTTGCCATTTGTGGCGCGCTGCGGCACATTGGCAAGGAGCTTCTATGAATATGAAAAGCCTGTTAAATCAATTATTAGGTTCCGGCAGCGACCTAGTGCAAGGCAAAAGCAGCGGCCAGCAGGGATATGGCCACTCATCCTCACAACACTCTTCATCTTACGGTGCACAGCAGCAGTCAGGCAGCGATATCGGCTCGCAGTTGTCGTCTTTATTGTCGGGCAAAGGGGGCGCGGCGCTGGCCGGTGGAGCTTTGGGTTTATTACTTGGCAGTAAAAGTGGCCGTAAAATGGGCGGCAAAGTGCTGACCTATGGCGGACTGGCCGCTTTGGGCGCTCTGGCCTTTAAGGCGTATCAAAATTACCAGCAGCAACAGGGCACAACAGCCCAGTCCGCCAACCCGGCGCAGCCGCTGGCACAATTGCCGGCACCGGCGCAGGAAGCCCATAGCAAAGCCATTCTGGTGGCGCTGATTGCAGCCGCCAAAGCTGATGGTCATATAGACGCCAAAGAGCGCCAGCTGATCGACGGTGAAATTGCCAAAATCAGCAATGACAACAGCATCACACAATGGTTTGATGCTGAGCTGCAAAAACCCTTGGATCCGGCCGAGATTGCCCGTTATGCCACAGACGAGGCTATGGCCAGCGAAATGTTTTTAGCCAGTGTGCTGGTGGTGGATGAAGAAAACTTTATGGAAAAATCTTATTTGCAGGAGTTGGCGCGTCAGCTGCAATTACCGCCTGAGCTGCAACAAAGTTTAAGAGCACAGGTGGCAGAGGTGCGGCAAAGTTTGCAATAAGCAGCATCATTTCACCAACAATAAAGGCAGCCAATGGCTGCCTTTATTGTTGCTGTTGCTACATACTGTCAGGCAGCAGCACTACACGCCGGCCAGCAATACTTCCTGCTCCAGAAAATGTTTTGTCTGGCTAAAAGCCGCTTCCAACCCGAATAAACGATGTTTGGCTGCAAGCTGTATCGCTTTATCCAGATGGCTTTGTTGTTTTGGCAGACATTTAAAGCCGCTAAGCCAGGGCGTTAAATCGGGCGCCACCACAAACTGCACTTTGTCACCGTATTTTTTCTGCAGGCTGTCAAATACCTCAAGGCCGGCCGCATCAAAATCAAAAGCACAATAAATCTCCCGGTATTGCATCAACCAGTCGGTTAACAGCGCAGAGCCAATACGGGAGCCGGCCGCCAGCGCCACATCACAGTTATCCAGACGAAAAGGCTGTGCCAGCATCTGAGTGGCGAGCTGCAGCACCTTGGGGTAACAGAAAAAGTTTTCTTCATTTTCAATCAGTAACAGTTTGGTCTTGGGCTGATAGGCCTGGGTTACACGCACAGCGCCGTTTTGTTCTGTGCTCGCCAGCACCAGATCCGGCCTGACATCAGGCAAAGCATTATGGTACAGCAACAGATAACAATAAGAAGTGACTGCCTGATGTGAATTGCCCTGCAAACTGGCGGTTTGTCTGTCCTGTGGCGCCAGGGCACTTTGCCATAACTGCTCGAACAGCGCCTGATCCAGCACTGTCACCTGCCATTTGCCTGCCCCTGTTACCTTCACTTTAAAAAGCTCACTGCGCCTTTGATAAAAACCAGGCGGCAGCAACTGCAGCAACTTGCTGTAATGCACTGCCTTGCCTTCTTTAATGTGCTGCAGGTATTTTTTTAACATGCCAGCACCTGAGCTACGGCCTGATGCCAGCCTTTCAGCAGTGCAGCACGCTGTGCGTCGTCCATCCGGGGTTCAAAACGCTGTGCTGTATCTGAGCGCTGCGCTGTATCTAAGCACTGCGCTGTTGCCGCTAAATCCGGATACCAGCCATAACTGATGCCCGCCAGCAGCGCCACACCATAAGCAGAAGATTCAGTGGTGGCCGGACGCAGCACCGGCAGATTTAATAAATCAGCCAGATACTGGCAGAACCAGTTGTTGACCACCATGCCACCATCAATTTTCAACGCTGTGATGCGGGCGCCATCCGCCTGCATCGCCGCTAATAAATCAACAGTCTGATACACCACGGCCTCCAGCGCAGCACGTGCCAGCTGTGCTTTGCCGGCGCCAAAGGTCATGCCAAGCACAGCGGCCCGCACATCAGCGCGCCAGTGCGGCGCGGCCAAACCGGTAAAAGCCGGCACTAAATACACACCGCCGTTATCCAGAAGCCCGGCAGCCAGAGTTTCAGTTTCGCTGGCACACTGGATCACACCAAGCTGATCCCGCAGCCATTTCACCGCAGCACCGGCGACAAAAATAGCGCCTTCCAGCGCATACAAAGTCTGGCCCTGCACTGTGCAGGCCACTGTGGTCAAAAGGTTATTCGACGAATACAGCGGTTTTTCCCCGGTGTTTAGCAGGGCAAAACAGCCGGTGCCATAGGTACTTTTTAACGAACCAGCGCTGACACACCCCTGGCCGATAGCTGCAGCCTGCTGATCACCAGCCAGCGCCAGCACAGGTATAGCATGACCAAATATGGCCTCTGCACAAAGCCCATAAAAATCAGCGCTTTGTTTGACCTGCGGCAAACAATTGGCCGGCACCTGAAACAGGCTCAGCAGGTCCTGATCCCACTGCAAACTGTGAATATTAAACAACATAGTGCGGCTGGCATTGCTGCTGTCGGTGGCATGCACAGTACCGCCGGTCAGCCGCCAGACTAAAAAACTGTCGATGGTGCCCACACAAAGCGCGCCGGCCGCCGCAGCCTCAGCCACCGCCTGGTGGTTTTGCAGTAACCAGTGGATTTTACTGGCCGAAAAATAAGGGTCCAGCTCCAGGCCGGTTTTTTGCCGTACCAGCGCCGCATGGCCCTGCGCTTTCAGCTCGGCACAATAAGCAGCGGTGCGCCTGTCTTGCCAGACAATGGCCGGAGCCAACACTTCGCCCGTGCTTTTGTGCCAGGCGACGGTCGTTTCACGCTGATTGCTGATGCCTATGCCTGCCACCTGCAATTGCTGTTGCTGTGCCTGTTTCAGGACATCACGGCAGACTTTGAGCACCGACAACCAGATGTGCTCAGCATCCTGCTCCACCCAACCTTGGTGCGGGTATTGGCAGTTCAGTTCCTGCTGCGCTTCGGCCAGCACCTGGCCTTGCTGATTAAATAACAAAGCGCGGCTGGACGAAGTGCCCTGATCCAGCGCCAGCATCACCTGTTGCATAATGGCTCCTTTGGCCTGTTAAAAACTCTGGCCAAGCGACAAATAAAAACGATAGGGCTGCTGCTCTGTGCTGGCCTGCGCCAGCCCATATCCCAGATACAAAGGCCCAAAAGGACTGTCCCAGCCGGCAAACACACTGCCGGCCCAGATCCAGTCGCCTGAATTGGTGGCTGTGGCCCGGCTAAAACGTGGCTGATACACAGCGCCGCGCTCCAGCGATGCGCCCAGGTAAAAAGGTGCATTAAAAAAGCTGAATTTGCTGTCACTGATCTGATACAAATACATCAGGCTGCCAAAACGTACTTCAGAGCCAAATAAATAAGCTTTGGGATAACCGGATAAATTAAACAACCCCCCCAGTGAATATTGCTCCAGCGCCAGCACACCGGCATCACCGTTAAAAGTGTCCCAGCGTAGCCTGCTGCGAAGCACGTGGGCACCAAACCGTCTTGCCCCCTGCAGATGCAACAGAGAGCTGACACTGTGGCTGCGGCTGTCTAACACATTGTCCTGCATCCGCTGCACTGTGGCTTCAAACCTGATACCCCGGTTTGGAAAACTAATGCTGTCGAGGTTATCCCAGGCATAACTGCCGGCCACACCGCGGCGCAAATAAGAAAAAGCACCAAAACCAAGTTCTGCCGCGACGCTGCCCGGCAAACGGTATTGGCCATCTTCCTGCAGCAAGCCCAGGCTGAATCTGCTGTGATCAGACAACTCATAACCAAAGTCTGTGGCCAGCAATAACTCTGAGTTACTGAGTTCACCATCCGACAGGCCCTGGTCATCCTCTAACCCCAATACAGTGCGCTGCTGCGCCAGTCTGGCTGCACTGTAAAACCCCGAAGCCCCCCAGGGCCAATATAATTCGGTGTGCAGGTTTTTATCGGTGCCAAGGGCAATATCGGTTTGCCACTCAGCGCCGTAAGCTGACAAGCCGGTCCACAAATAAGAGGCCGCCAGCTGGTAATTGTGGGTATTGCGAAAATCATCCTCGAGCTGCAGCCGGAAGTTCAGATAAGCCGGCCCCCAACTTTTTTCCAGCGCCTGCACTTTTAACAGTTGCTCTGCATCTTCGCCTCGGCTCAGACTGGAACTCACCCGCTCCAGCGTATCCAGACCATAAACACGGCGCAGTGCCTGATTCAGTTCATCCGGCGTCAGTTGCTGGCCAGGCGTTAAATTCAGCCGTTTTAATAACACCTCATCAGCCAGGCTGGTTTGGTTATCCAGCTGCACTTTGCTTAATTGCAGCTCGCTGTGACGGCGCGCCCTGTGTTGCTGCTGCCAGAGTGCATAAAGCTCTGGCTGGCTCAGGGCGGCAAAAGCATCAGCAGTAGCAACGGCCACCCTATCGCCAGCACGAATAGCTTCAGCCATGCGGCCAAACTCCAGGGTGCCAATTTGTTCCACCTTGGGTTTGAGCAAAATATCGCCAGGTGCCAGTAGCGCCAGCTGCCGCTCTACCGCTTCCCGCACTAAAAAACTGGTGAGTTGTTCGGTAATAGCCATGGCGCTATTGAGCTGATGTTGCTCCAGCAAAGGTGCATCTATAGCCACAGCAATAATTTTGTCGGCGCCAAGTTGTTTTGCCACACTGACCGGCAGGTTGTTGGCCACCCCGCCATCCACCAAAGAGATGCCACCCAGTTCCAGCGGTCTCACCACACCAGGGATCGACATTGAGGCCTGCACCGCCTGTAACAAACTGCCGCTGCCAAGCACCACTGCCTCTCTGTTCACCAGATTGGTGGCGACGGCGCGAAAGGGAATAGCCAGCGCGTCAAAACTGTGAAGTTCAGGCACCACGCCATAAGCATGGCGGATCAGCTCCGCCATCGCCTGACCATGCAGCACACCTTTGGGTAACTTCAGGCCAGACCCATCCAGCCCTAAATCCAGATTGATTGGAAAATCATCCCGTTGCTGCTTGCGTCGCATCGGCATTTCATCCCGCTCTACCCTGTCGCGAAAACCCTGACTCCAGTTGGTCTCAAGCAACATTTGTTCAATGGCTTGCGGGCTGTGGCCCAGGGCATATAAACCGCCGACATAAGCGCCGATACTGGTGCCGACAATCAAGTCGACCGGCACCTGTTGTTTTTCCAGCTGTTTCAGCACCCCTACATGGGCACCACCGCGGGCGCCACCACCTCCCAGCACCAGCGCTATACAAGGCCGGCCTTTTACCTGAGCGCAAGGACCGTTTTTGGCTGCGCCAGCGGCAACAGACCGCAGCGGCATCGCCAGCAAACTCAGCGCTAAAACGGCACAAATTAGCTTCATCATCAATCCCTTATGTCTGGTTGCTCCAGCTTAGCGGAGCCAGGCTGTTCTGCCAATTGCAGCAACACACAAAGCTTGATCTGAACGGGACAGCACGAAAAAAAATTTAATATTTTTTCAGCAACTGATCCGTCCAGTAAATCAACAATTTACCTCTTTCACTGTCAGTTTATTTTACAAAAACATGTAAAGGTTTTAAAAAGATTCATTAGGCTTTATTGAAATTGTCACAAATATTCTCTAACGTGCAGCGGCTAAATAAAAAGTAATGTTTTTTTGCGCAACTTTGCTGACAAAAAAATAAAAAATATTAACAACAGCCAACTCCAACAATTCAGTCATGGAAACCCTATGAACATTAAAATGCTCCTGCTGCCGGCGTTATTGGCACCGGCACTTCAGGCAGAACCGTTTTTTTCGGAATATGTCGAAGGCACGTCAAACAATAAAGCGCTGGAAATTTATAACCCGGCCGACACCCCACTGGATTTATCCGGTTATTCCATCAAAGTGTTTTCCAATGGGGCTGTCACTGCCGGCAAAACCATTAACTTGTCTGGCCAGGTGGCTGCAAAATCGGTGCTGGTACTGGTGGATACCAGTGCAGAACAGGCACTGAAAGACAAACAAACCTCGGCCAGCCTGACTTTAGGCTCGGGCAACTTTAACGGTGACGACGCCGTTGCTTTATACAAAGGCAGCACCTTACTGGATGTGATTGGCCAGATTGGTGTTGACCCTGGCACCAGCTGGGGCAGCACAGTGAAAACACTGGATACCACCCTTGTGCGTAAAAGCAGTATTGGCAAAGGCGACACTATTGCCGACGACGCTTTTGACCCGGCGCTGGAATGGGATGGCTTTCCGGTCAACACCTACAGCAACCTGGGTAGCCATGCAGGTGGCTCCGGCGGTGGTACAGAACCAGAACCGGAAGAACCGGTACCAACCCCAAGTTTAGGCAACTGTGGTGACGCTGCCACAAAAATCAGCCTGATCCAGGGCGCCACAGCTGTTTCGCCAGAAGTGGGCAAAACTCACGTGGTTGAAGCTGTCGTCACCCAAATTCTGCCAACGGCAAACGGCTTTTTTGTGCAGGAAGAAACAGCAGATCAGGACGCTGATGCCAACACTTCTGAAGCTATTTTTATCTACAACAGCGGCGTCACTGACTATCCACAACCTGGCCAGAAAATCCGGGTGCAGGGTGTCGTCGAAGAGTTTTTCACTAAAACCCAATTAAAACGCAGCACTGCCCTGCGCGACTGTGGTGTAGGTGAAACCATTGCTGCGCTGAATGTGACTTTACCTGTCAGCGACCTGAACCTGTGGGAAAGCATGGAAAGTATGCAGGTGGAGTTCAGCCAGAGCCTCACTGTGGTTGATACTTACAACCTTGGCACTTACGGTGAGCTGACCTTAGCATCTGAGCGGTTATTCACCCCGACCAATCTGTATCGTCCTGGCAGCGCCGAAGCTGTAGCACTGAGCGACCAAAACCGCCGGAATAAAATTGTGCTGGATGACCTGCAAAACGGTAAAAACCCGGCCAACATCATTTACCCTGCGCCTGGCCTGACGATGCAAAACCCGGTACGTAGTGGTGACAGCTTTAGCAATCTGCGTGGCACCCTGGATTACAGTTTCAGCGCCTGGCGTTTATTGCCAACCAGCGCCCCTCAACTGTTAACCACCAACCCACGCACCGAACAAGCGCCGCTGAAAAATACCGGCACTTTAAAAGTCGCCAGCTTTAACGTGCTGAATTATTTTAACGGTGACGGCGCAGGTGCTGGTTTCCCAACATCACGGGGTGCCAGTTCTTTTGCCGAGTTTGAACGTCAATCTGACAAAGTGATTGCCGCCCTGGCCGCATTGGATGCCGATGTCGTTGGTTTGATGGAAATTGAAAACGACGGTTATGGCAGCAGCAGCGCTATTGTGGATTTAGTCAGCAAACTGAATCAGCGCATGGGTGGCACTGTGTATCAGTTTGTGCAGGTTCCTGGTTTAACTCAGTTAGGTACTGACGAAATTGCCGTTGGCTTGATTTACAAAACCGCCAAAGTAGCGCCGTTGGGTGCAGCTGTGACGACCAGCAGTGGTGTGTTTGCCCGTGGCAACCGTCAACCGCTGGTGCAAAGTTTTAAACAACTGGCCAACAACGAAGTTTTTACCCTGGCCGTGAACCACTTTAAATCCAAAGGCAGTTGCCCAAGCGGCACCACCAGTCCGGATCGCGACCTGAAAGACGGTCAAAGCTGCTGGAATGCAACCCGGGTGCAGGCTGCAACCGAGCTGATGGCCTGGCTTGCCACCAACCCAACCGGCTCTGCTGATAAAGACGTGCTGGTGATTGGTGACTTAAACTCTTACGCCAAAGAAGATCCAATCCACGCTTTTGTCAGCAATGGGTTTATCGACTTAGTAGGTAAATATCAGGGCAGCCATGGTTATGGTTATGTGTTCAGCGGTGAAAGTGGTTATTTAGACCACGCACTGGCCAGCACAAATCTGTCTTCTCAGGTGACTTATGCCACTGAATGGCACATCAATGCTGACGAGCCTATTTTGTTCGACTACAACGTTGAAAACAAAACGCTGCAACAACAAAACGACTTGTACCAGCCAACACAGTTCCGTTCTTCTGACCATGATCCTGTGGTGATTGAACTGGCACTGAAAACCGACAACCCTGCCGACTTTGATAAAGACGGTGATGTCGACAACCAAGATATCACACTGTTTAACAACCTGCTGCGTAGCGGCGCCGTGTTACCGCTGATCTACGACTTTAACAAAGATGGCAAAGTGAATTTGCTGGATGCCCGCGCTATGACAGCGCTGTGCACCTATGCCCGCTGTGCCATTAACTAACAGCGCCAGTAACTAACGGCACTATTTACAAACAGGAATTAAAAAAATGATGTTTAAAACTTTATTTGCCGCCGCGGCGCTGTTGTTTGCAACACAAAGCCAGGCCACTGTAATCAATATCCAGCTGGACAAAAGCCAATATGAAGTAGGTGACACTGTCAAAGCCGATTTATGGTTAAGCGACATTCAGGATCTGGTGACAGGTTTTGACGCCAGCCTGCTGTTTAACAGCAAGCTGTTACAGCTGCAAAACGTCAGCTTTGGCGACTTCCTGAGCATTCCTGCTGTTGGCAGTGATCGCGACTTTTTTGCCGATAACGGCAAGCTGACACTGTGGGAACTGTATTTTGGTTTTTCCACTGAAGATATGACCGATTTAGCAGCAGTGCAGCCAGGCACCAGCTTCCGCCTGGCCAGCATCAGCTTTACTGCACTGAAAAACGGTTTAGCAAAGCTGCAACTGGACTCAGCTTCTGTGGTGTATGAAGCGATTGGCAGCTCGCCTTATATGGATATGGAAGTACGCTCTGAGCTGGCTCAAGTGCAGATTGGTGATCAGGCCACTGCAGTTTCAGCCCCGGCGACCGCCTGGTTGCTGCTGCCAGCCCTGCTGCTGATGCTGCGTTTACGCCGCCGTTAAGCTGCAACGCTGCACAATAAAAAAACCGCCTGATGGCGGTTTTTTATTGTGCAGCTTTTACTCTAGAATTTTCACCGCAGAATTTTTGCCACGCCAATCTGCAGCACAAATTTCACCAGTATCGGGAAGAATCACTTTATCACGGTCTTTTTACCGACTTTTTATCCTCTTTACCGCGCCTTGCGTTGAAAGCCATGCCCGGACAGCCTATGGTTATACCACTTAACACTAAGCTACTGAAACAGCTCAGATGTTCGCTGCAGTAGTACCCATTATGTTATGCTTTGCCCTCAGTAAAAAATGCCGGTCTGACGAGGTCTCATGTTTGACTCTTTGCGTGTTCGCCTGATTATTCTGTTTACCGGGCTGCTCAGCCTGACAACAGTCGCTATTGCCATTGCCACCTTAAGCGCGATGAAAAGGGATAACTACAGCGAAGCACAACAAAGTTTGTCAGTGGCCACCAAAGTATTCCAGCAGCTGTTGAGCAACCGCTCAGAGCAGCTGAATACCTCAGTGCGTATTGTCGCCAGTGACTTTGGGTTTCGCCGTGCCGTTGCCACCTCAGAGCAGGACACTATCAGCTCAGTGCTGGAAAACCACGGTGATCGTATTCATGCCAGCCTTGGCATGCTGCTATCCCCCCAGGGAGAACTGCTGGCCAGTACACAAAACCAAATCAGCCAGCAACAAATTCAGGCACTGGCTCAGCAAATTAAACAAACAGGCCGCCAGGGTTATACCGATATAGTGCTGCTGGGGGACGATGCCTATCAGCTGGTGATGGCACCTGTACTGGCACCACAGCTGATCGCCTGGGTGGGCATGGGGTTTTCACTCGACCAGCAACTGGCGTCTCAAATTAAAGGGGTGACTGAGCTGGATATCAGCTTTCAGCGCCGCGATGGCAATGGCATGCAACCGCTGGCAGCCACAGTGCCGCTGCAACTGGCGGCTGAACTTGCCGCCAGCGAGCTTCAGATGCAAAGCGGGCTTTTTGCCGACAGTTTTCCACAGTATTTAAATCAGGCGGTGGCGCTTGATCAACCCCAGCAACTTTTTGCTTATCTACATTTAGCCACCAGCCGCTGGCGTGAAAACTATCAGCAGGCGCGCACCCAGTTGCTGATTATTTTTGGTCTGGGTTTGTCGCTGGCACTGCTGCTGGCTTATGTGGTGGCGCGTAGCATCACCCATCCGCTGAAACAACTGACAGAATTTGCCCGTAACATAGGCCAGGGTTTGCCGGCGCAACCGCCTGCAGTGCATAAAGGTGAAGTAGGTTTATTAAGCCAGACGCTTGGCAAAATGCAGCTGGATATCAGCAAAAGGGAACAACAGATTTTATTCCAGTCACAGCACGACGGTCTGACTGGCCTGGCCAACCGCAGTCTGGCTGAACTGCAGCTACCGGACTTGTTAAAGCTGCCACAGGCACAGTTGCTGCTGGTGAATATCAAAGACTTTAAGCATATCAACGATACCTTTGGTTATCACAATGGCGACTTGTTATTGCAACAACTGGCCAGGCGGCTGGAAACTTGTTTATTAACACCTTTATTGATTGCCAGGCTTGGCGGTGACGAATTTTTATTATTACATCAGCATCAGCTCAATCCCCAGCTGTTACAACAGCTGACCCAGCAGCTGTCGCTGGACTACAAACTACAGGATTCCAGCCTGAATCTGACACTGGCGCTGGCTCTGTATCAACCCAACAGCGGGGAGCCTGTCAGGGCCGGTGACGCGCTGCGCCGGGTGGATATTGCCATGATGCATGCAAAACAACAGGCAGGTCATCTGGCCTGGTATCAGAGCGGGCAAGACGAAAGCCATCAGCGCGAACTGACTATACTGCGTGATTTACCCTTGTCGTTACAAAGCGGCCAGATGTTTGTCGTGTACCAGCCCAAAGTGGAAGTGCAGCAACAAAGCTGTCATAGCGCCGAAGCGCTGATCCGCTGGCAACATCCACAACTTGGTTTTATTCCACCGGATGAATTTATCCGTCTGGCTGAGCACTCAGGCCTGATAGCGCTGGTCACCGACTGGATGATCGATCAGGTGATGGCACAACTGGCGCGCTGGCAACAACAGCAAATGCTGGTGCAGGTGGCCATTAACCTCTCTGCCAACGATTTAACCAACCCAGAGCTGCCGGCCAAGCTGGCGGCCAAACTGCAGCAATTTGGCCTGGGTGCACAGGCCCTGGCGCTGGAAGTGACCGAGGGCGCCGTGATGCAGGAACCCCAAAAAGTGATCAACATCTTAAGCCAGTTGCGCAGCATGGGCATTCAGCTGGCCATTGATGACTTTGGTACCGGCCAGTCGTCGCTGGCTTATATTAAAAGACTACCGGTGCATGAAGTGAAAATTGACCGGGCTTTTGTAAAAGATATTGAACATAACCAGAATGATGAACTGATAGTGGCCGCCACCACTCAGCTGGCGCATGGCCTTGGTCTGCTGGTCACAGCTGAGGGTCTGGAAAACCAGGCGGGCCTAACCAAATTGCAGCAACACGGTGTCGATAAAGTACAGGGTTATTATTTTTCCAAACCTTTAACGGCAGAGGCTTTCCATCAATGGCTGCTGCAATTCCCAACACAGCACCAGGGATATTTTGAGGAGAATGCCGGATGAAATATGCAGCATTGTGGCTGCTGGCGCTGGCGTTGCCGGTGCAGGCTGGCAGCAAAATTATCGCCACAGGTGGAGCCACCAGTATTGAAGGTGCCGCCGGCGGTGGCATTGTGCCCTGGGCCGTGATCAATGGTTATGCCAGCAGCGAACAATGGTCGGTGCTGGCCTTTAACAATAATGTTGGCGTCGATGACTTCAGCCTGCATAGCTACGGTGTGGCTGCCAGTTATAACAATCAATGGGAATTGTCTTATACCAGACAACAGTTTGACCTCGATACGCTGGGCGGTGAGTTACAGCAGGATGTAATAGGCCTGAAATACCATATTGCCGGTGAGCTGCTTTATAGCCAGATGCCACAGCTCAGCGCCGGCATTCAGTATAAAAAACACCGTAACTTTGCCCTGCCCTTTGCGGTTGGCGCCAAAGACGACAGTGACATTGATTATTATCTGGCCGCCAGCAAAGTGTATTTTGCTGCTGTGGCCGGGCGTAATCTGCTGCTGAATGCAACCTTACGCGCCAGCCGCGCCAATCAGATTGGTTTATTGGGGTTTGGCAGCCAGACAGATCACAGTTATCAGTGGTTATTTGAAAGCTCGGCCGCTCTCTTGCTGACACCACAACTGGCGGTTGGCGTTGAGTTCAGGCAAAAACCCAATCAACTGGCTTTTGCCGATGAGCAGCACTGGCGTGATATTTTTGCCGCCTGGTTTATTAATAAAAATTTCAGTCTGGTGGGCGGTTATGTTGACCTTGGCCGTATTGCCGGATTTTCAGAGCAACAAGGTTATTATCTGGCACTGGAAGCCACATGGTAAGCCGCGGCCAAACAGGAACAATACAATGACCATTAAACTCACACCGCTGCTGACTGGCCTGGTGTTATGCCTGAGCCTTGCTGCCTGCAGTCAAAAACCACAGGCGCCGGATCAGCTTTATCAGGCACTGGGGGCACAGGCGGGGCTTGAACAGCTGGTGGACGGCCTGCTGCAGGAAATAGAACAAGATAAGCAAATAGTGCATCATTTTCAGGATACCGATATCCCGAGGTTTCGCCGTTTGTTGATAGAGCAGTTGTGTGAACTCAGCGGTGGGCCCTGCACTTACACTGGTGCCACTATGCAGGAAAGCCATACTGGTTTTCAGATCAGCCAGGCAGATTTTGATAATCTGGTCGCTCATCTGATGAAAGTGATGCAGCAGCAGAAGATTGATATCAAAGCGCAGAATCAGCTGCTGGCGTTATTGGCACCTATGTATCAAGAGGTGGTGTACCGTTAGTCCGGTGCTTTTTCTGCGACTTCGCTAAAGCGGGCCTGCTGATACAAAACCGCGTTATTAAACAAAGTTTTTAGCCGGCCCGACTGATACAACCTTAGCATACCCTCGTCATAAGCCTTGGCCAGCAAGCGGCCCTGTAAGTCATCGCGAAACACCGGATACATAGCTCTGGCCTGATGCAGCTCTATGGCGGATAACTGCGATTGCAACGCCACAGGCACATGCATCTGATAACTGATAAAAGCCTTTAACCTGCCATGTACCAGTAACTGGAAACCTTCGGCATGGCTGGCCACTTCATAAGCCTTCACCTGTACCGGCAGATATTGATCAAAATCATAACCCAGCACCCAACCGACCGGCTGGTCAGCAAGTTCGGCCAGCGACGCCAGCTCAGACATGCTGTAAACATTCACACTGGGGTCATAGTCCAGATGCCAGCGTGGATAAAACCAGCCACTTTGTACCGTTTTATAATCGCAAATCAGGATATCGGCGCGGCCCGCCAGAAAACTATGTTTTGCTCTTTTCCAGTTGCTGACCCTGATATGCATTTTTAAATCAGGTTGGTTTAACGCTTCACGCAAAATATCAAAATACAGCCCAGAGCCATTGGCATGGGTATAACCCGGCCATTCGCCGGCTGTCACTACGATAGATTTTGCCTGATTCATGCCACTAAACAGCAGCAGGCTCAACAGCACTGCAGCTCGGAACAACAGAACAACACAGCTTGGCAGAGAATTCATGACCACCAGAACACCGGCCGAAACGCAGCAACCGGATAAAAATGGAAAAATTCCTTTATTGATAGGCGTTTCATCTGGTAAAAGCAAGATTTTACTGCTACCGGACACAAAAATGCACAAAATGGTTTTTCTCGATGCAGCCAGCCTGCCGGGTGTTGATTTGACGCCACTGCAACAGCCAGGCTTTGAGTTGCACACTTATCCGCACAGCAACAGCACAGAGCTGGCCGAGCGGCTCTGTGGTGCCTCAGTCGCCATAGTGAATAAAGTGGTGTTGGACGACCAAATTCTGGCCACTTTGCCAGATTTAAAACTGATTTGTGTCACGGCCACAGGTATCAATAATATCGACCTTGCCGCCGCCAGCCGTGCCGGCATCCGCGTCTGTAACGCCCGGGATTATGCGCTGGATGCAGTGCCACAACACTGCATGGCGTTATTGCTGGCGCTGACCAATCAGCTGCTGCCTTATCAAAAAGCCATTGCCCGCGGCGACTGGAGCAAAAGCCCGCAGTTTTGTCTGCTCGACTACCCTATCCGTCAGCTGCGTGGTTTAAATTTTTCGGTGATTGGCTACGGTGGTCTGGGTCAGGCGACAGCGGCGCTGGCGCGCGCTTTTGGCATGCAGGTGCTGATTGCAGAGAGACCTGATGCCAGTGAGATCAGGCCAGGCCGGGTGTCTTTTCGCCAGGCGCTGGAACAGGCGGATGTATTGTCGCTGCATTGCCCTGCGACGGCCGATAACCGCCATTTGCTGAACGCCACTACGTTGGGCTGGCTTAAACCCGACGCCCTGCTGCTGAACACAGCCCGCGGCAGCCTAATTGATGCAGTGGCGCTTGCTGCAGCGCTGAAAAATCATCAGCTGGCTGGGGCAGCGCTGGATGTGCTGGATCAGGAGCCGCCTGCGGCCGATCACCCGCTGCTCGACCCGGGCATTCCAAATTTATTGTTGTCGCCCCATGTGGCCTGGGCCAGCGGTCAGGCGATGCAGGCACTGATTAACCAGACTGCGGAAAACATCCGCGCCTGGCAACAACAACAGCTGCTGCGCTGCTGCAATCAACCTTAAGATTCGTCAATATAAGTTGCTGAACTATCGTGTGAATATGCAATATGAATTGGCTGTAACTGCAAATGAAAGCTGTTGGCGCTGCTAATACGAACAGGTACACTGCCAGACAACAGTTCACTGCTGCAGGGAGGCCATTGTGAAAAAAAGCTGGTTATTAATGTTGTGTCTGGTTGCCCTACCGGCACTGGCCACTGACTTTGCCGCTGAACTGAAAAAAATCCAGCAAGACCCCAACCGCTACGCCACTGAACTGAGCCAAACCAACGAGACAGAGCGCGACGCCAGTCAATGGCTGAAACTTGGTGTGGCCCACCTGCAGCTTAAAAAGAAAGACGCGGCATTAAACGCATTGGACCAGGCGCTGAAGGGCGATTTAAGCCCGGCGCTGAAGTTACAGGCCTGGCAACAAAAAGCACTGGTGTATGGCATGTTGTTCCGGGACAACAACAATGCACTGCAGTCACTGCAACAGGCGGAATTATTATTGCCTGCAGTGCCCGCAGCGGAAAAGCCGGCGTTGCAGGCCAGCCTGTATGAAAATTTTGCCCAGGCTTATAACCAGTTTGGCAAACTTGAGCAAGCCAGCCGTTATGCCGAGCTCAGTGTTGAGATTGCCGTTCGCCATCAGCTGCCTTATGCCGAATTAAAAGCGCGGTTAATCGCAGGCCGGCTGGCGTTACAACAGAATAATTTTGCCCTGACCCAACGCCAGCTCAGCCGTGCTTTGATCCTGGCGCAACAACTGGACGAACAAACCTCGTTAGCTTCAATTCACATGCGCCTTGGTATGGCCTATCGCAAGCTGGCGCAATTGCCTTTGTCACTACAGCATCTGCAGTCTGCCGAAACTTTATATCAGCAGTCGGTGCACCAGAATTTACTGGTCAATGCCCGTATTAATCTGGCGGAAACTTATCTGCAACTGGGCGAAATTGATAAAAGTGCACAAACCCTGCGCCTTGCGATGCAGGATGCAGAACAGCTGGACGACAGCCATTTGATTGCGCTGGTGCATTATGGGCAGGCGCAGCTGGCGATGAAACAAAACGATTATGCATTGGCTAAACAGCGGCTGACCAAAGCCATGCAACTGTTTTCACAGTTAGGGCATGACACTTTGTATCAGGAGTTGCTGCTGGCGCTGGCGGAAATTGCCATAGCCCAGCAAGACTGGGAAGCGGCAGTGTCGGCGCTACCGGCACAAGCCGAACTGCAAAATGCCGCTGATTTTTTGAAAATTCGTTATTGGGAACTCAAAGCCAGGCTGTACGCCGGCCAGCAACAATGGCAACAGGCGTTTGACGCCAACCAGCAACTCCTGGCACTGCGCTTTGACCAAGCCGTTATGCAGCAAAAATATACGCTGGACTTACTGACTGATGATTTAAACCAGCAACAACTGAAACAGCAACTACAGCAGGTCGCCATAACATCAAATCAAAAAGATCTGCTGATCTTTGGCCTTGGCAGCCTGGTGCTGTTGTTATGTTGTGCTTTGGCCTGGCGCCATTATTTTCGCCGTAGTCAGGATCTCAGTGTCGAATTGCCGGGTTTACCACAAGCCACCAGCTGGACTGAGTTTGCGCGCAAGGTACAAAAAGAAGCACAAAAAACCGATCAACTGCAGTTACAAGCGCTGCAACTGGCCAATCCACAGCAGTTTAAGTTTCAGTTTGGCGAGCAGATTTTACGCCATGCTATGTTGCAGCTGGTGGACGAACTGCCGGTATCGGCCATGGCCGCTTATACAGTACATACAGATGCTTTATGGCTGGCCTGGCGTTGCCCGCCCGACCAGCTGGCCGCTTTGCAACAACAGCTGCAGGCTGCGGTCACCCTGATCCGCCGGCAGTTGCCGAATCAGCCAACCATTTATAGTTTTTTAACGCCGTTAAATCCGTTATTGGGCAAACAGTGGCCGGCACAGGAACTGGCTGGGGTGCGTGAGCTGGTGTGGTTAAGCTGGGATTTAGCAGCACGGCAACAGCAACTGGATCAGTACAAAGTAGAGGTGGAATGTCTGCAGGCCAATCCCTGTAGCTGGCAAACCGAAGATGTACGTGCCGACTTAATCAATGCGCTGCGGCTGGATTTGCTGCAACTGCGCTGTAACGGCGCCACACTGGAAAAACCTCATCTCTGAGCCAACATAGCGGGCAACACCGCAGTTGGCTCAGCCATAACGGCGCAGCTCTGAGGGCAGCTTATAGTGATAAATTTTTTGCTGGCCCGGCAACTGAAAACTCAGCTCCACCGCCTGTAGACCAAGGCCTGCGGGGTCCTGATTCTGCTCACCATATCTCGGGTCTCCCATCACAGCATGACCAATAGCGGCAAAATGGCGGCGAATTTGATGTTTACGGCCACTAATCAGCTTGATATCCAGCAGACTGTGGTTAGCATCCGGCTGATGGGCACAAAGTTTAAAGCGGGTTTCACAGGTTTTACCATCCAGCTTCTGCCGGATCACCCCTTCTTCCAGTAAGTCCTGGCTCAGTTTGCCACGCACCAGCACCTGATAGTGCTTAGCCATCTGTTGCTGCTGGATCAGCTGACTCAGGCTTGCCGCCATTTTTGGGCTATGTGCCAGCAACAATAAGCCACTGGCCTCTCTGTCCAGCCGGTGAATTAAGAACACCGCTCTGTTGCCAAGTTGTTGTTCAGCAAATCGCAGCAAACTCAGATGATCCCCCCACTCGTTACCCTGAGACAGCATGCCGGGTGGTTTGTACCAGAGACTGAAAGTACGTTCATCGGCCAATAATACCGCCGGCTCACACTGACGCGATAATAAGTCATCATCGTAATGAAGCTGCAGTAAGTCACCCGCTACGACCGGGCTCTGTGCACGGCGCAGGCGCTTTTGCTGTTTGCCTCGCCGCCAGATCACGGCCCCTTTATTCATCGCATCTTTGAGCCGGCCTTTAGACAATTCCGGCACCGCAGCGGCCAGCAGTTCTACGGCAAGCCCGGCAGTTTCCACCTTAATCTCTTTGCTAATTTTCATCCGATTTCCACACAGCAGCGACAGCTGAGGTACCAACTCAGCATGCACCACAATAATTCAGGGGCTATTCAGCCATCTCAGCTCAGGATCATATCAAAGCCACCGGAGATATGCCTATGAAAACCCTGAGTTCAACCCTGTTATTGGTGCCTTTATTATTGACCAGCCTGAGCGTTCAGCGGCTTTGTGCAGCTGAGGAGTTGCAAAGCCCGCAGCAAACCCAAGAGCAACATCTGCCCGCCAGTGAAGTGGCAGCTGCCGCCAAAAGTGCTCCACAACCGGCCGTTGACAGCCGTAGCATGGCAACTCCCCAGGCTTATCAGAGCAGTGCCTGGTTTCAGACAATTGATCTCACTCTAAAAAGAGATTTGAATAACAATGGCTTTTACTCGCTGCTTTATGCGCGTTTTGACGCTCACAGCGATTACAGCAGTCAGCCGGTTTATGCCATTTATGATCTGATCAGTAGCAATGGTGTGGTACGACGTATTCATACCAGCTCTATTTTTACCCTGTATGGCCAGAGTTCTCAGGACTGGTTTGCCGTCGAAACCAATCTGGTCAGCTTGCCGCGTGATTATTACAAACTGAAAATTCAGCTGATTGATGCACAAAGTGGTTATGTACTGGCAGAAATGTCAGGTTATGACAATGCCACACTGGACAGACTGGCACTGGAAGATCAAAACAGTGACAACTACAGACCTGTGGTGGTGGTGCATGAAGATTCCGGCGGTAGTTTTGGTATTTTTGCCCTGCTCGGCTTAAGCTGTGTTTATCTGTGGCGAAGGAAACAACAAGTTGTTCAGAATAGTGATGTTACTCAGCACCTTGCTGCTCAGCACACCGCTGGTGGCTGCAACAGAGTTTCAGCTAAAACAAGGTGAAACCAGCACTGAATTTAGTTATCAGCGCCCGCCCCAACCTACCATCAGTTTTTTGTTAGACAACGCCAAAATGCAAGGCCAGCACAGCATCAAGAAAAAATATTCTGCTGAACTGGCCGAACTGCACGTACGCCACCAGCTGTTGCTGCAGTCGGTCAAACTACAACAACGTGGGATAAAAATCCGTTTATCACCAAACAATTTGCCGCTTAGTGTCACAGTGTCGGGTGCCGATCTGACACAGGTGGCCAACATCCGCAACCAACTGGCGGCTACTCAGCAACAAGCCTATCAGGGTTATCTGCAGCGGGATTATCTGTATTTGTTAACTAGCCCATTGGGTGAAAGTTATGTGCTCCCGGATCATGTGCGGATCATGCGAGAAAATTTACCGGTATTACAGCCGGTTGCAGCCAGTTTTGTCAGCCTGTATGGCCGCAACAATATCCGCAAAATTGCCATGCAGCTGGCGCTTTGGCTGCAACAAATCCCTTACCAGAATTTGTCGGACAGGCGTGAATCTGCAGGGGCCGGATTTTTAACACCGGTGCAGATGCTGCAGGCCAATCAGGGAGACTGCGATAGTAAAGCTGTGGTATTTGCCACTGTACTTCGTAATATTTTCCCGAAACTTGGCATCGCCATTATTTATTTTAATGACCATGCTGTAATTGCAGCGCAAATTCCGGCAATTGATAACGAGATAACTGTGGATTTAAACAACGCCACTTATCTGGTGCTGGACCCAACAGGACCCGCCGAGCTGCCGCCCGGAAAACTGAATCCACCTTATGATGTACAGCTGAAAAGCCGCCAGTTTAGTTACCGGCTGTTCTGATCCGGATCTTTGTCCCGTAGCAGCTCTACCTGATGAAATACCTCCAGCCAGTCAGCCGGAATATGCCGCACGCCCTGCGGATCTCCACGTCCCAACCGTTCCACATGAACTAACAGACGCTGAAATGGTGCCAGCACCTTGGTGCGAAAACGGCGGCGACAATACCACCACAGCAACAATAAACTAACCAGATACAACATAAAATGGCCAAATAAATCACCAAGCTCCGCCAACGCTGAGCGGGCGCCAGCTGGCTCCAGATGTAAGGTCAAAGGCAAAATATTCAGGGTTCTGAGCCTGTCACTGTGATGCAACAGTTCAGTGTCGGCCTCTGTCATCACCTGACCTTGCGCCACAGCCAACAAAGGCTCGCCAATGTCATTTAACAACTGAATGGTGCTATCCTGCTGACCTTTGGCCACCCGTTGCAACATCGCAGCCAAATCAAAATTAAGCACCAATTCTCCCAACAGCTGACCATTCTTACTGAGCGGCACCGACAACATAAATACAGTTTCGGCGGCTTTTAATCTGTGCAGCCTCAACTGCTGCTCAGTTAACTTGGGAAGCTGTTCTTTTTGCTGCCAGAACAGCTGAGCTTCCAGTTCAAGTGCAGCCGAACGTTGTTCCACTGGCACATACCAGACACCGGATTGCGACAAATAACTAAACTGTTTGATACTGGTGGATGTGCGCTGCGCCAGCTGTAATTGAGGTAACAAGCTATTTAACATCGATTTTTCTACGTCCGACAGCTGCAGGCTGTTATCTGATGGGCGCAGAGACCATTGCTGACCAGGCAATACAGCAGGCACTTCGCTCTGCAATAATAAATTTGCTTCTGCATCCTGCTTTACTACCTGCAGCAGATGAACCACGGGCGCCAACTGATGCTCCAGATCTTCGGCAGCCGACAACAACAAATGCTGGCGCTGCACTATGCGCTGGTTTAATGCCATAAAATAATCAATAGTTGCCGCAGTAACGGCCAGACCTACCACCAGCAACAGCGTATATAACCTGGACTTTTTATATTCGTTATAAAGTGGATTCATCCGTTATGTTTCCTGTTGTAGCTTGAGGTTGCTGCGCTCTGAGTTGGTAAAGTTGTCGACTTAGTGCTGCAGGGCCTGATGATATTTGCCAGTAATAACAATCACTTGACAGTGCAATGTCATCCCTGACCTGCTCACCGTACCATAGCAGCAAAGCCGGTTTATGGCTGCTTATTAGCTGCTGGCACAAAGTGGCCGGCAGACAATACAGGTCCTGCTTTAAATCTCCTTCCGGCTCTGGCCAGTGCCGGATGACGTTGAGCTGATAAGGCAGGTTTAACAACTGCTGCTCCAGATACCACAACAATAAAGCATCAGGCTGATACAACCAGAGGGTGGGCAGCGGCTGACGTATTTCGCCTTCCTGTTGTGCGCTAAGCGCTAACGCCAGTTGTGATAACACCACAGGTTTAGCCAGCAGCTGAATACCAGACTGCTGGTTTTGCCACTGTGCTGGCTGGCGCACACAAAACAATACCCGAACTTGTGGGAAATAACGGCGCACCACAGTCGCTATCTTTGGTAATAAGCTTTGATCGGCACCGGCAAAACTTTCATCAATCACCAACTGGTCCAGCTGCTGCGTCGCGTCATTGCACCAGGCCACCAGTTGACTGGCGTCATCCATCGGCAATAAGTCATAACCCAGCTGGCGCAACATGCGGTTATACAGCTGTCGTGACGGCCCTGGCGGACATAACAACAACACCCGCCCTGATAATTGCGGCATCGCTTGAGCAACCAAAGCCGGCTCTGGCAATTCATAGTGAAATTCCAGTACCTGTTTATTGCCATGTGCAGCATCTGAATGCCCGGAAATATGAGCATGACACAATGGCAATAGCTGTTGCAGCTGCTGGTAATTATCTGCAGTCCCATGCACTGTTACTGCCGGCTCCAGTAATTGCAGCCACTGGCTGTCGGTCAGTGCATCGCCCTGATCAAGCAACTCCAGCCTGAGCTGGTGATTGGCCGCAACCAGTAATCTGAGCTGAAAGGGCTGAGCTCCAAGCCGTTGGCGGTTAAGCAATACCCAGAGTTCGATGGCCCGAAACAACGCCTGTTTGGCCAGCAGCACCACTGCAGGCACTTCGGTATTTAGCTCCAGTAAACAATCCAGTTGCTCGTCCTGCTGTATCAGTTGCCGCAGCAGTCGTGGCAGTTCAATGCAGAGTTCGCAGGCATATACTGCATCAAGCTCTGCATCTTCCTGCGGCTGGCTTTGCAGATAATTACGGCTCAGCTCAGCCAGCCTTTTGTTATCCGGCTGCTGCAACCAGGCTTTTAATAGCGCATTGGCAGCCGGTAATCGGGGATCTGAGAGTTCTGAAGCTGTTGCAGCTGACCCAAATGAATTTAGCTGCATCAACTGCCCGGCGTTATCTGTTTTGGCTTCTCTGGTGCCAGTATCGCGCATCAACACTTCTTCCGTCGTCACAATACCCAGACTCTGCTCGTCTTCAAGCTGCACTGAAGTTAAATCACCGGTCACAGGCGGGTCAAAATCATGCAACAGCCATTGTTCCTGCTCAGCCACAGTTGTGTTCACCAACTGCTGGCGTTGGTTCAGATAACGGTTTAAGTACCAGAATGTCAGCAATAACAACAGAGTCAGGGCACTGAGCGCCGCCAACAGCTGTTGTTTTAACAACTTCAACGGTTGCAGCATCAGTTTTGCATCCTGTTCCGACACCAAATAGAGTTGCCAGCCAGGTAACCAACGCCAGGCCGCCAGAGTTTTACGACCCAGATAATTCTGATAGGGTTTCAGTAACACACCTTCGCGGCGCTGTTTCAGCGCCGTCACCACTGTACTTTGTGGCCAGGCGCCAGCATCCTGATATTTTTGCCGACTTAATAACAGATCTTCCGGTGGCCTGCGTGCAAACAGCTGCAACTGCTGATAATCATCCAGCGCCTCCAGTCCTAGCCTGGGTAACAGCGATTTCTGATAGCGGCTGCGGCTGTAGAGTCTGGCGTTATCATCAAGAAGCAACAACTCACCGGCTGAACCTCCTGCGGCCATCAGGCGCTGAAACTGGTCCTGTAACAGGGTGGCATCAAACCACAACACCAACTGCTGGTTATTCTGCTGCACCTGCAGTGGCAACACCCAAAGTTTGGGCAGCAGCAGCGGTGGTAAAAACCTGGGTTCTGTGGTGTGACTGAATTGACTTTGACTGAATAACTGCCGGGCCTGGCTGGAGCTGAATCTTAACACTTTGCCATCGTTGTCCAGCACCACATAAGCCAATAACGGGTCGGGCCATAAAATGCGCCGGATCCTGTCGTCTAGCTCCTGTAATGGGTCCAGTATCGGGGTGTTTTCGGCGGGAGGAAGCAAGGTGGTTTGCAGATAAGACAGATGCAGCTGATAACCCTGCTGCCAGTCTTGCAGCAGAGCATCGGCTTTATCAAGTTGGGCACTGAGTTCAGTTTTTTGTTGTTGCAAATACCAGTTGCCGTTTTGCAGCCATAACCAGTAACCGCAGCTCCAGATAAAAACCAGCGACAATACAAAGACTAAACCAGACCACGAAAACAATTTCACCAGGCTTCCACTTCCTTTATGTGAACAGAGTGACTAGCCTAGCGGATCAGTCACTCAAGTCAACCTGTTTACAAATTGGCCTCGGCAAAGGAGGCCAGCCTGCTGCGTACCACGCCGTTTAGGTTGATGGTGGTACTGCCTTCAAAGTTTTTAAAACGCTCAACTATATAAGTTAAACCTGAGGTCACGGCGGTCAGATAGTTACTGTCAATTTGCGACAGGTTGCCCGAACAAATCAGCTTGGTGCCTTCTCCACAACGGGTAATGATGGTTTTTAGCTGCGCTGCAGTAAGATTCTGACACTCATCGAGGATCACTATGGCGTTCTGAATACTGCGCCCGCGCATAAAGTTCACCGACTTAAACTGGATATTGGCTTTGTCCATAATGTATTGCACGCTGGCATGCGGATGTTCATCGGTTTTATGTAACACTTCCAGCGAGTCGGTAATAGCGGCCAGCCAGGGTGCCATTTTTTCTTCTTCAGTGCCTGGTAAAAAACCGATAGATTCAGCGATTTCCGGTGTATTACGCGTCACTATCACTTTGTCATACAAACCTCGCTCTATCACCATTTCCAGCGCTGCTGCCAGTGCCAGCAAGGTTTTGCCACAACCGGCCGGCCCTGTCAGAATCACCAAATCCATCTCAGGGTCGAGTAGCGCATTCAGCGCCATCGCCTGATAGACATTTTTTGGATGCACCCCCCAGGCTTTTTTATGCATCAGCCGCTCAAAACCTAAATCCAATACTTTAATTTCAGTGTCGGAAATGCCGACTACCCTGCCGGCAAAAGTTTCGTGTTCATCTACCAGATATTCGTTGATATAAGGGTTTGGCAACACAGCCTTGGGTAAATAATGATAAGTTTCACGGCCTTCATTGGCACTGCGGCAGTCTTTAATCTGGCTCCAGAAATCGCCCGGTACCTTAAAATAACCTTTATATAAAAAACGCACGTCGTCGATCAGCTGGTCGGTGCGGTAATCTTCCACCAGTTTCAGGCCCGCACCTTTGGCTTTGAGGCGCATATTAATGTCTTTGGTCACCAGTATCACTTTAACCGGTGCTTTTTCCCGCTGTAAAAACAACGCAGTATTAATAATTAAATGATCGTTTTCACCGCCTGGTAAACCCGGAATTTGATCAGACAAATGATGGTCGTTCACAATAAACAAATGACCGTTTTCTTTGTGCTCCAGTGGAGCCGGCAAAGCCACCCCCTGCATCATTTGCTCCGGACTGGCATCTTTAAGTACATCTTCCAAAGCGCGAATGGCCACCCGCGCTTCGCGGCTGACGTCTTTGTGTTTGTCTTTGATATGGTCTAATTCTTCTAACACTGTCATCGGGATCACAACGTCGTGTTCTTCAAAGTTCAGGAAGGCAAAGGGTTCGTGCAGCAGGATATTGGTATCAAGAACGTAGATTTTTTTTTCTTTGCTTTTTCTTCGCGCCATATGCAGCTCCTTAGCGTGGACCAGCGTACAAAAACTTCGCTGTTGTTTTAACTTTAGAGCAAGAATCCAGAGCACGGATGACAATTGCATGACAGATTTTCGGCAATACGAAAAAAATCCGTTGTGACAGATGAAGTTTGGGTCTTTTCTTAGTACCATGCAGCCCCTTTTTTGGAGTGGTATCAAACATGATGAAATTTGCACTTGGGCAACGTTGGATCAGCGATTCAGAATCAGATTTAGGCTTAGGCACCATAGTTGGTATTGAAGGCCGGATGCTGACCTTGTTGTTCCCTGCCAGCGGCGAAACCAGACTGTATGCCACAGCTGAAGCGCCACTGACCCGGGTGCAATTTAACCCGGGTGATAGCATTAAAAGTGCCGAAGGTTTTAGCCTTGTTGTTGATACTATTGAAGAAAAAAATGACACTCTGATTTATCACGGCCACAGAACCGACAATGGGGAAGCCGTGAGTCTGCGCGAAACTTTCCTGGACCATTTTATTAGTTTTAACCAGCCGCAAGACCGTCTTTTTGCCGGTCAGCTCGACCGTTTTGAATGGTTTACCCTGCGTTATCACAGCTGGCAGCATATTCACCGCCAGCAGCAAAACCCATTCCGGGGTTTAAGCGGCGGCCGGGTCAGCCTGATCCCACACCAGCTGTATATTGCCGACGAAGTGGCCAAACGCCATGCCCCGAGGGTGTTGTTATCGGACGAAGTAGGTTTGGGTAAAACCATTGAAGCGGGCCTGATTATTCATCAGCAGCTGATTGCCGGTTTAGCGCAGCGGGTGCTGGTGGTGGTGCCTGAGTCTTTAATGCACCAGTGGCTGGTGGAAATGCTGCGCCGTTTTAACCTGAAATTTGCCATTTTTGATGAAGAGCGTTGCACCGAAGCCAAAGCCGACGGTGGTAATCCGTTTGAATCTGAGCAGCTTGTGCTGACTTCGCTTGAATTTTTCAGCCGGAAAAAAAGCTGGCACGAAGCGGCCACCGAAGCACACTGGGATTTATTGGTGGTGGACGAAGCGCACCATTTACAGTGGAGCCAAGACAATCCAAGCACTGAATACCAACGCATTGAAGCTTTGGCGCAAGACACTCCGGGCGTTATTCTGCTGACCGCCACGCCGGATCAGCTTGGCCATGAAAGCCATTTTGCCCGCCTGCGGTTGTTGGATCCTAACCGTTTTTATGATTATCAGGCTTTCCTCAAAGAAGAGCTGCACTATAAAGAAATTGCCGATTTGGCCAAACAGGTGCTGAGTGATGATGCCTTAACAACTGACATTGCCAAAGCGCTGCAACAACGTATTGCCGAAACTGATTTATCCAAAGAGCTGGCGCTGCTGCAACAAGCTGGCAGCAGTGAAGAAAAAACCGCTGCGCAGCAGTCGGTGATCCGCCAGTTGCTGGACCGTCATGGCACAGGCCGCATTTTGTTCCGCAACAGCCGCAGTGCCATTAAAGGTTTCCCCAAACGTCAGGCACATTTATTACCACTGACTTTACCCGAGCAATATCAGAATGCCATTAAGGTGCAACAGGCATTTAACGGCAGTCAGAGCGATTTACAAAAAGCCAGCGCCCAGCTGTTTCCGGAGCGGATTTTCCAGGAATTTGAAGGCAGTAAATCCAGCTGGTGGCAGTTTGACCCGCGGGTAGAGCTGTTGATTGAACGTATTAAAACCAATAAATACAAAAAGTTTTTAGTGATTTGTGCCCACGCCGACACTGCTATTGCGCTGGAAGAAGCGGTACGGGTGAAAGAAGGTATTCGCGCCGCGGTATTCCACGAAGGCATGAGTATTGTCGAGCGAGATAAAGCCGCTGCTTATTTTGCCCAGGACGACAACAGCGCTCAGGCGTTAATTTGTTCGGAAATTGGCAGTGAAGGCCGTAACTTCCAGTTTGCCCACCATCTGGTGCTGTTTGATTTACCTTTAAACCCGGATTTGCTGGAACAACGTATTGGCCGTCTGGATCGGATTGGCCAGCAACATGATATTCAAATTCATCTGCCGTATTTTACCAATCACCCGCAGCAAATTTTGCTGGACTGGTACCATCAGGGTTTGCAGGCGCTGGAACAAACCAGCCAGACCGGCCGTGCTGTGTATGAAGAAGTAAAAGATCAATTACTGGCGCAGCTGGCTGCCAAAGAAGCAGATCAGTCAGCTGTTGAAGCCTTAATCAGTAAAACCCATGAATTAAATCAGGCACTGAAACAAAAATTAGAACAAGGCCGTGACAAGCTGCTGGAAATGAATTCAGCAGGCGCCGGCCGTGCTGAACAAATTGCCGCCGCCATAGCAGCGCAGGATGATGAAACCACCTTGCCACTTTATATGATTAAAGCCTGGGATATCTTGGGTATTAATCAGGATGACCGCAGTGACACCAGCATCGTATTAACGCCATCCGAACAAACCCAGGGTCATTATCCTGGCCTGGAAGATGACGGTGTTTCTGTCACCTTTGACCGTAAAACCGCATTGGCGCAGGAAGATATCCAGTTTTTAAGCTGGGATCACCCTATGGTGCAAGGCACACTGGACATAGTGACCAACGACTCTATGGGCAATAGCTCGGCCGCCATTTTATTTAACAAACAACTGCCGGTGGGCAGCTTTTTTGTCGAATTTATTTATGTGGCAGAAGCCAGCGCACCACCGGCGCTGCAGTTAGGCCGTTATTTACCGCCAACCCCTATTCGGTTGTTGCTGGAAAAAACCGGCAAAAACTTAGCGCCAAATGTGCCTTTTGATAACTTTAACCGTCAGCTCAAGCCGGTGGGTCGTCAGACCGCAACCAAACTGGTTGGCGCTTTACAAAGCACCATTCATCCGCTCATTGCCAAAGCGGAAGCTTATGCTACGGCTCAGCTGGCGCAAATTCAGCAGGATGCCCAGCATAAAATGACTGAAGCTTTGCAGGCACAAATCAGCCGGTTAACTGCACTGCGGGCGATTAACCCGGCAGTACGGCCGGAAGAAATTGCCCATCTGCAGCAGATGCAAACTGAGCTTGCAGACTATATCGGCAAAGCACGGCTGAAATTTGATGCCATCCGGGTGATAGTGGCCAGCCACGAGTGAGTCAAATCACGCTGTTTTGGGAACTCTGTTAATGTTGCTGGAATACAAACCGCCGCTGTCGCCTTATCTGGATATTTTGTATCAGGATGAGCAGCTGCTGATCCTGAACAAACCCAGTGGACTACTGACGGTGCCGGGCCGCTTGCCGGAACATCAGGACAGTCTGGAACTCAGGGTTCGGCGGGTATTTCCAGAGGCACGGATAGTGCACCGGCTCGATATGGCCACTTCAGGTATTGTGGTCATGGCACTTGGCGCCGACAGTCAGCGCCATTTAAACCTGCAGTTTGAGAAACGGCAAACCGAAAAACACTATCTGGCGCGCCTGGAAGGCAAAGTGCCGGTAGCTTGTGGTTCAGTCGAACTACCACTGATTTGTGACTGGCCAAACAGACCCAAACAAATGGTGTGTTTTGGGCGTGGTAAAAAAGCGCTGACCCATTTTGCCGTGCTGTCGCAGGATGAACACAGCAGTTTTGTAAAACTAATACCTGTCACTGGCCGTTCTCATCAGCTCAGAGTGCATATGCAGTGGTTGGGGCACCCAATTCTTGGTGATAAGTTTTATGCGTCGCCACAAGGTTTGGCCGCTGCCCCCAGACTACAGCTGCATGCTGCTTATCTGGCATTGTTTCATCCTGTAGATGGCCGCTGGCTGGAATTTCACTGCCCTTGCCCTTTTTAGGTCAGCAGATACAAGACAGAGAATTAACCTCAGATTCATTTTCAGCTGTTATGCTGCCGCCGCTTTCGCAACCTATTGCCATACAACTGAAATAAAGTAGAGCGAAATTTGTTTAATCAGGACAAATCAAATAAAATTAGCCGGTTGGAAAAAACACCCCTTAAGGAGATACGGATGAAACTTAAAACTAGCGCAATTGCCATTCTGGCAGCTCTTCCCCTGATGTCTTTTGTAGCATCTGCGGCTCCAACTGCAGAACAGTTACAAGATCGGGCTTTTGGTTCTTTATTTTATGAATATTACGCACCAGACAGCGACAAAACCCGTTCAGCTGAATGGCAAGGTGTGGACAACGGTAACGGTATTGGTCTGAACCTGGGTTACCGCATCAACAAAGCTTGGGCAATCCGTGCTGAATACGTGCGTCAGGACCTGGATTCTGCATTCAGCAACAACGATATCGAAGGTAATCGTGTTGGTCTGGATCTGATGTACCACGTTGACAGCCTGCCAGTATACGTTGTAGGTGGTGTGAAGAACTTCACCACTGGCCGCAGCGCTTCTGCAGCAAACATCGGTATCGGTGCTAACCTGTTTGCTACTGACGACCTGGCAGTATTTGTTGAAGCAAACCGTTACCAGGGTATCAGCAAGTCATTTGCTGACGCCGGCGTAAAACTGGGTGCAACTTACCACTTCGGCGCAGCACCAGCTGCTGAACCAACTCCAGCGCCTGAACCAGCTCCGGCCCCGGCTCCGGTTATTGGTGATGCGGACCAGGACGGCGTGACTGATGATAAAGATCAGTGTGCTAATACCCCAATCACAGACAAAGTTGACACTGTAGGTTGTTCAATTTTCACTGAACAGTCAGTCAGCATCGCACTGAACGCTCAGTTTGATAACGACTCTGCAGTAGTCAAACCTGAATACCATGCTGACATCGAAAAACTGGCAAACTTCTTAAAACGTTTCCCAAATACTGATGTTGAAATTGGTGGTCACGCTTCTAACGTAGGTAAACCAGCTTACAACATGGCACTGTCACAACGTCGTGCTGACGCTGTAGCTGCGGTACTGGTAAATCAGTTTGGCATCGAATCTTCACGCGTAAAAGCTGTTGGTTACGGTGTGACTAAACCACGTGCTGCCGGCAACACTGCTGCTGCCCACGCGGTGAACCGTCGTATCGAAGCAACAGTAACTGCTTCAGTAAAAGAAGCCGTTCAGCGTTAATCGTTATTTAAACGTTAAAAAGCCGCCTCTGGGCTAACACCGATCAGTTAAGCAACTTCCTTAGCTGATCGGTTGACCGATCCTCTGGTTGCTTCAGAATGCCCTCATCACCGTTCGGTCATGAGGGTATTT